>ERZ891418.65-NODE-65-length-36424-cov-12.872996_pt1 | contig 36424 bp, 48 predicted proteins | sample MGYA00521236_ERZ891418 | MGnify/ENA primary metagenome ERZ891418 (study PRJEB32303, sample SAMEA104408696) | aquatic metagenome | biome: Brackish water; feature: Chemocline; material: water | place: Baltic Sea | collected 2014-10-18T10:34:00 | depth 100 m ... | reverse complement strand
ATTTCCTTTCGTCTATTGCATTTAGTGGAATTATAATGAGACTTACTAAAACTTCGATGGATATGGGTTGACCACATCTATTGTTATATCTGGTCCTCCTGCAGTTGGAAAAACAACTGTTGCTAAAGGTTTAGCTAAAGAATTTAATTTACAATATCTAAGTGGTGGAGATGTTTTAAAAGAAATGGCTAAGGAACATGGATTCAACTCTGATGGCGATGATTGGTGGGACACTGAAGAAGGAATGAAGTTTCTAAGTCAGCGTGAACAAAATTCTGAATTTGATAAAAATTTAGATAAAAAATTAACTGATATTTTTAATCAAGGTGGAATGGTGATTACAAGTTATACACTACCTTGGTTAATTGATACTGGTGTGAAAATATGGTTGGATGGTTCTCATGAAAGTAGTACACAGCGAATGAAATCTAGAGATAACATGAGTTCTAAAAATGCATATGAAATTACAAAGTCTCGCTTTGATAAAAATAAGGCATTATACAAAAAACTTTATGATTTTAATTTTGGTGAAGATAAGGATGTATTTGATGTGATTATAGATACTGATAATCTTACAGCACCACAAGTAATTGATATTACCACTGAACGTGTGAGAAAACTACTATGACTTTAAAACAACTTGAAAATCTAATTGAAATTGATCAGGATATTACTGACGATGCTTATGGTGTGTACTATGATAAACGAACTATTGAACAACTCTTGGCTAACGGAATCATTCTTTTAGATAAACCTCCTGGACCTACAAGCCATGAAACTGTAGCCTGGACAAAACGTATTTTGAAACTTGAAAAGATTGGCCATAGCGGAACTTTGGATCCTCAGGTTTCAGGTGTTTTACCTTTGGGATTAGGTGAGGCAACTAAAGCTTTAGGTGTTTTACTTTTAGGCCCAAAAGAATACCATGCACTTGGTAGAATTCATTCATTACCTTCTAAAGAAAAACTTGCTAGTATTGTTGAAATGTTCACTGGAGAAATTTTTCAAAAACCTCCGCAACGTTCTGCAGTTGTTAGACAAACAAGAACTAGAGCTATCTATGAATTTGAAATTATTGAACAAAAAGAAAGACTACTCTTAACTAGAATTTTATGTGAAGCTGGAACCTATATTCGAAAATTATACTATGATATTGGGGAAGTTTTAGGACCTGGTGGAACGATGATTGAACTTAGAAGAAGTCGAGTTGATCAATTTCATGAAAGAGATGGTTTGGTAACCTTACATGAATTGGCTGATGCATTTGCTGTCTGGGAAGAAAAAAAAGACGATACTAAATTAATGAAAATGATAATACCTGTTGAACGTGCACTAAGTGAATTAAAATCTGTTGTAATTCGTGATTCTGCAGTAGATGCAATGTGCCATGGTGCCCAACTTGCAATTCCTGGAGTTTTAAAAATATCATCCAATTTGAAAATAGGTGATATCGTTGCAATTTATACGCAAAAAGGTGAAGCTGTTGCATTAGCTGAAGCAACCATGAGCGAAGAAGAAATTCGTGATGCTGTTAAAGGATATGCATTTGTTACAAAGAGAATAATTATGGCTCCAAATACTTATCCAAAAAAATGGAGAACAAAAGTTATTCCTCCAAAGGATTAAAACATCCTAAATTTATTTTCTAAGAATTGTTAGCAAAAAGTCTCATTATTTTTATTGTTGTTGGTATAATTTCTGGATTTGGAATTGGTATTTACACAATTGATTATAAAAGTAATAATCAATTAGTTTTTGTTGATGGTTCTTCTATTTCTATAGTTACTGAAAAATTTGATTTTAAACAAAATGAGTTGATAGAAATTAAAATTATAAATTCTGGAACTAATCCATTAACTTTTTTGAATTCATCATGTGATTTGAACATTACTGGTTTGTTTGGAATTCTAATTTATTCTCCTGTCTACCCTCCCGTATCTTTTACTCTTGATCCTATGGATGAAGTTATTCTTTCATGGGATCAAATTAGAAATAATGGTGAATTTGTATCTGCTGGTGTTTACAAAATATTTGTACACGGAATTGATTCAGATGGAAACACTGTTAAAAAATCAGCTACCGTGAGCATTTGGAAGTAGTTTTCTATATACCAATGATACAATTTATAATCACATTTTATAAAATAGAATTGTCGCAAGACTTCTGCCGAGGTCGCCTAGCCTGGTAGGGCGCGCGCCTGGAAATTGTTTAACCATAAAGCGCGTTCTCGCAAGGGAACGGGAGTTCAAATCTCCCTCTCGGCGCCATTTTATTTATTTAGATTTTCTATGATTTCATTAAATTTCCAAGGTCCACACTGTGCTTCCATACTTTCATTTTCAAATAGACCTGCTTTGTGTAATTGATTTACCACATGTGCTGAAAATGGTAGTGCTCCTGTGGCTCCTGGTGAATTATAATTTAAAATATGAAATGACATGTCGCCTTGAAGTAAAATTACATCTGGAATAAATTTTCCATCTTGATCAATAACTGATGATCTAATTCCTGCAGTTCCTTTTTGCGTAATTTTACTTTCATCTATTATTGGTAAGAATTTCTTAACTCTATTCACCATTACCGATTTTGACATTGATGATTGTATTTCTGTCATTACAAGTTTTTGAAATTGTTTATCAAAAATTGTTTTTCTTGCCCCTGATCCTAACATTTCAATTATTTTTGGAATGAATTGTTTTATGTTTTCTGATTTATTATATCCGTATGGGCTAAATACTGGAACTGCATTTGGCCCAATTTCACAACTTCCATTCACTTTCATAATCCAATGAGGATCTAAAAATGGATATTCTGTAAATTCAGGAACAGAATAGACACTTTTTTTTGTTAAATTGTTGTATTCTTTTGGAACTTTCCAATACTCTCCTCTAAAATGAACATCTGTTAAATTTTTAGCCATGTCTAATTGATGTGCAATGTTTATCGACTCTCCACCTGCAGCATTTATTAAAAATTTTGTATGAATTTCATCTTTTTTATTTAATGTTAGGGTCCATCCCCTTTCACTTTTTTCAATTTTTGTAACTCTTGTATTTACAAGAAATTTTGTATTGTTTCTTTTACTATCCTGCATTACTGCATTTGTACACAATGAATAATCTGTTGATGCATCTTTATGCACATATAATGCAGATTCACATTTTATTTCTGGTTCAATTTTTTTTAGTTCTTCTTTGTTCAGTAATTCAATATCGCTATCTTCCAAACCATTTTGTTTTCCCCATTTACAATATTTTTCCAGAACCTTGATGTCTTTTTGATTTATTGCAACTTCAATCACTCCATCTTTTTTAAATGGAATATTTTTTAATTTACAATACTGTTCCCACATGTTATATCCGTGAAATGCTGTTTTAGAAAACAATTTTTTCTTTTCAGGGTTGTATAGATATGGTGCATGAACTTTTCCAGTATTTCTACTACTCGTATGTTGTGCAACCCTGTACTCCTGTTCTATAACTGCAATTTTTTTTGATTTATTTAGAAATGATAAAAAATATGAAATAGAAGTTCCTAAAATTCCACCCCCAATTATTATTAAATCAAAATTGTCTTTCACTTATTTTTAATTTATACTGAAGAATATTAAATTACTATCACTCAAGATTAATATCTGATATAATTTCCAATTTTATTATGATGCCTGATAAATGTTCAGTTGCAGAGGAGGGGAAACAATGTGTTAATCCTCCAGAATTTATTGTATCCATCGTTGATGATAAAGATGAATACATGTTTGGATTAACTTGTCAGAAACATCGATCCATTGTATCTGGCAAACTTGGAATTTTACAAAATGAAGGCAAAATTCATAATGGAAAAATTAGCTTTACTCCTGTGAAAACAATTGGAACTGACTGTGTTCATGGCGATGTTGATGATTTTGTTCAAATTGACATGAAAAAATTCTAATAATTCGCTTTTCTTAATTGATTATTGCTTTTTGAACTATTATCTGATATAATTAAAATTGATGACGTATTGATAATCACAAAAAATATTGGTGCAACCTGCGAAATTCGTAGTGCTTCTCTTAGTATTAGACAAAAAGAAAAATGGATTACAATTGGTGATAATGATGGCCCTGCACATATACACATTAATTCTGAGATGATTGATTCAGCAGAATTTATCCAAGAACAAAAGCCTGATAAAATTAGTTTTAGTGTAAGATTTTTTGATAAACATAATGAGCGTATAATTGCTGCATTTTTTACAAAAATGTATGATGAATCAAAAATTTTGATTTCTTCAAGAAAAGAACTCTATGATTCATTACATAACAAGTATTCTTCTAAAGTTAAATTTTAAAAAAAAATCTTGTCTGAAAAAGACAAGCAAAAAAGTACTAGTTTTCTAATTCTTTTCTCTTTTTCTCTTTTTCAGTTTTTATTTTTGCTAATTCTAATTCTTCGTTAGTATGTTTAAATTTTTTCAACTTATTGATATTTTATAATTTCAATATAAAAACTCAACATTTTATTGAACTTTCACTTACGCGTGATAATCAATAACCTATGGAGTAAATTGGTTTTTTACCTCTCATTCCTAGAATCAGATTTTTGATAGTAATTTCAGACATTTTAGATCTAGTTTCTTTTGTAGAACTCCCTATGTGTGGTGCTAATACTATATTTTCTAATTTAAGAAATGGATGATTTTTATTTATCGGCTCTGTCTCAAATACGTCTAATCCTGCACCTGCAATAATTTTTTGTTTTAACGCTATTGCAAGATCTTTTTCATTTATTACTTTACCCCGTGATGTATTTATGAGAAATGCTGTGTTTTTCATTTTTCTAAAAATTTTCATATTAAAGATCTGGTTAGTTTCTTTTGTATGTGGCACGTGGATTGATATAATATCACTTTGAGAAATTAATTTCTTAAATGTAGTGTATTTTACTCCTATTTTTTTTTCCTCAGTTTTAGAAATTTGTTTTCTATTGTGATATATAATTTTCATGTCAAATGCCTTTGCTCTTTTAGCAAGTGTTTTTCCAATTCTACCTAAACCCATTATGCCTAAAGTTTTCCCATGAAGGTCCAATCCCACATAATCATATGCTCCGTAGATTTGCTTCCATTGTCCTTTTCTGATAATTCTATCTCCCTCTGAAATTCTTCTTAGTACATCAAGTAATAACGCAAATGCCATATTTGCAGTTGCATCTGTTAAAACTTCTGGAGTATACCCAACTCTAATTTTATTTTCTTTTGCAAATTGTGTATCTATATGATCATATCCAACACTGTATGTGCTGATTACTTTGAGCTTTTTTGCTAACTGCATTATCTCTTTATCTATTTTATCATATGGAAAACAGATTAAACCGTCTACTTCTTTAATTTTAGATTCTAATATTTTTTGAGATATGGGTATTTTTCCTTTATGAATTTCAACTTGGAATTTCTTTCTTAACTCTTTTAATGCAAAATCATGTATGTTTCTTGTAAGTAAAATTTTTTCTTTCACTAGTCTTCAGATTTATCTCAAACAATTTATACGATTTCTTTGTATAATTATCATGTCTTCAAAAATTGAAGAAGAAGAAGAATTTGCTATTTGTGTAGACTGTGGCAATTCTATTGAAAAATGTATGTGTGTCTGTCCTTATTGTGGTGAACGTGATAAATGTGAATGTGCATTATTTGATGCAGCAACAGGTGGATAATTGATTAATTATTTACCATGTGGTTCTTATTTGAAACAGGCTTGTGAATATCTGTGAGTACAACTGATTTTACTTGGTTGATTGGTGGTCCACAAGGAAGTGGGGTTGAATCTGGTGCAAATATTTTTTCTAAGGTTTGTGCTGAAATGGGATATCAAATATTTGGCAAAAGAGAATTTTATTCCAATATCAAGGGTGAACACAGCTACTTTACAGTTAGAATTTCTGATGAAAATATTCACTCCAATGTTAATGCTGTAAATTTAATGGTGTCTTTTGATGCTGAAACAATTTTCCGTCATTTTGATGAAATTACATCTAATGGTGGAATTATTTATGATTCTGAATTAGAAAATACTTCTACTGATAGAGTAAATACTCTGGATTCTCCATTTAAAGATCGATTACATAAATTTCTAGAATCAAAAAATAAACCATTTACTATTGCTGGAGTCTTAGAAGTAGCTAAAGAAAATGGAGTAAAGCTTTATCCTGTTTCTTTCAAAAGTTTACTTCAAACTCTTTCTGAAGAAGTTGATAATCCTAGATTGCGTGGTTTAGTTAGAATGTATAACGTACTTGGTGTTTCACTGTCTTTAGGATTGATAAAAATGCCATCAACATCTTTAGTTGATTCCATTGATGACATATTTTCTAAAAAACCAAAAATTGCAGAGATTAACAAACAAGCTGCAAATTTTTCTTACAATTATGCATCAAATAATTTTGAAAATTTTAATCATACTCTAACTGGTGTACAAAAACAACCTGATACAATTCTTGTTCAAGGTCACTTTGGAACTTCACTTGGTAAAATGGTTTCAGGCTGTAGATTTCAATCCTATTATCCAATCACTCCTGCATCTGATGAAAGTGTCTATTTGGAATCTAATGAAATTTTAGAAATTGAAAATGGTAGACCTGGTTCAACTATTGTTATTCAAACTGAAGATGAGATTTCTGCAATAGGTATGATGATTGGTGCTGCCCTTACTGGAACTCGTTCATCAACCTCTACTTCCGGTCCTGGATTTGCATTGATGACTGAAGCACTTGGCTGGGCTGGAATTAATGAGGTTCCAGTAGTAATTACACTCTATCAAAGAAGTGGACCTTCAACTGGTTTGCCTACTCGTCATGGCCAGGATGATTTACTTTTTACTGTTTTTGCTGGGTGTGGAGATTTCCCAAAAATAGTTTATGCTTCAGGTGACATTGAAGAGAGTTTCTATGATACTGGTAATTGTTTTAATTATGCTGACAAATATCAAATCCCTGTAATTCACATGATGGATAAATTTTTATCAAGCTCTGTTGTAACTTGCAAAAAATTTAATCCAAAGAAAATTTCAATTGATCGTGGTAAATTGTTAGATAAAGTTGAAGGTGAATACAAACGCTTTGCTTTCACTGATGATGGGGTATCTCCACGTTCTAAACTTGGAATGGATAATGGTGTGTTTTGGAATACTGGTGATGAGTCTGATGAATATGGCCACATTACTGAAGATCCACAAATTCGTATTAAGATGATGGATAAGAGAATGTCTAGATTAGATTTAGCACTGGAATCTATTCCTGTAGATCAACAATCTGTATCCTTTGGAGTTCATGATTATACTATAATTTCTTGGGGTTCTACAAAGGGTCCTATTATTGATGCACAGGCTATGTTAAAAAAAGAAGGTATCGATATTGGATTTGTTCAAATTAAATTATTACATCCTTTTCCTACTGAATACGTTAAATCTCTTCTTAAAGATGCTAAAGTATTGATTGACATTGAAGCCAATTATTCCGGACAATTAGGCAAGATCTTTAAACAAAATATTACTAGAGAAATTGATTATTACATTTTGAAATATACTGGAAGAGGGATGACAAGTACTGAAATTTATGATTCATTAAAGAAAATTGTACAAAATACAGCTTCAAAGCGGGAGATTCTTAGCCATGGCGCTTAAACTTGCTGATTACAAGACTGATGTGCATAATGATTGGTGTCCAGGGTGTGGGGACTTTGGTATTGTTAATGCGTTACAAATGGCATTATTTGAGATGGGAATTGAACGTGACAAGGCTACTATTTTTTCTGGAGTTGGATGTTCTGGAAAAACATCGCATTTTATCAATACGTACGGGGTTCATACATTGCATGGTAGGGTTTTACCTTTTGCCCAAGGTGGTAAACTTGCAAATCCTGACATGACTGTTGTTGCAGTTGGTGGTGATGGCGATGGGTTAGGAATTGGGGCTGGTCATTTTGTTGCAGCAGGCAGGCGTAATATCGATATGACTTACATTATTTTTGATAATGGTGTTTATGGATTAACAAAAGGACAAGCATCCCCCACACTCAAACTAGGAGAACAAACAAAATCCCTTCCTTCTCCAAATACTAATTCTAATGTGAATCCAATTGGTTTGGCAGTAGCTAGTGGTTTTACCTTTGTTGCACGTGGATATTCTTACGATGTAAGACATCTCAAAGATTTAATTGTTAAAGCAGTAAAACACAAAGGTCTTTCATTTCTTGATGTATTGCAGCCATGTCCTACTTACAATGATATTAACACGCGAGATTGGTATGCTGGTGTGGATTTAGCTGAAGAATCTATGGAGAGACATTCTAGAATTTACAAACTTGAAGATACAAATTTTGATCCAACTGTAAATTATGCTGGTGAAGTTGAAGTTAATGAAAAACTATCTCAAGCTTTGATAAAATCTCTTGAGTGGGGAGATAAAATTCCGACAGGTGTTTTCTATCAAAATGAATTAGTATCTCCTTTCAGTACTAGATTAACTGATAAGATTCCAAATTATCTTGAAAATCCACCTGCAAAACAAATTATATCTAATGCTGGATTACCCACTACTGATATTTCAAAAATTCTAGATTCCTTAGATGTTTAATTATGTTTTTTAATTGATTTCTTTTTGAATTTCTTTCCAGACATCTTCTTTGAATGTAAATTCTTTGTCTTTTGATTTTGCTATATCTAATTTCCATCTGATTAATTCCACATCAAATTTGTAATTAATTTCTCTAACTCCTGTTGGGAGTTTTTTGGGATCAAGATGATGTGGTAATAGTTCTATGACAAAATCCATCTTTTCTATTGCATTGTTAAACCACTGTCTATCTACTACATCGATTGTAAATATGATTTTTGGATTTCCTGCAAAATTTATTTTAATTTTTAATGCATTACGACTTCCCCTTCTCCGTTTGTATTCTTTTAAAACATCTTTCACTTTTTCCCATTGTTTAAAATCAAACCATTTGAAAAATGCTTCATTAAATTCTAAAGGGATATCTATATTTAGAAAACTCACAAACTTTTCATCATTATTTTCTATTTCTTCTTGTAATACTGTAAATCTCGAATATAGAAATCCATAAAGAACCTCTATTTCCCAAGGTGAGATTCCATAATACTCTAATTTTGTTTTTAAAGGCTCAGGCAATACTACAAATTATTCAAATTTGTAATTAAATCTTCAATTTCTGTCTAAATTCCAATTCACAATATTAAAATTATCTAAATATGACTTTTCTATTACTTATGAAGAAAGAATTTGTTGTAAAAAGTATTGATTCAGCCCCTGATGGAGCCCCCTATGTTATAATTTCACTATCCTCACTAAAAGAACTAAAGGGAGGAAATCAAAACCCGCCTGCTGCTTTTGGCTCTCCAAAGGTAATGGGATTTTCAAACATGAATGATATGATGAAAGACCTTAGCAAGATGATGTCTGGTGGAGGTGGTATGGGAATGCCATCAGGAGTCACTCAATTAAAACTTGAAATGCATGAATACAAAGAAATGGGTCTTTCAGTTGGGGATAAAGTATTTCTTGAATTAAGTAAAGCTGAAACACTCGGCATCTAGATAATTTTTCTCGAATTCTAATACTTGCAATGTATATTATAAAATAAAATGTGGATCTGGTCCAATTGAAATTAGCTACAATGTTTGTATTCCTGATTCAAATTATCACAAACCCTCTACGTTTATTTTTTTATTATTCCTATTTTTTTTAAAATTTAGAATCCTTTATCTTTTCTTCTAATAATTTATTCACAATATTTGATTAATCCGTAATAATGTTAATTATTATCAAATGGTACTAAAAAATTTCCAACCATATAATGCTATTACAGTTACAATTACCACTACCATTGGTTTCCATGCAAATACTGGAATTCCTGGATTTGCAAGTTTCACTTTATAATTGTCTATTACCGTTGTAATGTCTTTCTTTATTTTATCGTGCCAAATACTATAGTCCACTTGATATTTTTTTAAAATCTCTTCTACTTCATAAATTACTGGAGTTCTTTGTGAAAACAAATGTTGAAGATAATCCCTTGATACCTCTACTTCTGCATGAATTCCAATTCGACCTTTTTTTAAATCCACCATTCTAATATGCATCTCCCATGGTTTTTTTAATTTCAAATTTATTCCACTTCCAATTTGGTCTGGTTGCTTATGCTCTAATTTTACCTTGGTAAATCCCTCTGCTGTAAATATTTTCATTAACTCTTCAAAATTTTTTTTGACAACGATGTGGAGTTGTTCTACCCCTTTTTTGTTATCTGCCTGAATTTTATGTTTTAATCCGTCCATAAACGAAATTGTTTTTGGATATGTAGTCCAATACTCCATATTTTTTATCTAAAATGCCTATATTTAAAAAAACTTACCTTACACCCTTAGTTTTTGGGTGGATTTGCTAGGCCTCTAACGTAAACACATTGTTCTGGTGAAATTGCCATTTCTGAAGAATTAATTTTTCTATCTGTAAGTTTTGCTCCTGAATCTCTTACTATTGCAAATGGTCTTGATTCTGCACCTTCTCCCATCTTGTGATTTGCAATTGTTGCAAGATTATCAACAACTGCTTGAAATGTAACTTTCAATGGATTCCCATCTAGATCTTTTTTGGATCTCATATCTAAAACTGGCTCTATCCCTGCGCATGATATTGCAACCCCTGATGTCCCAATTCTTGCTGGCATTAATCTACTATCTACTAAAATTACTCCAACATGAATTAATAATTTTAAGAAAACTTTTCTTCGAATTTGCTCTGCAATTAGATAAGGATCTGTTGGATATAGTATTGCTTTACCTTTTTTTGCATTTGATTTATCAATTCCTGCATTTGGTGCCATGATATTATCTGCTGATGTAATGACAAATCCGCCTATACCTCCAAAAATTTTATCTGATTCTCTAATGATGATTTCTGCCATTTCTGGTTTCAATTGGTACTCCTCTGCTATTTTTATAGCATATGCTGATGCTTTGATTTTCTCCAAATCAATAATTCTCCCTTGTGAATTTGAGATATATTTTGTTGAAATTACTATGACATCTCCCTCTTGCAATTTTGTTTCATTTTTTATCAAAGTATTTTCTAGTGCCTCAAAAATATCAAATTCATTCTCCATTCTTTCTGCTACTAATGGTAATACTGTTAATTGCACAATATTCTATGGATTCTATTTCTTTTTTATTGTTCTGAAAAGCTTTTAATCCCAAGAGCGAACTTTTTGAATTATGAATATAGTTGAGAAGATACTTGCACGTGGATCAGGCAAGTCCTCAGTAGCACCTGATGATGTGGTTTTTGCTGATGTTGATAAAGTGATGATGCATGATGTATCCGGACCTGGTGTGATTAAAGTTTTTGATAAATTAAAAAAACAAGGAATTGCAGTTGATAAATTATGGGATCCTACTAAAGTTTGGGTAGCTGAAGATCATTTTGTACCCTCAGCTGATAAATTGTCTGCTGAAAATATTGTAAAATTATCTAATTTCACAAAACAATACGGTATTGAAAAACACTTCAAATATGGAATGGGGCAATACGGTATCTGCCACACTATCTCTCATGAAGAAGCAATGGTGATGCCTGGCGATGTTTACGTTGGTGGTGATTCTCATACAAACACAACTGGTGCTTTAGGAGCATTTGCATGTGGTTTGGGTCATACTGATATTGCATATGTCTTACTACATGGAAATATTTGGTTTAAAGTTCCTGAAACTTATTATTTCAAATTAAATGGAAAATTACCTGATCATGTAATGGCTAAAGATGTGATTCTAAAAATTATCGGTGATATTGGAAATGATGGCGGTGCATATAGAACAATGCAATTTGGTGGAAGTGGAATTGATGAAATGTCTGTTGAAAGCAGATTGACTTTATGTAACATGACCACTGAAGCCGGCGCTAAAAATGGGATTGTAGAACCTGATCAAAAAGTAGTTGACTATCTTTCCCAAAGAGGCGCAACAAATTTTAATTTAGTTACTGGTGATTCTGATGCTGAATATTCTAAAATATTTGAATATGAAAGTTCAGAAATGGAGCCTATGATTGCAAAACCTTTCTCACCTGATAATACCTGTGTTGTACGTGAAGCCCCCTCAGTTGAATTAGATAAATCATACATTGGTTCTTGCACTGGTGCAAAATACGAAGATTTGGAAGCTGCTGCAAAAATACTCAAAGGACGAAAAGTAAAGATTAGAACTGAAGTTCTACCTGCTGCCATTTCAATTTATCAACGTGCTATGGAAAATGGATTATTGAAGATTTTCTTAGATGCTGGTGTTACAGTTGGTCCACCTACTTGTGGTGCCTGCTGTGGTGCCCATATGGGTGTATTAGCAAAAGATGAAATCTGTATAAGTACAACTAACAGAAATTTCCCTGGACGAATGGGTCATATTGAATCTCAAACATATCTTGCATCCCCGATGGTTGCAGCAGCTTCTGCAGTAACTGGAAAAATTACTGATCCGAGGGATTTACTATGAGGGGAAATATCATAAAATATCCTCGTGATAATATTGATACTGATGTAATTATTCCTGGACAATATCTTAAAGTTCACGATTATGCAGAACTTGCAACTCATGCTATGGAGGGATTGGACCCTGATTTTCATTCTAAAGTAAAAGAAGGTGATTTTATTTTATCTGGAAAAAATTTTGGATGTGGTTCTAGTAGAGAACATGCTCCAATTGCATTATCTCATTGTGGGATAAAAGCAATTCTTGCTTTGTCTTTTGCAAGAATATTTTATCGAAATTCTGTGGATGGTGCATTTTTGCTACCTATTGAAATTGATCAAGATGCATATGATGGAATTTCTGAAGGTGATGAAATTGATATTGATATTTCAACAAATGAAATAAAAAATATTACAAAAAATCAAACATACAAAATGAAGCCTTTTTCTGATATTATTGGAAAAATAATTGCATCTGGTGGATTATTCAAGTATAAGCCAGATCAGGATTAAAATGGGAAAAACACTTTTTGAAAAAATTTGGGAATCTCATATAGTTGTTGAAAAACAAAACGAACCTGATTTAATTTACATTGATAGGCATCTCGTACATGAAGTAACATCTCCTCAAGCATTTGATGGATTACGTATGAATAATAGAAAAGTTAGACGTCCTGATTTGACAATTGCTACAATGGATCATAATGTTCCAACTAGTGATCGTTCTTTACCTATGTTGGATGAGACTTCAGCTATACAAATTAAAACACTTGAAAAAAATTGCAAAGATTTTGGAATTACATTATTTGATATTAACAGTCCTAATCAGGGAATTGTTCATGTAATAGGTCCTCAATTAGGCATAACCTTGCCTGGTTCTACCATTGTTTGTGGTGATAGTCACACGTCAACTCATGGGGCTTTTGGTGCATTGGCATTGGGCATTGGGACTAGTGAAGTTGAACATGTATTGGCGTCTCAAACGTTATGGTTAGAAAAACCTAAAACATTTGAAATTCGAGTAGAAGGAAAACGAAAAAATCCTCATGCTGTAACTGCAAAAGATATCATTCTTTCAATTATCAAAAATATTGGAACAGCTGGTGGCACTGGTACTGTTATTGAATATCGCGGTGAAGGAATAAGTGATCTTTCTATGGATCAGAGAATGACTATTTGTAATATGTCTATTGAAGGTGGAGCACGTGCTGGATTAATTGCACCTGATGAAAAAACTTTTGATTATTTACGAAATAGAAAATACACGCCAAAAAATTATGAGTCCCTTGTAGATTCTTGGAGAGATGATCTTAAAACTGATTCTGATGCAACATTTGACAAACAATTCATTTTAGACATTAATGATATATCTCCTCAAGTAAGTTGGGGAACTAATCCTGGAATGACTTGCGATGTGGATGAACCGATTCCATCTCCTGATGAATTTTCTAATGGAGATCCTAATCAAAAGAAAGGTGCTGAAAAAGCACTTGAATACATGGATCTTAAATCTGGAACTATGATTGAAGATATTAAAATTGATAGAGTGTTTATTGGATCTTGTACTAATGCAAGATTGGAAGATCTTATTGAAGCATCTAAAGTTATTCAAGGTCAAAAAGTTGCCTCAAATGTAAGTGCAATGGTGGTTCCTGGTTCACAAATGGTAAAAAAACAAGCTGAAGAAATGGGCTTGGATAAAATTTTCACTGATGCTAATTTTGAATGGAGGGAGGCTGGATGTAGTATGTGTCTGGGCATGAATCCTGATATTTTATCTCCTGGTGAGCGATGTGCTAGTACTTCAAATAGAAATTTTGAAGGTAGGCAAGGCAATGGCGGCAGAACTCATTTGGTTAGTCCTGTAATGGCTGCTGCTGCTGCAATTTATGGTCATTTTGTGGATGTTAGAAAATTGGATTTGAATTAAAATGAAACCATTTGAAAATGTAAAAAGTATTGTAACTCCGCTTGATATGGTTAATGTTGACACTGATCAAATTATTCCAAAACAATTTTTAAAATTAGTTCAAAAATCTGGATTTGGAAAATTCTTATTTTTTAATTGGAGATATGATGAAAATAAAAATCTAAAATCTGATTTTATACTGAATGATTCAAAATATGATGGTTCAAAAATTCTAGTAGCCGGTGATAATTTTGGATGTGGTTCATCTCGTGAACATGCTGTCTGGGCTTTAGATGATTATGGATTTTCTGTAATTATTTCTTCTTCTTTTGCAGATATTTTCTTTAGTAATTGTTTCAAAAATGGAATATTGCCAATTTCATTAGATTCAAAAACTGTGGAAAAATTATTACAGGAAACTAATTCTGTTGAGGTTGATTTAGAAAATCAAATAATTAAAACCTCTTCTGAAAATATACCCTTTGAAATTAATTCTCACAAGAAAAAAATTCTTTTAGAAGGATTGGATGACATTGCACAAACTTTTCAATTTGAAGATAAAATATGTGAATTTGAAGAAAAATCTACAATCCCATCTGTTTTATGATTTTCGCTACTAATTTCTCGTTTCTCTCTAAAACCATTGGTGATTCCGCATCAATCCATTCTTTTTCTGCTATATCATAAGCACTTACTTTACCCTCTTTAGATAATTGCTCTAAAATATCATATGATAGATTAACTTGTTTTTGATTTTTCTTTTTCTTTATTTTTTCAATAATCTCTTTTCCAAGCATATAGATTCCTAAACATTCTGATAATTGTAATTTCATTATTGGTTTTTCTTTAAACTCTTTGATTATCCCATCCTCTACTACTGCAAAACCTGTTTCTTCTTTTCTTTTTGTTCTAGTTGCAATGCATGCGGAACTATTTTTTTCTTTGAATACACTTCTCATTTTTTTAATATCCACTGCACATAAATTATCTACAAACCATAATAGAAATTCTGATTCATCTTTGAGTTCTTTTTCAATATGAAGTAAATCTCCACCAGTACCGCTTTGCGAATCTTGAATAAATTTAATATTTTTTTGATTTCCATAGTAGTTTTTAATTTGACCTCCTAGACCATTATAATCTGAAATTATGATTATTTCTTTTACAAAATTAAATGATTTTAGATATCTTACAATATAATCTATCATTGGTTTTCCGTTGATTGGAGTCATTGCTTTTGGAAAATATTCTGTATATGGTTTACCTCTGGTGCCTTTTCCACCTGCTAAAATTATGACCTTCACATTCTAACGGTATGATTTCTGCTTTCTTCTTCTTGCACCAGGTCCGCCAAATTTCTTTGGTTCTTTTTGTCTGGCATCACCACTTACTAGGTATTTATCAAAAGCATCGATTCTTTTTCTTAAGTCGTCTCTAGTTGATTTTGGAAATGGGTGGTCTTTTGGTTCTTTTTTAGATTTTGTCCAGCCTATGAGTGCTCTAGTAATTGCAGTTGCAATGGCACTGGCTTGACCCATAAAGCCTCCACCTGTCACCCTAACAGAAATATCTATTTTCTCTCTTAGATCACCTGAAATTTCAAGTGGTGCTAAAATAACTTCACGAGCAGTTTCTTGTGGGATCATTTCAACTGGAACATTGTTAATTCTAACTTTACCAACACCTTTTGTAATGTACACGTGAGCACTAGCTGTTTTTCTAGTTGCAAAATAAATTTCAGTTTTTGGAGTTGTCATTCAGTCCACCCTATTACTCTACATATCTCTGCTAATGGTGTATAATTAGATGCTGCTTTTCTGATTAATGCTTTTTCAAATTGAATTTTTTCAATTGGTTTTGTGTCGTTTGGTGCACCGATATATGTTCGAAGTTTTGCATATGCTATCTTACCTGATGGTTTTCTATCAAATGGTAACATTTGACGAATCATTTTTGCCATGAGTGTATCTGGTCTTCTGTAGTGGACAGGTCCATGCTTATAATTGATAACACTGTTAATCTCTAAAAATTCTCTATATTCTCTAATTTGTGTTTCTCTTTTCCCGCTCATCATAATTTTTTCACAATTAACAACTGTAACTCTTTGTCCTTGCAATAGTAATTTTGCAACATTTGATGCTAATCTACCTGCAATGTGGTTTGTTGCATCTACAACAACTGGTCTATCTACTCTGATAACAATTTCTTGCTTGGAAGTATTTGAATTCCTTCCAGCAGGCTTGTTAATTCTTCCATTAGCCAAGTAATACGACTCCTTTACCTGTAGGGTTTTGTTTGATTAATTCTAAATATGAAATTATTTTTCCACCATTTTCTACTACTTTAGCTGCTGCAGAGTTTGAAATTGAAAATGAACATAATGTAATTTTATGTGATATATTTCCTGTACCTAGAACTTTACCTGGAAATACTACTGTGTCATTTTCTTTAGTTAATTGACTGATTCTATTCACGTTGATGTCTCTTCTTGCTATTGATGGTTTCAATGCATATTCTGCTAATTTACGCCAAATTGGAGCATCGTTTTTAGTTGATGCTTTTCTTAGATCGCTTGCCATTCGAATAACAACTTCATTTGTCATGTGAATAGTACGCCTTAAAACCCAAATATAATGTCTATGTTCTATTATTCTTCAATTTTGTTGATCATGTCTTTGAATTCAACAATTTTGTTAGATACTTCTTCTACGCCTGCAAGAATAATTTGTTCTGGAGTTAATGCTCCTGTGGATTCTACTGTTAGAATTTTCTCATTTTCTTTATCTGAATCTACTAGTGTTGCTATGTTTGCTGAGTTCCATTTTGCGTGTTCCCTACCACGTCCCAATCTTGCATAACATTCAATTTTGATTTGTTGACCTGGAGCTAATTGTATAATTGGAATTTTATCTGAAGATGGCTTTACTGTACCGTCTTCAGATGATAATTCACTAGACAATACAGTTCTAGTTTCTTCTGCTACTCCTGAATCTAAAACTAGTAGAACTTTACAGTTTGAGCAACCTAATTTACTTTTACAGTCACACTTTGACGGTTCATTGAATCTTTTCAAATCTGTTTTTATTGGAATTAAGCCTAATCTGTGTGCTAAACCTTCATCTGGTAATACTGATGTGTTAGAAATGATATCTACTGTATCTATTGCAAAAACTGGAACTCCGTTTAGGCATATACGTCTAAGTGCATTTGCGTATTGTAATGGAACCCCTTTCAGCTTTATAGATATTTTTTCAGAATCTTTTGCAATTACGTCTAATGATGACAAATCTTGTTAGAAATTATAAAAATGCACATAAAAATCTAGCTAGTTTTACGTATAGATAAATAGTAAATTATAATATATGATTTAGAAATGGCTGATACTACCTTAGTTCGATATTCTTTTGAGGGTGAAAAATTTGAGATTTTAGTAAAACCTGATCCTGCTTTGGCTTATAAACTAGGTAAGAAAAAAGATATTTCATCAGTTTTGATCTCTGATGAAATTTACACTGATTATGGAAAAGGTACTAAGCCCTCTATAGAAAAATTACTTGCAGCTTTTAAAACTGAAGATAAAACTGAAATTGCTCAAATAATGTTTGAGAAAGGCGATCTAAATCTTACAACAGAGCAAAGAAGAAAAATGATTGATCAAAAAAGAAAACAAATTATTGAATTTATTGCTAAAACATATGTTGATCCTAGAACTCATTTACCGCATCCTCCATTACGAATTGAATTAGCACTGAAAGATGGTCGTATTACCATTGAACCTCAGAAAAGTGTTGAAGAACAAGTAACTGACATTGTAGATAAACTACGTTCAATTATTGCTTTAAAATCTGAAAATCTACAATTAGAAATTATAATACCTGCACAATATGCTTCACAATCTTACTCTGTTTTGAAATCTGTTGGTTCTCTAAAAAAAGAAGAATGGCAAAATAATGGTTCATTAAAAGCAATACTTGAAATACCCGCAGCAGCCAGGCCAAACGTGATTGATAAATTAGGTTCTATTACAAAAGGTTCTGCATCTGTTGAGGTAATGAAATAATGGCAGATAAGAGAAAATATGTTATTCCCGGTGATATTGTTACTAGTGGACCTTTTAGACCTGAACAAAATGTAATACTTGAAGGAAATAATATAATTTCTACAGTTGTTGGTATTTCTGAAATTTATGAGGATTCTGTTAAAGTCATTCCTTTAACTGGAAAATATCTTCCAAAAATTGATGATCTCGTTATTGGTAAAGTTGTTTCTCATACTTCCTTGTCTTGGGAATTAGATATCAATTCATGTTATATTGGATTTTTACCTGCAATGGATGTCTTTGGACGAGACTTTTCTACTCATTCTGATGAACTTTCAAGTAAACTAAAAACAGGAGATCTTGTAGCTGCTAGAATTGCTAATTTTGATAGAACAAGAGATCCTCTCATAACCATCTCTGATCGGGACTTGGGTAAAATCGATGACGGTGTATTGGTAAAAATTTCAACAAGTAAAGTTCCACGATTAATTGGAAAAAAGGGTAGTATGATTCAGATGATTGAAAATGGTACAAACGCAGCAGTAACAATTGGTCAAAATGGATGGGTTGTAGTTGCATGTGAATCTGCTGAAGGATTGGCAAAAGCTAAAAAGGCAATTGAGATGGTTAATGAAAAAGCACATATTGCTAACCTTACTGATTTAATTCAAGATATGTTAAATGAAAAGGATGAATCATAATGGGTGGACGAGATGCAACCATGGTTCTATTGGACGAGAACGGCATTCGCTGTGATGGACGTAAAATAGACGAACCACGAAAAATTGTGATTAAAGCTGGTGGATTAAAGAATGCTGATGGTTCTGCTTATATTGAATTTGGTGATAATAAAATTTTAGTTGGTGTATTTGGACCAAGAGATGTTCATCCTAAACACATGTCAAATACTGATACTGGAATTCTAAGAGTTAGATATCATATGGAACCATTCTCTGTTGATGAAAGAAAAAGACCCGCACCTTCAAGAAGAGAAATTGAAATTTCCAAAGTAATCAAAGAAGCATTAGAGCCTGCTGTTATGTTAGAAAAATTCCCAAGAACTGCTGTTGATGTATTTATTGAAGTTTTACAAGCTGATGGTGGAACTAGATGTGCTGCACTCACTGCAGCATCTGTTGCATTAGCTGATGCTGGTATTCCGATGAGAGATATGGTTGCAGCAATTGCATCTGGTAAAGTTGCAGATACTATTGTTCTTGATGTTAACAATGAAGAAGATCAAGCCGGTCAAGCAGATATGCCAATTGGTTACATGCCAAGTCTTAAGAAAATTACATTATTACAATTAGACGGTGTTTTAACTCCTGAAGAATACAAAAAATGTGTAGATGTTGGAGTTAAAGGATGTGAAGTTGTTTATGAACTTCAAAAGAAAGCACTACATGACAAATATTTTGGGAATAGAGGAGATTAGATATGGCTACAGTTTCAGTTATTGATGAATTAAAGAAAGCACAAATTCTTGAATTATTAGAACAAGGAAAAAGAATTGACGGAAGAGCATTAGATGAGCCAAGAAAAATCTTAATTGAAGTTAACGCAATTCCTAAAGCAAACGGTTCGGCAAAAGTACGACTTGGTGATACCGAAGTCTTATGTGGAGTAAAAATCCAACCAGACAGACCTTTCCCAGATATGGGTGACAAAGGACTTTTCATGTGTACTGCTGAACTATTACCACTTTCACATTCTACTGTTGAAACTGGACCCCCACGAGATGATGTAATTGAATTGGCAAGAGTTGTTGATAGAGGAATTAGAGAAAGTCATATGGTTGATGTTGCTCAGTTAGTAATTGAAAAAGATAAATCTGTAGTTGGTGTATTTGCTGATATTGTGTCCCTTGATTATGATGGAAATCTCTTTGATGCATGCTCTTATGCTGCAACTGCCGCTTTACTCACATCAAAAACTCCGACATGGGAGATGATTGATGACAAACCTACAGTTGTCGAAGGTGGAGAAAAACAATTACCTATTACCACAATTCCTGTATCTGTAACAATGGGAAAAATTGGAAATCATATTGTAGTTGATCCTAATGGTGATGAATGGGATAGTATGTCTGCTCGAGTTACAATAACTACTGATTCTGATGGTAACATCTGTGCATTACAAAAAGGTGGTAGTGATGGATTTACTCAAGAAGAAATTAACCAATGTGGTGATTTATCTATTAAAATTGGTGCCAAGATTAGAACACAATTAAAATCTACACAAGAGGAGTATCAAAAAAATGGCTAAAGCAAAGAAATCCCTAAAAGGTTTAGGAGCTCGTTATGGAATTAAACTTAGAAAACAATACACAAAAGTTCACTTTACATTAAAACAAAAAAGAAATTGTCCTGAATGTGGTTCTCAGACATTTGGCAGAGATGCTGTTGGAATTTGGTCTTGTAAAAAATGCAATTATAAAGTAGCTGGAACTGCATATGACGTTAAACTATAGTGCAACAATCACTGTAGATGCTAAAGATAAAACAACTGCAATTTATGATTCTGTAAATACTGATAATACATTTTATCCTGAAAATCCAGTTAAAACTAAAATAAAATTAAATAAAAAACTAGTAATTTCTGTAGAAACTAATCAAATTACACATCTTAGAGCAAATCTAAATTCTACTCTTCGACTCATTCAAGCTAGTTACGATTCAATTGAATCGGTAAAGATATAATCCGATTAAATTTGTAAACATACATGTCTTCTCCACAAATGCCTCCATGGCTTCAAGAACAAATTATGAGACTACAACAATCTCAACAAAATTTACAATCTATTGTCACCCAAAGACAACATCTTGAAATGGAAAAAGCAGAAACTGAAAAAGCACTTGAAGAACTAAAGAAAACCGCTGATGGTGATGCTGTCTTTAAACAAGCTGGAAATATTTTAATTAAATCTACTAAAAAAACACTAGTTGATGAATTAGAGGAAAAAGTTGAATTATCTAAAACTAGATCAACTGTTCTTGAGAAACAAGAGGTCCGTGTAAAGGAATCCCTCAAAGAACAAGAAGCAAAAATTACTGAAATGATGAAAAGCGGTACTACGCCACCTCCACCTCCAACAATAACTGAAGATAATCCTAGAAAATAATTTCTCTAGATTATTCCATATGAGATATTAACAATTAATTACAAATGATATTTGTGACATTGGAAAACATCCGAATTATTGTAGATGAACGAGAACGAAAAAGTGGAATTCCTGATTTACTCAAAGCTGTTGGCATGTGTGTTGAAATGAAAACACTTCCTATTGGTGATTATATTGTTGCACCTGAAACTATCGTTGAAAGAAAAAGTATCAAAGATTTAATGGCTTCTGTTTTTGATGGACGACTCTATGATCAATGCAATAGACTCAAAGAAAATTTTGAACATCCTATAGTTTTGGTTGAAGGTAATGTTGATGAAATTGAAGAAATTACTGACAACCCTCTAGTTTTCTATGGAGCTCTCTCTAGAGTTACACTTGAATTTAAAATTCCTATAATTCATACCCCCAGTGCATCCCACACTGCCAAATTATTAGTTGCACTTTGTTCTAAAAAAGATGGTCCTGCAGGACCCTATTTGAAAAAAATTAAAAAATCATCTAATTTAGAAACTCAACAATTATCTACACTTTGCAGTTTACCTGGAATTGGTGAAAAATTTGCAGTTAGACTGCTTGAAAAATTTGGTACTCCATTGAAAGTTTTTAGTGCGACAACTTCTGAATTGGCTAAAGTTGAAGGATTGGGTGAATCTCGTGCAAAAAAAATTAAAAATATGTTAACTACTAAAAATAAACTTCAAAAAGAAAATACTCAAAAGACACTGACATAAGTATCACTGTCATTTTATTTCATAAATTTTTATACTATATTCTTTAAGAAAATTTATGGATAACCGTGTAAATATTGGAGTTATTATTGGTGTTGTATTTGTTTTAGCTTTTGCTGTAACTTTAACTCAAAGTGAAAATCAAGTTGAATCTCAAATTGTTGGAAATGATATTCCTGAAGAATTAATTTATGAATGGTTAAAAAAATATGATCCGTCTGAACAAACAATCTCTGTTTCTGGTATCTCTACAGCCTCCTCAAATCCTGACACTTTGATTATCGTACTTGGAGTTGAATCTGAAGCCAAAACTGCTAATGAATCTCTATCTCAAAATTCTAATTCACTAAATTCTGTAATCTCTTCCTTGTCGAATTCTGGAATTTCTAAAGATGATATTCAAACATCAAATTTTTCAATTTATCCATTATATGATAGCATAAAAGACTCTAATGGAAACTGGGAACAAATTCTAAATGGATATAGAGTTTCAAACATTTTATCAATCAAAACTGAAAAAATTGATTCTGCTGGAGATATTATTGATGTTGCAGTTTCTTCTGGAGCCAATCGTGTCGATAATGTTTCATTTGAATTATCTGATGCTAAATCACAAAAAATTAGTGATGACTTGATTGCAGATGCAATAAATGATGCAACTCAAAAAGCAGAAAAAGCCCTTGTACCATTAAAACAAAAAATTGTTGGAGTCAAATCTGTAATCATACATGATAATGTGATGCCTTACTATGACAGTCCAATGCGTGCATCCTTTGATGGATTTGCAGAATCATCTATGAAATCTGCACCGATTATGTCTGGTGATGAAGAGATCACAACTAATGTCAGTGTTGTATTTTATATTTCTCAAAAGTAATTTTTTAATTATTATTATTTGAGTAGTTTTCTTTTTAACATTGTTCCACAAATAGAGCATTCTTTTCCGCCTTGATGTTTTGTTTTACACCCTGGACAATAATGAATCCATTTTCCGACGTCTTTGATTCCTTTTGTCATGATTGGTGCAATTTTCAAACCAATATTTTTACCGACATTAGAAATTGCAAAATCATCTGTAATGATTTGCCCTCTTGTTTCTATCCCTAGTGCGATAATTGAAATATCTTGTTTTGATAACTGTGGAAAATCCCCTGTTTCTTTTGCAGCTTTAATTGCAGCCTGAGTTGATTGTTCCTCTGGTTCTCTAATTTTTAGTCTGTTTGTTTCAAGTAATGTTCCAAGTACCCCCTGATTTTTCTTAATGTGTTGTATTTCATCATAAACCAGAGATGTTGTGTAGTACTCTTCAGATGATCTGAATGGAACTCCTGCATAAAATGCACTGGCGTCTAAAATTCTAAAATCCAAGTTTACTCATTTGTCTTAAACCTCTTTTTTTCAATCTAATGAAAACTGCTGAACTTTTGTATTTTTTGATAATTATTGGTTCTTCATATCCTACAGATTTTACAACTTGTGCATCTATTGCAATATTACAATCTTGAGAACAAATAATTTCAATTTTTTCATCTGGTACTACTAATGACGCTAATCTGTAAACTGGTGCAACTGGTGTTATAATTAATACGTCTAGACTCTCATGTAGAATTGGTCCTCCTAATGAAAATGAATGACCTGTTGATCCGCTGGGTGTTGCAACAATAAGTCCATCCATTTTTTGTTTTACTGTATCATTTTGAAATTTAATTTCAATTTGTGCAGTTTTTGTTAAATTTGTCCTGCTGATGTAAATTTCATTTAAGGCTGGTGGAAATTCTTTTCCTCCACATGACGCTGTTACTCTAGTTCTTTTATCTAGAAAAAATTTATCTTTTAAAATTCCATTTATTGCTTCATCAATTTCTTCAATTGTAATTTCTGCTAAAATTCCTCTATTTCCTCCAACGTTAATTGTTAAAATTGGTGTTTCATTTGCTAAATTTCGAAAAACTCGAAGTGTTGTTCCATCTCCTCCTAATGTTATTACTAAATCTAATTTTATTTTATTTATTTCTTCAAGTGTTTCTATCTGTTTTGCTCCTGCTACATTTACTGGTGAAATTGTATACACTGTTATTTTTTTTGCCAGTAATTTTTTTGCCACATTTATTGCAGATTCTTCTGAATCTTTTGAACCTACTTTACTTACAATGGCAACATTTTCTAATTTCAATTAAGTTCTTTTGAATTCTATTTACATAAAAATGATATTTTTAGGATCGTTTGAAAAAAGAAATAAGTACAAGCGCGTAGTCATCAAATTATGAGTTATGCCCATCCTGAAGTTTTAGTTGATACTGAATGGTTATCTCAAAATCCTCCTAATGATAATAGAAAATTAGTTGAAGTTGATTATGATCCTGTAAATGGATATCAAAAGGGGCACATTAATGGTGCAAGTCTGATTTGGTGGAAACGTGATATCAATGATCCTGTAACTCGAGATATAATTAGTAAAAAAGAATTTGAGGCATTAATGTCTAAAAATGGAATTACTGCTGATACTGAAGTTATTCTTTATGGTGATTTTAATAATTGGTTTGCAGCTTTTGCTTTTTGGGTTTTTAAAATTTATGGACATGAAAATTTAAAAATTATGGATGGCGGGAGAAAAAAATGGGAATTAGAAAATCGTGATTATACAATTGATGAACCACAAATCCAATCAAAACAATACATTGCACAACCACCTGATGAGGGCTTACGTGCATATCTGTCTGATGTAAGTAGAGGCATTGGAAAAGAGGACACTGTTATGGTTGATGTAAGATCTCCCGCAGAGTTTTCTGGTACAATTACAGCTCCTCCGGAATATCCTATGGAGCATGCACAACGTGGTGGACATATTCCTCATGCAAATAATATTCCATGGGCAACTGCAATTAATGATGCTGATGGTACCTTCAAAGGCGTTGAAGAATTAAAACAAAATTATGTCCCAAAAGGTATAACTCCAGATAAGGATGTAATTTGCTACTGTAGAATTGGTGAGCGTTCATCACACAGTTGGTTTGTTTTGAAATACCTACTTGGATATCCAAAGGTTAGAAATTATGATGGCTCTTGGACTGAGTGGGGTAACATGATCGGAAATCCTGTGGAAAAATAAATTGCTTTTAGACCTTCCAATTCTTGAGAAAGGGTCTTTCTATTTTATCAAAGATGCTGACACTGATCTTATACTTGAAGATAAAACTAAGCGTGGACTTGAAATTAAGGAAACATCTGTTGATGAAAAATTACAGGTTAAATCTGATAAAGGCATGATTCATGATATGGATGGAATTGGACATTGGGTCCCAATTCGTTGGTATTTTTCTAAAGATGTCTATGATTTAGATGCGGTTTTAATTCATGCAAATGCCCTGGATAAGAAATACATTGAACTACGAGAACTTACTTGTCCTCAAGATAACGACTGATAACCTTTTTAACTAATTTCTAACTAGAAAGAATAGATGTCATTACTTTTAAAAGATCGAGTCTGGTCTATGGAAGCTTCAACTGCAAAACGTGGTGTCTATCCGTTACATGGTTTTAAACTTGGATTATACAGATTACCAATTAAACTTGAAGATCCAGTAGAATTAAAATCGATTCATGATGGCTTGAAAAAAGCATTTGAAATGGACATGTATGCTGATAGAATTTACGCTACGTATCGTTGGAAAGAACAAAACATGGATGATCCTGATGCAAAAGGATACGAGCAAGTTAATTTGTCAGTAACTGTAGAAATTGTAACTGGTGAAGTTGTTGATATTATTTATCAAGTATTTCCAATTGAAAAATTTGGTGATCCTAATTGGGTTAAAGACTATAGAAAGAAAGCAGACCATTTTGCAAAAATGGTAATTGATACTATTTTACGTAATACTATTCTAGCCGATAAGATGATTTCACATCTTGCAAAATCTGAAAAGATTCCTGAACTTGCTGCTATTCAAAGACTTGAAGAACTAACACCTTTGGCTAAAATTGTTCTTGGTGCTAAACCAAAACCTGTTGAAGCACAAGATGATGTTGAAGAAGATGATGGTGAAATTGAAATTCCAGATGGAGCCAAACCTGGACCAATCGATGTCGATTATAAATCAAAAATTAAACCTTCTGCTGTATACGAAGCTCCTGAACATACTATCAAAACTTGGGGTCGTAAAGGAACTAGTAATGGAATAATGGGTGTTTGGGGAGAATTTGTTTCAGTAGATTATGATATTTGTATAGCTGATGGTGGATGTCTTGAGGCTTGTCCTGTTGGAGTCTATGAATGGTTTGACACTCCTGGAAATCCTGGTTCTGAAAAAAAACCGTTAATGTCAAAAGAACCTGATTGTATTTTCTGCCTTGCGTGTGAGAATGTTTGTCCTCCGCAGGCAATCAAAATTTACGAAGCAAAATAATTGCATTTTTTGCAAGTATAAATATCGACTAATGATTTTGTGCATATAAAGATGGCCGGAAATCCTTTCACACAATTAGTATTTGATTTATTCATTATTTCTGCGATTTTAATTACTGCATACACTTGTAATTTCTATTATCTTGTTTTTCTTGCTAACAAAAGAAAAAAGATTGCTAAAACTGTTGATATAGGAACTCCTTCTATTACAATACAACTTCCAATTTACAATGAAAAATATGTTGCAAAACGACTTGTTGATGCTGTTTGCAATTTAGATTATCCTAAAAATCAAATGAATATTATGGTTTTAGATGACTCTGATGATGATACTGTTGATGTACTTGAAAAAACTGTCAACTATTACAAAACTCAAGGATTTCAAATTGAACATATTCGACGTGGAACACGAAAAGGGTACAAAGCAGGTGCTCTAAAACATGCTATGCAAATAACTGATTCTGAATTTGTAGCAATATTTGATGCTGATTTTATTCCTCCAACATGGTTTCTTAAACGAGCTATGCCACATTTCTCAAAACCAACCATTGGTTTAATTCAATGTCGTTGGGGTCATGTGAATGAAAATTATTCCACTATCACACAAGTACAAGCACTTAGTCTTGATTTTCATTTTCTTATAGAACAAAAAGCAAAAAGTGATTCTCATTTGTTTATGAATTTTAATGGTACTGCTGGAATTTGGAAACGTGATTGCATTGAAGATGCTGGAGGTTGGCATACTGCAACTTTAGTTGAGGATCTTGATCTAAGTTATAGAGCACAAATGAAAGGATGGAAATGTGTCTTCTTACCTGATATTGTAGTGGATGCAGAACTTCCTGCTCAAATTAATGCTGCCAAAAGACAACAATTCCGTTGGGCAAAAGGTTCCATTCAATGTGCAACAAAATTACTTTTTGATATTGCTATAAAACGTAAAATTTCCATTGAAACAAAAATTCAAGCTTTTGTTCAACTTACCCGTCATATCGTTCATCCGTTAATATTGATACAATTTTTAGCCTTACCCGTTCTTTTGGCAGGTAATGTTAATCTCTATATTGTTAGTTTTCTACCTATCATTACAATTGTAACATATCTTGCAATGGGACCTGGTGCATTCATTCTGATTATACAAAATATGTATGGTAAATCGTGGAAGTCTAAAGCTAAACTGTTACCTGCATTATCTATTTACAATGCTGGGATGTCTGTCAATAATACAGTTGCAGTTTTTGATGCCATCCTTGGTAAAAAAAATGAATTTCATAGAACTCCAAAATATGGTATAATCAACAAAGATGATGATTGGAAAGGTAAGGCATACAATTTACCTTTTACACAAACTACTCTTTTAGAAATCTTTTTTGGTGTTTATGGTATTATTGCAATTTTCATTTCAATATTTTCTAATAATCCTATGTTTGTACCTATCATCGCAATTCAAACTATTGGATTTTTCTATATTGCTTACCTGAGTTTGTCTCACACTCAATTTAAAAGAAATAAATCAAGTAAACAACGTAAAATGACGAAGAAAGAAAAAATGGCAAATACTGTTTACAAATTATCTATGGTCGGAGTTTTAGCTTTAATTGTTTTCGGAGGGGTTATGGCCATAAATGGATATAATTCTGATATCTATCCTTTGGATAGAGTAAGAGGGCATTTTGATGGTGTCATAGGCTCATCTGATCCTGATACCATTCGTACACATCTAATTGCAATCCAACTAGATTTGAAACCTTTGATAGAAAAATTACCTGAGACTATTGATACAGATAATAACATTATTTCTAAAAATCCAGTTTGGGTGTTTCCAACTGAATCAACTAATTTTATTAGAATTCATAATGATGTAACTTCCATGCTTCAAAGTGTTGAAAATATATCTATGATACCACAAGATAATTCTGCATATCATACTGGTATGCTTGACATAAATGATAGGGCTAGTCTATTACGACTTAACATTATGGATGCAACTCCGTACATGTATGTGAGCATTGCAAATGTATTTTCTAGTATAGTCTGGATTGCTGTAATTATTGGAATCTTTACTGCACTAAAACGAAAGAGAACACAACTTAAAGAATCTGACGCAATTGGTGTTTAAGAAATATTTAGATCATTTCTAATTTCATCTACTGCTCTAATTCCATAAATGTCTCTTACTTGTTGAATTCTAACTGATTCTTTTAGCATGTCTCTTCCGATAGCATTTGTTAGAATTGAATATACGTCACTAAATCTAATTTCCCATTTATCTGCACAATCTAATATTTTGCTGACTGCCCATTGTCTAACTTCGTGCGGTAGAGGTATTTTTTCACCTGATTCAATTGATATTTTATCAAACAAGTTTACAATTTCTGACGTCATAGTTGCCATTTTTTCAAGATCTTTTACTTCTCCATATTTTGATTCTGTATTCATTCTAATACTTGATTGATATTCTGATAGTTTTAGTAATGCCATCATTTCTTTTGATGAATCACTAGAAGCTTTGTTTGTAACATTTCTAACTGATTGTATCTCTTGAAATAGTTTTTCAGATTTTTTGTGAAATTCAGCACTAGACTCATCTTGTCTTTTTAGAGTATCTGATACTGAAACAATTTTTTGATCAATGTTATCTGTTTTATCATATATGTTAGATTTGAAATTTGAGAAATCCTCTTGAACTAATTTTAGATTTTCTCCTACAAATGCTGTAGTGTCTGCTCTTTGTGATAATGATCCAATCTCTGTCTCAATTTTGTCTATTTTACCTCCTAACTCTTTGATTGATTCTAGACTAATGATGTCACTGGATCTTGTACTTGCTGATACTGTTTCAAATTCTTGTTTTAGACCATCAATCACTCCTCCTAATGAGTCGATTTTTGATGCTTTTGCTGATACTACATCTATTGTAATTTTGATTGCTTCTAATTCTGCATTAAGACTTGATGTTGCAGCAATACTACCTATTATTTTTTCAAATTCTTGTTTCAAACTCTCAACTACTTGAGTTCCTGTGTTAAGATTTTCTGTTTTCCCAGAAATCTCTTCAATACTTTCTTTTAATTTATTCATCTCAGAACTAATTTCTAAAAATGAATTAGTTTTCCTAGAAACTTCTCTTAGGTTATCTCTTACTTCATCAATTCTTTGAGCAATTTTTATGATCATTTGAGAATTGTTTGTAATAGAATTCATACTCTCTTCAACTTTTTGAGATATCTCTAGAGGTTTTGATGTTTTTTGTACCTCTGCAATTTTATTTAATTCATTTTCAAGTCTTTCGGTTTGACTATTAATTTTATCAATTAAGTTTGACTGTGTTCTGACCTGGTTTAATCCTGCATACAATTTTTGTGTGTCATCTTCTATCATGTTGATTTGTTTTGATTGTTTCTGAAAATGTTCTAGTGTTGATGTTAGTGTATCTATCATCCCCTTCATCGATATTAGCACTTTTTGATTTTCCCCAAAAATTTTTGACATAACTTTAATTTCTTTTTGTAATGCTTTATTGGAATCTGAAACTGCTGCTACTTTTTTTAAAATCATTGATGGGTTTGGCTGTTTTTTTATTGATTTGACACTATTCTTCTTTATTGGTTTAGATATCATCTTACTTGAATTAAGAAACTAATAATAAAAAAAGTTAGGTGTAAAATAAAAAATGTAAAGAGTCACTTGTTTACAACTTCTGGTTCATGAAGTAGTTCATGAAATGTCTTCTCAGCCAGACCTGTTGTTGTTTCTATGAATCCTCTTGGACAATATTCGCATTGAATCATATAGTACTGTACGGTACCGTACTATTAATAAACGGGTTATTCTACTGTTACCGTAAATGCAGTCAGTTACCCCAGGTCATATCTCTTCATTTGAATCAGCTGACCTACTCATCACTCTGCAATTATACTGAAATTATTAGGCATAAAGAAGTTTCAAATTGATAATCCTTTGATCATCTCTTTTTTGAATATTTTACTAATTTTATTTTTAAATTTGAATTGCGTAATCATTTTTAATGAAAATTGTTAATAAATTGTATGCAAAATCTTTCATTTCAGCTAGATTCTACTGTAATCCAAAAATCTCTGGATAATACTGTCAATACTTTGATTGAACAAATAACTCCTGAACTTACTCACACGAGTTTTGTAACTGATTTAGCTTTTATCATGATTATTGGTGCCATTATCACTCTTGCATTTTTTAAAATTAAACAACCTTTGATTATCGGATATCTTTTTGCTGGTATGATTATTGGTCCGTTATCTCCTCTTTGGACTTGGATTTTACCTGAAGGTGGATCCTCTTCTAATTCTTTGAATGCTGTTGGTATTTTATCTGATATTTCTGCACTGAATCTTTTTGCTGAAATTGGTGTTATCTTACTGCTATTTGTAATTGGTATTGAATTTCCATATGCTAAAATCAAATCAGTTGGACGTGTATCTGTTGGTGTAGGTTCTATTGGATTGTTTTCTACACTGGGTGTTTTGTTTTATGCTTCAACTACACTAGGTCTAAACTTTATGGATGCATTGTTTATTTCTGCAGCTTTATCTATTTCCAGTACTGCTATTATTGTCAAACTTTTAGAAGAGATGGGAAAAATTAAAAAAGAATCTTCTACTCTTGTTTTAGGTATTTTGATTGTAGAGGATATTATTGCTGTAATTTTAATTTCTACATTACAATCTGTTGCTCTAGTAGGATCTGTATCTGTGGAATCTATTGTTGTTATTGTGTTAGTTGCAGCTGGTCTTATCATAGGAACGTTTACCGTTGGAACGCGTGTTATCCCTCCTCTAATTGATAGAGTTGCAGCTGCAGAAAATCGTGAAATTTTACTAATGAGTGTTCTTGGACTCTGTTTCGGTTACGCTCTACTTGCAAATATTGTGGGATTATCTGTAGCCATTGGTGCATTTTTGGCTGGTGTACTAGTTGCAGAGTCAAAATCTGCTGAAGTTGCAAAATTACTTTCAAGTCCTATCAAAGATATGTTTGTGGCAATATTTTTCATCTCTGTTGGTGCATTGATGGATGTTTCACACCTTGAAAATTATATTTTCATAGCAATTGCTTTGATTGCAGTTACAATTGGCATGAAATTTGGTGGTAACATGCTTGGCAATTTTATTTTCAGACAAAAACGTGGAAAGGCACTTCGTTCTGCATTCACATTAGCTGCTCCTCGCGGTGAATTTTCCATTGTAATTATTAAACTTGGAGTTGATATTGGTGCAGTTAGTGCCTTCTTATTCCCACTAGTGGGTATTATCTCAATTATCACTGCATTTATTTCTCCATTTTTAGTGAAAGCCAGCGACAAAATTGTACCTGCATTAGAGGAAAAAGAAGATGTCTGATGAATTACAAAAAATGTTAGATAGTATTCATGATGGAATTACAACTTTTGATTTTGAAGGTAAAGAAACGCCTTGTATAATAATTGAAGAAAAAAAATATGGATTAATTCGAGCTAAAATTGAAGGGCAACCATTTTCTGTTAACACCGACCTTAACATCCTTCAAGATGGATTGGGAAATGTTTTTGTTGAAATTGTTTTGACTTTTTCAGTAGGTAATATTTCTGAAAAATTTCTCATCAATGCAAAAACTGATCTAAAATTCTTTGAAGTTTTAGCCAGTACATCTATGCTTGTACTTAATTCTCCTGAATCGCCGTATGGACAAGATAATGTAATAGCAATTCAATTACCACGTCCTGAAAAAGCACACGATGCACTTGAAATTATTAAAATTGGTTTAATGCCTAAAAATGATTTAGATGGTGCAGTTACCGGGATTTGAACCCGGGTCACGTACTTGGCAAGCACGAGTACTAACCAGACTGTACTATAACTGCAACAATACGAAGGGTTGGATTTGCAGATTTAAGCGTTTTTAAGCGTTTTTAAGCTTTAATTGAAATGACTATTCATGGATGATCTTCTTCTACAGAAAATTGAGCAAAAAATTCAAGATAGTATTTCAAACCAGGATGATATTAAGGAATTAATTAAATTACTTTCAACCATTGACAGTTCCAAATCTTTTGCACTGGGGATTGTCGTTGGTAGATTATATAATACCTTTTTCTATCAAACTAAAAGAATTCTAAAACGAGATCCTACAAAAAAAGAGTTTGAAGATTTTTTAAAATTTGTTGAAAATAAGAAACCTGATTTAGAACATCTATGGTGATGCTTTGTTCCATTCAATAACTTTGATTAATGGTGTTCCTGGTAATTTTACACATGATCCGTGAAGTGCTTTTTTTGCTGCTGTTAGATGTGCTTCTCCGTTAACGTATAATTCCATTATACATTGTCCTTGTTTGACTCTTGCACCTAGACTAGTTGCTTTACCCCATGATCTTCTCATTCCTTCTGAAACTCTATCTGCACCTGCAGTTGCAATTTGTTTATTTTCTCTTAAGAGATTATGTGGATAAATTCTAAGTCTTGAGTAGTAACCTGATTCACCAGTTGTTTTTTCTAGTGTTTTATTTGCTGCTAATCTAGTTGATTCAATCGCCATGTGTCTAATCTGAAGTTTTTCTCTTAGTAATAATTGAACACAGTATTCGTAAGTATTTCTTTTACCACCTTGAAATTTTGCAATTTTAATTTGTGGTTTACCTTTGATGTACTCTTTTCTTGTAAATACTTGACCGCGTCCATCTCTATAATTTGCACCATGCATGATAACCTAAACCTTCAATCCCCATATTTTAACGGTTAGCATGGATTTAGTCCTATTTCTAATGCTTATATGGAAATCTTCCATTTTTGTCTTCATTATGGATGAAACTCTTGAAGTTAGCGGTGATCTAATTTTAGATCAGGTATGTATTTCTAATAAAAATATGATCCGTGATCTTGAACAAAAAGGATATGGTGAGATTCAAAACGAGAAATTATTTCTCAAACAATTTGAAACCCTGTATTTACTGTATACTCATAAATTAATTTTAAAGAAAAACAAAAATCAAATTAATTTTGATACTTACATGAATATTTGCCAAAATACAAATTCTGAAATTCTTACAAAGTTTTTGATATTTCGTGATTTGAAAACTAGGGGATATGTTGTCAAAGATGGTTTTGGATTTGGTTCTGATTTTAGAGTTTATGAGAGAGGTCATTTTGGTGAGAAAGGAGCAAAATTTCTGGTTTTTGGTCTCAATGAAGGCCAACAAGAGAAGATGAATGTATTACAAAAAAAAATTGATGAAATAACCCAAATGGGAAAAGAACCAATTATTGCAGTAATTGAAAGACGTGGAGAAGTAATTTATTACAAAATTAATAAAATCAACTTCTCTGAAAATAAAGCAAGATTGGAAGATTCTTTTGAATTCTAAACATGTGTTACCCATTTTGATGAATATTTTAAAAGATTATTTTCTTCTGCATACATAAAATCATAAATATCTACATATTTTGTTTTATTTTGCCACAAATTCTCAAAGTCTTTCATTTTTCTTTCAACTCTTGTTTTATCATTCCATGATGTAAAAACATCCACTGATTCAAAATCTCTTGTTTGACTTGAAAATGATTCTTTTGAAGTTCCTGTAAATGCTACTTGTTCATCTTCATCATCTTTAAAAATCCCAATTCTTTCTGAGAATGCATCTGTTACTTGTTCTGAATTTGGAATTGCAATTTTTAATTCAATTTGTCCATTATTCACTATGTTTTGCAATTTCTGTATTTTAGTATTTTTTATGAATTTTCCTTCAAATGATTTTGTAAATTTTTCAGAAAATAACTTTGTTAATAAATTGAGATCTTCTATTTTGAATCTATGCCCTGTGATCATTCTTAATTTTGCTTTACCTGAATGAAAATTATCAAAAGCCATTGATATTGTTGCCAGTGCTTGAATTGATAGATAATTTACACATCTATCATATTCAATGCAATTACTCAAGCAAGGAAAAAAGAATTCTGCAATAATGTCATCTACGTCTGAACGATACTCTTCTTTGAGATTGATATTCTTTAGACCCATACTGTGTAATCTATGATTTTCATATTTAAGCCAATAACTAACAAATTATCTAAAAGTGCTCCCATCGGGATTCGAACCCGAGTCTTTGGCTTGAGAAGCCAAAATGCTTAACCGGACTACACTATAGGAGCTTGATAAAAAATAATCCAATCTTAATTTAAAGGAAATGTTTTGAGTTTGAATGAAGTTGTAAAAATTTATGACTTAATTCCTTTATAGAAAAACTAGTTCATCTGATAATGTGGATTTAAAAAAATTTATTGAAGCACAAGGATTAACTGACTTTCCTATTGGATTGGGTGGTTGTAGAACTGCAGGGTGTTTCTTTGATTCTTGTGATTATGATCTTATGGTGTTTGATGAAAATTCTTCAGATAAACAAATTATTGCATTTGATGACAGTTTAATTACAGTTCATCATTGTTCCTTATCTGAAACTAATACAAAAAAACTTCTACAATATGATAAATTAGATGTTCTTCAAGATGATTCCTGGAATTTAAAAATATTACTTTCTACGATTTCTGGAAAACGTGATTCCTTATTTTCTGATTCTGCAAAAAATTCTTTAATTGAATCTCTTTTTTGTTGTCAAAAAACTAAAGATGCAATCCAAACTGATGATATATTTGCAGCATGTTGGCAAAAATGTGCTTCATATTATTTGGCTGATTCTTTATCCTCTTTCAACCACAGTCCATCTAGTCCTTCACACGCACTTAACTCTCTTCGAAAATTTAAAAAAAGTTCTATCAATAATCATATTTCTGGTATTTTGGGAACTATTGGAATTGAGAGAGCTACTCCTACATTACTTGATCGTATGTTGAAATCTACTATTGGGTTTTCTGATTTAGTTGAGAAAAATAATCATTCCCAACTGATTCAACAAAAATATGATTATTTTCTAAAAAACTCAATGCTTTCTGATTGTTATTTTTATTTGGTATGTCTGAATAAAGAGAACTTTATTAAAATTAAAGATACTTTGAACAGGGAACAGGATCTAATACACATTCTAAAAATTGCTTTTGATATTGAGGCTGATTCAAACCTTCTTCAACAATATGTAGAAACAATTCAAACTTCATGTAATGATATACTTGAGATAATTTCAAAGACTTGATTCTACATTGTGTACTAACCTTTTAAAACAAGTAATATCATTGGGTTATCATGGTAGATCAAGCATGTGGTTGCGAAGCTGATAGCGGCGACCCAGAATACTCATGCGACTGTGCAATGCAAGGAGCTTGTATATGCAGCGCAGATTGCAAATGTGCAACTGAAGTTTGTAAAGAAGCCGTTTCACAAATGAATTAAAAGAGCTTATTACAATCTAATTTTTTATTTTTTTATTCTAATTTTCTTCTTGATCAAAGCCCCAAGATTTTACTAATTCTTTTTGGAACTTGTCTGCTTGTTTTTCATCTAATGGAAATCCACAATTTTTATGAGTAGGTACAACTGTCATTCCATCTAATTTGAATTCTACTTCAAACAAGTGGACTTTTGAACATTCACACATTATACTTTTTTTTAAAATATTCCTCTATATTTGCGTATTTGGGTTAAGTTTTGATGTATTTTTTTAACATTATTTCATTATTTGAATAACATTTAACTATCGCTTTTGCCAATTTTTTTTAGATTTGAAAGCAATTTTATCAATTCC
>ERZ891418.64-NODE-64-length-36537-cov-8.123458_pt1 | contig 36537 bp, 24 predicted proteins | sample MGYA00521236_ERZ891418 | MGnify/ENA primary metagenome ERZ891418 (study PRJEB32303, sample SAMEA104408696) | aquatic metagenome | biome: Brackish water; feature: Chemocline; material: water | place: Baltic Sea | collected 2014-10-18T10:34:00 | depth 100 m ... | reverse complement strand
AGCAGCAATTCCCGGTCGCCGCAAATAGCCTGTAAATATAGGGTTGCGCCGAATCGGCCTTCGTAAACATCGGCGTCTCCCAAGGCAGGGGACCTCACGACCGGAAGTGCGATTCGTCTCCGATTCGTCCTTGTTTTCGGTAGGTTTCCCCAGATTGCCTCATCGTCGCGTTTGAGTCCAAGCGGTCCCTTCGGCCGGGAATTGCTGGCCAACGAGCACGGCTGAAAATGGGAAGTCACGGCGCGGTCTATCGCTGTAACTCTGCTAAGAGTGCTCCTGCATCCTTGAGATCGGGCGTTGTGAAGCCTTCCGTCCAGGTGGCGTACACGCTGGTCAGCACGGCGTGTGCTTCTTCGCGACGGTTCTGTTGCTGCCACAGTCGAGCGAGACTCATGGTCGTTCGGAGCTCCCAGGCTTTGCCTTGCTGACGCCGGGCGGTCGCCAGAGCCTGGTGGAAACAGGCTTCGGCCGCGGTCTGGTCGGACGATTCGGCCAGCAACAGCTCACCCTTAACGCGGTACAGCTCGGCTTCCTCGCAACGCTCTTCGTTGTCTTCGACAAACCTCAGGCCCCGGTCGAGAGCCTTGTGGGCATCCTCGAATCGTCCGGCCGCCGTATAGGCCTTGCACAGGGTGCTGAACTGATAGGTCATTGTCAGTTCCGCGCCGGTCGCGTGCCACGCCTGGGCACCTTCTTCCATCAGAGGTAATGCCGCTTCCACGTCGCCCTGGTGAAACAGACCGGCGCCCTTATAGAAGATCGCCGAGGCGTGCCAGAAAGCGAATCCCTGCTCGCTCGTGATGGCGATCTGCTCTTCGGCCGCCGCCTGAAGCTGAGCCCCGAGTCGACATTGCAGCAGGAACCAGCCGGTGTGGTGGAGGACATAGGCCAGCGTGAATGGATGAGCGATCTCGCGTGCCAACCCGATGGCTTCTTCGTTGACGCGCAGTGCCTCATCGGTACTGCCGAGATGCCACAGAGGGAGAAACAGATAACAGCGATGAGCCACGGAGGAATTCTGACCGGTGCGGGCTGTCCAGAAGCGGCAGACCTCCGGGTCGTCACAAAGCGAAATCGCCTCGGCGGAATGATCGCGGGCTCGGGCGTAATCGCCGCGGTACTGCATCGTGACCGCGGGCAAGTGATGCGTTTCCATGATGATGCCACGATCGCCACCGGCCTCGGCCCAGCCCATCGCTTCCTGCGCCAGATCACGGCACAACTGGAGTTTGCCGCACACAAGATTCCAGACCCAGATTCCCCACATGACGGCCAGAAGCGCGGTGGGGTCGCCAATTTTTTCGCAGAGTTCGCGGGCTCTTGCGAAGATCGGTCCGACCTCAGGAGCGGCATAGCCACGCGAGGCGATGTACGCCGTGCCCAGCGGACTGAGAATCTGCAACTCCATGCCGTCACGCTCGGGCGACTCGGGAAGAGTTTCGACCAGTTTACGACCTTTTGTCAGATGGCTGATGGCTTCGATTTCCGCGGACTGTTCGCGCGACCGCAGACCCGCCTTCAGCCAGTAGCCGACGGCTTTTTCGGTCGACCCCGCCGCTGTGAAGTGGTGAGCCAGCAATTCCGGCTGCGCCTCGGCTGTTTGCGGGAATCTGGATTCCAGCGCCTCGGCGATGCACTGATGACACGCCTGCCGTTTTGTCGAAAGCATCGATCGGTATGCGGCGTCCTGCAGCAGAGCATGCTTGAAGATATAGCCCGCTTCGGAACGTTGCCCCTTCTGAAACAGGATCTCAGCTCTGACGAGCTTGTCGAGTTCGCTGTGCAGATCGGCTTCAGGCAGGTCACACGCCGCGGCCAGAAGTTCGAAGCTGAACTCGCGACCGATTGTCGCAGCAAACTGAATGACGTCACGATCCGCCGCCATGCGATCGAGCCGGGACAGCAACAGGTCTTGCAGCGTCGCCGGAATGACATTGAGCAGCGACGCGGTACTGGCCTCGGTATCGGTCGAATCGAGAATTCCGGACTCGATAATCACGACAGTAAACTCTTCGATGAACAGCGGGATTCCGTCCGTCCGATCGATGACCTGATTCACGATCGACTCAGGGATATCCTTGCGACCCGTGCGTTTCCGCATCATCTCGCCGATCTGCCGCTTCGTCAGTCGGTTCAATGCAATCTGCGTTTGATGCGGCTTACTGCTCCACGGTGTTTCGAACTCATGACGAAATGTCAGCACGCTCAGGACGCGACCGCGCTCGAACTCGGACACATGTTTTTCCAGCAGCTCCAGAGTTGACGGATCGAGCCAGTGCAGGTCCTCGACAATGAACAACACGGGGCTGGCATCTGCCATCTGCCTGAGCCAGTGCAGCAGGAATTCCTGCGTCAGCTCCTTGATTCTGTGCGGCGAAAATGTCAGCGCCGGATAGCGAGCGCCCGTTGGCACGCTCAACACATCGCAGAGCAGCGCGATATTCTCAGCCGTTTCCAGTTTCAAGTCCTGCAGATAACGCACGACGCTGTCGAGGCGCTCCTCCGGTGAGCGGTCTTCGAACTCCAGCAATTGCGACAGGAACTCGGCGATCGGGAAAAAACTTGTCCCCTGGTGGTACTGAGAGCAGCGGAGTTCGATGACTGCGGCGTCTTCTGAGTCCTCTTCAATGACATGCTCACGCAGTTCACGGATCAACCGCGATTTGCCCAGTCCCGCGTCACCGATGAGCAGCACGATCTGCCCGAGTTCATCGAGTGCCTGTTCCCAGCGATCTTTGAGGATCGTCAATTCCGTGTTGCGACCAACCAGAGGCGTGAGATTGCCTGGATCGACCAGCTCAACGCGATTTCGCGACGCGGCTTCTTTCTTGACTTCGAACAGTTCAACTGGCTTCGCGATGCCTCTGACACGCTGTGGCCCGAGCGATTCGCATTCGAAGTACAAAGCGACTCGCTGATGCGTGGCCGCGCTGATGACGATTGTCCCCGATTCGGAGATCGCGCTGAGTCGGTTGGCTGTGTTACGAGCGTCGCCAACCAGTGACACGGTCATTCCCGCGCCGGAATCCACATTCTCGGCCACGGCCTCACCCGAGTGAATGGTGACCCGCGTCTGTGCCGCGGCCGGCAAGCCCGCCTTATTCTGTTCGGATGCCGCCAGGTCACGCATCACTTGCAGACCGACGCGTATGGCTCGCTGCGGAGCGTCCTCAAACGTGTGCGGAAACCCAAAGCAGGCGGTGACCTCCTCGCCCAAAGCGTGGACTGTCGCACCTCCCAGTGCAGCAACTTTCTTACTGACGAACGTCGCGAACGATTTCGCCTGGTCGTGCAACTGTTCTGAGTGCGACGCCGAACTGCCGGAACTGGCGGAGTCGTCAGGCTCGTAGGCGAAGATGGCGATCGTGACCTGCCTCAATTCGGCTTCATGTTTCATGTGACTGCCGGATGACGCGGGCTCCCTTTCCGGACGGAAGCTGACAGTCGGTGCTCCCCCGGCGGGCCCGGACGGGACTCGCGACAATTCGGCAGCAAATTCGGTCGCCGTCGCCTGACGTTTCTTCGGAGCTTTCTCCATTGCCTTCATACAGATCGCGTCAATCGCCGTTGGCAATTCGTACCGCAGCTTCGACGGCGCTTCAGGTGTCTGCGACACGATTTGTCCAAAGATCGATGCCGCCGATCCAACAAACGGACGCTTCCCCGTGACCAACAGATACAGCATGACCCCCAACGCGTAGATGTCTGTGGCGGGTCCGATTTCAGCCTGCCGCGCTTCGACCTGTTCAGGGGCCATGTACGACGGACTGCCCATCACCGCGCGGGAATGAGTTAATTCGGCCTCACCAGCCACTTGTCGGCGAGCCAGTCCAAAATCCATGATGATCGGCTCACCATTCTTCGTCAGCATGATGTTCGCTGGCTTGAGATCCCGGTGGACGATCCCTGCTTCGTGAGCCTGGTGGAGCGCCAGGGCGACTTTCTGCAGTAAGGCGACAGCCACATCCGTGGCCATGGCACCCGAGTCGTCCAGTTTCTCAGCCAGCGTCTGGCCGTCGATATAGGCCATCGTCAAATAATGCCACTGCTGAAACTGGCCGACATCGAACACCGGACAAAGATTGGCGTGCTGCACCGTTGCCATCGTGCGGGCTTCGCGTGAGAATCGCTCGATGGCTTCCGCCCGATCGGCATCGTCCTTGAAGAATGGAATCTTCAGCGCCACCTTGCGATCCAACTGGCTGTCATGCGCCAGATATACGGCACCCATCCCGCCGCGTCCGAGTTCCCGCTCAATGACGTATCGCCCGAACTGCTCTGGAGGCGCATCGGGGTGGCTGAAGAGTGGACAACCCTCAGAATTCTGCACGGTGTCCCGGATCACCGTTTCGCTGAAGGGGGCCGTCAATCCGGCCGACTGCGCAGAAGCAGCATCATTCTGCAGCATTTCCTCAACGAGACCGCGCACCTGGTCGTCGTCGCAGTTTTCGTTCAGGAACGAAGGACGGTCTGCCTCAGCAACCTGAAGGATCCGCAAGTAAATGTTGCCCGCTTTTCGAAACGGATCCGTTGCCATTTTCGGTGGCTCTGAATCCGAGTCTGCCTGGGTTCGAGGTGGATCTTCATTGCCTGAACGCGAAGACATTTTTGGCCCTCATTCTCAGCATCGTGTCAGGTTCATATCCTGGTGGAAGGAGTGATCAATCGTACCTCATCACATCTGTCATTCCGAGCATCGCAGATCACACGTACGACTTGAATTAAAAACACGGTCGTCACAGCAACCGCTTCATGACCGCCGAGTCGCACCGCGTCCGCCGAGAAATCCTGCTGGCTTCGCCCGATCACGATGAAGCCGCCGCCGAAGCCGCGTTTCAGGAGTCACTTGAGATCGCGCGCAGCCAGTCGGCAAAGTCGTGGGAGCTTCGTACTGCGACCAGACTTGCCCCTCTGTTGCACAGTCAGGGGAAATCCACCGAGGACAGAGCGCTGCTCGAACCCGCTCTGAATCAATTGCCGAGTGGACGCGAGCTCGCCGACCAGGTCGACGCAGCCGCGCTGCTGACCGAGCTCGCATGAGCAAACTCGGCTGAGCGGCTCGGGTTGCGAGAGGGCGTTGCCTCACCCGCGGCGGATCCACAGTTCGACGCCAGCCAGTTTTCCGCCCTCATCGGCAACTTTTACCATCACGCGGTTGCGTCCTTTTGCAACGCTCTGTACCGGAACGCGGCAGGTGAACCGGCGAACTCCGGCCACCGTCTGGCCGTTTTTATGAGGACCGAAATTAGCTGAGCCGAACAGCAAAGTGGGCTCGCTGGTTTCTGACAGGCCCGTGAAGTCGACCCGCAACTCGGCGGACACGCTGAGGTCCGCGCCTCGAAGATCTTCCGGCACCGTCAGGTAAGTCCGAGTGAACTCGTTCGGCGCCAAATCGAGCGGCAGCGCTGCGGAATAATCTGCCGCGTCTTTGGCCCAGAAGTGAGCTGGCATCCACCAGCCGGCATCGGACATCGCGTACAGAATCGTCGACTCCCGCAACGCTTCTTTGGAGCCGATCGATGAGAGAACTTTCTTCGCGTACGCCTGCGTCTCGTCCGTGCCGGGACCGGGAAAAAGATTGAACGTGTACATGCCGTCTGCCCCGTCCTCCCACAGTCGGGACGCGGCTCCGAACCAGGCCTCCGGCGGCAGCGCGGTCGACTCGCCACGCGGCGGGCGAGCCATCAGACCGGACTGACTCGTTACCGGATAAACAGGGACCTTGTGCTGATGACCGAGGGCGATCATGTCCGCCACCGGCACGTCGAATGTGACGTACCCGCCGCCCAGAGCCATCACGTCGAGCAGTTTTTCCTGCAGCCACGATTCGATGTCGATTCCGATTTTTCGACACAGTGCCAGGGTTGTGGGAACGCGCGCTGTCAGCAGAAACGGTTTGCCTTTCCGCTCACTTTCGCGCAGGACGAGCTCGCGAATTCGACGCACGAGCCGCGTCAGCACACCGCGCTGAGCCTCAGTAACGGGCTGCCCTTCGTAAGCCGTCCGGAAGTAAATCGGAGCCCGCAGAAAATCCAGCTCGATTCCGTCGACGTCGTAGTTCCGCAGGACTTCGGAGATGATTTCCAAAAGTCGCGGCTCGACGTCGGGGTGTTCGAAGTCGACCAGGCTCCACAGCCGTCGCCGGTCGCTGAAGTCCTTTGTCTTATCCAGCGTCGACATCACTCGCGTCGGGTCGGTCTGTTTCCAGTCGGAAAGAAACGCCGGTGTCCAGGCGTCGTGAATGTCGTTCAACCGAAGAGTCCAGATCGACTCCAGACCGTTCTGCCTGGCGAACTCGCTGGACATGCGGAGTCCGTCGGTGTCCTGTTCGAGGAACGTCTCGAGGTTGTTGCCGGCAAAGCTTCCGCTCTTTGAGCGGAAGATCTCCGCGACTTTCGAGTCGTGCGTAAACTTATTGAAGCTCTGCGTCGTGCAGTAACAAATGCTGTCGACGTGAGTCCCCAGCAGGGGCGTATGCCGCACGGCGAGAAACTTCTCACGCGTGTCGGCACCCTTCGCCCAGATGTCGTCTCCATCGTTGTTGAAGATGACCCGGCGCCTCCGACCGACTGCCGTTCGCCGCGCGGCACTCAGCGTTTCGGATTCCGAGACCAGTACCCGCTCGCCGCGCGACCACCCAGCACCCAGCGCGGCACTACCAGCGGCGAGTCCGATCAGAAACTCTCGTCGATTCGAAGTGCCTCGCGCAAGTTCGGTTGCGGACATGTTCGTCCCTTCGCGATGACAACGGGCCGAGCACCTACTTCCAGGTGTTGTCCTTAACGGGCTTGCCGTTCGTCGTCAGGATCTGAAAGTGGTGGAACCCGGCATTCATTCCTGAGTAACGCCAGACAACTTTCTTGTCGCGCGTCACCTCAAACAGCTTCACCTGATCGCCGCTGCTGTGGTAGCTGGCCACCACGGTGTTCCCATTCGGCAGCCGTTGAACTCCGCAGGCATCGTTGAACAGCTTTTCGCCAATGTCTTCGTTGTCGACGCTCCACACGATTTTCCCGTCTGCATCGACCTCGATAATCCGGTTCCCATTGGTGCAGCCGATCAGAGTATTGCCATCTTTCAGCCGAATCGCCGTGAACGGCCAGTCGCGTTTCTCGCGGCCGCGATCGTCGGTGGGAAACGTGTTGAGCACTTTGCCCGTACCCGGCTCGTACTCCTTGACGGCAAAGTCGAACAGGTGCGGCGCGATGTAATTTCCGTTCGGGAGAACTCGCAGCATCCGGGTCTGCATGTGAGAATTTCCCTTCTGGCACGCAAACGGAGTCGTCTTCAGAACTTTCCCCGAACGGTCTACTTCGACCGCGCGTGGCTCGGGTCCCAGTTCGGCGACAAGGAACGTGTCCTTCGTCAGAGGCAGCACGGTGCTCGTTTCTTTCTGCTGACCGACATACTTGAAGACGATCTTCTTCGACTCGCGTTCGACCTCAACGGCACCGCCATTCGGGAAGTCCTTCGTCCCGTAAAGAGCAAGCAGCACATTGCCGTTCGGCAGGACCCAGCCATCACTGGCCGGCATGTCGAATTTCCATTCAACCTTGCCATCCTCACCGACGATGACTGCCTGGTTGGCCTTACCGACACCCAGAAACGAGTGAGCGATTTTCACGTCCGCCGCCGCGAGCGAAGCGATTGATGTCAGGGCAACGGCCAGGCAAAGGATGAAGGGGATGGTTTTTCGCATGGCAGGATTGCTCTCGGGTTAGTTGGAATTCGATTTAACTCAAACTGGCGACGCCTATTGACTCGCAAGAATCCCCAGCGACTGAAGTTTCGCGGCGCACTCATCGCGCTCGCGGCAGCGCTTCAGCCCGTGCCAGGTCTCGTCCTGAACCTGCATGAAGAGCTCTTCCGAGTAAGGCGGGGCGAGGTTCTGTTCGGCTCCGGCGGACATCAGTCGCAGGATGACTCCCTGATCGAGACGCGTCAGGAAGCGGCCCTGCATTCGGTAATCGGTGAAGGCTTCCCACACGAGCGGAAAGAGCGGCTTGACGATCTGTTCGCCGATCGCCGTCGCGTAGTCGCGGATTTCCAGCTGAGCGTGCGGGTCCATTCGCAGCGCGAGGAAGTGCAGCATGTTGTGCAGATCGATTTTCCAGTACGCCTCCGTGTAGGTGGCCAGCGTGAGGTCTTTGCGAGCCTGCTCACGGGCGACTCCCATTTCAATTCGCTCGTCGTAGACGCGTCGCGTTTCGGTCTGTAGTGCGAGTTCCGACTCAGTCAGTTTCGCGCCGGTCTCTGCGTCAAAGAATCCTTCGCTGCCCTGGCGATTCGACCCCGACTGCTGCCGCCACTGATCGATCGGCGTTGTCTGTGCCGCGTCGATCGCCAGCGAGTATCGCGTGCTGTACTCGTTGATGTTGGCGGTGCGGTGGCGAATCCACTGCCGCCAGCAGTCCATCGGAACGCGGACGAGTATCTTGATTTCCGCCATCTCGAACGGAGTCGAATGGCGATGCCTCATGAGGTAGCGGATCAGCGTGCGATCGTCGGAGACTTTTTTCGTGCCTTCGCCATAGCTGACGCGGGCAGCCTGCACGACCGAGCCGTCGTCACCCATCACGTCGACCAGACAAATGAATCCGTCGTCGAGAACCGGGATCTTTTTCCAGCGAAGCTCCTCGACAAGTGCTGCTCGTTCTGCACCGGAGTCCTGAGGATCCGCCTGTTCCGGGCTGCCGTCCGACATGAAAAGCTCCGCGAGTCTGATGAAAAGTTTTCGAGAACCGCAGATTCTGGAGAGGTCCGGCCGATTTCGCCAGTGAGCCGATTTACACGGGAAATACGCGGTTTCTGCACGTTTCAGGCAGAGCTTACACCGACGCTCCCGTAAACAGCGGCTCGATGACCTCGCCCGTGTTCAGATTCACCGGGCGGTTGAGCCGGTCCCGAACGATGGCGTCACCGGGAACTCCCAGCAGACTGTAAACCGTCGCTCCGACATCGTTCGGCGAGTAAGCCCTCGTTGCGGGATAGGCCGCGGTTTCATCCGAGCGGCCGATGACCTGCCCGCCCTGCACGCCGGCTCCGGCGAACAGACCGAAGAAGCACGGACCCCAGTGATCGCGGCCTTTATTGCCGTTGATTTTCGGAGTGCGGCCAAACTCGCCAAGCATCATGACGAGCGTGTCGCCAAGCATCCCCGAATCGCTGAGATCATCGAGCAGCGCGGCGACTCCCTGATCCAGCGGCGGCAGCAGCGTGTCTTTGAGCCGCGGAAAAATGTTCGAGTGACTGTCCCAGTTCTGAACACTGCCGATGTTGGCCTGGACGACGGGCACTCCCGCTTCAAGCAGCCGTCGAGACAGCAGTAGCGACTGGCCAGTCATGTTTCGCCCGTAGCGATCCCTCACTTCGTCTTTCTCTCGATGAACCTCAAAGGCCGCGGCCAGGCGGCTGGAGGTGAGCATCGAAACCGCCAGGCTCTGGTCGCTCGACATCCGCCGCGACTGAGCCACGTCGCCAAAGAATCTCTGCTGCGCGTTCACCGAATCCAGCAGGGCCTTCCGCTGACCGAGCCGGTTGACATCGATGCCCGGCGACAGGCTGAGCGCGTCAACTTTGAAGTCCGCTTTGTTCGGGTCGTCCTTGATCTGCCACGGGTCGTAGATCGGGCCGAGAAATCCGGCATGCTGACCTGGCCAGGTGAGGGGTCCCTGCAGCAGAAACGTCGGCAGGTTGACGCCGCTCGGGATGCCATCGTTGCGGGGATTTAAAAATGCCAGCGCGGACGCGTAGCTCGGCCAGTCATCGCGCGAGGCGACTTTGTCGAAGAATCCGCCAGGTTGCCTCTCACCCGTCAGCACGTGGTGAGTCGACATGAGATGATTGTTGTCGCTGTGAGACAGCGTCCTCACGACGGCGTACTGATGAGCTCGCGCGGCCAGCTTCGGCAGATGTTCGCTGTAGTGAATTCCGGCCACCGATGTGTCGATTGGATTGAAGTCGCCGCGAATCTCTTTGGGCGCGTCAGGCTTCATATCGAACGTGTCGTGGTGACTCGGTGCCCCGGTCAAAAACACGATCACAACCTGCTTCGGGCTGCGAGCCTCGCCCGAATCCGCCGCCTTCGCCCGGCCACCGAGGACAGAATTCAGCCCGACGCCGAGCAGACCGGAGTATCCAACCTGAAGCAGTTCCCGTCGCCGGATTCCGATCGCATGCTGGTGAGGCTGGCTCCGCCGTGTGGGTTGATCTTCGCGAGTCATCGTGAATTCCGCTGTGGAAGCCGGTCCGGCTTGAGGATCGTCAAGACAAAGTGAAGAATCGACTATAACCAGACGCAGGCTGCAGCACGAAACGAAACGAAGCTGTAAATATTGGCACGGGCTTTCAGATGTGTGTGATTCCTCATGGGCAGGATGCCCATGCCACTTTTCCGGCGGCTCATTCAGGCCGACACAACGTTGAGGACCGGTGCGATGTTTTCTCGACGAGCGTTTCTTCAAGCGACGACCGGTGCGACCGGTGCGGCCGTGTTGTCGCCCCTTGGCGGTTTTGCGTTGAGCGGTTTCTGTGCCGATGTGCCAGCAGTTCCCGCGATCGGCAGGCCGGAGCCTGGCGAGGACGTCTTCCGCTGGGTTCAGAGAGTCCGCGGGAAATTCGATGCGACTCTTTATGCGCAGGTGCTCGGCGCAGCGAATGACTTCAAAGAAGGCGACGAGTCCATCGGAGTCTCTGCCGCGAATGAGGTCTCGCGACAGAACGCGCGACGGCTGCTGTCGGAAACGAAGCTCGCGCAGATTGATGCTCACCCGCTGATTGAAGACGGTTTGTCTTTGCTCAACAGAACGACGATCGATGAGCGGTCGCGCGAATCGTCGGCTCAGTGGACGATGGGCGAGCTCAGATCCTTTCTGCTGAATTCAGACGAGGAGGCAATCCGCGCCGTCATGACGGGTTTCTCCAGTGAGGTCATCGGCTGCGTCGTGAAGCTGATGAGCAATGCCGAACTGATCGCCGTTGGCCGGAAAGTTTTCAACACGCTGCCAGGCAGTCAGATCGGGGCAAAGGGATATCTCGGCGCGAGGGTGCAGCCAAATTCGCCGACCGACAATGTCGACGACATTCGCTGGCAGGTCCTCGACGCGTGGTCGTACGCCGTCGGCGACGTGCTGCTCGGCACGAATCCGGTGTCGAGCGATCCGAAATCCGTCGCGGCGGTCGAGCGGACGCTGCAGGATCTGCTCGCGACGTTTGGCATTGCTGAGCTCATGCCGCACTGCGTCCTGTCGCACATCGACGTTCAGGCAGAGGTCGAAGAACGCGAACCGGGAAGCACGGCCCTCTGGTTTCAAAGCATCGCCGGAACGGACGACGCCAACAAAACGTTTGACATTAGTCTTGAGAAAATGCGGCGGTACGCGTCGCAGCGAACGGGGAAGTTCGGACTCTACTTTGAGACTGGCCAGGGAGCCGACTTTACGAACGGGCACGGGCACGGCTTCGACATGGTTCTGCACGAGTCGCGGAAGTACGGCTTCGCGCGGGCGTTGACGCAGGACGTCGTGCGGGCTCAGGAGCAGGCCGGAAAGAAAGCCGCGCCGTGGGTCCACCTCAACGATGTCGCGGGGTTCATCGGGCCGGAAGTGTTTCGCACGAAGGAGCAGCTGGTGAGGTGCTGCCTGGAGGACATCGTGATGGGCAAGCTGCACGGGCTGTGCCTGGGCCTCGACGTGTGCTCGACATTGCACATGGACGTGTCGCTCGACGATCTGGACTGGTGCCTCGACGAAATCATGCCGGCCAATCCGGCGTATCTGATGGCGCTGCCGACGAAGATTGACCCGATGCTGGGTTACCTGACGACCGGATACCAGGACCACGTCCGGCTGCGTGAGAAGTTCGGCTACAAAGTCAACGATGCGATGTGGCAGTTTTTTCAGGAGCTGGGCGTGATCGACGAGGCCGGTCGACCGACGCGACACTTCGGCGATCCCCTGCACGTTTTCCTCGCGTACCAGCGCCGCAAAGGCGACTCGCGGGACGAGGCGACGATTCTCGGGGAGGGAAGACGGCAGCTCGCCGAGGTGCGAGGCCGTGGCGTCTTCGTCGCGGAGGGACACGGCGATTCTGCGTGGGAACTTCGGCCGCAGCTCAAGAGAGACATCACCCGGATTTACGATGACGCGAAACAATCCATCCGCGCAGAGCTGACGCCCGACTTCATCGATCGTGTCCCGAACCGCGTGCTGGTTCAAACAAAGTCGCGCGACCGCGACGACTACATTCTGCATCCCGAATCGGGCGAGCAGCCGTCTGAGGCCGCCCTGACAACGCTTCAGCAACTGCGCAGAAAACACGCCGGGCAGTTCAATGTGCAGATCGTGATTTCCGACGGCCTGAACGCGCTGTCGATCATGGACGACGGACACCTCGCCCCGTTCCTGACTCGCGTGCGTGCAGGTCTTCGAGAAGCGGGCTTCAAACCCGCAGCGGAAAACCTTGTCGTCACCTCCGGCCGAGTCCGCGCGGGATATCGCACGGGCGAGACGTTGTTCGCAAAGCTCCCCGGCCGACGAGCCATCCTGCACGTCATTGGCGAGCGACCGGGCACCGGACATCACACATTCTCGACGTACATGACCGCCCCGACTGGCGAGGTGTGGGGGACACCCGGCACGGTCGACCACAACATCACACGGGTCGTCTCGGGAATTGCACTCACCGCGCTGAAACCGCAGGCCGGTGCGGATGAGGTTGTGAGAATTCTCCGAGAGATCACGACGTGAGCCGCGTCAGTCCTGAGCCTGTGGTCCGTACGACGCCGTTGTCCGGTGGCCTGCGGCCGGTCGATCTCACTTAGTCGCGGGGCAAGGTGTCGAGTTCAAAATCCGGTTTCTGACTGGCAGCGGAATCGCGCGTGAAGGTTTCTCCGGGACGGCCGGTCTCATTGAAGAATCCGCAGTTCCGCAGGAAAAAGCGAGTGCCGTCACTGCCGCCCGTGAAATCAAGCCGGTGGCGGCCGTTGCCCGTCGCATCGACTGAGAAGCGGGCGCGGGTGCTTTCGTGCCATTCGCCGCTGGTGTCGCAGACCCACACGTTGCCATAAAACGCGCGTCGGCCAACGTGTCCGTGGGTCGGCGAAAAACTCTCAAGGAAGGAATGGAAGCCTCGCAGGTGTGTGTCAGTTTTCGGACGACGGAAGCTGGCAATCAGTCGCCATTTGCCGTCGGCTTTGTCTCCGAACCAGGACGTGTAGATCGTGCTTCCGTCACCGGTCGGTTTCACTTCGGTGAGGAAGCGATACGTCGCTCCCGCCTTCCACGGAAAGACCAGGTAGCTCTGGCCGCCTGAGCCTTCGTTACCGAACTCGCCAATGTGGACGTCAGGACCTTTTCCGAGGGCGACGATCCGTTGCTCCTTCGGAATGTCTCGTGGATTGTCCGTCTTGAACGGGCTCCAGACGGAAAACAAAACCCGCCGCTCTTTGGGGCTGTTGACCTGGATGCCGAAGTAGCCTTCGCCAAACCCGTTCGCCATGAAATAGGAGCCGATCGGATCGTGTCCCTCAGGCACCGTGATTTCGCTGTAGGCATATTGAATCGTCAGGTCTCGCGGCACTTCGTACCGCAGGTGCACCGACGGTCCACGGCGGCCCCAGTAAAACATGTTGCCGTCGTTGGTCTTCACGTAATCCAGCTTCAGGCCGTCGGTGTCCGATGAGATGACCAGGTCACGGATCTCCGCGAAAACGTCGCCGGTCCGAGCGTCGCCCTGGAGATCGACTCGGACATACCCGGCCTCGGCGATTTTGATGCTGCCAATTTCGCGGGTTGCTGTTTCGGTTCCTGTCAGGTCAGTTTTGAACGTGTCCTTGCCGACGCGAGTTTGAATCGTCGAGCTCCCGTCTCTGACTGCAGCATTGATTGCCAGGTGAAGACTCGCAGGACGATCCACATGGAAATAAACCGAAAACACTTCATCAGGATCGCTCCACGCCACAGTACCGTTTCGCTGAGCGCCATTTCCGCCAGGCTGTGGAGCGGTGCGGAACGTGTTTCCCGCCATCGGGATTTTCCAGACGGCAGCTTGCGCTGGAGCAACCTCGAAGAAAGCGGCGACGAGGAAGAGGACGCGGACGAAGGCAGGTCGAATCGAAGTTTTCACCGGGCGTGCTCACACTGGACCTGGAACAGATTAGACGGCTGGTGAGTGTAGCATCAGACTTCACCGAGCAGCAGAATGCCGCTTCCGGCGGATTGATGGTCGTGACAGTCGGTCGGCGTACCGATTTGCCACGCCAGTTGGAATCGATCCGAGCCGGTTCCGCTTCTTAAGGCCGGTTCCGCTTCTTAAGACTGTGCGGTTCAGAAACTGATGAGAGGCTTGCATGAAACAACTTCTAACCATGGTGTTGTGCCTGGCGGCGTTCGGGCGGTTGCAGGCGGAGGTCCGTTGGAACGCGTCGTTCAGTGAAAAGTATCGAAGTGAGGCGGAAGGCGCCGACGTTGCATTCGGCGTTCGAACTCCACCCAGGGGGGACGGCCTCGAGTCCTGCCCGCTCGTCGTCGTCCTGAACGGCGGTCCGCGTGTCGAGCCTGGCGAGAAGTTTCCGCATTTTCAGGTTCGCCCGTCGCGCAATGGGATCTGGGGCTATCGGACGATTTCGACTTACGACGCGATGCAGGTCATCGCCTTCATGAAGCAGAACTACCCGATCGACCCCAACCGCATTTACCTTGTCGGTTCGTCTGCGGGCGGCAGCGGTGCGATGCACCTCGCGTCGTGCTTCCCCGACGAGTTCGCTGCCGTGCTCCCGCTGATCGCTGCCGGCAACAACTATCCGCTGCGGAATTTCTCAAACCTGCCGGTCGCGTTTCATCATGGTGATCGCGACTGGACCTCGTCGATCTGCAACGCGCGCGTGCAGACTCAGAAAATGCAGGCGTTGGGGTGCCCCACGATCCTCAAGGAGTACCCGGGAGCTGGTCACGGCGTTCCCGGACCACATGAGCCGCTCATGAAGTGGCTCTTTGAGCAACGACGCGATCCCGCCCCGCGAACGATCCGGCACGATTGCGAAACGCCCTCGCTGGGGCGTTCGTACTGGCTCCGAATTCACGAGTTCGACGATCCACACCAGCGCGCGTATGTCGAAGCCGAGCTCAGTGGCGGAACCGCCACGATCCGACCGGAGAACGTCGTTGCGCTTTCGATGAAGCTTGATTCGGTCCCCGATGTGAAGTCCGTTCGAATCGGTGAGTCCGAGTTAGCGGCGAGCGAGTTCTACCGATTTCATGAGGGCCGCTGGCAGATTGCCGACTCGCCTGCGAAGCCTCGGAACCGTCCCTACGAGGCCGGAGGCGCCTCGAATCTTTATCAGGGTGAGCCATTGCTGATCGTCTACGGAACTGGCGGTGAGTACCCTGAACAGCTCCGTGCCGCCGCTCAAAAACTTTCTGCGTACGGAGGCCCCGTCCACACGGCGATGCGACTTCGTTTTCCGGTCGTCGCCGACACGGCGCTGACTGCCGAGCAGCAGGCCCGTTGTCATCTCATTCTGATCGGCAAGCCCAGCGAAAACAGTGCCACGAAAGCTCACTGGCCGCGTCTTCCTGCATCCATCGAAGACGATGCCCTCGTCGTCGGCGATCGCAAGCCCCTCAAGCTGCAGAACCAGGTCCTGGGTTTGCTTCACCCGAACCCCAGTCATCCCGATCGTCTTCTCTATATTCTCGCGCCGTTCGCCGACAAAGCCGGCGTTGATCGTTTCCTCAAATCCGCACACCTCTTCCTTGCCGGTTCCGATGGCTTCGATCGAGTCAGCCAGCCGGACCTGGTCGTGCAGGATCTGCAGTATCGAATCGCGCGTCACATGCAATTCGGCAAGGACTGGCAATGGCTGCCGTTGGGAGGAGCTGACTCGCCGATCCCCAGCCGTTTCAACGAACGAGCCAGCTTCGCCGTCGCCTGTCTCGATCTCATGCTCAGTAAGAGCGAAGCAGATTTCGGTTTGTGGTGGGGACCCGCCGACAAAGGCATGTGGGGTGCCGATTTCAATCACCTGCTGAGCTTTGATCCGGCGTCGTACACGCTGGCTGATTACCGGACACAGCACCGGACTTCAGAGACCATCCTCGGCAGCGTGACCGGCGCGGAACTCAAGGAAATCTGGACGCGCTGGGGCCTGAATCAGGAGCTGCTGATCGTTCCGGAGATTTCCCTCGACACGCTCGACGACGAATCCGAATACCGGCTCCACATTCCGATTGACCTCTACATCAAGCTTGGTCAGCGGAAGAAAAACCTCGGTGACCCAAAGCCAGGGCCGAACTTCACCTCAGAGGAACTCATCCCTCGTGTCTTCGAAAGCGAGTGACCTCGGGCGGTTTATCCACATCGGGCAGGTTAATGAAAATCGCGGGATCGGTATCGTCCTCCGGCAAGGGGCGCGGAGAGGTTCTGCAGGTCGTCGACGATGATGTGAATCACTTGTGATTCTTTCTGCAGAATGCCTCGCGCGACGAGGGCTGTGGCCGTTCTGGCAATGGTGCGGAAGCGGGCCCAGACGTTTGGGTGGACGATGAGATTGGCGGTTCCGGTTTCATCTTCCAGTGTCATGAAAGTGACCCCTCGGGCAGTGCCTGGGTGCTGGCGATTGAGAACGATTCCCGCGACCCGGACGCGGCGGTTCTGCTCATGCTTCGCCAGCGAATCTGCCGGGATGACTCCCCGGTCTTGAAGCTGCGGCCGGAACGACTGCAACGGATGGCCTTTCAATGAGAGTCCCGTCGCCCGGTAGTCGGCCACGATCTGTGTGAACTCTGACATCTGCGGCAAGGAAGGAAGCTGTTCGCTGTCGGGCTGCCTGTCGAACAGGGGCTGGTGCTGCTGGTTGGGCAGCGAGTTCCACAGAGCCGGGCGGCGTGGCAGTTTGAGTGAGCAGAAGGCATCCGCCCGCGAGAGGCGAGACAATGTTGAGGAGTCCAGGCGAGTTCGAATGCGGAACTCGTCAAACGATTCGAACGAACGCAGCTCACGAATCCGGACGATGGACTCGGCCATGCTTTGTGGCAGTCCGCTGATCATTCGGAAGCCAAGTCGGAGAGCTGGCTGCCGATTTTCTTCTTCGAGGGTGCAGTCCCACTCGCTGTGGCTCACGTCGACGGGGCGGACTTCTACTCCGTGTCGCCTGGCATCGGCGACCAGTTGAGCCGGCACGTAAAATCCCATCGGCTGGCTGTTGATCAATGCGGCCGTGAACGCGGCCGGGTGGTAGCGCTTCAGCCAGGCGCTCGCGTAAGCCAGCAGAGCAAAGCTCGCGGAGTGCGACTCCGGAAAACCGTATTCGCCGAATCCTTGGATCTGTTTGAAGACGCGTTCGGCGAAGTCGATGTCGTAGCCGTTATCGAGCATTCCATCGATAAACTTTTGATAGAACCGGTCGATGACTCCTTGCCGGCGCCAGGCTCCCATGGCTCGACGCAGTTGATCAGCTTCTCCCGGAGTAAAACCCGCCGCAACGACAGCCAGTTTCATCGCCTGTTCCTGAAAGATCGGAACTCCGAGCGTCCGGCACAACACGTCGCGAATCCGATCGTCGGGATACGTGACCGCTTCGAGTCCGGCTTTGCGTCGAAGATACGGATGGACCATGTCACCCTGAATCGGCCCCGGCCGAACGATCGCGATCTCAATGACCAGGTCGTAGAACTTCTCTGGCTTCAGTCGAGGCAGCATGCTCATCTGAGCCCGACTCTCGATCTGGAAGACACCGATCGTGTCGGCCTTCCGGATCATTTGATAAACGCCAGGGTCTTCGCTCGGAATGGATGCGAGCGTCAGTTTCTTTGATTCGCTGTCTGGATCCTGTGTCTTCTCAAACAACTGGATCAGGTCGAAGCTCTTTCGAATTGCTGTCAACATCCCGAGAGACAGACAGTCCACTTTGAGAATTCCGAGTGCGTCGAGGTCGTCTTTGTCCCATTGCACGACCGTTCGGCCTGGCATCGATGCGTTTTCGATCGGCACCAGTTCGGACAACCGGCCACGAGTGAAAATCATCCCGCCGACGTGCTGAGAGAGGTGTCGCGGGAAGTGCCGGATGTCCTCAATCAGTTTCAGAAACTGCTTTGTCCGCTTCGCCTCTGGATCGAGCCCGCCGGACCGCAGCCAGTCCTGCGACTCTTCCGGTGCCGTGCGGTCGTGCATTTTTGAAAGGCGGGTGATTCGATCGATGGAGAAACCCAGAGCCTTGCCGACATCGCGGATCGCCGAACGAGTGCGGTACGTAATCAGCGCTCCGGTCATCCCGGCTCGATCGCGACCGTACTTTTCATAGATGTACTGAATCACCTCCTCGCGACGTTCGTGTTCGAAGTCGATGTCGATGTCCGGTGGCTCGTTCCGTTCGTGACTGATGAACCGCTCAAACAGAGTATTGAACCGATCCGGGTCGACAGCCGTCACACCGAGGCAGTAGCAGACGGCTGAGTTGGCCGCCGACCCTCGCCCCTGACACAGAATGCCTCGTCCGCGGGCAAAGCGAACGAGGTCCCACACCGTGAGAAAGTACGCTTCGTAACGCAGCTCGCGGATCAGTTTCAGCTCGTGGTTGATCTGATCACCGACTTTGCGGGGCACGCCATTCGGGTAGCGGTCGCTGGCACCTCGCCATGTCAGCTCTTCCAGATACTCGGTGGCCCTGCGACCTTTCGGGCACAGTTCTTCCGGATACTCGTAACGCAGTTCGTCCAGCGAAAAGGAGCAGCGATCGGCCACTTCTTTTGTGCGTAAAACGGCAACGGACATTTGAGCAAAAAGCTGCCGCATGGCAGCAGCCGATTTGAGGTGCCGTTCCGCATTCGGAAAGCGACGGTCCCCCAGTTCTGCGACCGGACAGCCATGACGGATCGCAGTCAGGACATCCTGCAACGGCTGCCGTTCGGGGATGTGGTAGTGAATGTCGTTTGCAGCGGCGAGCGGCACGCTGGCTTCCCTCGCAAGTCGGCTCATCTGGTGAAGCAGCAGATCGTCGTGAGGCCCGCGATGCAGTTCTGCCAGGCCGTAACAGCGATCACCGAAGCACTCTCGATAGTGGCTCAGCGAGTTCTGCTGATCTTTGAGGCAGCGGGTCAGAGGCACGCAGGCCAGCAGGCCGGAAGAATGCCGCGTGACATCGTCGAAGGTCAGTTGGCAGTCTCCTTTAGCGGCGTTTCGTCGACCGTGGGTGATCAGCAGCGAGAGCTGAGCATACGCGCGGCGGTCGGTTGCCAGCAGTACGACCGGCTGTGCATCAACAGGAGTGATCTCGGCCCCGATCAGCAGCTTCAGTCCCGCGCTCTTTGCCGCGACGTGAGCTCGAACGATTCCGGAGACACTGTTGCGATCGGTGATCGCCAGCCCGGCGAGCCCCAGTTCCGCAGCTCGATTGACCAGTTCATCCGGATGAGAAGCGCCTTCCAGAAACGAAAAATTCGTTCGGCAATGCAGCTCGGCATAGCAGCCGGCAGGTTGTGAGGTTGTCGGCGCGGCAGCTCGGCGTTTTGCGGGAGGTTGATCGGGCACGGCAGGCTCCTTCAGCAGACGCTGTCGAGAAACGGTCGCTGGCTGGAGTCGGCAGGACGCGATAGCTTTTCGCCATGTGCCATCGATTTAACGTGAAACAGAATCTGCGACAGATTGCCGAGCCGTTCGAAAACGCTCAGCTTCGATTCGATCTTGTCCCGGAAACCGACCGGTACCCGATGAGCGATGTCGTGGTCATCCGGCGCGATGCGGAAACGGACGACTGGATCATCGAGCTGCGGCAGTGGGGCTGGCTGCCGTCTCACTGGAAACCCTCGGCGAATTACACGACGCGAAAGAAGTACCAGCGGGAACGGTTTAACGCTCGCAGCGAAACAGTGGATTCGACCTGGGGATTCCGCCGGGCGTTCACTTCGCAGCGCTGCGTGCTGGCGGGCAGCGAATTTTACGAGCCGTACGTTGGCGGCGGTGAAGCTCGCTACACCGTTGACGGTGGTCTGTTCTTTTTTGCCGGGCTGTGGGACCACTGGGAAGGCGATGGCGAATCGGTCGACTCGTGCACGATGCTGACAACCGAAGCCAACCCGCTGGTGGCTGCCAATCGGACGGGACGCTTGAGGCAGCCCGTCCTCCTCACAGACATCCAACAGGTCGCTCGATACTGCGACCTGGAAATCACGGAACGGTCGCCCCTGGCTGATCTGCTTGCGCCGCTCTCCGAGGACGCCATGACGATTCATCATCCCGAGTGACCTCATTCAAACAGTCCATGCAGAAACCATTGACCTGCCCGATCCCGGAACAGCCAGAACCGGGATCCGCCGGTTGTTTCGAGCAGGCAGTAATCTCGATGAGTCGTTCCGGAATCCTGCCACCAGCCCGTTGAAATCCGCTCGACTCGAGTGCTCCTGGCCACTTGCTGCTGCTGCTGCCAGTAGAAACTTTCGGGGATTCCATCAGAGCTGGTTGCGGTTACTCGAACGGGCTCCGGGGACGAGAACAGAATCAACGGTCGAACTGTTATCGGAAGCGTCCCGCCATCAGTCGGATGCTTCCGCTTCGAAGTGGTCTCTGTCAGCGACGAGAATCCCACAGCCTGTTCGGGGATGGCTTCGGGCAGCAGGTGAGGCCGGACGACAGCGTCTTCGCCGAGCCGCGTACTGAGTCGCTCGACGAGGCTTCGCACCTCTCTGCTGGCATCGCCTGGTTCCTGGATCGTCGCGAACAGACCTCGCTGTCGGGTCTGAAGTGTCGCCACGACGGACGCTTCCATCTGCACCGTGTGCAGTCGGGCCGGAACGGAAGTCACTTCCAGTTTCAGTTCGAGCAGCTTCAGCACGTGCGGAAGCGAATTCACGGCCCGAGCCAGTCGGATGTCCAGCGAAGCCGGTTCTTTCGATTCACTTTCCAGACGCAGTGTGAGTTTCAGCAGTCCCTGGCCGCGAGAGCTCAATGTGTCAAGAATTTTCGCCAGCAGATCCGGGCAGACATACTGAATGGCCTGCGAGGCAGAGATGGGTTCTTCCGTTGTCCATGTCTCGCGGATCGGCTCCGGCCGAGGAACCGGGACGATCAACTCTTCACGGCGACCGTACAGCTGGCCAAGCCGCTCGTTCAACACGCTGCCGAAGCGCGACGGCAGCGAATCTTCCGGCAGCGCCGACAACTGGCCGACGTACCGGAGATCGAACTCCCGCAGTTGAGTGACCAGCCGGTCCGGAATCCGCAGCGCCTCGACCGGCAATGACCTTAGCCGACGATCCGAACCGGTGCAGTGGCCGTACCGGGCGATGGCCCACGCGGCTCCGATCGTTTTTGCGGCGGCGACATGAGCGAAATAACTCCGCTCGGCCAGATCGATCACCAGTTGCCGGGCCAGACCGGACTCGCCCCCGAACAAATGCCCGCAGCCGGAAATGTCGAGCACCAGGCAATGCGCTTCTCCGGAAAGCTCTAACCCGACGGACGGACTGTAGTGGTCACAGAGCCCGGCCAGATTTCTGAGTTCCCTCGAATCGGCATCGGCATCGTGGGGAAGGAAAAGTGCAGACTCGATCAGAGCCTGCGCCTCGGCGAGCGGCATGCCCGCGCGAACTCCGTGCCGCTTTGCCTCGCCAGACGCAATGACGACCTGCGCGCAGTTGCCCGACTCGACATAAAGAACGCACGCTGCGGATTTCGCTTCCGGCAGTTCATTGTTCAGTCGCTGAATCGGAAAGTCCGGCAGCCAGACACACAGCACCCGTTTCATCGCAGATATCCAGTTCGATGGTTCGATCGATGACGCCTCCCTTCGCGTAGACACATCGCACGGCCACTCGCCGAAAGAACGTCCCTCGCGGCGCGGCACGAGGCGAAATTAACAGCCGGATATCCGCCCAGCCTGACAGACTCTGAGCCGTCGCCGGACGCAGCAGCAGACCAATCGCTGTTCCCGATTCGGCAGCCAGCTGCAGACGGCGAAACTCCTGAGGTTTCAGGAAATCAATCTGAGAAAGCACGGCACCGATGCCGGGACACTTGAGTGACTGTTCCAGAGCCCACAGCTCATGAACCCGCGATTCCGGCCTCACCAGAATCACGTTGTTCAGTCGCGTGCCGGTCGCGGCCAGCGCCGGCGCATAAAACTGTCTCAGCCGATCCACAATGACCAGCGGCCCCTCACGCTGAGCCTGTCTGGCAACCCGCATCACCAGCGAAGCCGCTCCCCCGCCAGGCCGGGCGGCGATCCATTCGCTGAGCGTTCCGCGCAGCAGACCTCGGTCAGGCAGAATGGCGTCCAGTGCCGAAACGGAAGTCGAGACCACATCCTTCTCGCAGGCTTCTCTGCGAAGCCCGTGCGACAGGCCTCGCAGATTCGACCGCAGTTCCAGGATCGCAGCGGCACGATCCTGCGCTGGCGGGCGACTCGTCGGGATTTGCTGAATAACCATGAGCCGCCTCACCGATTCCCCATCAGTCGTACCACGCCGACGACGATCCCTTCAATGGCCACGTCCTCGGCCCGGCAGAAGATCGGCTCCATGCTGGAGTTGGCTGGCTGCAGCCGGATGCGGCGTTTATCCGGCTCTCGATAAAACCGCTTCAGCGTCGCCTCGTCGCCAATCCGAGCGACAACCAGATCGCCATCGGTGCACGTTTCCTGCTTCCGCACAACAACCATGTCGCCATCCGCGATGGCCTCTTCGATCATCGATTCGCCCCGGACCCGCAGTGCAAAGTGATTCTCGTCCGAGAACCCGCTCAGATCGATCCGTTCTTCCCGATCCTCAATCGCTTCAATGGGAGGCCCGGCCGCCACGATGCCGGCCAGACGAATTCCAGCGGACTCGACCAGCTGCAGTCCCCGGTGCCCCGCCTGCCGGCGCAGGTATCCAGCCTCGACGAGATTGTTCACATGAAAAAGAGCTGTGTGAGGAGACCCGTACCGAAACTCCGCCTGAATCTCACGAAGCGAAGGCGACCGCCCTGTCGAGCGAATCTGCCCGGCCACGAAACTCAGAACCCGAGCCTGCGCATCCGTGAGAGAACGCTGTTCAGTCATCTCTGAACCCCACAACTGGATCGGCCGAAAGAGGCTTAAATCTTCATCTAATCCAATTGTATTACCACGGAGCGGCAACGGGAATGGAAGGAGTGTTCAGGTAAAGGCTCGCGCCCACACCGTCAGGACGTCTAAGCGATCATCTCGGTCACGACCTGGCTGTCTTCCGGGACGATCGTCACCGGGCGGCCGTTTCGGTCGGGGATCGTTGTGTGTGGATCGATGCCCAGCAGGTAGTGCATTGTGGCGAGGGCGTCTTTCGGGCCGACGGGGCGCGACGTGACTTCGCCAGCCTGGCTGTCGGTACTGCCGATCACGTTGCCGCGAGTGACTCCGCCACCGGCGAAGATGCTCGAATAAGCCTTCGCCCAGTGATCGCGGCCGCCGCCCTTTGCAGAGTTCAGTCGCGGCGTTCGGCCGTGCTCGCTGATGCACACAACGAGGGTCTCGTCGAGCAGACCGCGCTGTTCCAGGTCAAGGATTAATCCAGAGAACGCGCGATCGAACGGCGGCATCAGCTGATCTTTCATACGCGGGTAGTGCTCAACGTGAGTGTCCCACGCGTCGCCGGCCAGACCGTACTCGTCCCAGAAAACGGAACACAGTCGAGTCCCCGCCTCGACCATTCGCCGCGCGGCCAGGCAGCCCTGGCCGAACAGCGTCATCCCGTAAAGATCGCGCGTCGATTGCGGCTCGCGCCGCGTGTCGAGCGCCTCAGCAACCTTCGGCGTGCCGACCAGGGAGAACGCCATCTCCTGAAACTTGCCGAGTGACCGACCAGCCGGAGATCGTTCGAGGTCTCGCCGTGACTGATCGAACTGAGTCAGCAGTGAACGCCGTCGATCGATCCGGTCGAGCGTCACGCTCGGCAGCGGAGCCGTCGAGGCGATGCGGAAATGCGTTTCTTTGTCGCAGCCGAGGTACGGTTCCGGGCCGTCGAAAGAGAACTGGCCGTTGGCTCGTTCTTTGTGAATGTCGACGGTGCCTTTGCCGACGAACTCCGTCCATGTCGGATTGAAGCCGGCTCCCAGAAAGGCGCCGTACGGACCAGCTCGAAATGGCTGATCGCTGCGCTGACTGCTGAAGTGAAACGGCAGAGCGACGTTCTGCACAAAGTCGGCCTCGCCCCCGCGTCGCCGCCGGTCGACGTACTCGACGACGGATCCAAACCACGGGTGATGAGCCGGGTCGTACGGGCTGAGTTCCATGCCGACGTCGATCGCCGGAATTCCGGTCATCGCATAGGCGACGCCATGAATCGGCTGGCTGTGAGTCATCGACCGGATGACCGTTGTGCGGTCCATGATTTTCGCGGTGTGAGGCAGCAGCTCGCAAACATCCATGCCAGGCATCGACGAGGCGATCGGGTTCATCGTCCCGCGAATCTCGACGGGAGCCTTCGGTTTCATATCGAAGGTTTCCAGCTGACTTGGCGATCCGTACAGAAAGAGCAGGATGCAGTTCTTCGCCTTGCCGAAACCGGCACCGGCTGTCGCAGCAACGTTCGCATCTTCCGCCGCCAGGAGCTGAGACAGCCCCAGTCCGCCCGCGCCAAGAGCTCCCGCGTGCAGGAATTCCCGGCGGGAAACGCCGTTGCAGAGTTTTCGATTGGAACCAGAAATCCGCAGCATCCGTGAGCTCCGGTGAGGCAACTACGACGTCCGTTTGAGTCGTCGATGTCGAGGAAATTCGAGAGTTCCCCACGGTATCGGCAGATTCGTGTGACAGCAACCAGTTCGAGGGAGCGGCAGCGCACTGTGGAGAAACAGCAGAGTGGAGAAACAGCAGAGTGGAAAAACATCAAAGTGAGAAGTGCAAAATGCAAAGTGAAAAACCTCGCGCCACACAGATTTTCAATTTGCACTTTTCATTTGTCACTTTTCATTTTGCACTCTGCGCTGCGGAGTCATGCGGCAACCCCTCATCTGGCCTCCGGCCATCTTTCCCCCAGGCAGAGAAGAGACCGGGGCGAATCCTGGCTACGCGGCGCGAGCCTGCGGCGACTCAGCGACCCGGCGTTCAGCCTCCTCGTTGAGCTGGTCCATCGCTGTCTGCAGCTTCGCCGTGTACTCGTCAAGTTCCTCACGGGACGCCTTCTTCGGAACCTCGATCGGAGTTCCCGCCAGCACGACGACCTTCGCAAACGGCGAAGGGATCATCTGGTCGGTCCAGCTGCCTTTGATCTTCCAGCACCGGGAGGCAGCAAACGCGGTCGGGACGAGCGGCTTGCCGGTTTTTGCGGCGAGGTATGTCAGGCCCGGTTTGAGTTCGCGTCTCGGGCCGCGCGGACCGTCGGGGGTGAGCACGATGTGGTGGTCCTTCGTGTCTTCGATCAGCCGTCGCAGTGCCGTCGCTCCGCCTTTCGAGCTCGAACCACGCACCGACGGGATGCCCGCCGACTTCAGGATATTCGCCACGTAAGAACCGTCGTTGTGCTGCCCGACAAGAGCCATCGTCGCTGGCTGTTTTCCAGCAAAGACCGGGACGATCATCGAGTCATGCCAGACCGAGTAGATGAAAGTCTGGCCGTGGGCGACCTGGTACGGATTCGTCTCGGGAACGTCGAAATCGAATTCGATCCGCAGCATGCGGAACAGCACCCGGAACGAGCTGGTCATTCCGGCCGAAAGCGTTGAGTTCAAAAGAGGATGCTGAATTCGCATCGTCCGCCATCCTTTGCGGTGAGTCGATTTTTGCCGTACGCCGAACCCGGCAGGATTTCCGTTTCAGCGGGAATTCCAGTCAGCCAGGTGAGCCGCTCTTTACCAGAAACGGCCGATTTCTCCAATAACGCTCCTGCCTGGTTGGCCGAGACCGTCACTCTCGCTTCGAGTTCTGGAAAAGGGAAATGCGCTTGCGGCTCGGCGAGAGCCTCGCCCTCCCGGATGCGGACGAACGGGACGCGGCTTACTCGGTAACGCCGCCCTGCCCGAGCTCGAGAATCTTGCTGCGAACCCGGAAGTACGCGGCGATGATCGCCGGGTCCCACTGCTTTGCCTGATCGCTGCGAAAAATCTTTTCGATCGTCTCGACAGGCAGGCCTCGCCGGTACGGGCGGTCGCTGCGCATTGCATCGTACGCGTCGGCCACGGCGAGGATGCGGGCCATCAGTGGGATTCCTTCGCCAGTCAGGCCGTCCGGATAGCCGGTTCCGGCAAAGTCCTCGTGATGACTGCGAACCCCGGGCAGCAGCGGGCGGAGACTTTTCAGGCCGCAAAGAATGTTGTACCCGATCTCCGGATGTTTCTTGACCTTAGCAAATTCTTCGTCAGTCAATTGGTCCGGCTTCTGAAGGATCGCATCGTTGACGCCGATCTTCCCGATGTCATGCAGCAGCCCGGACTGATAGATATCGTTGAGGTCCCGCTCCGGAAGGCCCAGTTCCTCGCCCAGACGACGTCCGATCGCGGCGACACGTTCGCTGTGTCCGCGCGTGTAGGCATCTTTCGCATCGAGCGTTGAGACGAGCAGATTCACGAACTGCAGCAGAATATTTTCGAGCTCGCAGTAGAGCAGGCGGTTCTGGCGATGAGTTGCCAGCAGCGTCGCGGTGGACTGCAGGAGAGTTGCCTCAGCGTTTCCAAACTCGCGTCCGGCGGGAAGATTGCACAAAAGAATCCAGCCGGTCGAGATTGTGTCGCTGCCGATTTTCGCAACGACGAAATTCCGGATTTCCTGATCCGTTCGCAGCAGTGTGTTGTCGACTTTGTTCTGCACCAGCGGCCGGGACCAGTCTCGGCCGGGAAAACAGTCGAGCAGACGCCGAAGCATTTTCTGGTCGAGCAGCAACTTCCCCTGCTGGCAGGTTTGGGGGGCATTGGAAGGCTCAATGCCATCCGTCGGATCCTGATCCAGAACAATGAGATTCCCTTCAGCGCCGATCAGCTGCTTGAGCTGCTTCAGGAAGAGTCCTGAGATCTCCGCCGACGATCTGGTAAGACGCAGCTCACGAGTCATCTTATGGACGACGCCGATTTCTTCCTCGGCGCGTTTGGCCTCGCGCACCAGCTGAGCGATCTCGTCCTGCATCCATTTCAGCCATTTGCGAGACTCGATGCACGTGCTCAGAAGCTTCTTCAGCAGATCGGGACTGCAGTAGGGCTGGGACGCTCGCCACTGTTCGTGTTCGACGTCGCTCCAGCCGAGCGTTTGCGTAATCTCTCGCAAAGCCTGCTGCGCAGACCCGTCTTCCGAACTGTCGGGATTGAGGACGTAACCGACGGCAGCAACCGGAATGTTTTCCAGATCCGGCAAGGCCACGCTGTAAAAGACAAGCCCCGTCGGCTCCACGACGACTCGCAGCCCATTCAGTCCCTCCAGTTGACCTCGGACGGACCAGGGCAGGAGTTCGAGAAGGTCCTCGTCGGTCTTCGCAAGGACCGATCCCGAATGGACATCGACGCAGAAGAACGGAAGTCCGGTCGTCTCGGTCAGAGCCAGCAGCGCCCTCATGGCTGGTACGGGATCTTCCAGGTCAAATTGCCGCTCTTGCGTCAAAGACCTGGGAGCCAGCTCGAGCGTTCCGCCCGAAGCTGAAGTTTTCGTCGTCATCATGAGCACCTCAACCTGGCCTGCCAATAACCGTAGGTCGAGGTCCGACAAGAGCAACCGGGATCTCACGTCTCGCGGAGACCCGTATCGCAATCACCGTTGAGTGGCGTTTTAACCGGCCCGCGACCGGTTGAGGCAAAGTCGACCACCTCCCGCAAGCGAGGGAGACGCCTCCGAAGAGAACACATTCGCCCAAAGGCGGGCCTCGTGCGGAATGTCCCGCGCCATGACACACGGATTGGCAAGGGGAGGCCACCGCTCAAGACATGAAGGTAGGCGGATTTCTCCGAAATCCGCATGTCTTACGGCGAGGAATCGCAAGCTCGCGCGATCAGCGGTTTGTTTGAATTGTGCCTGCGGAGAGATTGCGACCCGTCATCACTGCGGATTTCGGAGAAATCCGCCTACGGCAGGATCGCCGCGCGGAGCAGTTGTCAGCCCCGCCGCGCGGGCAGGCTCTGAAACCGGAAGCCGGCCATAATCGAGTTCAGTCCGCTGCCGATGCCGAGCAGCGCGACATTCTCGCCAGGAAGCACGTGACCTCGTTCCAGGCCGATCGCCGTTGTCACCGGAAGCGCGGCCGCGCCGGTATTTCCCAGAAACCCGACCGTCGCAAAGTCGAGCTCCTCGCTCAGGCCGAGCTTTTCATAAAGCAGCCGGCAGTGAGCTCGCCCGACCTGATGCGTAAACGCCTTGTCGACCGATTCGTTCTCCCAGCCGAGTGCCCGTTTAGTTCCCTGCCAGGTCTCAGCCGCGAGCCCGACTCCCGCGTGAAGCAGCGCTTCTGAATCGGTCTGCATGCGCGGTCGGCCGTCACCGAACTTCTCGGCCTCGACACCACCCGCGCACAATTCGTGGTGCGACGAGTCAGCTCGGCAGCACGCGCCGAGAAGCCGGTTACCGGTCCGGCTGAGCTTCGAATCGCACAGCACAATCGCGGCCGAAGCAGACCCGATTGTCAGCGACGCGAACTCACCCTTCACATCTTTCCGGGTGATGTCCGGGGAATTGAGCAGAGTATCGATCGTGCCTTCGACGAGACCGCGCCCGGTTTCCGTGCCGACGACAACTCCCGCGCGGATCTGACCAAGCTCAATCATGTTCGCGATAAGGAGCATGCCGTTAAGAATTCCCAGGCACGCGTTGCTCACATCGAACGCGGCGCAGCTTTGCGGCAGGCCGGTTCCGTGATGAACTCCCGCGGCGGTCGCCGGCTCAAGCTGATCCCGGCACACCGAGCCGTGTACGAGGGCTCCGAAATAGTCGATCGGAATTCCGGAGGCCGCGATGGCCTTCCGAGCCGACTCGACACTGACCGATCCGGGCAAAGTTCCCGGCGGAAAGAAACGTCGCTCGCGAATGCCGGTCATCAGTTCCAGCCGGCCGGCCGGAAGATGCAGCCGCTCGTAAAGCGGAGCCAGCCGCGATTCGATCTCGTCGGACGTGACGATCTCATCGGGCAGCGTATATCCAAAAGCTTCGATGTAGACGTTTTGAAATCGCACGGAACCGGCACGGCTGGGAAATGCGGGAAAGCGGTCTGAATACCGATCTGCAGACGGGAATGCAACGATGCCTATTGCAGTGCGAAGTGATGGACACTGCGTTTGGAACCGCGTATTCTGGCAGACTGTCCTCAGGGTCTGAGAGTCGCGTACGACTCGGCTGGAGTCCTGACTCCCGTAAACTTTCGTCTGATCAGAGAATGTTGCCTCGCCATATTTCATCGCCGCTCACCACTCGACGCGACATCGTCCGCGCCGGATCGATCGGTCTGTTCGGCATGTCTCTGCCGCGTCTGTTGTCGGCGCGAGCGGAGGCGCAGGACGCCACATCCGACCGTCCTCCGGTGAAGGCCAAGGCCTGTATCCTCCTCTTTATGTGGGGAGGACCAGGTCATCAGGACACGTGGGATTTAAAACCGGACGCGCCTGCCGAAGTCCGTGGCGAATTCAAACCGATCTCCACAAACGTCCCCGGAATTCAGATCTGCGAGCACTTTCCGAGGCTCGCCAGCCGCGTCGACAAGCTGGCGATTGTCCGGTCGATGACACACACGAATGTCGATCACACGACGTCGACTCACTACCTGCTCACTGGCCAGCCGCCTCCACCTGGCAACGATCTGCGGAAAGACTGGCCTCACATCGGCGCGGTGCTGTCGCGACTGGGTCGAGGTCGCGGGCCGCTGCCGCCGTTTGTGTCGATGAGGCCGAAGCTGGAAAACACCGTGCCTCGTTTTGTCGAGGAAAGTCACGGACAGTTCGCCGGCTGGCTGGGGCCGACGTGGGACCCGCTCACGATCGACGGGAACCCCGCGCTGCCTGACTACCGCGTCGGCGATTTTCTGCCGCAACCCGGCTTGAACGACGAGCGGCTTTTCCGACGGCAGTCGCTGCTGTCATCGATGGAACGCCGGCTCGACAGCCTCGACCGGTCGGCCGCGCTGGACAACATGAGCCGTCACTACAGCCGCGCGTTCGACCTGCTGGCCTCGTCCGTTGGTCGCGCTGCGTTCGACCTTTCGGAAGAGCCGGACGAAATGCGTGACCGCTACGGACGGAACCCGCACGGACAGTCGGTGCTGCAGGCGCGACGACTGATCGAACGCGGCGTGCCTCTTGTCACAGTCTTCTGGCCAAACGACGGCATCAAGAATGTCAGCGTTTACTGGGACACGCACAGCAAAGAATTCATCGACCACCGCGAGCGACTCATGCCGCCGGCCGACCTCGCGTTTTCGACGCTGCTCGACGATCTGTCGGATCGAGGTCTGCTCGACGAAACTCTCGTCGTGTGGACCGGCGAGTTCGGACGGACGCCCAAAATCGGCCAGCGAAACAGCGACGCGGGCGCAGGAGCCGACGGCCGCGACCACTGGCCCAACTGCTTTACGAGTGTCCTTGCCGGAGGCGGTATCAAAGGCGGCCAGGTCTACGGCTCGTCCGATCGCTATGGGGCCTACCCGGACTCAAACGCGGTGCAGCCGGTGAACCTCGTAGCGACGATTTACAACCAGCTGGGAGTCCCCGGCGATCTGGAGCTGCGCGACCATCTGAACCGCCCATTCGTGATCTGCCCCGGCTCGCCGATCCCGGAACTGCTCACGTAGCGGCCCGGTGAAAAAGTAGCGGAACGGCGCGAGCCGTCCGGTCTGAGCGCGTTTTCCCATGCAAAACCGGGCGGCTTGCGCCGCTCCGCTACGTTGTCAGTGGGCTGGCAACGGCGGTTGCATTTCTCGGATAAGACCGATTTCGGCTCAGACACGCGAACGGAACCCGGCGAGCAGGCGTCCTGAAATCCGGCAGACGCCTACCCTTTCGAAGCCCGTTCGAAGCGACAACAATCCGCACCGAATTGGCTCAGCCAGCGACCGCTTTGCTTCCTGAATTGAGAGGGCGAGGCTCCTTCCCTCCTGCAAACGAACTTCGGAATCATCATGAACGCATTCGAATATCGAGACGGCCAGCTTTACTGTGAAGACGTCGCCGTGGCCGATCTGGCTGCCGAATATGGCACGCCGCTTTACATTTACTCGAAGGCTCAGCTGCTGCATCAGCTCGGGCAGATTCAGGAAGCGTTCGCCGAGACGGATCCGGTCATCTGTTATTCGGTGAAAGCGAATTCCAATCTCGCCGTGCTGAAGACGATGAACGAAGCCGGCAGCAGTTTTGACGTCGTGTCCGGCGGCGAGCTGTACCGGGTCAAGCAGGCCGGAGCGGACACGACGCGCGTCGTCTTTGCGGGAGTCGGGAAGACCGACGAGGAAATCCGCTTCGCGCTGGAGTGCGACATCCTCAAGTTTGACGTCGAGAGTGAAGCCGAACTCGACGCGATCGCCGCCGTCGCCGAGTCGATGGGCAAAGTCGGTCGAGTGGCACTCCGCCTCAACCCGGACATCGACGCGAAGACTCACGAGAAAACGACGACCGGCAAGAAGGGCAACAAATTCGGCATGGACATCGAACGAGCCAACCAGCTCGCCGACAAGGTCCTCGCCAATCCGCATTTAAAGCTCAGCGGAATTCACATGCACCTGGGCTCGCCGATCCTCACCACCGAGCCGTACGAAAAGGCGTCGAAGAAGGCTGTCGAGATCGTCGCGGCGTACCGGGCGAAGGGGCACGAAATCAGCTGGATCAACCTCGGTGGCGGCTTCGGCATCAGCTACAAACACGAGGAAGGCCTGCCCGCGTCCGAATACGCAAAGGTCATCGTCCCGCAGATCAAAGAGGCCGGCTGCCGACTGACACTCGAACCTGGCCGCTTCATCGCCGGCAACTCGGGCGTGCTGATCTCGAAAGTCATCTTCACCAAGCGGGAAGGCGGCAAGCTGTTCATCATCCAGGACGGTGGTATGAACGACCTCGTCCGCCCGGCAATGTATGACTCGTTCCACCGCGTCTGGCCGGTGGCCCCTTCCATCGAGATGCCGGCCAATGCCGAAGCGACTCCGGACGGGTGCGAGGCCGCTGACGTCGTCGGCCCGATCTGTGAGTCGTGCGACTACCTGGCCAAAGGCCGCCACCTGCCACCGATGCAGCGCGGCGACCTGCTCTGCACATTCAGCGCGGGAGCGTACGGCTCGGCCATGAGCAGCACGTATAACTCGCGGCCTCGTGCGGCGGAAATCCTGGTCGACGGCTCCAACGTCACCGTCGCCCGACGACGCGAGACGTACGAAGACCTCGTCGCCCACGAAATCGGGTGAGCCGATCGTTCGATCTGAATCGGTTTCAAAATGGAGCTTCGGTCGCGGATTCCTGAGATCTTCGGACAATCTGTCTGAAAGCTCCGCGGCAATCGCCGGCGCGAGCGCGGCCACAGTGATTTGAAACCACGGGTCAGAACATGCTCGGTACACGAACGCGATTTCCTGCGGCGTTGATTCCTGTCCTCGCACTGTCGGCGACATGCCTCACCGCGGCGCAGTCACATCCGCCGATGAGGCCGCTTCCCGCTCCCTCCGACCGGGCGATGCCCGACGGACCCGCGAGGTTCGTTGATCCGGCCCGCGGCGATGACACGTCTGACGGGAGTCGGACGCAGCCGTGGAAAACACTTTCGATTGCCGTTTCAAAGCTCACCCCTGGCGACACGCTTTATCTGCGCGGCGGGACGTACTACGACCACGTTCGTGTAAGCGTCCGCGGCACTCGCCCGAAGCCGATCACAATTCGCAGTCTTCCCGGCGAACTGGCCATCATCGACGGAGGACTGCGCGAGTTTTTTGAGTCTCCACAAACGTCCTGGGAACCCGTTCCCGATGGCGCACCGGGAGAGTTCCGTTCTGTCAGAACATTTCCTGAACTCGGAGGAAGTCCCGGTTCGACGAACGTGCTGGGGAATTTCGGCGACTCGATGATCCCGCTGCACGTCTACCGTTTCCTCACGGACCTCCGCAGCGACAACGAGTACCTCGATAATCTTGAAGGCGAGAAGACCGCTCAGGGGAGCGGCGTTTATTGCGGCCCCGGCGTTTATTACGACACCGAGACCGGCCGCATCCATGTCCGGCTGGCTCACACCGATCAGTCGGCACTCGGCATCCGGGTTGGTGGATTCCTCGGCAAGGCGTTCCAGCCGATGGATTTCCTCAAACTGTTCCTGTTCTTCCACCGATTTCATGTGCTCCCGGTCACCCCGTCGGCCTGCGCGGCGGCGATCGAGTGCCTCGATGCAATCCAGATCGCCGTAAACGATCAGCGTATCATTCGCCTTGATCGTGTCGTCACCGCGGGGCGTCCCGTGGAATTGCCCATCGACTGGCCGGATGCCCAGGATCAGAATCCCCTCGTCGGACAGACGCAGTTCGGCCAGCGGCTTGTCGACCAGCCAGTCACCCGGTTCCACCAGCATTTCGGAAACGGCATACCCACTGGACAGCTCCAGTAGAGACACATAATCGCGCACATCCAGATCAGTAAAACGCTTCATCGACCACGCGATAATGCGGTTCAGTCGTTTCTCGACCCAGCGGCTTGTCGAGCCGATCCAGAGCAGCCCGAGACCGGCACACAGCATCGCGACGAGCGTGGCACGCTGCTGCCAGCTGGCTTCGGTCGTGCTGGAAAAGGACACCATGATCGTCGCGACAACTGTCGCCACACCGATGTTTCCCAGCAGCATCAGCAGCATGATGATCTGCCGCCGGACGGGATGATTGACCGTGTTTTCGGCTTCCCTGGTTGTATAGCCGACGCCGGTGAAGGCCGACCTTGCCTGGAATTTTTCCGCCTCACGCGACATCCCCGTAAACGTCAGCGCCATGGCTGCGACCCGCGTAATCAGCAACGACAGCGTCAGCGCCACCAGTAACGACAGAACTCCGAGCACAGAAACACTCATCCTTTCCAGTTTCAGATTCCGTCACAGACGCAGGCGTGAACGATTCCGCCGTGTGTGCAGTCCGTGCCGGACCATATTCCAGCAATTCTTAATCCAGTAATTCTTCCCGCACTTGCGCCGCAATCTGTTGACCATTGCGATCGCACAGGCTGACTCCGATCGCCACGAGCCCGGACACGATGAAGGCTGGTGGCAGCTCGGATAATGCGGCGAAGCTGTCTCCGACAACGGGCAGTTGCGGTGCAACGAATTTGAAGAACGGCACGCTGGCGAATCCCGACAGCATCGCGGCCAGAGCCCCGCGAGCAGTCAGTCGCGGCCAGAACAGCGACAGGATCATCGTCGGACAGAACGTCGCAGAAATTCCCGACCAGCCGAAAATCGCAAACCAGAAGACCGTTCGCCCCGGCACCAGAGCGGCTACAGCGAAGGCAATTCCCAGCGCGACCGCCGCCAGCAGGAAAGTCACCGTCCGACTGCGGCCAAGCAGTTGCTCATCGGACATGTCCGGATGGCGAACTTTCTGAAAGTAGTCGCGGACGAACGCACTCGATGCCAGCACGAGCAACGAATCGACGGTCGACATGATCGCCGCCAGGACGATCGCGATGTACAGGCCGACTGCCCACTCGGGGACGACGTCCGCCACCAGCAGGGGCAGGACCTTTTCGCCACCCTCGCCCAGCTGCTCCGTCATGGACTTGTCAGGCGCCATCAGCATCGCGCGGCCGGCGATGCCGATCAGGACTGCGCCGGTGGTGGCCAGCAATGTCCAGATTACGGCGACAATCGCTCCTGGCCGGATCTCATCGACTGACCGCAGTGAGAGAAACCTGACAAAGATCTGCGGCGAACCCAGGAATCCCAGCCCGATTGCCAGAAAACTAAGAATCGTCAGGACCGAAGCCCAGCTCTTGCCATCCGGTCCCCACAGCGACAGCAGTTGCGGATCCTGTTGCCGAAGCGCTGCGATCGGCGCTTCCAGACTTCCCGCTGTCCCCAGCGCAAAGAACGGCAGTGCCACCAGGCCGACGACCATCAGGCTGCCCTGAAAGACGTCCGACCAGACCACCGCGACAAAGCCTCCGCTGACGATGTAAACCAGGACGACGGCGAAACCGACGATCGCTCCGATGTAGTAGTTCCAGCCGAGAAACCCTTCGAACGCCGTGCCGATGGCGTCGATCTGAGCACTCACGTAAATCGTCACGAACACAACCAGAGTGAACGCGGCCACGAGTCGAATGCGATGAGTCGTGTCGCGCAGGCGGGATTCCAGGTAGTCGGGGATCGTGATCGAGTCATACCGATCGGTCAGTCGTTTGAAACGCCGGCACAGAAATATCCACGCGGCGGCCACGCCTAAGACTTCTCCCGCCACAACCCAGAAGGCCTGCACGCCAACGGCGGCCCCCATCTGCTTTACCGAGGGATTCCACGGTCGCACTCTGATGGCGATGTCGTTGACTTCGAAGTACGGCTACAAGGTCGGCTGCGGACCATACGCCCCCGAGGTTTACCGTCTGCCGTTTCCTAACCACTACCGGTACGGCGCTGGCTTAAGTGAGGCCGCGTTCGTCGAGCGTGAACTCTGTCGCTTTCGGGAATCGCTGACCAACACCGTCGCGGCGGAACAGGTTGCCGCCGTGCTGCTTGAGCCGGTGCAGGGAGAGGGCGGGTTCATTCCGGTTCCTCAGACCTACCTTCAGGGGCTGCGGCAGTTGTGCGACGAGCACGGCATGCTGCTCATCATGGATGAAGTTCAGTCCGGCTTTTGTCGAACCGGGCACTGGGGGGTGTTCCAGCATTACGGTGTCGTGCCGGACATTTCGACCTGGGCGAAGGCGATGGGTGGCGGACTGCCGATCGGTGCGGTCATCGGGAAGGCCGACGTGATGGACAGCGCTCGACCGGGAACGATCGGCGGCACCTTCGGAGGCAATCCGGTGGCCTGCGCCGCCGCTCTGGCCACGATCCGCCTGATGGAAGAGTTACAACTGAATACTCGAGCCATTGAGATCGGCCGGCGAGTCACTGATCGCTTTCGGGCAATCCAGCAACGCTTTCCGGATTGGGTCGGCGACGTTCGCGGGATCGGTGCGATGGTGGCCATCGAATTAATGACGAACGGCGACCCGCATCAACCCGCGACAGAATTGACGGGCGAAGTTCTCAAAGCGTGCGTGTCGCGTGGAGTGTTGATTCTCGGCGCCGGAATTTACGGCAACGTCATTCGCTTCCTGGCTCCACTGGTGATCACGGATGAACTGCTCGATCGGGGCCTCGACATCATTGCGGATGAAGTCGCAAACGCCGTGACACGGCACTCGTAGCTGACTCACGACCGTTCCGCCGTACAGAATCACGCGTCCACAATACTGCTCAACTCCATTTTCAAAGAGATCCTCAATGACACCATTCGCCATCGGCGGGATGCAACTCAACGTTTCCGGGATGCGGGATAACCTGCCCTACATTCAGGCCAAGCTGGACTACTTCATGTACCTCTTTCCCTGGGTGCAGATGGTCGTTTTCAGCGAACTGGCTGCCTACGGTCCGTAACCGTTCACGGCCCAGTGCGAAAGAATTGAAAACTGGTCTAGACTTGG
>ERZ891418.63-NODE-63-length-36821-cov-21.832318_pt1 | contig 36821 bp, 46 predicted proteins | sample MGYA00521236_ERZ891418 | MGnify/ENA primary metagenome ERZ891418 (study PRJEB32303, sample SAMEA104408696) | aquatic metagenome | biome: Brackish water; feature: Chemocline; material: water | place: Baltic Sea | collected 2014-10-18T10:34:00 | depth 100 m ... | reverse complement strand
GAAGATCTTTGTTTTCTCTTAAATAATCGATCGTTTGACCTACAGACCAGTTACTGGGTACAGCTGTAAACTCTCTTTGCATTATTCTAGCGGCTGTATCTTCTGGATAACTTAGACTTTCTAGTAAAGCAAAACGATCTTTAGGTGGTAATGAACTTAATATAGCATTTTTATCTTTTTCATCTACATTTTCTAAAATTGTTATTGCATCATCAGACTCAAGGTTTTTTAAAAGCCTTACGATAGTTTCTGGTGAAAGATATGCTATAATTTCAGATTGTACCGATACATTTAATTCAATAAAAACTTCAGGGTCAATATTAAAATTGTTAAGTTTGATTAAACTTTCTCTATCATTTTGACTCAAATGTTCAATTATATCAGCTGCATCAGCTGGGTGCATTTCATTAAAAGAATTAGTAATAAATTGAGCGTCGTTATTAGTAATTTTAGATGTAACGACTTTTATGTACTCTTTATTAAATTCAAAATTAACTTTTTTATCTTTTATTTTTTTTATTAAAGACATAAATTTACCTATAAATCAGTTTCGCACTATTAATGTATAGTAAGAATAATACAATTTATAAATGAATATAGAAATAAAAAAGTCAATAAAACCAGTGAAATATCAAGATGCAATAAAATTCCTAGAAGAAAGATTACTAGAAATTAATGCTGGTAAAAAAGAAGATTTAATATGGATATTGGAACATGAAGAAATTTATACCGGTGGCACTAGTTATAAAGAAGATGAAATTCTCAATAAAGATATAAAACTAATCAAAACAAATCGTGGTGGTAAAATTACTTACCATGGGCCAGGACAATTAATTTGTTATTTTGTAATAGATTTAAAAAAGAGAAAAAAAGATATAAGAGAATTTATAACTTTAATAGAAAAGACCATTATTGAAAGTTTATCACAGTTTAATATACAATCATTTGGTGACCCAAAAAATATAGGAATTTGGACAAATCATAAGGGAAAAATAAGTAAGGTTGCGACCATAGGGCTTAGGGTAAGTAAATGGATCGCATATCATGGTTTCGCAATTAATATTGATAACAATCTTGATCATTATAAAAATATAATTCCATGTGGCATTACAGATAGGAATGTCATTAATCTTAAGGAAATAAATAACCAAGATTATAAAAATTTAGGTGAGATAGTTATAGATAAATTTTCTAAGAATTTGGAAGTCTAAGTCTCTTTGTCTTCAAGAGTTTTTTAAAGTAGTCAGGTAATAAAGCCGTGTATGTGTATTTTTTATCATTAATCATAAATTTAATTTGATATGAATGAAGCATCAAATTTTTATTTATAGCTTTGTCTGTGTTACTAAATTTATATTTTTGATCACCGTAAATTGGACATCCCGCAGCATAAAGTTGTTTTCTTAGCTGGTGTTTCCTTCCAGTTATTGGTTTCATTTCAACAAGACTGCATATGGAGTTTTTATCCAATACTTTATAAAGTGTTCTAGCTTTTTCAACTATTTCTTTATCATTATCATATCTTGTTAAATCATCATTCCATTCACCTGAATCTTTCTGTAGTTCACCATGACATATTGCCAAATAAGTTTTATGGACCTTTCTTAATCTAAATAAGGAGGTCAATAATTGAGCTGACTCCCTATGTTTGGCCATAATAAAAACTCCTGAAGTGTCTTTGTCTAATCTATGGACAGAAAAAGGTTTTGTATTTTGAAAAATTTCACTACGTGCAAAAATATCTACAAGATTTTTTTTTGATTTAGTTCCACCTTGAACTGAAATACCAGCACTTTTATTTAATACAATAAAATCATCATTATTATCAATTATCAAATCTTCATTCTCTTTAATAACTTCCTCAGAGGGTACAAATTTAATTGTTTTTTGAACAATAGTTTCTTTAAAATCAAAGTTAAAAAGATCAATGGTATCTCCTGTTTTAACTTTATGAGAACTTTTAATTTTTTTATTATTAATTTTAACCTTTCCACTCTTTAAGCTTTTTTCAATTAAGCCTTGGGGGTAATTGCCTAGATTATTACGTATCCATCTGTCTATACGCATATCGTTAAACGTTGAATCAACGTTAAATGACTTTTTCATGATGGTATAATTTTATATAAAAAATTAAGCAGTAGCTAATTTTTTCTCTTCAGTTTTATCTTTTAAGGTATCTTTTTTCTTTTTATCAACTCTTTTAGCTTCAACATCTCTGTCTACAAATTCTATCACTGCCATTGGTGCATTATCACCATATCTAAAACCAGCTTTAATAATTCTAGTGTATCCACCGTTTCTAGCAGCATATCTTTTAGATAAAGTTTTTTTGACTTTATTTGCTGAAGTTATGTCTTGCAGTTTAGACATTAACATTTTTGTAGTTTGTAGAGTTTCTTTCTTACCTAAAGTTATAATTTTATCAGCTTGAGGTTTTAAGAATTTAGCCTTTGGAAGTGTTGTGGTAATCTGCTCATACTTTATTAAAGAATTTAACATATTCTTTAATAAAGCTTTTCTATGCTCAGAAGTTCTATTTAACTTCTTATTAGCCATTCCGTGTCTCATTAGATTTGCTCCTCTAACTTCTTAGACATTTCAGCAATATTTTCTGGTGGCCAGTTAGGTATTTCCATACCCAAATATAAAGACATACCAGTTAAAACTTCTTTTATTTCATTAAGTGACTTTCTTCCAAAATTAGGTGTTCTAAGCATTTCACCTTCTGATTTTTGAACTAAATCACCAATATAAATAATGTTATCATTTTTTAAGCAATTCATAGAACGAACTGATAATTCAAGCTCATCTACTTTTCTTAATAAATTTTTATTAAATTCAGGCTCAGAAGACACCTCTTTTACAGGAGCTTCTACTGGCTCATCAAAATTAACAAACATATTTAGTTGATCTTGGAAAATCCTAGCAGAGTAAGCAACTGCATCTTCAGCCGAGATTGAGCCATTAGTTTCAACTTCCATAGTTAGCTTGTCATAGTCCAAAGCTTTTCCTTCTCTAGCTGTACTTATTGAGTAAGAAACTTTTTTAACTGGACTATATAGAGAATCTATAGCAATTAAGCCTAATGGTGGCTCTTCTGGCTTATTCATTACCGCTGGAACATATCCTTTACCAGTGCCAACATTCATCTCCATGTGAAAATGTGTGTTTTCATCCAAGTTACAAATAACTAAATCTGGATTTAAAATTTCAATATCAGTAACTGGAGTTATGTCAGAAGCTTTAATTTCACCAGGTCCTTTAGCATCTAAGATAAGTTTTTTAGTTCCTTCAGCAGAGCTTTTTAAAGCTAATGATTTAACGTTTAAAACTATGTCTGTTACATCTTCTCTAACTCCTTTAATGGATGTGAATTCATGTAAGACACCATCAATTTGAATTGAAGTAACAGCAGCACCTCTTATAGAAGAAAGTAAAATTCTTCTTAAAGAATTGCCTAAAGTTAAGCCATATCCTTTTTCTAAAGGCTCAGCTATAATTTTTGCATGTGATTTATCATCACTAATTTTAACATCTAATTGAGCTGGTTTAATTAATGCTTTCCAATTTTTAGCATTTACATTTAAACTTTCCATTTATTAAACTCTCCTTTTTTTTGGTGGTCTTACGCCGTTATGTGGCATTGGTGTAGTATCTTTTATTGAAAGAATTTTAAATCCTCTCGCTTGTAAAGCTCTTAATGCTGTTTCTCTTCCTGAACCAGGTCCCTTCACTTCAACTGATAAAGTTTTCATACCATACTCCAAAGCTTTTGAGGCAGCAGAATCTGCAGCAATTTGCGCTGCATATGGTGTTGATTTTCTTGAACCTTTAAATCCCTTTTGTCCAGCGGATGCCCATGAAATAACATTACCGTTAGTATCCGCAATTGAAATTATTGTATTGTTAAAAGTTGATTGCACATAAGCAACACCGTTAAGAATATTTTTTTTAATTTTCTTTTTTTTTGAATATGAGCTTTTTCTGGTTTTTTTATCAACTTTTTTTTCTACAACAACTTCTTTATTTTCAATTTTATCTACTTTAGCCATAAATTAATTATTTTTTAAGTGGTGTTAATTTTTTACCTGCGATTGCGATTGCTTTACCTTTTCTTGTTCTTGCATTACATCTAGTTCTTTGACCTCTAACAGGAAGTTTTTTTCTGTGTCTTGATCCTCTATAACATGCAAGATCAATTAATCTTTTAATAGTTAAAGAGTAATCTCTTCTAAGGTCACCTTCTACTTTAAAATTTGCATCAATGTATTCTCTAATCTTTAAAATATCTTCATCTGTAAGTTCATTAATTCTTTTTGCTTTAGGAATTTCTAATGAAGTGCATATCTGATTTGAAAACTTATCACCAATACCATAGATGTACGTTAGTCCTATGTGGACAAGTTTATTTTGCGGAATGTTTACACCTGCTATACGAGCCATATTTTTGAGAATAAATTTAGCCTTTTATATAAGAAGACGCTCTAAAGTCAATGTCTTAAACTTTAAGAATATCATTGATTTTGTTATTAATTTGATCAATTTCTTCAGCACCGTCAATTTCTGTGAAGTTTGAATTTTTACTATAAAAATCCAATACAGGATTTGTAGCTTTCATATACGTGTCGTATCTAGCTATAACCACTTTTAAATTATCATCTTTTCTTCTCTTTAAGTATTCAACACCACAAGGGTGTAATTCAATTTGTTCCTTATTAAAATGCTCGTTTAAGGTCATATTACATTTTTCGCAAGTCATTCGGCCCATAATACGTTTTTCAATAATATCTCTTGAAACATTTAAAAATATAGTATGCCCAATAGTCTGTTTAAATTCATTAAGAATGAGTTCTAAGTTGATTGCTTGCTCAACATTTCTAGGGTAACCATCAAAAATAATTCTATCTCTGAATTTAAGATTGGTTATGGATTGTTTGAGTAGAGTATTAACAATATCATCTGAAACAAAATTTCCATCAGATATAAGTTGTTCGATTTTAGAACCAAGAGAAGTGTTTAACTTGACTTCATTTCTCAATAGGTTTCCAGTTGAAAGTTGAAAGTAATTATGTTTTTTAACAATAAATTGAGCTTGAGTTCCCTTACCAGCGCCTGGAGGACCGAATAAAATTATATTCACACTTTATTTACCGAATTTAGTTTTTTTAATTAATTGCTCATATTGAGAGCTCATTAATCTAGTTTGAATTTGAGTTACGGTATCAATTGCAACAACAACAACGATCAAGATTGACGTTCCTCCTAAATAAAAAGGTATTGGATAGTTTGCAATTAAAAACTCTGGCATTAAACATACGGTTGTTAAGTAAAGAGCACCTATTGTTGTAAGTTTTGTTACAATTTTTTCTATATATAATGCTGTATTTTCTCCAGGTCTAATTCCAGGAACAAAACCACCGTACTTTCTTAAGTTATCAGCAGTCTCAGTAGGGTTAAAGGTTATTGACGTGTAGAAAAAAGTAAAGAAAATTATACCTGATGCATAAAGGATCATATAAAGAGGCTGACCTTGCGTAAAGTAAGAACTTATATTTAAGAATGTATCGCTATCAGAAAAACTAAAATTTGAAAATGTTACTGGTAATAATAATAAAGCAGATGCGAAAATAGCAGGAATAACTCCGGCTTGGTTTATTTTTAAAGGCAAGTGAGAAGACTCGCCACCATACATTTTGTTACCCATTTGTCTTTTTGGATAATTTATAAGAATTTTTCTTAATGCTCTCTCCATAAAAACAATAAACATTATTGTTGCAATCAATAAAACAAATATAGCTATAATCATAAAAGTAGAAACTGCACCAGTTCTGCCTAATTCAAAAGTTGTTACTAGAGCTCTTGGAATTTCAGCAACAATACCAGCGAAAATAATTAATGAAATACCATTACCAATTCCTCTTTGAGTAATTTGTTCACCTAACCACATAAGAAACATTGTGCCAGCAACAATTGTAGAAACTGTTGTTATTTTAAAAAATAAACCTGGATTAATAACTAGATCAGCTGAAGATTCTAAACCGATTGATAATCCATATCCTTGAACTGTAGCAAGTAAAACTGTTCCATATCTTGTTATTTGAGTAATTTTTGCTCTACCCGTTTCTCCTTGTGACTTTAAATTTTTAAAATAATCAGAAACACCCGTTAACAACTGAACAATAATAGATGATGAAATATAAGGCATTATTCCTAAAGCAAATATGGCCATTCTACTAACTGCTCCACCTGCAAATACGTTAAACATACCCATTAATCCTTTTTGATTACCCTCCATCATTACTTGTAATTGCTCTGGATCAATTCCGGGAAGAGGTACAAAAGTACCAAATCTATATACCGCTAGGATAAATATTGAAAAAAGTATTCGATTTTTAAGATCATTAGTTTGAGAAGATGAGCTCATAATATCTTAATTATTTTTTTAACTGTATTGTTCCGCCAGCTTTCTCTAGTTTTTCTACTGCAGATTTTGAGATTAAGTCAGCTTCAATATTAACCTTGTCTTTAATCTCTCCAGTTCCAAGTATTTTTAGTTTATCTGAATTTTTGTTAATTAATTTAAGTTTTTTAAGTAAAGCCATATTAATTAAATCGCTTGAATTTATTGTTTTTTCATTAATATATGATTGAATTTTTTCTAAATTCATAATTGCAATAATTGCTTGATATCTTTTGATTGCATTAAAACCTCTTTTTGGCAATCTTCTATATAAAGGCATTTGACCACCTTCAAAAGCTTTAATAGACACACCTGATCTAGATTTTTGACCCTTAACTCCTCTTCCAGAAGTTTTACCTTTTCCCGATCCAATACCTCGACCAACTCTCATTCTCTTTTTGTATAAAACTTTACCAGTTGTATTAAGTGTGCTCATTATCCTCTTTTTTCAATTACATCAGAAATTTTTTTATTTCTAATTGTTGCTATATGTTTAGGTGAATTTTGTTTTGATAAAGCTTTCATTGTTGCTCTAATCATATTATGTGGGTTTGATGTTCCCATGGATTTAGCAACTATATCCTTTATACCTAAAACCTCGCAAACAGCTCTAACTGGTCCACCAGCAATAATACCCGTTCCTTTAGGAGCAGATCTTAGAATAATTTTACCAGCACCATCTTTGCCGTAAACATCGTGGTGAATAGTTCTTCCCTCTCTAAGCGGTATATGAATTAATGTTCTTCTAGCAGTTTCATTTGCTTTTTTAATAGCATCAGGGACTTGTTTTGCTTTTGCGTGTGCTATACCAATTTTACCAGCTTGATTACCCACCACCACTAGTGCTGAAAACGCAAATCTACGTCCACCTTTTACAACTTTTGTAATTCTATTAATGTGAACTAGTTTTTCTAAAATACCATCATCGTTTTTATTCTTAAAATCCATAATTAAAACTCCATCCCATTTTTACGTAAAGTGTCAGCGAAAGCCTTAACTCTACCGTGGTATTTATATACCCCTCTATCAAAATATATTTTAGTTATTTTTTTCTCTTGTGCTTTTTTTGCTAGCTTTTCAGCCACAATTTTAGAAACTTCTGTTTTATTAGTTTTTTCCATTGATCTAATATCTTTTTCTACAGATGAGCATGAAACTAGAGTTATCCTTTTAACATCATCAATAATTTGAGCAGAAATATTTTTTGCTGATCTCGATATACTTAGTCTAAATCTATCTGGAGATGCAACTTTCTTTAATTTTCCAGTTATTCTAAATTTTTTTCTTTGAATGGTATTTAATTTCATTATTTTTTCTTTCCTTCTTTTCTTAGAATATATTGTCCTTGCTCTCTTATGCCTTTACCTTTGTAGGGTTCTGGTTTTCTAAAAGCTTTAATTTTTGAAGTAACCATACCCACTTGCTGTTTATCAGATCCACTGACTTTAACTATCGTTTGTTTTTCAACAGCAATTTTAATTCCCTCAGGAATGTCAAAGTTAATGTCATGACTATAACCTAATTGTAAATTTAATTGTTTTTCTTTTAATGCAGCTCTATAACCAACGCCAACAAGCTCCAGTATTTTTTCATATCCTGCACTTGAACCAATCACTGCGTTATTTATTAAGCTTCTATTCATTCCCCATAATCTTTTTGAGTTTTTATCTAGTTTTTTTGGTTTAATTGAAATTTCTTTACCTTCGGTAATATCAAGATTAAACATTTCTAGATCAACATTTATAGATTTTTTACCTAATGGTCCTTCAATATTTAGAACATTACCGGACAAAACTGCTTTAACTTTTTCCGGGATTGAAATGCTTATTTTACCTATTTTAGACATTAAAATACCTTACAAATTATTTCACCACCGACTTTTAACTTTCTAGCTTCAATATCAGTCATCACACCTTTTGGAGTGGATACAATCGCTATACCAAGTCCACCATTAATTTTTGGTAGGCTATCAGCGCTTGAAAATATTCTTCTTCCAGGTTTTGATACTCTTTCAAAAGTGCTAATAACCGGATTTCCAGAATAATATTTTAAATCTATAGATAAAGTGGGTTTGTTATTTTCTGTATCAACTTTATAGTCCTTTATAAATCCCTCACTTTTAAGAATATCAGCAATTTTAACTTTAAAGTTAGAAGATGGTAATGCTACTTTTTTATGATTTCTCACTTGGGCATTTTTTATTCTTGCTATCATATCCCCTATTGGGTCACTTAAACTCATATTATCCTTTCTACCAACTCGACTTAGTCATGCCAGGAATTAATCCATGCAGTCCCAAGTCTCTTAAGGCTATTCTTGATATTTTTAATTTTCTGTAAACACCATGTGGTCTTCCAGTGATTTGACATCTATTCATAACTCTATTTTTTGCTGAATTACGGGGTAAGTTAGATAATTTTTGTTGTGTTTTAAATCTTTCTTCTAATGATATCTTTTTATCCATTATAATTTTCTTTAATGCTTGTCTTTTTTTAAAAAACCTATCAGAAAGTTTAATTCTTTTATTATTTTTATTAATTACGCTTACTTTAGCCATTTTTAATTATCTCCTTTTTTAATAAACGGAAAATTTAGTTTTTCTAATAGTGCAAAACTATGTTCTTTATTTAAAGCTGAGATCACAATAATCACATCTAGACCTCTAATTTTATCAATTCTATCAAAGCTAACCTCTGGAAAAATTATATGTTCTTTAATACCAAAAGTGTAGTTACCAAATTTATCAAAACTTTTTGGTGATAAGCCCCTAAAGTCTTTAATTCTTGGTAGGGCAATGTTTACTAATCTATCTATAAATTCATACATTTTGTTACCTCTTAAAGTAACCTTTAATCCTGCATTAGTACCTTGTCTTGTTTTAAAATTAGCTACAGATTTTTTAAATTTAGTAATAGTAGGTTTTTGACCAGTAATTTTTCCTAAATCTTCTTCTGTAGTCTTCATAATTTTTGCATCAGCACCATCTAAACCAAGACCCATATTAATAACGACTTTTTTTAATTTTGGACCCATGTATGTATTTTTAAATCCAAGCTTCTCTTTAAGTTGTGGTTGGATTTCTTTGTAATAAAGTTCTTTTAATCTAGGTGTCATTATTTCTTAGCCTCAGTTTTTTTAATTTTTGCTTTCTCTTCAATAAGTTTAATGTTTGATATATGAATAAAACTCTCCTTAGAGATTATTCCACCTTTTTTTTCCTTTGTTGTTTTAACGTGCTTTTTCACAATATTAATTCCTTGAACTTTTACTCTGTTATTAGGCCTATCAATTTCAATTACTTCACCCTCTTTTTTTTTATCTCTCCCAGTTAAAACTCTAACTTTTGAACCCTTTTTAATCATTTATAAAACCTCTGGAGCCAATGAAATTATTTTCATTTGGCCTCTATTTCTTAATTCTCTTGTTACAGGACCAAAAATCCTAGTACCCATAGGTTCACCTTTATCATCGATTAAAACTGCAGCATTATTATCAAATCTAACTTTAGTTCCATCTTCTCTATGAATTCCCTTTTTTACTCTAACTACTACCGCTTTATGAACGGAACCTTTTTTTACTTTTCCTTTAGGTAAGGCTTCTTTAACAGCAATAACAATAGTATCACCAATACTTGCGTATCTCCGTTTAGAACCACCTAAAACTTTAATGCATTCAATTCTTTTTGCACCAGTATTATCTGCTACTAACAATTCAGTTTGTACTTGTATCATTTAGATCCATCCATTACTTGAAATTTTTTGTTTTTAGAGAAAGGCTTACATTCAATGATTGATACCGTATCTCCAATTTTAAATTTATTATGTTCGTCATGTGCATTATATTTTTTTCTTACCTTAACAACCTTTTTTAACACTGGGTGGGAATACTTTCTTTCCACAGAAACAGTTATAGTTTTATTTGGCTTATCACTTGTTACTACTCCAGTTAATATTTTTTTAGGCATTTAATTTTCCTTTTAGTATAGTTTTTAATCTAGCTATAGTTTTTTTAGTTTGTCCAATTTTAGATGGATCACTAATTTGTGAATTAATTTTTTGAAATCTAAAATTAAATAAATCTTTTTTTAATTTATCTATATTTTTAATAACTTCGTCTTTAGATAATTTTTTAATTTCTTGTTTTTTCATATTATGTAAATCTCTTTATAAATTTAGTTTTAATTGGCAGTTTTGCAGATGCTTTGTATAGAGCTTCTTTAGCGATAGCTTCAGAAACACCATCAATTTCAAATAAAATTCTTCCCGGTTTAACTCTGCATGCCCAAAACTCTGGTGCACCCTTACCTTTACCCATACGTACTTCAACTGGTTTTTTAGAAACTGGAATATTTGGGAAAATTCTAGTCCAAACACGTCCTTGTCTTTTCATGTGTCTAGTCAAAGCAACCCTAGCAGCCTCAATTTGTTTACCTATAATTCTTTCAGGGGCCATTGCTTTTAAGGCAAATGATCCGTAGTTAATTGTACTAGCACGTGTTGCAACGCCATGAATTCTACCTTTGTGTGCTTTTCTATATTTTGATCTTACAGGCTGTAGCATAATTATTCTTTATCCTCTTTTGGAATTATTTTATTTGTCTCTTGGCTAAATTCTCTAGCAAAAACTTCTCCTTTATAAATCCATACTTTAATTCCAATTATTCCAAATGTTGTTAATGCTTCTGCTTCGGCATAATCAATATCAGCTCTTAATGTATGAGATGGAATACTGCCATCTCTTAACCATTCAGTTCGGGCAATTTCATTCCCACCTAATCTTCCACTAATTGAAACTTTAATACCTTTAGCACCTAATCTTAAGCATGATTGCATGGCTCTCTTCATTGCTCTTCTGTAAGATATTCTTTTTACAAGTTGTTGGGCTATATTTTCTGCTACTAAATAAGCATTTGTTTCTGGTTTTTTAATTTCTTTAATATTTAAGGTTACTTCGTTACTAGTAAATTTTGATAAATTATTTTTTATTTTATCAATATCACTACCTTTTTTCCCAATAACAAAACCAGGTCTAGAAGTATAGATAGTAACAAAACATTTATTTGTAGTTCTTTCGATCATAACCTTAGATACACCAGAGTTTACAACGTTTTTTTTGATATAGGCTCTAATTTTATAATCTTCTATTAAGTAATTTCCAAAATCCTTCTTTTTTGCATACCAAACAGAGTCCCAACCTCTGTTTACGCCAAGTCTAAACCCTATTGGATTAACTTTTTGTCCCATGACTCTCCATTTGTTTAGCTTCTGATAAAATAATTGTGATTGTTGAATAAGGTTTTAAAATTGGTGCAGCTCTCCCTTTTGCTCTGGGTCTAAATCTTTTCATAACAACTTTTTTTCCACAATATGCTTCTTTGACAATTAATTTATCAATATCATATTGATTGTTATTTTCAGCATTAGCTACTGCTGAAGAAACAGTTTTTCTGATTTCTCTTGTTATTCTTTTCGCAGAGAATTGTAGCTCTCTAATAGCAACATCAACTTTTTTTCCAACTATTGCTCTAAGAATAGGATTAAGCTTTCTAACACTAGATCTAATGTTATTATTTACTGACCTAACAGTGTTTTCCTTTAACTTGTTTATTTTCTGTTTTTTACTCATAATTATTTTTTCTTCTCCGCTGGTTTTGCTTTCTTATCAGCAGGTGTATGTCCAAAAAATGTTCTTGTTGGTGAAAATTCTCCTAATTTATGACCTACCATATCCTCAGATATAGTAACTGGGATAAATTTCTTACCATTGTAAATTAAGAAACTAACACCAATAAACTCAGGTATAATTGTTGATCTTCTTGACCAAGTTTTAATAGGCATTTTTTTTGGATCTAATTTTTGTTTTTCAACTTTTTTAATTAAACTTTCTTCAACAAAAGGACCTTTCCATACTGATCTAGCCATTATTTTTTAGAATCCTTCCTGTTATTTCTTTTTTTAACAATAAATTTATCTGTACTCTTGTTATTTCTAGTTTTAAACCCTTTAGCAGATTGACCAGTAGGTGAAACTGGGTGTCTTCCTCCAGCAGTTTTACCTTCACCACCTCCATGAGGATGGTCAACTGGATTCATCACAACACCTCTAGTGTGAGGTCTTCTTCCAAGCCATCTTGATCTACCAGCTTTACCTATTTTAATATTTTTTTGGTCAGGATTTGATAATACACCTATTGTTGCCATACATCTTGAGTCAATTTTTCTTACTTCACCAGAAATCATTTTTATTAATGAGTAATTCCCATCTAATCCACTAATTGTAACTGAAGTACCAGCAGATCTAGCTATTTTACCACCACCACCTGGGTTTAATTCAACATTATGAATATTTATACCAACAGGAATATCTCTAAGCGGCATACAATTTCCAACTTTAATTTCTTTTTCAGAGCCATTTTCTACTTTGTCCCCTATGTTAATTTTTTGAGGTGCTAAATAGTAAAAATGCTGTCCATCATCAAACTTAACTAACATAATATAGCAAGATCTGTTCGGATCGTATTCAATTCTTTCAACTGTACCTGGCATATCTAATTTTTTTCTATAAAAATCAACCAATCTGTACATTTTCTTATGACCACCACCTGACATGTTACGAGATGTTATGTGTCCGTTATTATTTCTTCCACGCATTGAATTTTTAGGCTCAACTAATGCTTTAAATGGCTTCCCTTTCCATAGGCCAGTTCTATCAACTAATATTGTTCCTCTGGTAGATTTTGTATATGGTTTAAATGTTTTTAATGCCATCGTTTAAATACCTGTTGTTAGATCAATACTTTGACCTTTTTTAAGTGTTACTATTGCTTTTTTATATCCTTGAATATTAACTTTTTTACCCCTTGTAACCTTTGTTCTATTTTGCTTATTTATAATATTAATCTTAGTTACATTAACTTTAAAAATCTTTTCAATATTTTTCTTTAAATTGGTTTTATTAGCTGCTCTGGGTACTCTGAAAACAATTTTATTTTGCTCAGATAAATTTGTAGTTTTTTCAGTAACCATTGGTGCTAGAATTTTGTCGTATAAATGAATTTTATCCATATTAAGAATATCTCTTTTCTAGTTCTTTTATTGAACTTTCAGTGAAAACTACTTTTTTAAATTTTATTATATCAAATGCACTGAAGTGATTAACATCTGTAACTTTAACATTTGGAATATTTCTTGCTGATTTTTCAATATTTTCTTTAGATGATTTATCTAAAATAATTAATGAATTTGTAATTTCAAATTTTTTAATAATTAAATGCATTTCTTTAGTTTTTTTAATTTTATTTCCAAAGTCACTAAAAATTATTAAATTATTAAGTTTATTTTTTTCTGTAATTAATGATGCAATGCTTAATTTTTTTTCACTTTTATTCAATTTTCTTTTTTTATAAGCTAATTCACCTTTTGGACCATGAGCAACACCCCCACCTACAAAAATAGGTGCTTTTCTACTTGCATGTCGTGCCCCACCCGTTCCTTTTTGTGCATAAATTTTAGATGTGGATCCAGCAATTTCGTTTTGTTGTTTTGTTTTAGCGTGTCTACCTTTGTAATTAGCGTTAGTTTTAAATAATACATTATCAACTAATTTCTTATTAATCTTAGCCGAAAAAATCTTATCCAAAACTTCTATTAAATCTTTTTTTCCATCTAAACTTATTTTATCAATTTTCATTATTTTTTCTTTTTATCTGGTGATTTTTTTGCTTCTTCTGCAGCTGCAATTTTTTCATCAATAGTCATTTTATTTATTACTTTAACTGATTTTTTCACTAAAATTTCTGTATTTTTAGAACCAGGTATAGATCCTTTTAAATAAAGTAATTCATTTTCTAAATCTGTTTTAATAATTTCTAAATTCTGCATAGTTCTTACTCTGTCACCCATATGACCAGCCATTTTTTTTCCCTTAAACACTTTACCTGGATCTTGTCTTTGTCCAGTTGATCCATGTGATCTGTGTGATACTGAAACGCCGTGGGTAGCTCTTAATCCACCAAAATTATGTCTCTTCATTGCCCCTGCGAACCCTTTACCGATAGTTCTAGAGGTCGTATCAACAAACTTAACTTCATTAAATATTTCAAGGCCAAACTCATTACCTTCTTTGTATAATTCTGTATCTTTTACTCTAAATTCTTTTAATTTTTTCTTAGCTTCAGTATTTTTTTTTGCATAAAAGCCCTTCATAGCTTTTGTAAGTTTAGAAGCTTTAATTTTACCAAAGCCTAATTGAACAGCTTTATATCCACGCTTTTCTTCGTCGATAACTTGAATAACTCTAGCTTTTTCCATTTTAATAACTGTAACAGGAACTAAACGTCCAGTTTTATAAAACTCTCTAGTCATACCAATTTTTTTTCCAACTAATGCAATTTCAGTCATAATTAAATTTTAATCTCCACATCAACACCAGATGCTAAATCTAGTTTCATTAAAGCTTCTACTGTCTGAGGTGTAGGTTCAATAATATCTATTAATCTTTTATGTGTTCTAGTTTCAAATTGTTCTCTACTTTTTTTATCAATGTGTGGACCCTTAAGAACCGTATATTTTTCAATCCTAGTTGGTAACGGTATTGGTCCTTTTACAGTCGCACCGGTTCTTTTAACCGTGTTAACAATTTCTTCAGTAGAGGCATCTAAAATCTTATTATCATAAGCTCTTAATTTAATTCTAATGTTTTGTTTTTCCATAATAATTAGCCTGCAATTTTCTTGGTTACTTCATCCTGAACATTTTGTGGGACTTTAGAGTAATGATCAAAAAACATTGAATACTGAGCTCTACCTTGAGACATCGACCTCAATGTATTTATGTATCCAAACATATTAGCTAAAGGAACCATTGCAGTTATTACAGTTGCGTTTCCTCTTTGCTCTTGAGTGTTTATTTGACCTCTTCTACTATTTAAGTCACCAATAACATCGCCCATGTAATCTTCTGGTGTTACTACTTCAACTCTCATAACTGGCTCTAATAACTTTAAAGTTCCTCTAGTGCAAGCTTCTTTAAAGCAAGCTCTACCAGCAAGCTCAAAAGCTAATACACTTGAGTCTACATCATGATGTAATCCATCTAAAATTGTAACTTTGTAATCTATCAAAGGAAATCCAGCCAAAATTCCACCATCAGAAATAGTTTCAATTCCTTTTTCAACACCTGGAATAAATTCTTTTGGGATTGATCCACCTTTAATTTTATTTTCAACAAGCCTACCAGCGCCAGGTTCTTGGGGTTCCACCAAAAGTTTCACTTTTGCAAATTGCCCAGCCCCACCACTTTGTTTTTTATGGGTATATTCAAACTCAGAAGCATTTTCTAATGTTTCTCTATAGGCAACTTGAGGGGCTCCTATATTTGCTTCAACATTAAATTCTCTTTTCATTCTATCAACAATGATATCTAAATGTAGTTCTCCCATACCTTTAATAATTGTTTGACCAGATTCTTCATCAGTAGTAACTCTAAAAGAAGGATCTTCTTTTGCCAATCTAGCTAATGCTTCACCCATTTTTTCTTGGTCAGCTTTAGTTTTTGGTTCGACGGCAATTTCTATTACTGGCTCAGGGAACTCCATTGGTTCCAATAAAACAGGATTTGCTTCATCACAAAGAGTATGTCCAGTTATCGTGTATTTCAAACCTGCTAATGCAACTATATCGCCAGTATTAGCTTCTTTAATATCTTCTCTTGAGTTTGCATGCATTAAAAGCATTCTACCAACTCTTTCTTCTTTCTCTTTTGATGTATTATAAACTGCTGTTCCAGTTTTGATTGTTCCAGAATAAACTCTAATAAATGTTAACGAACCAACAAAGGGATCATTAGCAACTTTAAAAGCTAATGCAGAAAATGGCTCATTATCATCAAACTTCATATTTAGCTCATCTTCAGTTCCAGGTTTGGTTCCTTTGATATATCCAATATCAATGGGACTTGGTAAATAATTAATTACCGCATCAAGTAAAGGCTGCACACCTTTATTTTTAAAAGCTGAACCTGTAGTTATTGGAACAAAACTAAAATTTAAAGTTCCTTTTCTTATACATCTAATAAGGTCTTCTTCTTTAATTTCTTCACCATTTAAATAGGACTCCATTAATTTTTCATCCTGTTCAACAGCCATTTCAACAAGTTCTGTTCTATATTTTTGAGAAATTTCTTTTAAATCATCAGGAATTTCTTTGTATTCCCATTCCGCCCCAAGTGCTTCATTCTTCCAAACTTGTGCTTTCATTTTAACTAAATCAACAACACCTGATAAATCTGCTTCAATTCCTATTGGAATTTGAATAGGTATTGGTGTGCAACCAAGTCTATCTTTAATCATTTCAACACATCTATAAAAATCAGCACCAGTTCTGTCTAATTTGTTAACAAAACAAATTCTTGGTACATTGTATTTGTCGGCTTGTCTCCAAACAGTCTCAGATTGAGGCTCTACACCAGCAACTCCATCAAAAACACAAACAGCACCATCTAAAACTTTTAAAGATCTTTCTACTTCAATTGTAAAATCTACGTGACCGGGAGTATCGATGATATTAATTCTATGATCATTCCAAAAACAAGTTGTTGCAGCAGAAGTAATAGTAATACCTCTTTCCTGTTCTTGTTCCATCCAATCCATTGTTGCAGCACCATCGTGCACTTCACCAATTTTATGACTTTTTCCTGTATAGAATAAAATTCTTTCAGTAGTAGTAGTTTTACCAGCATCAATATGAGCCATGATACCAATATTTCTATATGTGTTTAATGCGTGTGTTCTAGCCATAATTTATTACCATCTAAAATGAGCGAATGCTTTATTTGCTTCGGCCATTTTATGTACATCTTCTTTTTTTTTAACTGCAGAACCTTTTTTTTCATAAGCATCATACAGTTCGTTAAAAATTTTATCTGACATGTGTTTGTCTTTTCTTTTTCTAGAAGCATCAACTAACCATCTGATTGCTAATGCTTGCGCTCTCTTAGTCTTAACTTCAACAGGCACTTGATATGTTGCACCACCCACCCTACGTGATCTAACTTCAACAGTAGGCTTTATATTATTAATTGCTTCGTTAAAAACATTAATCGGTTCTTCTTTTGTTTTTGATTTTATTTTTTCTATTGCTTCATAGACAATTTTTTCAGCAACAACTTTTTTTCCATCATACATTATTGAGTTAATTAATTTAGGAATTATTGTAGAATTAAATATTGGGTCTGGAGTAACAATTTTTTTTGGTTGTGTTTTTTTTCTAGACATAGTTATTTACCTTTTTTAGTTCCATACAAAGATCTACGTTTTTTTCTATTAGCAACACCTTGTGTGTCTAGGTTTCCTCTAAGAATATGATAACGAACACCAGGTAAATCTTTTACACGACCACCTCTAATTAAAACAACAGAGTGCTCTTGTAAGTTATGACCCTCACCACCAATGTATGCTGTAACTTCAAAACCATTTGACAGTCTAACTCTTGCAACTTTTCTTAATGCTGAGTTAGGTTTCTTCGGTGTTGTTGTGTAAACTTTTATACAAACACCTCTTTTCAAAGGTTGCTTTTCTAGTGCTGGAACTTTATTCCTAGCTACTTGTTTAATTCTTTTTTTTCTTAACAACTGGTTAATAGTTGGCATAAAATTTTTAATTAATTAATATATTTTTGAGTGAAAATAACTGACAGGTTATTTTGTGGCAGCGTTTAGTTCCGTTACTTAGGTACTACATTCCAACCAAAAACACCGCCAAAATACTATTAAATTTTACTTTGTCAAACTAAAACTACAAGTTAAACGTGTTTTTTTATTAATTTGCAGCAGTTTCTGGAGACTCTATTTTGTCTTGATCGGCTAAAAACTTACTGTCTGCTTCTAGAGCATTCCTGTTCCATTTATTTTTAATCCAGCCTGTACCAGCTGGTACTAATCTACCTACAATAACGTTCTCTTTTAAGCCATTAAGTGGGTCAACCTTACCTTTAATTGCCGCATCCGTAAGAACTCTCGTTGTTTCTTGGAATGAAGCAGCTGAAATAAATGACTCAGTTTGAAGTGAAGCTTTAGTAATACCCATTAAAACTCTTTCACCAGAGGCAGGATTTTTTCCTTCTTCAATAAGTTTTTGATTGGCATCATCAAATTTAATTCTATCAATCATTTCACCAGGCAAGTAAGTCGAATCGCCGGATTCTTTAATTTCAACTTTTTTAAGCATTTGTCTTAAAATAGTTTCAATATGTTTATCGTTAATAATTACACCTTGTAATCTGTAAACTTCTTGTACTTGGTTAACAAAATATTCAGTTAAATCTTTAATACCAAGAATTCTAAGAATATCATGCGGCAATGGTTGGCCATCTAATAAATACTCACCTTTTTTGATTTTTTCACCTTGGTTAAAATTTATATGTTTTCCTTTTGGAATTAGGTAGTTTGAGGGTTCGCCATTTTCAGGTTGAATTGAAATTCTTTGTTTTCCCCTAACTTCTTTACCAAATAATACTTGTCCATCATTTTCTGCAATTATTGCGCTATCTTTGGCTTTTCTTGCTTCAAATAATTCTGCAACACGTGGTAGACCACCTGTTATATCTTTAGTCTTAGTAGTTTCTTTTGGTAGTCTAGCGATTATATCGCCAGCAAATATTTTTTGACCATCTTTTACTGATAAAATTGAGTCAGGTACTAAGTAGTATCTAGCCTCATTATCATCTGCTTTTTTAATCACATTTCCTTTTTCGTCTCTTAATGTAATTCTTGGTTTCAAATCTGTATTTTTAGATTGAGCTCTCCAATCAATTACAGACTTAGATGAAATTCCTGTAGCATCATCTGTAGTTTCTTGAATGGATACACCATCAATTAAATCTACATATCCTGCTATACCACTTTTTTCAGCAATAACTGGAGTTGTGTAAGGATCCCATTCACAAATTTTATCATTTACTTTAACTTTATTACCATTTTGGAAAAATAATTTTGATCCATACGCTACTTTATAAACAGCAACTTGAACTCCGTTATCATCTTCAATGGAAAGTTGAGTATTTCTACCCATTACAATTAAATTTTTTTTAGAATCCTCTAATAAGTTAGAGTTGATAATTTTTAAAGTACCTGCCGATTTTGTAACAATTTGGGATTCCTGCTTAACAGATGCTGTACCACCGACGTGGAAAGTTCTCATAGTCAACTGGGTACCTGGCTCACCAATAGATTGAGCTGAAATCATACCAATTGCTTCTCCAACATGTACCATTTTTCCTCTTGATAAATCACGACCGTAACAAGTAGCACAAACACCTTTTTTAGAACTACAAGTCATTACTGAATATGCTTTGATGAATTTAACACCGGCTGCATCAATTTTATCGCAACCAGCTTCATCAATCATAGTTTCTTTTTTAATTACAACTTCACCAGTAATAGGGTTTTTAACTTCGAATGCAGTAACTCTTCCTAAGGCTCTTTCAGATAAACTAACAACTACATTTCCACCTTCAAGAATTTCAGCAAGCTCAATAAAGCCAGGGTTATCACATTTAATTTTTGAAATTGTTAAATCTTGTGCAACGTCACAAAGTCTTCTCGTTAAATATCCAGAACTTGCAGTTTTTAATGCTGTATCAGCAAGACCTTTTCTGGCTCCGTGAGTTGAGTTAAAATATTCTAATGCAGTAAGACCTTCTTTAAAGTTTGAAATGATAGGTGTTTCAATAATTTCACCTGAAGGTTTTGCAATCAGACCTCTCATTCCTGCTAATTGTTTCATTTGTGCAGCAGAACCTCTGGCTCCACTATCAGCCATCATAAATACAGAGTTAATTTTCATTCCATCTGGTGTACTTTCGGTTGCAGAAATACCTCTCATCATTTCACCGGCTACTTTATCTGTACACTTAGACCAAGCATCAACTACTTTGTTATATTTTTCCCCTCTAGTAATTAAACCTTCCGAATATTGATTTTCATAATCAGCAATTAATTTTTTAGTTTCATCAATCAATTGACCTTTATTTGCAGGGATAACCAAATCATCCTTACCAAAAGAAATACCAGCTTTAAAAGCATGCTTGAAACCCAAATCTTTTAAATGATCACAGAATATAACGGTAGCTTTCTGACCACAAAATCTAAATACACTATCAATAATTTCAGATACTGTTTTTTTAGGTAGCAATCTATCAATCATAGAGAAAGTGATATCTTTATGTTTGGGTAGTAAGTTAGCTAATAAAAATCTTCCAGCAGTTGTTGTGTATTTTTCAATTTTTTTATTGCCTTTCTCATCTAGTGTTTCAAATCTCGAAACAATAGTAGAGTGGACTTTTATTTGACCTGAAGATAAGGCGTGTTCAATTTCATTAATATTTATAAAATATCCATCTGGCTTTTCCGTTTGAAAAGGAGCTTGTGACAAATAATAAAGACCTAAAATCATATCTTGGCTGGGTACGATAATGGGTTTTCCATTTGATGGACTTAAAATATTATTTGTAGATAGCATTAAAATTCTAGCTTCTAATTGTGCTTCTAGGCTCAATGGAACGTGTACTGCCATTTGATCACCATCAAAGTCAGCATTAAAGGCTGCACAACATAATGGGTGTAACTCAATTGCATCACCTTCAATTAATTTTGGCTCAAATGCTTGGACACCCAACCTGTGAAGTGTTGGTGCACGGTTTAATAACACTGGGTGTTCTCTAACAATTAATTCTAAAGCATCCCAAACAGCATTAGTTTCTTTTTCAACTAATTTTTTAGCTTGCTTGATTGTTGAAGCTAATCCTAATTTGTTTAATCTGGCATATAAAAATGGCTTAAATAACTCTAGGGCCATTTTTTTAGGTAATCCACATTCATGAAGTTTAAGATCTGGTCCAACAACAATTACTGATCTACCCGAATAATCGACCCTTTTTCCTAATAAATTTTGTCTAAATCTACCCTGTTTACCTTTAAGCATTTCAGCTAAAGATTTAAGTGGTCTTTTACCCGAACCTGTAATTACTCTACCTCTTCTACCATTATCAAATAATGCATCAACAGATTCCTGCAACATTCTTTTTTCATTTCTAACGATAATATCAGGAGCTTTAAGATCCATTAATCTTTTTAAACGATTATTTCTATTGATTACTCTTCTATAAAGATCGTTTAAATCAGATGTAGCAAATCTTCCACCATCAAGAGGTACTAGCGGTCTTAACTCAGGTGGTATAACTGGTATGACAGTTAAAATCATCCATTCAGGTTTTTGTCCTGTTTCGATAAATGACTCTATTAATTTAAGTCTTTTAATTGACCTTTCTTCATTAACTTTAGATTTTGTTTCTTTAATTGAATTGATTAATTTTGTTCTTTCAAGTTCAAGATCCATAGATCTAAGAATTGACAAAATAGCTTCCGCACCAATTCCTGCTTCAAATGACTCTTCACCAAACTCATCTTGATATTTGGCTAATTCTTCTTCATTTAATAGTTGGTTTTTTTGTAAACCAGTTAAACCAGGTTCAATTATAATAAAATTTTCAAAATATAAAACTCTTTCAACTTCTTTAAGTTTCATATCTACAGCAAGTGAAATTCTGCTTGGTAGTGATTTTAAGAACCAAATGTGAGCAACAGGTGTTGCTAAATTAATGTGGCCCATTCTTTCTCTACGAACGTTAGACTTGGTTACTTCAACACCACATTTTTCACAGATAATTCCTCTGAATTTCATTCTTTTGTACTTACCGCACAAACATTCATAATCTTTAATTGGTCCAAAAATTCTAGCACAAAATAAACCATCCTTTTCAGGTCTAAAGGTTCTATAATTAATTGTTTCAGGTTTTTTTATTTCGCCGTAAGTCCAAGACTTAATCTTTTCTGGACTAGCTAAAGAAATTTTAATACTGCTAAAATTTTGAGCTTCTGCAATTTCACTATTTTTAAATAAATCTGTTAATTCTTTTTTCATTTTTAGTTTAACTCGATGTTTAGTGCTAATGATTTTATTTCTTTTACTAGTACGTTGAAAGATTCTGGTATTCCAGATTCAAAATTTTCTTCCCCTTTAACTATAGTTTCGTAAACTTTAACTCTTCCTGCAACGTCATCAGATTTAACAGTTAAAATTTCTTGGAGAGTATAAGAGGCTCCATAAGCTTCAAGAGCCCAAACTTCCATTTCACCAAATCTTTGTCCCCCTAATTGAGCTTTACCACCTAAAGGTTGTTGTGTAACAAGACTGTAAGGTCCTGTTGATCTTGCGTGAATTTTATCTTCAACTAAATGATGAAGTTTTAACATGTATATAATTCCAACAGTAACTGGACGATCAAACATCTCGCCTGTTCTTCCATCCCATAAATTAGTTTGTCCAGAGGTAGGTAATTTAGCTAATGCAAGCATTTCTGTCACATCTTTTTCTTTTGCACCGTCAAAAACTGGTGTTGATATTGCAATACCATTTTGTAAATTCTCACATAAATCACTAAATTCTGTTTTATTTAATTTATCTATTCCACCATCAAATACTTCTTTTCCATAAACAGATCTTAAAAAAGAGGAAATTTTTTCAGTCTTTTCAAATTTTTTATTATTTTCATTAACCAGTCTTTTTACTTCTTCACCAAATTCTTTACACGCCCAACCAAGGTGAGTTTCTAGAATTTGACCAACGTTCATACGACTTGGCACACCCAAAGGATTTAAAACGATATCAACTGGTCTTCCATCTTCTCTGTAAGGCATATCTTCTACAGGAACAATTTTACTAACAACTCCTTTGTTTCCATGTCTACCAGACATTTTATCACCAGGTCTTAATCTTCTTTTAATTGCAACAAAAACTTTAACCATTTTCATTACGCTTGGTAATAAATCATCACCACTTCTAATTTTAAGAACTTTATCCTCAAATCTTTCTAAAATAGATTGTTTAGCTTTATTGTGTTGATCTCTTAACTGAGCAACACTTGCTTCATCATTAACGTTACCAACGGTAATTTTGAAAATATCATTAATGTTAATTTTGTTAATTGTCTCTAGATCAAGTTTGGTACCAATATCTAAATCTTTAATTTTTTTAGTTAAAGAAGCTCCTGAAAAAATTTGGTTTGCTCTTTGTTTAATGCTTCTCTCTAAAATCTCTTCTTCTACAATTTTATCTTGTTGGACTGTTTCAATTTCTGCTCTTTCAATTGTTATAGATCTTTCATCTTTTTCTATACCATGTCTATTGAAAACTCTAACATCAACAATCGTACCACTACTTCCTCTAGACATTCTTAAAGAAGTATCTGTAACATCGATTGCTTTTTCACCAAAAATTGATCTTAATAATTTTTCTTCTGGTCCTGAGGCAGAGTCACCTTTTGGTGTAACTTTACCAACAAGTATATCGCCTGCTTTAACTTCTGCACCAATATAAACTATTCCTGACTCATCCAGGTTTTTCAAAGCTTCTTCATTTACGTTAGGAATATCTCTGGTAATTTCTTCTTCACCTAGTTTAGTATCTCTAGCCATAACTTCATATTCAACAATGTGAACTGAAGTAAATACGTCGTCTGTTACACATCTTTCTGAAATTAAAATAGAATCCTCAAAATTGTAACCTTGCCATGGCATAAATGCTACAGTTACATTTTTTCCTAATGCTAACTCACCTAATTTAGTTGAAGGTCCGTCAGCTATAATATCCCCAGATTTAACTTTATCACCAACTCTAACTAGTGGCTTTTGGTTGATACATGTATTTTGATTTGATCTTTTAAATTTTTGTAAATTGTAAATATCTACACCAGATTTTGTAAAATCAGTTTCCTCTGTAGCTTTAATAACAATTCTTTTACCATCAATTTTGTCAACAGTACCATCACGCTTAGCAACAATTGTTACTCCAGAATCAAGCGCAACATCTCTTTCGATACCAGTTCCAACTAATGGAGACTCCGGTTTTAATAAAGGTACAGCCTGTCTCATCATGTTAGAACCCATTAGAGCTCTGTTCGCATCGTCATTTTCCAAAAAGGGAATTAAAGATGCTGCTACAGAAACTAGTTGTTTGGGTGAAACGTCTATGTAGTGAATATTTTCTGGTTTAGATAAAATAAAGTTTAAGTTTTCTCTGCAAGAAACTAATTCTTCTAAAATCTTTCCATTTTTATCAACTTTGGTATTTGCCTGTGCAATAGTGTATTTTGTTTCTTCCATTGCAGATAAGTATTCAACTTTATCTTCAACAACACCGTTTTTAACTTTTTTATATGGGCTTTCAATAAAACCATATTTATTAATTTTAGCGTATGTAGATAAGCTATTTATTAATCCAATATTTGGGCCTTCTGGTGTTTCGATTGGACAAATTCTTCCATAGTGAGTCGGGTGAACGTCACGAACTTCAAATCCTGCTCTTTCTCTAGTTAAACCACCTGGCCCTAAAGCAGAAACTCTCCTTTTGTGAGTAATTTCTGACAACGGATTTGTCTGATCCATAAACTGAGAAAGTTGAGAGCTTACAAAAAAATCTTTTAATGAAACTGTTAATGGTTTTGCGTTAATTAAATCTTGAGGCATTGCAGATTCAATATCAAGAGTAGTCATTTTTTCTTTGATAGCTCTTTCCATTCTATAAACACCAATCCGTGCTTGATTTTCTACAAGCTCACCAACAGATCTAACTCTTCTGTTACCAAGGTGATCAATATCATCAACCTCATCCTTACCGTCACGAAGATCTAACATTTTATGAACTATAGCTACAATATCATCATTTCTTAGAATAGTAATTTTGTCTGAACACTCTAAGTTTAGCCTAGAGTTCATTTTAACTCTACCAACATCAGAAAGGTCATATCTGTCAGAACTAAAGAATAAATTATTAAAAATTTTATTAGCTATTTCTTCTGTAGGGGGTTCACCCGGTCTTAAAACTTTATAAATTTCTGTTATAGCATCATTTTTATCATTATTTTTATCATTTAAAATTGTGGATAATAAATAAGGTCCTTTATTAATTGAATTTGTAATAGAAATTTCAATAGAATTTATATTTGCTTCTAAAATTTGTTTAATAATGGTGTCATTTAACTCTGTTCCAATTCCAAAAGTTCCTTCTTCTTCATCATCACTAACCTTTACGTCTCTGTGTAAATATTTATCATAAAGCGACTCTTGTGAAACTAAAATATCCTTTAAACCATCAGATGCTAATTTTGTAGCAGTTAAGAAATTAACCTTTTCGCCAAGTTTAATTATAACATTGCCAGTTTTTGCATCAATAACTTCTTCGGCAAAATTTTTTGCTCTGTAGTTCTCGGGGTTAAATTTTGTTTTCCATTTATTAGTCTTAGCATCAAATGTATATGTTTCATTTCCATAAAACTCATCAGCAATTTCACTTTTAGTAAAACCTAAAGCCATTAATAAAGTAGATACTAATATTTTTTTCTTTCTATCAATTTTAAAATATAAAAAATCTTTTACGTCATACTCAAGATCTAACCACGAACCTCTGTTTGGTATAACTCTGCAGTTAAAAAGAAGTTTACCACTGGCATGTGATTTTCCTTTATCATGATCAAAAAATACACCTGGACTTCTGTGCATTTGGTTAACAACTACTCTTTGAACACCATTTGTAATAAAAGTTCCACTATCTGTCATCATTGGAACTTCGCCCATATAAACTTCTTGTTCTTTTGCAGATAAAATATCTTTTGTATTATTTTCTTGATCTATTTCATAAACAACAAGTCTTAATGTGCACTTAAGTGCAGACGTGTATGACAAGCCTCTTTGAATACATTCCTCAGTGTCAAATTTTGGTTTTTCCAATCTATAAGAAACATACTCTAGTGTTGCTTTATCATTTAAATCTTCAATGGGAAAAATACTTTTAAAAACTCTATCAAAACCTTTTGATAGATCTCCAGCCTCAGGATCAAAATCAGTTAACTGTTTGTAAGAATTTTTTTGAACTTCTATTAAGTTAGGAATAGATAAAGTTTCGGCTAACTTTCCAAAACTTTTTCTTACATTTTTCTTTTCAGTGAAAGATAATTGCATTTAAAATCAGTTACCGGTTAATTAATTAACCAGCAATTAAGTTCTTTCTAGTTAATTTATTTAAGTTCTACTTTTGCGCCAGCTGCTTCCAACTTAGCTTTAATCTCTTCGGCATCTTTTTTGTTTACACCAGACTTAACTTCTTTTGGTGCACCCTCAACTAAATCTTTTGCTTCTTTAAGACCTAAAGATGTTGCTGCTCTAACTTCTTTAATAACATTAATTTTTTTATCTCCAGCAGAAATTAACATGATTGTAAAGTCATCTTTAGCTTCTTCAACTGCTGCAGTTGCTGCTGGTGCTGCTGCAGCCATCGCTGTAACACCCCATTTTTCTTCAAGTTGCTTTGAAAGTTCAGCTGCTTCAACAACAGTTAAACTTGATAAATCTTCTATAATTTTATTTAGATCAGGCATATTTTTAATACTTCTTTAGGTTATTTTTCTGAATTTTCTGGGGACAAAATACTCATTTTTTCAGAACGTGCAAGTAAAATACTTACAAATTTTGATGCTGGTGTTGCTAGAATTCCAACGATATTAGCTCTAGCCTCATTAAGTGTTGGTAAATTGGCTACTTTTTGAACTCCAGCTTTGTCCAAAATGTCACTACCCATTATTCCACCTAAAAGTTTTAGGTTTTCATTATTTTTTGCAAATTTTGATAAAATTCTTGCTGAAATTATTGCATCGTCTGAAAAAGCAACCGCAGTTGCTCCTGTAAATAAATTAGCAAGATCTTTACACTTAGTTTTTTCTAGTGCTAATTTTGTAATTCTATTTTTAGTTATTTTAAACTTAATGCCATGTTCTCTCATTTGAGCTCTTAATTCATCAAGCTGAGGCATAGATAAACCCTGATAATGAGTTACCAAAACAGCTTCATTATTTTGAAACTGAGTTTCCATCTCACTTATATAATTCTTTTTTTGTTCCTTATTCATCATAACTATATCACTTTTCCTAATTTAACCTTGTAAGATACGCCCATGCTAGACGTTACAAAAGTATTTTTTATCAAATCACCCTTTAAAGTCAGGTTCCCCTTCTCTTTCTCTAAAGTATCTAAAATAGCATGAAAGTTTTTTAATAACTGATCGTCATGAAATGATTTTTTTCCGATACTAACGCCAATGTTTCCATCTTTATCATTTCTAATTTCTACTTGTCCAGATTTAGCGTCAGTTACAGCTTGTTTAACATCATCTGAAACAGAGCCTAATTTTGGATTTGGCATCAAGCCTTTTGGTCCTAAAACTTTTCCTAATTTTGAAAGTTTCACCATCATTCCTGGTGTGCAAATAAGTTTTTCAAAATCTAGCTCACCTGCTTTAATTTTTTCTATAAATTCATCGCTACCAACAATATCAGCACCAGCATCTTTTGCTTCTTGTGCTTTTGTATCTTCACAAACAACAGCAACTTTAACTGCTTTGCCTGTACCACCTGGTAAATTAACAACTGTTCTGATGTTAACTTCCCCTTTTTTTTGTTTGTTATTAACCTGAAAACTTAAATCGATAGATTCATCAAATTTTGTAGTACAATTTTTTTTAATAACTTGTAATAATTTTTCTATTAAATCAGCAGTTAAATCTTTTGTTTTTTCTGGCAGTTGTTTAAATCTTTTTGAAGGCATTAGTCTTTTACCTCTATTCCCATTGATCTTGCAGAGCCTGCAATAATTTTAACTGCCTGCTCAAGGTTATGAGCATTGAGATCTTTCATTTTTTGTATTGCAATTTCTTCTGCTTGTTTTTTTGTAATCGATCCAGCTATAATTCTACCGGGTTCTTTTGATCCACCTTTTAATTTTGCCGCTTCTTTAATAAAATAAGACGCTGGTGGTGATTTAATTTCAAAATCAAATTTTTTATCTTTATAAACTGTAATAATAACTGGAATTGGTTTTCCTGCAAAAGCTTTTGTTTTGTCATTAAAAGCTTTACAAAATTCCATTATGTTAATTCCACGTTGTCCTAATGCAGGTCCAACTGGTGGCGCAGGATTTGCCTGTCCTCCCATAATTTGTAATTTTATATATCCACTAATTTCTTTTGCCATTAACTTGCTTTCTCTACTTGGTTATATTCTAAATCAACTGGTGTTGGTCTACCAAATATTGATACTGAAACTTTTAATCTTGATTTCTCTTCATCAATATCCTCAACCATTCCACTGAATGATGCAAAAGGCCCATCAACAACCTGAACTTTTTCACCAATGGCATATTCTATACCAGATTTTGGCTGTGCTACACCATCTTTTATTTGTCCTAATATTTTTTCTATTTCTTTGTCTGATACAGGTACCGGAACACCTTTTGATCCTAAGAATCCACTGACTCTCTTTAAATTTTTAATTAAATGATAAATTTCATTATCCATCTCACTCTTTATTAATACATACCCAGGAAAGTATTTCTTTTTTCTTTGTATTCTCTTTCCTCTTTTAACTTCTGTCACGTCATGTGTTGGAATAACAATTTCCTCTATTTTATCCGAAATGTTTGCTTTTTCAGCTTCTTCTCTAATTAATCCAGCAACTTTGTTCTCAAAATTTGAGTGTGATTGAACAATATACCAATTTTTCATTAAATACTTACCTTTAGTAAAGCTTCCAATAAAAATTTAAGAACTTGATCAAGAAGCAAAAAGAAAAGAGACATGATAACTGCCATAGCAAATACCATTAATGCACCTTGCATAGTCTCTTTTCCAGTAGGCCAAGAAACTTTAAAGGCTTCTTGTTTTACTTCTTGGATAAATTTTATCGGATTTTTCATAATATACTGTTTAGCTTATTGGCAGGAGCGGAGGGACTCGAACCCTCAGCCTCCGGTTTTGGAGACCGGCGCTCTACCAATTGAGCTACACTCCTATAGAGTTTACTCTATAATTTTAGTTACTACTCCAGCTCCAACTGTTCTACCACCTTCACGAATGGCAAAATTTAATTTTTCACTCATCGCAATTGGAGTAATTAATGTAACAGTGAATTTAGCATCATCACCTGGCATAACCATTTCTGTACCTTCTGGTAATGTCACTTCTCCTGTTACGTCAGTTGTTCTAAAGTAAAACTGAGGTCTATATTTAGTAAAGAAAGGAGTGTGTCTTCCACCCTCGTCTTTTTTAAGTACATAGGCCTGAGCTTCAAATTTAGTGTGTGGTGTAACTGAACCAGGTTTACAAAGGACTTGTCCTCTTTGAATATCGTCACGCTCAACACCTCTTAATAGAATACCCACATTGTCTCCGGCTTGACCAGAATCTAGAAGTTTTCTAAACATTTCAACACCAGTGCAAACTGATTTTTTAGTTGCAGTAACACCGACGATTTCAACTTCTTCACCTACTTTAATAATACCAGATTCAATTCTACCAGTTGCAACTGTTCCTCTTCCTGAAATTGAAAAAACATCCTCAACAGGCATTAGGAAAGGCTTGTCAACATCTCTAGTAGGTTGAGGAATAAATTCATCAACAGTTTTCATTAATTCTATAATAGAATTTTTTCCAATTTCATCATCTCTACCCTCAACAGCTGCTAAAGCAGATCCTTTTGTTATTGGTGTTGTTGCGCCTGGATATTTGTAAGAAGTTAAAAGTTCTCTAATTTCTTCTTCAACAAGTTCAATCATATCTTTATCATCAACTTGATCAACTTTGTTTAAGTAAACAACGATTGATGGGATACCAACTTGTCTTCCTAAAAGAATATGTTCTCTAGTTTGAGGCATAGGACCATCAGCGGCATTAACTACTAAAATAGCTCCATCCATTTGTGCGGCACCAGTGATCATATTTTTAACATAGTCAGCGTGACCCGGACAATCTACGTGAGCGTAATGTCTATTTGCAGTTTCATACTCAACGTGAGCAGTAGAAATTGTAATACCTCTTTCTTTTTCTTCAGGGGCTTTATCAATTTGATCGTACGCTGTAAAAGTTGCAGATGAACCAGCAGTTTCTGATAACACCTTTGTGATGGCTGCAGTTAATGTTGTTTTACCGTGGTCGACATGACCAATTGTACCGATGTTACAGTGTGGTTTATTTCTTACGAACTTTTCTTTTGACATTACTTTTTTACCTCAGTTTTAGTTTTTATTAATAATTTCTTTTTTTCATGGAGCGGGTAAAGAGAATCGAACTCTTACATCCAGCTTGGAAGGCTAGCGTTCTACCATTGAACTACACCCGCACAACATCAAGAATAACACTCCATTGTTATTAAAAATTTATTGAATGGTGGAGGGGGAAAGATTCGAACTTTCGAAGACCGAAGTCAACGGGTTTACAGCCCGCCCCATTTGACCGCTCTGGAACCCCTCCTTTTTGGGGAAGTGTCCCCTTGTTCAATAAAGCTTCAAACAACATGCGTTTTATATATTTTTATTATGCAATTGCAACACGAGATTTACTGTTAAAAATGGGGAAAATACGTATAAAATAAAGATAATTTTATGAATAAATCATCTTTTTTAATTGTTGGTCAACATGCTGTTATTGAGGCTTTAAGAAACCCTAAAAGAAAGGTTTTAAAAGTTTTTTTGACCGAAGAAAGTAAAAAAAATATTCATAGAAAAAATCCAAAAAAAAATGTTCTTGAAGATGTTAAGGTTTATTTTAAATCAAAAAAGGAATTGGATAAGTACACTTCAAAAGATCAAATCATGCATGGAGGATATGTTGCTGAAGTAGAACACATAGATCAGCCAGATCTAAAAGAATTTATAAAAGGAAAAAACAAATTAACATTTGTTTGTATTGATGAGGTTACAGATCCAAGAAATATTGGCTCATTAATTAGAAGCGCTGCATCATTTCACATAGATGGTTTGATAGTTAAAGAAAGACAATTCCCTTCCGATAGTAAACTTATGTATAAAGCTGCAAGTGGTTGCATGGAACATATTAATATATTTGAAGTCGCTAACATAAATTCTACACTTAAGAACTTAAGAGAGAAAAATTTTTGGGTTTATGGATTTGATGCAAGAGGAGAAAAAGACTTTACGGATATAAAATGGGAGGGAAAAAATGTACTTTTATTTGGATCTGAGGGTTTTGGCATGAGAGAACACACCGGTAAATACACTGATTTTTTAGTTAAGATCGATATAAATAAAGATGTAGAAAGCTTAAATATTTCAAATAGTGCAGCGATTGTGTTTCACCATTTAAGTTATTTAAAAAAAATTCTTGATTAGTCTAAGATTTCTTAATAGAAATCGGTTATGCCCTTGTAGCTCAGCTGGTAGAGCAATTGATTTGTAATCAATAGGTCCGCGGTTCGACTCCGTGCGGGGGCACCATCACTTAATTATTTGAAGTTTCTTTTCGCGTTTGCTCAATCTTAATCTTTTTATGAAGACTATTATTTTTGTCATACAATAATTCGAAGCTAATTTTTTTGTTAGCTTGAATTTTAATAGTTTTTGCATTTCTAACTTCAAAATTATCTGCAACAGCACTTATTGGTCTTTTATTTGTATCTAAATTTTTTATTAAAATTTTAGACTTGTCGCTTACTATTGTGCCCTTCCATCTTCTGGGTCTAAAAGGACTAATAGGAGTAACTGCTAGTTTTCTTGAATCTAAATTTAGAATTGGTCCATGTGCTGATAAATTATAAGCTGTGCTTCCAGCTGGTGTTGAAACCAATACACCATCAGAGATAAGATTTTTAATAATATTTTTCTTATTAGCTGTAATAGAAATTGATGAAGCTTGTTTACTTTGTCTTAATATTGATACCTCATTAATAGCTATTGATTTTTTTGTTTGATTATTTTTTGTGACAACAGTCATTTGTAGAGGATAAATTTTTATACTGTTAGAGATATTCAAATTCTTAATAATGTTTTCACTAGAAAACTTATTCATTAAAAAACCATAGTTTCCAGAATTAATTCCATAAAAGGGTTTTTTAAACTTGTGTAATTTTTTTAAAGTTTGAAGCATAAAACCATCCCCACCTAGAACAATTATTATGTTGGATTTTATTAAAGACGTAATTTTAACTTTTTTTATTAAGAGAGATTTAATCTTTAAAGAAGCCTTCGTTTTATCAAAAATTAAATATACTTTGTCTCTCATCTAGTGGTGCCCTCGGCCAGACTCGAACTGGCACTCCAAAAAGGCACGGATTTTAAGTCCGTTGTGTCTACCAATTTCACCACGAGGGCATGTACTATTTTCATTTGTTTAACTGTTTTTATTTATAACTCAACTTCTTTTTGTTAACAAATCATATCAATATTTTAATTAAGTTTTTAATGCTTTTTTAAGAATATGATTATCTAAATTACAATCTTTATAACCTCTCTTTATAACATTCAAATATCGTTCTGTTGGATATGCAAATAAAGTTTTTTTAGTCATGGTATAGGTCATTACTTTCTTACCATAATAAGTAAAATAATATTTTTTATATAGAACTGGATAATCTTCATAAACATCTAATTTTTTTTCATCACTTTTAGATATTTCAAATAAAGCTCCTGGAACAATTGAGTTTTTTTTAGGCTCTATATCAGCGGCTCTAAATTTGCTTCTAAAAATTAATTTAAAATTAATTAAATTAATTTTCTTTAAAAAGACACTGTCTTTACATCTTCTTTTCATTTGAAAATGATTTAGATTGCTACCGTAAGCGAAATAAAGCATTTAACTATCTTGTTACTACTTCTATTTTTTTTTGATTAACAAACTCTAATATTTCAGAACTACACTTATCAATTTTAAGCTGGTCTTCAGATCGTATTACTATTGATACACCTAGTTTGCCTGCTTGAAAAAAAGGGTAACTCCCAATTTCAACATCCTTATTATCATCCTGGACGTTGGTTAAGGATTTTGCAATTTCACTTTCAACAGTTTTTAAACTTATTGTATGACTTAATATTGGCTCTCCCCCTACTATTTTGTTTTTTAATCCACCTAACATTGATTTTAAAATTGAAGGAACTCCTGGTAAGCAAAAAACGTTTTCTATATTAAATCCTGGTGCACCACTTGTTGGATTTAATATTAAGTTAGCATTACGTGGCATCCATACCATTTTTTGTCTACCTTCATTAAATTCACCAACTTTGTAGTAAGCTTCTAATATTTTAAAAGCTTCTTTGTGAATTTCATACTCAAGGTTAAATGCTTTTGAAATAGATTGAGCGGTAATATCATCATGTGTTGGTCCAATACCACCAGTAGTAAATACATAATTGTTAACTTTTCTTAGATGATTAACAGTCTCAATAATTGTATTTTCGATATCTGGAATAACCCTAACCTCATTAACTTTTACACCAATTGAGTTCAGCCATTGAGCAATTGTGCTAGTATTAGTATCTTGTGTTCTTCCAGATAGGATTTCATTGCCAATAATAAGTATTGCGGCATTAAATTTTGTATTTTGCGTCATTATTAAATATACATTTTAATTATGGAATTTACCAAAGCTTTAATAAAAGGCAAACTTATCAAACGATATAAGAGATTTTTTACAGATGTTAAAATTGGTAAGGAAATTGTTACGGCACATTGCCCTAATACTGGATCCATGAAGGGTTTATTGGATGAGGGAAATGAGGTTTATGTATCTAAAAATGACGATCCTAAAAGAAAGTTAAAATATACTCTTGAGATAATTAAAGTTAAAAAAAATTTAGTAGGTGTTAATACCCATTTTGCAAACAAAATTGCCTTCCATGGTTTATCAAATAATCTAGTTAAAGAAGTTGCAAACAATGACAGTATTAAACCTGAGGTATTTTTCGATAAAGAAACTCGATTTGATTTTTTAATTCAAAAAAATAAACAAAAAATATTTGTAGAAGTTAAAAATGTTACTTTATTTAGAGAAGAAAAAACTGCAGAATTTCCAGATGCCGTTACCACTAGGGGCTCAAAGCATTTAAAAACCCTTATAGAGGCAGTTAAAAAAGGTTATAAATCCTATCTATTATTTTTGGTCCAAATAGAGGGTGTGGATAATTTTAAAATAGCAAAAGACATTGATAGGGAATATTATGAAAATTATTTACTTGCAAAAAAAGCTGGAGTTATTTTTTTAGCATATCAATGTAAAATAAGTTCAAAAGAAATTAAAATAGATAAAAAAATTAAAATTATTAATGCCTGATTATTTAGAAAAATTTGAAAAGATGAGAGTAGCTGGAAATCTTGCAGCAAGAACTCTTGATATGCTTACGGATAATATTAAACCAGATGTGACTACAGAGTTTATAGATAAATTGGGCTATGAATTTATAAGAGACAACGGTGGTTACTCAGCTCCATTATTTTATAGGGGCTTTAAAAAATCATTATGTACATCTTTAAACCATGTTGTTTGTCATGGCATCCCTTCTGATAGAGTTTTAGTTGAAGGTGATGCTTTAAATGTTGATGTTACAGCTATAGTTGATGAACATTATGGCGATACAAGTAGAATGTTTTGTGTTGGTAAAACTCCAATTAAGGTTAACAATTTAATTGATACTACTTACGAGTCGATGATGAGGGCAATAAGTCTACTAAAACCAGGATTAAAACTTGGTGACATTGGCCATGAAATACAATCTTTTGTTGAAAAAAAAGGCTACTCAGTTGTTAGAGATTTTTGTGGTCACGGAATTAGCACTACATTTCATGAACCACCAAATATTTTACATTATGGAAGAAAAAATACTGGTATGGAGCTTAGACCAGGCATGACTTTTACAATTGAGCCTATGATAAATACGGGTGAATGGGATGTGAAAATGCTAAAAGATGGCTGGACTGCAGTTACAAAAGATAAATCTTTATCAGCACAATTTGAACATACCTTGGGTATTACTGAAAATGGTTATGAAATCTTCACAGAATCTGTTAGAGGTTATTCTAAGCCCCCTTACTTATAATTAATGATTGAAAGATATTCTAGAAAACAGCTTACTGACATATGGTCAGAAGAAAATAAATACCAAATTTGGCTCGATGTAGAGGTTGCTGCTGCAGAAGCTATGGAAAAACTAGGACAAATTCCAAAGGGTGTGGCTTCTGTTGTAAGAAAGAAAGCCAAAATTAACGTTAAAAGAATTCATCAAATCGAGTCTAAAGTTAAGCATGATGTGATTGCTTTTTTAACCTCTGTTACTGAAAAAGCAGGGATTAAAGCAAGATACCTACATCAGGGCATGACCTCTTCGGACGTTCTAGATACCAGTTTAAATATTCAATTAGTTCAATCAGGTAAAATTCTACTTGGTGATATCGATCAAATTCTAAAGGTTTTAAAGAAGCAAGCCAAAAAATACAAATACACCCCATGTATGGGAAGAAGTCATGGAATTCATGCAGAACCTATTACTTTTGGACTAAAACTTGCTTCATTTTATGAGGAGTTTAAGAGAAATAGAAAAAGACTAGTTGATGCAATTGATGAAATTTCAACATGCGCAATCTCTGGTGCAGTTGGCACATTTGCAAACATTAATCCTAATGTTGAAAAACATGTAGCCAAAAAGCTTGGATTAAGAGTTGAACCTATATCAACTCAAGTTATTCCAAGAGACCGACATGCTTTTTACTTCTCCATTCTTGGAATTATTGCAGGTTCTGTTGAAAGAGTTGCAATTGAAATTAGGCATTTACAAAGAACAGAAGTTTATGAAGTGCAAGAGTTTTTTTCAAAAGATCAAAAAGGTTCATCTGCAATGCCTCATAAAAAAAATCCAATCCTAAGTGAAAATTTAACAGGTCTTGCAAGAATGGTTCGAAGTGCTGTAATCCCTGCTCTTGAAAATATTGCTCTATGGCATGAAAGAGATATTTCTCACTCAAGTGTTGAAAGAAATATTGGTCCTGATGCAAATATAACTTTAGATTTTGCTTTAGCTAGACTTAGTAATATTTTAGATAAAATGATAGTTTATCCAGAGAAAATGATTGAAAATTTGAATATGACAAAAGGTTTAATTTTTTCTCAAGAAGTAATGCTAGAGCTTACAAAATCAGGTTTAAGTAGAGAGCAATCTTACAAAATGGTTCAAAATTATGCAAAAAAATGTTTTGCAGAAAATCTAAATTTATTTGATGTTATATCAGATGATAAATTCATAATGGCTAAAATTTCATCAAAAAGATTAAAAGCTATATTCAATTATTCATCGCATTTTAAAAACGTAGATTTAATTTTTAAAAGAGTATTCAAATAATGAAAAAAGGTAAAAAATTATACGAAGGTAAGGCTAAAATAATTTATGCAACATCTGATAAAAGCTTAGTTATCCAATATTTTAAAG
>ERZ891418.61-NODE-61-length-37082-cov-6.274664_pt1 | contig 37082 bp, 20 predicted proteins | sample MGYA00521236_ERZ891418 | MGnify/ENA primary metagenome ERZ891418 (study PRJEB32303, sample SAMEA104408696) | aquatic metagenome | biome: Brackish water; feature: Chemocline; material: water | place: Baltic Sea | collected 2014-10-18T10:34:00 | depth 100 m ... | reverse complement strand
TTTTTCGAAACCGGCATTTTTCGAAACCGGCAAATGGCAGACGGTCGAGCCAGGCCTCCCCCGATTCGCATCCGTCGCGATTCGACTCGCTTCGCACGACAACCACGCGACGCGCATAAAAAATCGCCGTCACCCATCCGAGGGGAGTGGAGGGTGACGACGATCGCGGGAACATAAACCGGTGAATCGAACTCAGAAGGAGTCAATCTTGATGTGAGTCAGAATCTGGTGGGCGTGTCGATTGCGATTGAACCGGGCGTCAATGCAGGGAACTCTGCAGTAGGCCAGAATCCCGTTTCAGGAATCGCGGGTCTCACCCGTTCATGCCTGCTGACCAATCTATCGGCGAGGCCCGAGAGAGAAATCGAGCCACCGCACCGAATCGAGTTCTGGGACGGTTGTTCCCAGTCGACGGGATGAATCTGAAAGCCTGGCTGTGAGGATTCTTTCGGCGAGGATTCTTTCGGCGAGGATCCTCGTCGGCATCTCCTGCGACACCTCGACGATTCCGGCGGCAGTTTCGCACGACTTCGCCGTCCGGCATTCGACCAGCGCTGCCCGCCTGCCCCGGTGTGACAGGAAAGTCTGTCTGTAAGATTCAGAGGGAGTTGACTTCCGATTTCCGCCGTGTAATGGAAGGCCCGCCGTTGTTCCGCCGTCCGGATTTTCTGCATCAGGTATGATCAGAAGAAAGTGGGATCGATGTGCCTTTACTTGTTGACGACCTGCTTCAAACCGCATTACGATCGTTTCGATCGTTATTTTCTGTCATCCCTGTATTTTGTGAGCAGTGCTGCTGACTCACAGGTATCAGCGACTCGTCTCTGATTCGAGGAGCGTCTGTCATGCGTCAAATCCGTCGGCGAGGGTTCACCCTCATTGAGCTGCTGGTGGTCATCACGATCATCGCCATTCTGGTCGCCATCCTTCTTCCAGCTGTTCAACAGGCTCGAGAAGCGGCCCGTCAAAACGCCTGCCGCAACAACCTGAAGCAGATCGGGCTGGCACTCCACAACTACCACACGTCAAATTCGATATTCCCTCCGGGGTCGATCAACTTCCTCTCCCTGGGCGGGAATGCTCCGACAGGGTTCCGGACGACAGATCCGTCCGAGGCCCGAGTACAAAACGGACTTGGACTGCACGGAACCAGCTGGTTCGTGCATCTCCTGCCGTACATGGATCAAGAGCCGCTCTATAAGGTCTGGAACTTCGATGTCAACGTGCAGAACAATGGCGTCCTGGGGAACGGTCCCAACGTCGCCTTGAACGCATTCACTCCGGCTCAAACCGATCTCCCCGCGCTGTACTGCCCAACCCGGCGAAGTGATATGGATACCCGAAAATACTCGTTCGTGCAGCGGGTTGACCCGAACTTCACCAAAGGCGGAAATGACTATGCGGGATGTGCCGGATCTGGCGAAATTGTTCCGCAATCTGACCTGGTGAACCGGCCGATTTACAATCTCACGGCGACCCAGCTTGCCAACCTTGGAGTCGTTGGCCCACTGAGCACATTCAGCCCGATCCCACATCAGAATGTTCTGGGTATATTTTATCCAAACAGCAATACCCAGTTCCGCGATATCTCGGACGGCACCAGCAACGTGATCGCCGTCATGGAAGTCGAGCGTCTCAACGATCAGCTTCAGATTCAGAGGCAGAGCAGTGACGGCTGGGCGTGGGGTGGAGCCGCAACACTTTTCACGTCACGCAATGGCATCAACAAGAAACTGCATTTCGATGCCTCGGGAAGCGAGCACTCCGGTGGAATCGTCTTCGCACTGCTGGCTGATGGGTCGGTCAGAAGTCTGACCGAAAATCTCGACTATGTGATTTATACGAATCTGGCGACGAAGAGCTTTGGTGGCCCCGTCCCGAAGTACTGATAAGTCCGGCAACAGCTTCGAAAGTCCTGAAAGGCTCTGGTGCGACCCGCTCGGACCAGAGTCTTCTTTCATAACTGGCGTAGACTCCTGATATGATCAGAGTTCGTTGACCAGAAAGAGACCAGGAAGATTTGTGACGAAGGCTCGACGCAATTCTGACCGTTTCGATCTGCGTTCACCGAATACAAATTGACTGTTTCACAACAGACTCGCCAGAAATCCCCGGCCATTCGAGGCGGACATGACGATCCGTTACCAATGCGAAAAGTGTGGCTCGATCCTTAAGATCAAGGATCGCCTCGCGGGCACTGCCGGAAAATGTCCGAAGTGCAAGACGGACTTCCGCGTGCCGGAACCTTCCTCGGTCGAGGCCGATGCGCCGCAGAGTACGGAAGAAGAATTCAGCGAAGAAGACGCAATCTTCGGCAAAGATTTCTTCACCCAGAAGAGCGCTCCAGCCCGCCCGATCGCCGTCACCCCGACGGCAACTGACGACAGCGATGCGGAGATTGCCTCACCAAAAGCGGCACCGAAGCGACATGCTCCGTCGCCGCCTTCACCCACAGACAACTCATCAAACATCGCCGGGCAGCTGCTTTCGAAAACCGGCAAGAAAAACAGACCTGACGACTGGCAGGATCCCAAAGACGAGTCGACTGAGTACGACTTTTCCGCAGTCCGTTACGTGCTGCTTTATCGGTTACTCCCTCTGATTCTGGGCGGCATCGCTCTGGCAACCGGAAGCTTCTTCCTGTTTAACGCCGGGGAAGGCCTTGATTTGCCGCCGCTTGGAGAAGTGACGGGAGTCGTCAAGCTCGATGGCCAGCCGGTCGAGGCGCAACTCACTTTCATGCCGGACAACGGTGCGGGAGGCGGTGGTGGCAACTCGGGGTCCTCTTCGCTCGGCAGTTCGGGCAAAGACGGTCGCTACACAGTCAACTACAAAGCCGACGTTGAAGGCGCTCTCATCGGGAAGCATCAGGTCTTGATCATCGTCGGGCAGGTTCGCATCGTGCAGAGCACGGACGTCAAGGAAGGCGAGAACCAGATCAACTTTGAGCTGTCGACTCCTGATCGGCCCCAACCATAACTCACTCATGAATTTACCGACCGGAATTCTCCATCGGCCAGCTTCGCTAACCGATCAAACAGGCAAGTCATCACATGTCCCGCCCTGCCGTTCTCACTGTCACTCTGGTGGCCACTCTGGCGGCGATCGGGTCTGCAGTTTTTGTTTTCGGGTGGTGGGGCAACAACGACGCCGCTGCGGTGACGCTCACGGAAGACGAAGCCATGCTTCGAGAGCGGAAAGCGATCGAGCGTCTCAAAGAAAAAGGCTGCCACGCGGAAGAGCGCACCGACGAGTGGATCGGTGAGGCCGGCATTCTTCTGCAGCTCTTTCCGGAACACATCGACGAAAAAGGGCACATCCTTCCTGAGCTGTTTGCGGAGTTACGGTATCTGCAGAACTGCTTCCTGATCCTCGACGAAACTCCGATCTCCGACGAAGGCCTGAGCGACCTGAAGACTCTGGACAATCTCCTTCTGCTCAGTCTGCAGGCCACTCCCGTTACAGACGAAGGTCTTGGCCATATCGAGGGAATCATCAGTCTGAGGCTGCTGCGGCTGAACTGGACACGGATCACCGATCACGGCCTGCGATACATCGACCGCCTTCCTGATCTGGTCATGCTCTACGTCAGCGGCACCAGGATCACTGACGACGCCATGAAGCACATCGTTGCCCTCAAGAAGCTCGCCGCGCTTCAAATGGCATCCACACGAATTACGGACAAGTCCTGCGCCAGACTTCCAGAGCTGCCTGAGCTTCAATTTCTGGGACTCGACCGAACAAAGGTCACTGACGTCGGTGTGACTTACCTGTCATCCTGCCCGAAGCTTACTTACGTCAATCTCACGAAAACCGAGTTGACCGATAAGCGGCTCATCGAACTGCGAACTGAGCTTCCCAAATGCCGCGTCGTGAGAAACGTGACACTGGATCATCTTCGGGCCGACGCTCCGGACGCCAGTTCCGGATCCGTCCGCTAACGAAAGCGTCATGCTCGTTTGCTGCTGACCTCTCGATGAGGCATCATCCGCGACTGGCCCTCGGCATGCGAAATGCCGGCAGGCTGAACGAAGCCGGTCCTTGAGCGCGGAGCCTCCCATGCAGTCGTTTCGAGTTGCTGCCGTCAGCATGAACAGCCCCTTCGGAGAGCTGGAATGGGTCTTCGAGCAGATCCAGAATCGGTGCCGTGAGGCCGCCGAACAGGGAGCCCGGCTGGCGTTGTTCCCCGAGTTGCTGATCCACGGCCACTGTAATCCGAAGACCTGGGAGCTGGCCGAATCTGTTCCCGACGGCCCGGGCACTCAGCGACTGATTGAGATCGCCAGGAAAACAGGGCTCGTTATTTCAGCCGGCATCTCCGAAATGCAGGCCGACGTCGTGTTCAACACGCAGGTGCTTGTCGGGCCAGACGGCTACATCGGCAAGCAGCGGAAGATCCACATGTCGCGCGACGAGACTCTGTTCTACAAAGGCGGGCGGGAGATCGTTGTGCACGATCTGGGCTTCTGCAAAGTCGGCACGATCATCTGCTACGACAATCAGTTTCCAGAAGTCGCGAGGATTCACGCGCTCAAAGGGGCTGAGGTCCTGCTCATGCCTCACGCGGCCCGCGTCAAAATGTGGGAAGACGACAATCCCGAATCCATGGCGGCGGCCCGGAATCACTCACACGATTTCTTCGTCTCGTGTTATGGCCAGCGTGCTCGCGAGAACGCGTGCTTTGCTGTGTTTGCCAATCAGGCGGGACGAGCCGGCTACGTGGAGATGTACCCCAGAGATTCTCCCGGCCAGCCTCATCATTGCGGAGTCGGACTCGTTTTCGCGCCGAACGGTGACCTGCTGGAGTCGACTCCACGAGAAGTCATTCAGGACGAAATGATCGTCTGCGACCTTGATGCAGGACTCATCGCCGCCGAGCGAAGCCTGCCCAACTACACCCTTCGCACTCGCCGCCCGGAACTGTTTGGCGAGCTGGTGCGGGAACAGGTCGACGCATAGCAGTCTGTTGAGTCTGTCGAATCGACTTAGCGGAGCGGCGCGAGCCGCCCGGTTTGCATGGAAAAACTCGCTCGGACCGGACGGCATACGCCGTGTCGCTGCTTTTTCAACGGCAACTGAAGTTAGGGCCGTTACTCCTGAACGAGATAATTCAGCGTGTAGTACGCCTCTTTGTGGAGCAGCGGGAGCCCGTCTTTCGACCGGACGCCGTCTGAGTGCAGTTCGTGAACGTGTCCTTCCTGAAGTCCCGTCACGAAGAGGCGAACGCTTTTGCCGTCGGGTGCGACGGTCACTTTGTCGATTGTTGGAGTCGTGTGATCGACTTCCGGGCTGCCGTACGACGCCTGATAAATGTAGGCGTAGGTTTCAAGTTTGTACGACTCCGTTTTGCCTGCGGATTCCGGATCGATCGGTTGAGTAAACGTCAGCTCAAAGCCGTCTTTCTTCGCGTGCATTTCGTGAATTTCGAACGGCACGTTTCCCGTCCAGCGAAGTCGCTCCAGAGCAAACGGCTTCGAGCCGCGTGAGCCCCAGCCGCGGTTGGTTCCGCCGACGATCAAACTTCCATCCGGCATAAATTCCGCTGACAGACTGCCGGAGCCGAAGCCCTCTCGAAACGGGAAGCACGCTCCCTGATAGTGCCCCTGCACTTTTTCAAGGGTGACTCGCATGATCGTGCTGAAGGTCTGATCGCCGACGAACAACTGGTTTTCGAAGAGACCAAATTTCCCCTTGCTGAGATCACAGGCAACACCGCTCGCTGACTGCCCCATCTTTTTGTACGGAAAGTAAATCGCCGGCGGTTCGAGTTCGGGAATCTTCTTCGCCTCAACCATCATGCGGCTGCCGCTTTGTGGCTCCTGCGGTCGTTCCCCGATTGCCTTCGTCTCCGAGAACCAGCCATTGCCGCCGGGATGTCCTTGAAACGAGCCCGGCCGAAGATGCTTGAGGCTACAGGTGCCGTTCCAGGGGCCTTGATTGTCGGTATAGAAAATGTCGCCGACGCTGTTGGCTCCGATTCCGCCTGGCGACCGAATGCCGCTGCATGTTGGAGTCATCCTGCCGTCGGCCCCGACTCGGACACACCAGCCACGGTATTTGGCGTTGCTGTTGAACGAACCGGTCAGGCACAGCACGACCCACATGTTGCCATCCTTGTCAAAGTCCGACCCGAATGCGTACTCGTGATAGTCGCCGGTGATGCCCCAGTTGTCGCAAATCGTCTCAACGACGTCGGCTCGACCGTCTCCGTCTTCGTCTTTCAGTCGCGAGACTTCGCATCGTTGAGTTGCGTACAGCCAGCCATCCCGTTCGGTCAGACCGAGAACCTCGTGAAGACCACCGGCAAACAGTTGGAATTTCGCCTGCGTGATGTCATCGGCGAGGGGATTCTCAATCAGATAGATGTCGCCCCGACGGGTCGAGACCGCGAGCTTCTCCCCGTAGAAGTGCAGCCCTCCCGCTTCGAGATTGACGCCTTCCGGGATCTCGTACGATTCGAGTTTGTAGTAGTCACTCTCCGTCGGCGGTTTCTCCTGAGCAGACACGCGACTCCCAACGGACACCACCGTGCCGGCAATCAGCAGCAGAAACAGACTTCGCATTTCAACATCCTTTGATGATTCGCCCGCAGTCGGGTGCGATTGGAAACAGACTCGCCTCGTCGCAGCACAAACCGCCTTACCACGCATAACGCTGCACGATCTTTGTCTTCCCGTCGAGCAGATCGACACCGATCACAAGTTCCTGTCGATTTCCGATCGGCCGAACGATCGGTCCTGGCTGGCCATCGGACTGCACCTGAATGAAAAACCGCTCGTCGACCTGAAACCACTCGCCGTCGAGCTGTTTGATCGAACTGCCTTCCGCCGCACGGTACCAGAGCTTCGGCGCGTCCTCGTTCTGATCCTTCTGCACGATCGTCAGCGTCCGTTCAAAGCCGGGCACTTTGCGAATCGTTGCCGGTTTCATTTCATCCGAAACCTCAATCAACTTTGTGTCGTACCGGAAGACCGGTCGGCGCTGCTTGTCGAAGCGGTACCCACGGAATCGATACCCCAGACTCGCTGCAGAGTCCGTCGGCCAGGGAGTTTCGACGTTTGCAAGACTTGCGATCGGCACACCTCGAACCAGCGACAGAATATTGTCGCCGAGCGGACGCTGATTCCCCTGACCTCGCCCATTCCAGTGCATGGAGGCATCCATAAAATCGTTGTGCCAGACGAGAGCCAGCGCACACTGCTCGGCATCGAAGCAGAGATTGACGAGTTCCGGATACCCAACGGCGATGCCTCGCGGACTGACTCCTTCGAAGAAATTGCGGTAGATGATCGGCTCTTTGTCAGCCGCAAGAATGATCGCGCCGGACTGCAGGCCAAGCGGAATTCCCGCTTTGTCCCCGTCTTCGAGATACGTCCAGACGGCGTTCATCTGAAGTCCCACGTTGCCGTCCAGAACGTCGCGGACGCTGGCGTTGCCGAACGGCCAGGGCGCGGGCATCCGCGTTCCGGGGCGAAAATCACCCGGGCGAGCCATGTAGCGATACCACCAGTCCTGCCGAAGCCGCTTCGACATGATCTGCAGGTCCATCGCCTGGATGCCGGTCGCCTTGCTGCCGCCAAACGGGTGGCACTTGATGCAGCCCATGCCTTTTTCGCCGACCAGTCGACGGCCCGCGGCTTTCTGATGAGCCAGTGGAGCCGACGACTTTGTGATCTCTGCCTCCGTCTTCAGATCGACTTTCCGGAACGAGGTGAGCAGATGCCCGACGTTTCCGCCGCCGAATTTCGGCATGACGGACATCATGTAGCCTCGATCTTTGGCTCCGTTCTCAAGAATGTTTTTGAACCAGGCTTCGGTGAGCTTGTCGCCGACTCCGTCGAGAGCCGGCGGAATGCGACCTTCGTCGCCCATTTCCGGCATCGCCGTTTTGAACAGCGCGTTGAGTGCTGGTTCCGCTCCGCCGATCTTGCCGCGTTCGTGACAGGCGAAGCAATTAAACTGAGCCATCGACTCGTGAATCGTCTGACTGGAGTCTCGTTCGCCAGCGAAGCCTGACTTGAGAGCCGCCTGAATCTGCCCTCTCTGAACGTCGCTCAGGTGGTAGTCTGGAAGACCTTTGATCGTGACCTTCGCAAGGCAGCCTCCCTGCCCTGCTGAAATTGCCGCCAGAGATTTTGCCACCAGATTCGACTGGATCGTCTCCTGGCCAGACTTCATCTGGTGGCACGACGCGCAGCCGATCGAGGCAAACAGGACGCGACCGTCTTTCGCCAGAGCGTCGTCCAGCACGAATTCCGGTTGACCGTCGTCTTTCAGTTTTACTTTTTCCTTCTCGGGTGAGCACAGCCCGTCGAGCGGCTGGCGAGCAACTCCCGGCCCCTCAATTTCCACTTTGAGAGACTCCTCTCCGCCCGCTTCGAAATACTCAACGACGACCTGATGAGCTCCCGTTTTCAGTTCGATCTCACCGGTCTTCGTCTGGTGAGGATGAACTCCCCCGACGTTGACAACTTCTTTCCCGGAGACGCTCATCCGACTGCCATCGTCGGACCCTAGGTGAAAGCGATATCTGCCATCTTTCGGAATGTGGACGAACGCGGTGAAGCGAAGTGCGAACTGGTCGTTTCGCTGCCGCACCTCGACGCCAAAGTCCTCGGATTCTCCCACGGATTTGGGTTTGAGCTGCCCGAAGTCGCCAAAGTCGTTCCAACTGACTTCGAAGTACTCATACTTGACCGTCGCCGGCAGCTTGAGATCTTTCAGAAAATAGCACGCCAGATCGCGCGCCTGCTGGTCGTTCAGATTGAAGCTCGGCATCCGCCCGCCCGGTCGCACATCCAGCGGATCCTTCAGAAACGCCGTCAGGCTGGGGATCGTGTACTTCTTCTCGACATTGCCGAGCGGAATGATCGCAGCGGGATTCCCGGCCGCGTCCTTCCGCGAGCCGTGGCAGGCGAAACAGCCGATCTCGTGGTAAAGCTGATCGCCTCGCCCGACAGCACCGCCGTCGGCGCGAGATTGAGCGACGACCCCGGTGCTCGCCAGGAAGTGTGTCAGTGCGGTGACCTTCGCCGCGCGGTCGGCTTCGCTCAAACCGGCGAAGAGGTCCGGCATCGTCGTGCCGGCCTTCGCGGCGTGAGTCGACGTCAGGTACCCCTGCAGCCACTCGACCTGAACCCGGCTGCCGACCTCATCCAGAATCGGCGCCTGCTTCGGCTTGAGTTGTGTCGCGTCTTCGGCCTTGTGGCACGAGACGCAGTTCAGCTCGGCGAGCAGAATTCTGCCGGCCGCGGCTTTCGCGTCCTCACCATTGAGAACCCGCTCCACGCCAGAGACCGCAGGGTGTTTCGGAACGGCCGCCAACGATGCGACCGAAGACAGGGCAAAAAGTCCGGCCACAGCCGGAAGCCAGCGCGGCAATCGAGAATCCATCATCCTGCATCCTTGTCGAGCGGAATTCAGTTCGCCCGAAGGCGAGGAGGCATCACAGGATAATGATGCAGAATTCGACAGCAAGGATGTGTGAAACGAACGATCTGCGTGACGTCTCAGCGCCAGCCGTAGCGGTAGAAGCTGTGCCTTGCGAACAGCAGCCAGACACCGATGATCGCAGTCATCGTGCCGAGACTTTTCGTCACGCTCATGACACTGATGTTGGCTTTCAAGGTTCCGTACAGCAGCGGGAAGCTGTAGCTCTCAAACGTCAGCTTCTTCAGATACACAAACGCGCTGAACCGACTTGCCAGGTAATACAGAAGCGCTCCGGCGAGCATGTAACACAGCGCGAGCAGTCCCGCCGCGGACTGTGATTTTGTGAGAGTCGAAATGCACGTGCCGACACACATCAACCCGACGCTTGTCACTACAAGGACCAGCCAGAACAGTGGTCTCACCAGTGCCGCCGGCTGCAGGATCGAGATAATCAACACACTGCCCAGCACGGAGAGCGTTGCATGGAACAGGAATTTCGCGACGAGAATCTCCGACATCTTCGCAGGGCTCAGAACGAGCGCCATCAGCGTTCCCCGTTCGCGATCCTGCGACGTGAACGACACGAGCAGATGGCAGCACGAAAAGAACTGCACAATCAGCACCAGCATCGTGCCGATCAGTTCCGTTTGAACCAGCTCGGCGACGGAAGTTTCCTGCAGCGATTTGAGCTGCGAAGCCGCCGGATTCAACGGCACGTCAATTTGCTCAAACAGATCTGGCTGCGAGTGGTAAAACGTCAGCACTGGCCAGAACCAGTCGTAAAACGGTTTGAGACTGCTGGCACTCGCCCCGGTGTAGTGGCCGATGATCTGAAACCCGTTGACGCCTTCCCGCTGACCTTTGCGAATTTCTACGAGGGCGTAACCTTGAGGTATCTGAAAGCCGCCTTCGCTCCGCTGAACCTCGTCGGCCGGGATGACCGTCACTTCGGGAGACTCGGGAAGATTCCGCTGCAGATAATTCAGCCACTCGGTCCGCTCTTCGTAAATCAGAATGACGGGTGTGGCCGCGGCAGTAGCCGATGACTTTTCTCCTGGCTGATCGTCAACGGGCTTGCTGGTTGCGAGTAAAACGGCAACAGACGTCAGCAGTCCGATCAGCATGAGGGCCGACGGATTCTTCTGCAGCCGACGGATTTCCCGGTCGAGCAGCACACGGATCATTTCCCAGCGAATCATGCGTAGGCCTGCCCGGTCAGCTTGAGGAATACGTCTTCAAAGTCGAACTCCTGCGAGTGAACCCGCACGCATTTTTCATCCTGAATGATCCCCGCCAGACGGCTCCGCTGGTCGTCAAGGTCAAGGTCCAGCGATTCGCGAATGACCTCGCCGTCACGCTCAAACGTCGTGTTGACAAGCCGCGTCGCGTTCTGCGTCACGAAGTTTGTCGGCGTGTCACACTCGACGAGTTCCCCTTTGCAGAGGATCGCGACGCGGTCGCAGATCTGCTCGACCTCTTCCATGTTGTGTGTCGTGAGGAAAACCGTCACGCCATCCTTGCCGAGTTCGCGTAACAGATTTCGCACCAGCTCTGTCGAGTGCGCATCGAGGTTTGCGGTCGGTTCGTCGAGGTACAGAATTCGCGGGCGGTGCAACAATTCCCGGGCGATCAGCAGCTTCCGCCGCATCCCCTTCGAGTAGGACCGCACGGCCACATCCGCAGCCTCTGACAACTCCAGCTTGCCGAGCAGTTCGTCGACGCGCGACAGCGGTGCGTTGTAAAGCCGCGCGAAGAGGTCCAGATTTTCCCGCCCGGTAAATTCTTCGACGTGATTCTCCGTGTCCGGGACGTAGCCGAAGATGGCTTTGGCTTTTTCAAACTCATCCGGGATTCGGAAGCCCGCGACACGGACGGTTCCACCGCTCGGTCGCTGCCCACCGATGAGCACGCGAATCGTCGTCGTCTTCCCGGCTCCATTCGGCCCGAGAAAACCAAACAGCTCGCCGGGATTCACATCCAGCGTCAGTTTGTTGACAGCCGTGAAGCTGCCGAACTTGACGGTGAGGTCACGAATTTCGATGGTCGGTTTCACAGTGACCCCAGAATGCCGTCTTACAATCGACATGACTGCGACAGGTTGACCGCGTTGAGCGGGTTCCTCACGATGACTGTGCAACTATAGGTCGAGTTTGAACAACCACACGGCCTGGTTCGTCTCGACGAAGAATTGGCCGACCCCATTGTGCCGACCCCACTGAGAGCATCGTGAGCCACCACCGTTTTCTGCCGGCCGTTCGACTGACGATGTCCATCTCCGTGCTGTGCCTCATCGCGAGCACGTGGCCGCTGTGGACAGGCTCGTCATCGTTTCCACAGGTTCCGTTTTTCGAATCGCTCTGCGGAATCGGCCCGTGGGCAGACACGCTCAGCCTGGCACTGGTCCTCACAGGAGCTGTCAGCACATTGTTCGGCGCCGCCGCGTCTCTCCGGTCACCCGTGGACTGGAAAGCCGAGTCGTTCGAACGGAAAGCCCACCGACTTGAAATGGCAGGACCGTGGATCCTGGCGGTGGGACTCTGCTTCGCAATGTTGCTCAACCAGCATCGCCTTCAACCGTGGGCGTGGCATTTTCTTCTGATCACGCCGCTGCTGGCTCGGAAAGCGTCGTGGCTGGAACAAGTCGTTCCCCGGCGATTCTATCTCTACGGAATCCTCGGCTTCACGATCTCGCTCTATCTGTTTTCCGCCATTTCGAAATGCGATCAGACATTCACTCAGTCGTACGGGCGACAGTTTCTTGAAGCTCTGCTGAACATCGTCGGAGCCTCGTCGCGATTCTGGTCCGAGTCCGCCCGTACGAACGGCGCAGCGTTGTTTCCGCTCGGCGAGATCGTCGTCGCGTTTCTCATTGTGCTGCCGAAGACGCGGCTCGCCGGGCTGCTCCTGTCAGTCGTGATGCACGTTTTTCTGCTGCTCGCCGTTGGTCCGTTCGGGCTGAATCATCAACCGGGAGTTTTGATCTGGAACGTCTATTTCATCGCCCAGAATCTCCTTCTTTGGGGCAGGATCAGGGCTCTCTCGCCGGAAGATTTGACGGAGCGATTTCGGCTGCCGACAGACTCAGGCAGCAATCAGCTGACCATGACTTCACGACTGGGACTCATTCCGTCAGTTGTTGCCTCGATGATTCTGCTCGTTGCCATCCTGTTGCCTCCGCTCCGCTTCGCCGGGCTGTGCGACCCGTGGCCAGCCTGGGCGGTTTACGCTTCGCAACCGGAGCGGGTCACGATTCTGATTAACGAACCGGCGGCAAGCGAGCTGCCCGATGAGCTGCGGAGGTTCCTTCGACCTCGTCGCCTGAATGACGGGCGGGTCTTCTTCCGCGCGGACTTGTGGTCAATCGCCGAGACGGGAGCTCCGATTTATCCGGGAGCCCGGTTTCCCGTCGCGATCGCACGAGCACTCAACGCGCGGCCTGAGCTGCGCGGCAAAGTTGATCTCGTCCTCGAAAGCCCCGCCGAATGGTGGATTGGCGAGCGGGATTCGGACGAGTACGCTGGTCAAAGCGGCATCGACGCGGCATCGAAGTTGTTCCGGCTGAACACGAAAACGCGCCAGCAATAAAACTCTCCTGCCATGCCTTAAAGACCAGCGAACTAATGACTGGCGTCATTGTCGTCTTTCGCTCTGCGAAAGACCGCCCTTTCGCGGAGCGAAAGGCGACACTCAAGCGACCTCATCGGAACCGCGCAGAAAAACAGCCGCCGGGAAACTCTCCAGGCGGCTGCTCAAGTTCACTGACAACGTCGGCAATCATTTCTTTGCCGGCGCGTCTTTCGGAGTTTCCGTCTTCACCGGAGCGTCCTTCCAGCGGAAGTCCATGTCGATTGCCGCGTGGGCCATCATCAGCAGCTTTTCCTGATCAACGATCGGGCACGGCAGGTGCGGGCAGGCGGCAATCGTCTGAGACGCATCGAACGTCGGGTCGTCTCTCCAGTACGAGTCGTAAATTTTGAAGTGCTCGTAAAAGAGCTGTTCAATTTCATTCGGGTCTTCGATTTCCGATCCGTGGCCGGTGAACACAGCTCCTTTGAATCCGTAAGCCTCTTCGAGCACGTTGCGAATTGTGCTGACCGTGACAGGTTCCGTCGGCGTGAGATGGTAGGTCTCACCGTGAAACTCACGATTGGTCAGGATGTGGACCGTCGCCGCCGACACCCAGTCCACCGGGACAAGATTCTTTCGTTCGGTGCCGTCGAGTGTGACCCGCGTCGGAATGTCGGACTGGCGGGTTTCGTTCTCGTTGAACGACTTCATCAGTGTGTACGCCAGGTGGAGTGACGCGTAAAAGCCATGGAAGGTTGTCGTGAAACCATCGTTGGAGTCGCCGACGATGATCGCCGGGCGGTAGACCGTCGGCGGGCTAAGGAACTCGGCGGAGCGGATCATTTTCTCCGCCTGAACCTTGCTCTTTTCATAGTCATTGCCGAGCGTCTGTCCGACGTCCAGTTGAGTCTCGAGCACTGTGTCCCCGTCACTTCGCAGCCCGCAGACGTACGATGTCGATACGTGGTGGAAGTCCTTGATGCCGGTCTTCTCGCAAAGGTCAAGAACGTTCTGCGTTCCCTTGACGTTCGATCGCCACGGTTCACCTTCCGGATCGGTACTGACAAACGTGAGACTCGCTGCGTTGTGAAGTACCGAGTCGCAGTTCGCTCGAACCCACGCCACATCGCTCGCACTCAGCCCGAGATTTTCTTCGGTCAGATCTCCCTCGAGCACCTTCGGACGAGGAAATTCCCGCCCCATCCGATCTTCCCAGGTCGCCATGAGTGAATCGACCCTTTGCTGAGCACTCTGACGGCGAGATCGTCTGACGACGACCGCCACAGAGACTCCCGCGAGCATCAGATCGCGGAGCAGATATCGACCAAGCAGACCGGTGGCGCCGGTCAGTAGAATGTGATAATTCATGCGTTTTCTTGAGTAAGAAAGAGGATCGACGAACACGTCCGTGCGGAAAGAGGCGACTGAGAGAGTCGCACGGGTGGGTCTGCATCACCGCAAGCTGATCCTTCGAAGCGGGCAAGCCATTCTACGACGCCAGACTCAAGAAACAACGCAATTCGCCGGCTGTCGTGGATTGTCAGGAAAGTCACGTGAGTGGACCGTCAGATTCGGCAAACTACCGGACAATTCCACAATTTCTTCAGCATCAAGGAAAACAATTACAGTTCCGCTTTCGGCTCGACCACAACCTGCTGACGCCGCTTGATCATTGTGATCTCGTTGCCTTTCTCGTTGAAACTCACTTCATCCATGAATGTGCGGATCAGGAAAAGACCGCGCCCGCTGCACTTCTGAAGGTTGGCCGGATCTCTTGGATCCGGCAGTTTCGAAGTGTCAAATCCGAACCCGTCATCACGGACGACGAACACGACCTCGTCATGAGAAAAGTGTGCCGTGACCATGACATGACGATCGCAATACGGCTGCAGTTTGCGGCGCTCGTCGACCAGGTTTCGGTACGCCTCAAAACGCTCACTCTCGCGCAATTCAGAAGTGAGCTCCAGGTTGCCATGCTCCATCGCATTCACGAGGGACTCATGCAGCGCCGTTCCGACTCGAATCAATCCGCCCTTGTCCATCAGGTTCATCATCGTCATGTGATCCTGAAGATGACTGATGAGCGGACGGACCCGCATCGGATCATTGGACAACCGAAAGCGAAACTCCGTCTCAATCAGACAATCCAGAATCTGCTGATGATTCCGATTCGTCCGCGCCATATCCAGCACCTTTTCGGTGGTGGGCACGAGGTCGCGGGCAAGGTCGCGTTTTGGAACGTAGCTGGAGGCTCCCACTTTGAGAGCAGCCACGGCGATCTCTTCGCTACCGTGAGCCGTCATCAGAATCACGGGCACCTGTGAGTAGTCGCGACGAATCGCCTCGACCAGCTCCAGCCCATTCAATTCCGGCATCTGCAGGTCAGTCAGAACGAGGTCGGGCGCACTTTCAGCGATCATCGCCAGAGCTTCCTGACCATCCTCTGCGTAGACGGCACTCCACCCGTGGTGCTCTTCCAGCAGCGCCCCGGCGAGGTGCCGATCCATCGCGACATCGTCAACCACCAACACAATTGCCATGCGCTAGTCCTGTCTTTTCTCAAGGGCCAGCAGATTCGGCGCGTAATGCGTCAGAGCCTGACTGAGTCGATCGATCTCGCGCTCGAGAACGGTAAAAGCTTCCTCGACGTCAGTCAGATCGTCGTCACGGCCCATAAACTCCACACGAGTTGCGGCCAAAATTGCCGCAGGAGCAGCGAAGCAGGACGCTGACCCCTTGATCGAGTGCGCCAGACGTCTCACCTTGACCGAGTCCTTCTGACCGATCGCCTCGTGAAGGGCCGGCACCAGCTTTCCCGCCTCTTTGTAAAAGAGAGTCACCATTTGCTTTAACAAATCCTCACGCCCGCCAATCCGGTCCACCGCAGCTTCCCAGTCCATGACCGACTCCACTGACACCGTGTCAACCGGTATATCGTTATCGACTTGTCCTGACGCGCCAACACCTTCGACCAGTTCGTACAGTGTTTTCGACTGGATCGGCTTGGAAAGGTAAGCGTCCATTCCGGCGTTCAGACAACGCTCGCGGTCCCCTTTCAGTGCATGGGCGGTCATGGCGATGATTCGAATATGATCCCCCGTCGTCTGTTCGCTTCGTCGAATCACCTCGGTCGCTTCGAACCCATCCATCTCCGGCATTTGAACGTCCATCAGCACAAGGTCGAACGACTCGCGTTGGACCGCCTCAACAGCCTCGCGTCCGTTGTTCACCACGACAACTCGATGCCCGCGCGACTCCAGTAACTCGCGGGCGACCTGCTGATTGACCAGTCCATCCTCGGCAAGAAGGATGCGCCGCGACGGCCGACGCTCTTCCGCTTCGACCGGAGCGAAGATCACTGGCTGACCCGGTTCGGATCGGGAATTCATCACGCGAAGAACGGTTTCCCGCAGGTCCGATTGCTTGACCGGCTTGATGAGATACCGCGCGATTCCCAGTTCTTCGCAGCGGTCCGAATTTTCAGTCTGACCAGCCGACGACAGCATGATGAGCGTGCAGGCCGAGAACCGCGGATTCTCCCGGATCCGTCTGGCCACTTCGAAACCGTCCATGTCCGGCATCATCACATCCAGCAGAGCCAGCTGAAACGGCTCGCCACGGGCAACCGCTTCATCCATGACCGCCAGCGCCTCGGGGCCGCCGGGAGCCATACTCGGCCGCATCCCCCAGTTTGTGAGTACGTCTTCGAGGATTCGTCGATTTGTCTTGTTGTCGTCGACCACCAGCACCGGCATCGAAGTCAACTCTTCGAGCTTGAACCACGACTGCGCCGGAGCGTCTGTGGCGACTCCGAAGCGGACGGTAAAGTGAAACGCACTGCCCTCGCCGAGTTCGCTCTCGACCCACAACTGCCCGCCCATCAGCTTGAACAGCTGCATCGAGATGTTGAGTCCGAGCCCGGTGCCGCCATACCGCCGCGTCGTCGATGTGTCCGCCTGACTGAACGCTTCGAAAATCTGCTGCTGCTTTTCGACCGGAATTCCAATCCCGGTATCCGTCACGATAAAGTGCAGGTCCACCTGCGAATCCTGTCGCTCTTCGACGGTGACGACAACGACGATTTCGCCTTCCTCCGTGAACTTCAAGGCGTTCCCGACGAGGTTAATGATGATCTGTCGAAGCCGTCCGGGATCGCCCACGAGCGTATCCGGCACGTCAGGCGGCACCAGATAGGTGAGCTCCACTCCCTTTTCGGCGGCTCGCAGACCGAACGTGTGCATCGCATCGCCGAGACTGTCCCGCAACTGGAAATCAATCGTCTCCAGTTCGAGCTTCCCTGCTTCCACTTTCGAAAAATCCAGAATGTCGTTGAGCAGTCTCAGCAGCGAGTCGGCTGACTGCAGAACTATGTTCAAGTATTCGCGCTGCTGGTGCGTCAGCGTCGTCTGCAGCGCGAGCTCCGCCATTCCCATGATCCCATTCATCGGCGTGCGGATTTCGTGACTCATGTTGGCGAGGAAGTCGCTCTTCGCCCGGTTCGCCTCTTCCGCCGCGTCCTTCGCAACGCGCAGCTCGTCTTCCGATCGACGCAGTTCGGCCGCGGTGCGTTCCAGCTCTGTGTTCGACACAGCGAGCTCACCAGCTCGCGCTTCGGCAGCGGCGGTTCGTTCAGCGACGCGTTGTTCGAGTGTCTCGTTCAAACGCCTCAGTTCATCAAAGCCCTCGGCATTCTCCAAGGCCGCACCGGCGATCGTCGCGATGAATTCCGCCAGCCGTTTTTCGTCCTCGCCAAACAGCCCGCTGACATTGCGATGGTCGACGTAAAAACAACCGGCCGGCTGTCCTCTCACAAAGACAGGAGCACACAAGGCCGAGCGAACTCCCGAAAAGACAGCATCCTCTTCATCGGAATCCCCTTCCGTAAAGACGATGACCCGCTCTGTTGCGAGTGCCCGGTCCGCCATGTTCCGACTGTAGTTTGTCTCGCCTTCTCCAGAGACCATCGTCAGGTTCTCTTCAGCCTCGTCGCCCTGAAGTTTGAGCAGCAGGCAGCGTTCGCCTCGGAGAAGCCGATGTGCCGCTTCGCGCACCTCGTGAAAACTTTCCTTCCGCGACAGCGCGGAAGCAATTCGCCGGCCGACGACCAGCACCGTGTCGAAACGATCGACAAGAGACAACGTGGCCGTCTTCGCCGGTTCGGGCTGAGACTTCTGCTCATCACCCAGCGCGAAGCCCGCACCGAGGGAATTCAGAGCCTGCCGGGCAGTCACGACATCTTCGGCAGCCCCCGGCCAGTCGAGTTCCATTCCGACACGGCCCCGAGCAAAGAGAGTCTGAGCGTGCTCAAATCGAGCCCCCTGCCGATCTGCAACGGCGAGGCTCTCATCGAGACACCGTCGCCCGCGTTTGGCTGCCCCCTGCATCACAGCGATGAGACCGGCTTCCCGCAGTGCGTGAGGCAGGTCATTCTGAAACGTCCGTGCGACACGCAGTGACTGCCTGGCTGCCCGGGCCGCCCGGCTCAGCAGCGCGATTCGTTTGCCGACCACCAGGTGCGATGTCTTCTCTGCCTGGCATCTCAGGGCCGAGGCCAGCCAGCAACGCAGAGGGTAAACCCACGAATTTGTGACACCAGCCTCATCCGCGTTCCGGTACCCCTCTTCGAAGACAGCCGCCGCGTCCTCGAACTGGCCCAGCATGAAGAGTCGCACCCCTTCGGCGAGCATCACTTGCGCGCTGCCCTGCGCGTCCTCGCGAGGCCGTTCCAGTTCCGTCTTCAACGCTTCCGAACTGACTTTGCCACCGCTGGCCCGCACCCAGACATCAAAGCTGATTCCAGACGCCTGGACGTCGCCGATCTCCAGACCAGCCTGATGAATTCGTTCTGCCTCAGCCGCAGCCGCTTCGAGATCTCCCATTCGATACAGCGTGTTGGCGATGTGGTAACGGGCGATGTTCACTTCCCAGTAGTCGCCGGTTCGCTCCAGCAGCGTCACCGCCTGGCGAAACCGCTCAATCGCCTCTTCAAACTGCGAGGCTGTATAAAAAACGATTCCCTGAAACGACGATGCCTGGCCCTGTCCCCATTGGTCTCCAAATGACTTGTAAATCATTTTGGATTTCCGGGCGTACTCGTTGCCGCGTTTGAAGAACGCAACAAGGCTCATGACTGGCGCATGGATCGAGTAAGTCTGTGCGAGCTCCAGCGTGGGCGGATATCGTTCGGCCAGATTCATCCCGCGCAGGTGGCTCCACAAACACGGCAGACGACCTCGCTTGAACCAGTAGACGTACGCCAGGCGGTTCTGCAGCCGAATATGGAGCAGTTCTCTTTCCACTCCTTCGAGCGTCCTGCGATTCAGAAAGACGCCCGGAAACAGCGTATGCAGAATCTGCACAAATCCTTCCCGCGCGATCCCGATCAGGATGCCGACTGACCATTGAGGAGGCGTGTGCCCCAGCCGTGCCAGTGCGCGTTCGATGGCCCCCATCGCGGTTTTCATGTCGCCACGTTTGAAGGACAGCTCACCCAGCTTTCCTTCAATCTGAGCTTCGGCCTCGTCGTCTTCGGCGAGCTCCCGAGCTTCTTCGGTCCGCTGCGCGGCCTCGTCGTACCGGCCGCCCAGCATCAGAACATCGCCCAGTCCTTCGGCAATCTGATATCGAATCGATCTGTCGGAAAGGGCTCCGCGCTCAGCAATCCGGTACTGCTCCTCGGCACTTTCAAGAGCATGCTGTGCCCGCGCCAACTCAGCCGCGGCGAGCGAATATTGCAACGCCCTCTGACTCTCGCCCGCCGCGTCGAAGTGGTAGGCCAGTTCGAAAACCCGGTCGGGAGCTTCCGCCTCCAGGTTGAGCGCCGCATCCAGATGCAGTGACCTGCGCTCGTCTTCCGGAAGGCGGTTCAACAAAGTTTCACGAAGCTTGTCATGAATGAAAACGCAGCGGCTTTCTTCACCCCGAGCCCAGACGATGTGCCGATTGGTTGCTTCCTGAAACGCGACCATCGCCTGAGCAGAAGTTTGGTGAGCCAGTCTGGCCGCGGTGAACAGATCGAATTCTTTGCCAAGTACGGCACCGACCGACAACAGTTTGAGTGTCGTTTCAGGCAGCAGTTCAATACGTCGCACAAGGAACGCGGCGGCATGTCGCGAGGACTGCACGTCGGCCATCGCAGACGGTTCGACGCGCCATCCTCCGCTACCTTCGCTTCCTGGTTCAGATTCAGAAGCGGCCGTCGGGACGAGCGCACCCGACTCCACCAGCCCCCGTAACGTGGCGGCCGCCATGAACGGACTGCCTTCCGCCAGGCGTTCGATGACGCTCACAGCTTCGTCCGGCAATGGCCCGGCCATCGATTCGACGAGCTGTCGCACGCTGCCCGGCTGAAATGCCGGCAGTGCCAGATCGACGACCGAATGCAGGGCCCGCAGTGGATGAGCGGCCGGGACCTCCTCCGATCGAAACGCGACGACAAGCAGCACGGCGTGGCTGGTCTCTTCTGCTCGCCGCTGCCAGTTGCTCAGGACTTTGACCGTCAACTGGTCAGCCCACTGGCAATCATCCAGGAGCACCAATGCTGGCCGTCCGGTCGCTCCGAGGGCATCCAGAAGAGCCGTCAAGGCCTGGACACTTCGAGTTTCCGCAAATGATTCCGGCCCCAGCTGACTGGGTTCGGCCTCGCCCAGCAGCGCCGCAAGCTCCGGCAAAACGGAGACAGCAGCGTTCTGGTGACCACCCAGCGCGGCGCGGATTTTTTCATCAACACCCGGCTCCAACTGTGCAGCCGTAATCATTCCGCTCGCCACTCCGGCCAGTACCTGAAACGGACGCTGAGCGGCCTGATCGAGACCCTGGCCACGCAGAATCCACACGCCCTGCTGCGCACCGCGCTGGGCAAACTCGGCAAGCAGTCGACTCTTGCCGCCACCAGACTCCGCTTCCAGCAGTACCAGCCCTCCCTGTCCGGCCTGAACGCGTTCCAGTTGAGACGTCAGAATCCCCAGCTCATGCCCGCGTCCCACGAAGGCCGGCTCCGTCAGCGTCTGCCGCCGATCGAACAGTCCGACGACAAGCGCCGGCTCGGACTCGCCACGATCCAGCGCTTCCGCAATCACGTCGAGGTCACCGACCACGGCTTCGGCTGACTGGTAGCGGTCACGCGGATCCTTCCTCAGCAGGCGCTGCACGACCTCATCCAGCACGCGCGGCACCGATAGCCCGAGTCTTCGCAGGTCCGGCGGCGGGGCCGACATGTGCTGCCGCAACACCTCACCCACGCTGTCCGCCTCAAAGGGCGGTCGTCCGGCGAGACATTCAAAGAGAGCGATTCCCGTTGAGTACAGGTCGGAACACGCAGTCACTTCCTGATCGAGAAGCCCTGCCCCCTCGGGCGAAAAATACTGAGCCGTCCCCACCCACTGATCCCGAATGCTCGCGTCCAGGCGAGTGCTGCGGGCCAGGCCAAAATCAATCAGCGTCGCCCGAATCCGCGGTGCCGACTCGCTGACCATGATGTTGGCCGGTTTGACATCACGATGCAGCACATCGCGATCGTGGGCAGTCGCCAGCGCTTTGAGCAGATCCCGGCAGACGGCGATCGCATCCCGAACCGGCAACGGGCCCTGCTTCAGTCGCTCCTGAAGCGTGACGCCCGGAATGAACGGCATGACCAGATAGACCTGATCGTCGTCCGATCCGAAATCCAGCAGCGGTGCGAACTCCTCGTCGCTGATCTGGGACAGGACGTGCGCCTCATGCTCAAGCCGCATCTTCACCGATGCCGAAAAAGACGCAGCGGACGCCGTCTTGACGACAACCTCGGTACCGCAGGTGAGATCCGTTGCAAGATACGCAGCGGTGTCCAGGCCGTTTTTCAACGGACGCAACACCTGGTAGCGACCGGCAATCAGCCTCTCACTCGTCGCTTCATCAGGGAGACCGGAATCCGCCTGCGAACTTCGAGGGGCCGTCGTCATGCCCACCTCGCTTTACGCTTACCTGCGGTTCTCAGAAACATCGCAAACCTCCGGATGCCTGTCCGATCGACGGAGTGGCTAACGACTGACAGGCTCCGCTGTCGTTCCCAGTAACCTGGCAGCGATCTCCGCAAGAGTCTCTCCGATTCGTTCGCGATTCCTGTTCAGGAACCAGTGGTCGCCATCGACCTCGATCAACTCAAACCTTCCGTGTGTGTGCTGCGACCACTCCTGGATTTCGTCAGTGTACACAAAATCGTCCTGCCGTGCGGCAAAGGCCGTCACCGGGCAGTTCAGCGGAGAGCCGGCCTCAAAGCGGTAATTCTTCAGGATGGGATAATCACGCCGCATCAGCGGCAGGATCGCCCTGATGAAATCCGGATCATCCACGTAGCGGGAAAGCGACATCAGATATTCCGGACTGTTGTCCTGAACCATCGCCTTTAGAAGCACTTCACGTTTCTGCCAGAGATGAATCAAGTGAGGCGCCACGGTCCCGGACACGACGAAATGGTCGGGCTCCAGATCGTGTTTCTCACGCAGACGACGGATGACCTCAGCGGCAACGATGCCACCGTAACTGTGTCCCCAGATGACGACAGGTCGATCGAACAGAGACGTCAAATGAGGTGTGATTCGATCGACCAGCTCATCGACACTCTCGACAACTCGCTCAGTGCTGCGGTTCTCGCGGCCGGGTGTCTGCACGGCGAGGATGTCGAAGCTCTCCGGCGGATTCAGCAGGAAGTTCGTGAAGAGAGACGCGCCGACTCCCATTGAGTGAAAACAGATCAGCCGCGCCGGTGCGGCCGCGTCGTCGCCACCCCGAATCAGCCAGGGGTTGAGGATGCTGACTCCCTCCAGATCGGCGAGCGTGAAGGTCGACGAGCTTTGCGAAGAATCACTCGCTGACGCGGCCTCGGCGGAATCACCGCTCTCCAGTTGCGTCAGCAGATCCGCCGCCAGCGTTGAGATACTCGGACCTTTCAGCAGCTTGATCAGCGGCAGATTGATATCCAGCATCCTGACAATCCAGACCTGCAGGTCTGTCAGCATCAGTGAGTCCAGGCCGAGATTGTCAATCGAAGCCGCAATGTCGAGCTTCTCCGGAAGCGCATCCAGGATTCGTGCCAGCTTCGTCGCAAGTTCCAGTTCCAGCCGCTCGAGCCGTTCAGCGGGATCGAGGTCGGCCAGCGCTGCTCGCAGTCCCGCCCCTTTCGGTCGGCCTCCGCGAGCCAGCGCTGCGTCGCTCATCAGGTCGACAAGTCGCGAATCTCGAGCCAGGTGCGGATAGGCCGACCGAAAACGGCTCCAGTCAAACCGGGCAGTCATTCGCTGCACAGGCTGCTGAACCAAAGCCGCTTCAACTTTCCCCAACACATCGGAGAGCGGCATGACCAGCATGCCGTGACCTTCGAGCAAGCCGATGATGTCCCGCGCATCGTTCTCCGTGCTCGACATTCCGGCGTACTGCCCGAGGACGCCCAGATTGATCGACGTGCCGGGCAGGCCTTGTTGCTGTCGCAGTTGAGCCAGCGAGTCTTCGAAGAAATTCGCCGTGGCATAATTGACCTGCCCGACGAGCCCCAGCACCGACGAAATCGAAGAGAGCATCAGGAAGAAGTCGAGGTCGGCTCCGGCAGCCACCGCCGCCTCGTGCAGATTCCAGGCTCCCTGAGCCTTCGGCGCGAACACTCGTTCGAAACACGCCATATCCATGTTCGGGATCGAGGCGTCGTCGAGCAGTGCGGCACCGTGAACCACACCGGCGAGTGGCGGCGACTCGCGATTGATGTCGTCAACGAGGCTTCGCACCGCGACTGCATCGGTCACGTCCGCGCGGACCACTCTGACGTCAACACCGAGCTCCCGCATCTCAACAATCGCCGCGTGATCCGCTGCGCTTTTGCTGCCGCTCCGACTGAGCAGCACCAGATGCCGCGTGCCGCGACCGACCATCCAGCGTGCGATTTCGAGCCCGAAACCGCTCGCCCCGCCGGAAATCAGATAAGACCGATCCGAGCTGAACGAAGCCATTCGTGGCGGCAACGTGGGAACTCGATCGTCTGTCATGTTCAAGACGATCTTGCCGCGATACGCGGCGCGAGTCATGAACTTCATGGCCTCGGTCAGCTTCGAAATCGGGAACTCCGTGATTTCGTGCGGTGTCAGCTCCGACCTCTCAAACAGCTCCACCACTTCTGTCATCACCTGTCGATGCAGCTCCGGTTTCTGCGCGGCGAGCCGGTCGACATCGACGACGAAGTACGAAATATTCTCGCCCAGTCGCTCCAGCCCCATCTTGCTGTTTCGATAAATATCCGACTTGCCGATCTCCACAAATCGTCCAAACGGGGCGAGACATTTCAGGCTCTGCGTAATGAACCGCCCCGTCAGCGAATTCAGCACGATGTCCACGCCACGTCCTGCGGTGACCTCCATCACCTGATTGGAGAAGTCGAGCGACCGCGAATCGAAGACGTGCTCAACACCTAGACTTCGCAGGTAGTCCCGCTTGTCCTTTGTCCCTGCTGTCGCGATCACTTTAACGTCGGCACGATGCGCCAGTTGAATCGCCGCGCCGCCCACTCCACCAGCCGCCGAATGGAGCAGCACTGTCTCTCCGCGAGACATCCGCGCGAGATAGCAGAGCGAGTACCAGGCGGTGATGTAAACAACCGGAATGGCCGCGGCCTGCTGAGCCGTCAGGTGTTTCGGCTTCTTCGCGACACAGTGTCCCGGCGCCGTCACTTTTCCGCTGAAACCTTCCGAAACTCTTGCAATGACCTCGTCGCCCGATTTCACGTGCGTCACGAGACGGCCAGCTCGAAGCACGCGGCCAGCGACTTCCAGGCCAAGCCGGTCGCAGGCCAGCCCGCCGGACACAACGTTCTCCGGCAGCAGCCCCATCCCGTTCATAATGTCTTTGAAGTTGAGCGCTGCCGCCTCGACGGCGATTTCCACTTCGTCCTCGGCGAGCTCTCGCGACGGCAACCGGCGAAAGACAATCTGATCGAGCTGCCCCGGGTCGCTGACTTCGGCGTGGTAGTCGCCGCCGTACCCGACCTCTTCGGTGATCGCTGCCGACTCTGCCCGCTCGCGATCGACAACGGCAAGCTGTCTCACGAAACGCCGCTCACCGCGAATCGCAATTTCCGACTCGTCGAGATCCACGTGACTGTGCAGGAGCTCGTCAAACAGCTCGTTCAGTTCACCCGGCGGCAGAGACTCGCTCAGGTCGATCACCGAAAGCGGCACGTTCGGACATTCATTGTTAATGACTCGCGACATGCCGTGCAGAATCGACTGCCGCAAATTCAACGACGAATCGCCGGGCACCCCGGCCGCTCCGCTGGTCACCACGCAGAGACGCGGTACCGCCTCTCGACGATGCAGTGTTTGTGCAAGTTCCAGCAGCGACGCAACCTGCGGACAGTCCGCCAGCGTCGTCCAAGCTGAGTCACTCGCGCCGATGGTGGAGCCTGCTTCGACTGAGAAGCCTGCTTCGACTGTGGAGCCTGTCCCGCCAGTGGAGCCTGCTTCGCAAAGTCCGGCCGCAAACACGACCAGAGTCCGCCGATCCAGCGCCACGTCCGACAGCGCCAGATCAAACGGCTCGTCAGGAGTGTGACTGATGACTCGCGGAAGAATGTTGTCGGCTTCCAGCTTCGTCGCCAGTTCAGTCAGAAGCTCCGACGAGTCTCCAATCAGCACGGCGGTGGTGAAGTCGGAATTGCGACGGTGAGACTTCTCGGTACGCGGGGCCAGAGTCCACTCGTACTCGTAACAGCCTTCGTACTGAGTATCCGCCTGTCGTGAGCCCGCGCCGACAAGACGCTTGCACGTGAGGCCGCGCACCTCGGCGACCAGCTCGCCTGCGTCATCAAAGATCAGCGTATCCGACGTGAGGAAGTTCTCGTCGTTTCGGGTTACGACTACGTACGGCCACAAATTCTGCGTCGGCGGACGGTAAAACCGAACACGGTCAATTCTGTACGGCAGGAAAACGCGATCCGGATCACCGTTCCGATGGACATCGGCGAAAACGGTATGAAGACAGGCATCGAGAATCGCCGGATGAATCGCGTTTCGCTGAGATTCATGAACGAGGTCGTCGGACAACCTCACGCGAGCCAGCATTTCGTGGTCGCGGTGCCAGAGCTCCTGGATGCACCGGAAACGCTCGCCATAAGCCAGGCCGACTGCGGCAATCGTTTCGTAAAACGGTTCCACCGGCAGGCTGTCTTCTTCGGCGAACTTTTTCCGAACTTCGTCGAGAGTGACTGTCGCCTTATTGAACCGGTCATGCATCGTGTTGATGCGGCCGGACGAGTGTCTGGACCAGGGTGTCTCGGCCGTCGATTCGGCAGAGCGGCTGCAGATGTGGTAGTCGCCTTCCCCCGAAACAATTTCCAGTCGCACGTCCAGCGGGTGGCGACTGTTGTCAGGGAGCATCAGCGGCAAGTCGAAATGCAGGTTCTCAAGGAAGAACGCTTCATGACGAAACTGCTCTGTCGCCACGGCCCACGCCAGCTCCATATGACCGGTCGCCGGGAACACAATTTCCCCGTCCACCTGATGATCGTGGAGGTACGGAAACTTCTGCACGTCGAGCGTCGCGTCCCAGACGGCCATTCCCTCTTCCGTCACCATCTGCGTCTGACGTTTCAGGAACGGATGCCCGAATCGGCCGCGTCGCATTTCTTCCGCTTGCGGAGCTTCGAACCAGTACCGGCTGTGCTGCCACGGCGTCGTCGGCAGCCGAACGAACCGTCGGTTGGCACCGAACAGTTTCTCAACGTCCGGTTCGAGTCCTCGCGCCGCCAGTCGTGCCAGGCTCTGCAGAAACACCGTCACTTCCGGTTCTCGACGAGTCATCGACGGAACCATCATGGCGTCCTTATCGAGCTTCCGGAACAACGCCTCGCCGCCGCTGACCAGCACGGGATGAGGGCCAATTTCCACAAACGTGTCGAAGCCATCCTTCAGCATCTGGCTGAGGGCGTCCGTAAAGAGAACCGGTTCGCTGGCATTCTGAAACCAGTATTCCGCATTCAGATGCGTGCCGTCTTCGCGGTCACCGGTCACGGTCGAGTACAGCGACGTCGCCGCCTTGCTGCCCTGAACGTCCGCGAGAGTTTCCAGCATGACGCCCCTGATCGCGTCGATGTGGTGACTGTGGTAAGCGACTTCGACTCGAACCGGGCGATTGAAAATCCCGCGTGACTCCAGCGTCTGGGCGATGAGCTGCAGCGGCATTGGATCACCCGAGAGCGTCAGCATTTCCGGCCCGTTGACCGCTCCGATGGAAACTCCCTCGTGCCCCTGGATCAGCGTCCTTGCCTCTTCCTGACTCAGCCCGACAGCCAGCATCCCACCTTGCCCCGCGACCGTGCTCTGCGACTGTGACCGGTGATAGATCACCTGGACCGCCTGCTCCAGCGTCAGCGCTCCCGCCGCGAAGCCAGCCGCCACTTCGCCGATTGAATGCCCGACGATTCCCTGAGGGCGAATCCCGTAATGCTCGTAAAGTTTGACCAGGGCAATCTGAATCGACATCACCGCCAATTGAACGATGACAGTGTCATTCACTCGCGACTCGTCCGCTTCCTTACGCAACTCGTCCAGCTGAGACCAGCCAGCCAACTCGTCAAACAGCGCGTCGATTTCTTCCATCCAGTGCCGGAACACCGGTTCGCGCTCCATCAACTGCAGCCCCATGCGAGCCCACTGACCACCCTGGCCCGAGAACACAAACGCCAGCTTCGGCCTTTTCTTCCGCACGATTTTCGTGGCGAGCACGGTCGAATCGACCAGCCCGTCGGCGAAGCCGCGAAGCGTCGCTGCGACTTCATTCGGCGACTCAGCGACAACCGCAAGAACATGCTCGTAGTGGCTGCGTCGAGTGAACGCGGAACACGCAATGTCCTCGAGACGGTTTCTCGTAGTGCCGAGATAGTCAGCATGCCGAGCTGCCAGAGTCCGCAGCGAATCACGATGAAGCGTGCTGAGCATGTACAGCGTCGCGCGGGCGGTCGCGGGCTCATCCGGCTCGGCAACGTTTTCAGTCTGAGGCGGCTGTGATTGCGGTTGAGGTTCCTGCAGCACAACGTGAGCGTTGGTGCCGCCTGCTCCGAACGAGTTGACTCCGACGATTCGCGGATGCCCGTTCGCTTCCAGAGGCGTCGGTTCCGTCGGCACCTTGAGATTCAGGTTGTCCCAGTCGATGTCGGGATTCGGCACATGAAAATGCAGGTTCGGTGGAACGACCCCGTGATACGCGGTCAGAGCACCCTTGATAAAACCCGCAATTCCCGCCGCCCCTTCCAGGTGGCCGATGTTTGTCTTCACCGATCCGATGATCAGACTGCGATGATTCTCGTCTCGTTCTCGTCCCAGCACAGCACCGAGAGCGAGCGTCTCGATCGGATCGCCGACCGGCGTGCCCGTGCCGTGTGCCTCGACAAAATCGACCGTCAGCGGATCGATGCCCGCATCGTTGTAGACGGCTTCCAGCAACTCAATCTGTGAGAACACATTGGGAACCGTGAAACCTTCCGGCAGGAATCCGTCCTGATTCACTGCCGAGCCGCGAACCCACGCGTAAATCGCGTCACCATCGGCGAGTGCCCGGCTTAACGGCTTGAGGATGACGACCCCCGCGCCTTCGCCGCGCACGTAACCGTTTGCCGACGCGTCAAACGCCTTGCAGAACTGGTCCGGATTAAGGAATCCCGCCTTCGATAACATGATGGACGATTCCGGACGCAGCATCACGTTGACGCCGCCGGCGATCGCCATATCGGCCTCGCCGCTCCACAGGCTCTGGCAGGCAAGGTGCATCGCCACCAGCGAACTGGAGCAGGCCGTGTCCACTGAAACGCTCGGCCCCTTCAAGTTGAAGTCGTAGGAAATCCGGTTGGCCAGCGGCGAGACGGCACATCCCATCGCGACGTAAGGATTGATCTCGTCACGCTGCTCGCTGGCCGTCTGCATGCACAGGAAGTCGTACATGAACGATCCGGTAAAGACCGAGGTCCGCGTACCAGCCAGCTCGTCCCGCCGCAGTCCGGCATCTTCCATGGCTTCGTGAGTCACTTCCAGAAGCAGTCGCTGCTGCGGGTCAATCCGCTGAGCTTCCGTCGGAAAGTAGCCGAAAAACTCGCCGTCGAACTGGTCGACGCTGTCGATAAAGCCGCCTCGGGCATTTCGGATGCAACCGGATTTTTCCGGGTTAGTGTCGTGAAACCGGGCGTGTTTCCAGCGATCGTCAGGGACCTCGCAGATCGCGTTGATCCCGTTGAGCAAAGCGTCCCAGTAAGCCGTCGGCGAATCGATTCCACCAGGGAACCGGCAACCGATCCCGATGACGGCGAGTGGTTCGCGGGAGGATTGGTTGGGACGGGAATCAGAATTCGGAGTATCGGGAATCGATGGCACGGCAGGCTCCTGACCGGTCAATCGGATTTCGGCTTTGCTCAGTGCAACTCGTTCCCCAATGGCCGAGCAATCACAGAAGCTGCGCGTACAGAACTCGCCCTGCCCGAGAGTCCTGCTAAATCCGTCCAGTCTGAACGAAGCAATTCGAATCAACTGTGTCCCATCATCCTACCACCCTAAATCACGATCGCCACCTCGTATGACGTATCTGCCGTCGAACACCGCGTACGAATGATTCGCCGGCTGATCGAACCAGCAGATACGGAGAACTCACTCCTCACACACATCGACTGCCCGAAACGATCGACTGGTTCGAACGGCGCAGCTTGTTAGAGTTGCTTGCCTGTCACGATTGGTCGAGCCTGCCCAATGCGGAGATTCCTGCTTTTGAACAACCGACGGAATTGAAATGGCGAGGCACGGTATGACAGAATGTCGCCCCATCGACGAAACTTCACTGGCAACTGTGAATGTACATCTTCACCGGAGATGAGACCATGTTGCAGCAAGGCGTATTGGATGTGACTCAGGAGTCCTCGGTCACCGTACTGACTTTTGCTCCCCACATCAGCTACATCGATGAGTTGACTGTGCAGGAAGTGCACATTCCCCTGGTTCGAGCCTGCGACGAGGCGGACCCACCGATTGTCGTCGTCGATCTGTCGAATGCGGAATTCGTCGGCTCCAGCTTCATCGAACTGCTGCTGCCCGTCTGGAACCGCATGGAAGGCAAAGCAGGCGGTCGCCTGGCATTCTGCAATCTGACGGAAATGTGCCAGGAAGTATTCGAGGTCACTCACCTGACACGGCTGTGGGAGTTCTACAACACCCGCGCCGAAGCAGTTGCCGCGATGAGCAACTCGACGCCGTAAACAGCAGTCCGCACGTCGCGGATGCTCGCCAGCCACGTTCGGCCAGCGGGACTAATTCCCGTCTGAAGCCTGAGGTGTCGCTGACGCCTTGTTCTCGGCTTCGCCATCGGCCCCGCCGGCACCCCGGGGAAACAGAAACGCGGGCGGCAGGTCTTCCGGCAGGATTTCCTGGATGTAGAGGTGCAGGCCGTCGCCGGGCGCGAAGTCGCTTCGGTGTCCGTCAATCTTCAGGGTCGGGGAACTTTTCAGGCGGCCAATCACCCACGCGCTGGCGGTGCCCTGCCGGGAGAGTTTCGGAAGATGCACCGACCCGCGTGGCCAGGCTCGCTGGAACTCCCACGAGGTTGTCGGGGTCTGGAATTTTGAATCAAAGACAAACTGCTGAGTGGATCCCGCCGCCAGATCCCGCAGATGCTCGAAGTGGTACTCCTCGACCAGACCAGTCCCGGAGTTGCTGATCGGCGCCGAGCTGTTCGCCGGAACGGGCATCGAAAATCCCGGCCTCTGCATGAACTGTCCGATGAACTGTCCGACTGGAATCGGTTGGCCGAGGACAAGTTGCGAAGCGGAGGGCTGTCCCGCCGGGACGGGGGCGAATCCGATCAGCAGCCAGCAATTCAGGAGGTCGTACGGAAGATTGTTAACCAGCTTCAGCGAGACGGAACCCTCGGGTGTCTGCGACGAAATCGGCAAGGCCGACATTCCCACCGCCGCCTCTTGATCAGCGGGCTGTTCTCCAGGCATGTCCTCTTCACCGGGCGTGGCCGGCACGGGCTCGGTGGGTTTGCCGGCGGGCGGGACCCGCGGCGTGAACTCCAGCTCGAAGCCGAGTCGCGGAAATCCGGATCTGTAGGCTGTCGCGTGGAGACGTCGACGCTCCCACGGTGTCATCGGCACGTTCACCTGGTACGTATTTGGCGTGTCGCCGGCCAGGTTTCTATGCCACGTGAAGGCGCCACGTGAAGGCCGGAAATCCTTTCGAAGGCGAATTCCAGGAGTAGGACCTTCGCGCCTGAGGGGTGAACTGCAGGTCCACGTTCTCTCCACTGACGGCGACCTTTGTGTTGCGGCCGCCGGCGGACAGCACTTCGATTCGCGCAACCTGAACCGCACCTCCGACACCGCCCTGAGTGACTGTCAGCCAGTCAGCATCGCCCTGACTGAAACGCAGCAGGCCTCCCAGCAGGCCGGAACATACGCAGGCTCCGGCGACAACAATGCACATGTAGATGGCACTTTTTTGCTGCGACATGCGAAACAGCAGAATGGCCACGACACCGGAAAGGAGCGTGTAGAGGCCGAAGAAAGCCACGATCAGAATTCGGTTTCGTTCGGTGCCACCGTCTCGTGTGCTGCGCACGTCTCCCTGCTCAACCAGAGATGTGACGTGGTGCTTCGGCAGCAGCGCGACAGCCTCGGCGATCAACTTTCGAGTGGATGCGCCCTCATCGGAAACCAGCGGCTGCGAGTATTCATAAATCGCACCGAGCCCGACGTGGCGAATTTTAAACTCTTCCGACTGAACGCCGGCACTGCCTGGCAACGGCGAGGACTCCTTCAGACGATCGATGATCTCCTCGGACTTCGCGTGGATGAAGAGAGTGCCGCCCTGGCACACCCACTCAGCCACAGATCTCCACTGAGCTCGGTTCAACGCGGACTCAACGGCGCCCTCGCGAAAGATGATCGCCTGCATGGCGACGAGCGGACCGGGATGATTCGGCACCTGCCAGGACTTCGCGGTGAGGCATTGAATTGAGCGTCCCGTCGCACCTGACATCGCGTCGGCCGCTCCGACCAGCGACGAATCGGAAAGCGCACCGGGAAGCTGGAGGCGGCGTCCCCCATCATCGACGAACAAAGCAAAGTTTACGTCCTCAAGGAATTGTCGGCCCGTGTTGATCGGCAGCTCTCGACGCCAGAGAACGTCTTCCTCACCTGTCAGTGTTGCGAAGCACTCATACCACTTTTCCATCGCCTGAATCGACGCAACTCGACGTGACGTTCCGGGGGCGACGAAGACTTCTCCGAGGTCCACCTCATGGCCGTTCACCGGCTCGGAAAGGGTGAGCCGTCCTTCGATCATCCGGTCGGAATGATTGGTCAGCAGAAACGAAATCGGAACGGGCCTCGCCGGATCAACGATCCCGTCTTAGCCGATCGCCGCTTCAATCACAAGACCGGGCGAGTCGATCTTCTTTTCGGACTCTTCAAACTGCGATCGAGCACCGCACGGAAACAGAATCAGCAGCAATGCCGACAAGGCGAGCCGACCAACATTCTCAAGAGAGCCGGCGGAGCCACGAAGAAAAACGCCCATGAACTGATCTCCCGCGCTGATCGTTTGAGATACATCTCCCGCAATTTCCGCCCGCGACGCCGGATTCCGAAGAGCGTCACAACGAGCAGCAGGCCATGAACCACGTAGAACGGAGCCGCCGAAATGTCCCGAGGAAACCGCGGCCCCATTTCGTTGAAAAGTTGCATGAGAACAGCAACCGGCGAGACCATTGCAAGCTGCGGAGCCCACTCCGCCAGAAACGAAAACTGACGCACCTCAGCCACTTCCAGAATGGACATCGCAACGAAGACCGGCAAACGGCAGAAATAGAATCAGACCGAGAAACAGATTCTGCGACGTCGCTTTGCCAATCACAAAACGCAGCGGCGAAATTCCAATCAGCACAATCTGGTCGAAGTATCGCCCGACCCGCGGACCCCAGAAGACTGTCACCAGCCGTAACGGAATCAGGACGGTCGCAAAGGCGGTCGCCCCCCCAGAAGAATCAGCGCCAGCAACTGACCAAACTCAACGTTCTCTGTGATGTCTCGACAATCGCGGTCGTTCGGGTCGAGCATCAGCGGCAGCACGAGCATCATGACCGCCCCGTTCAGCAGGAGCGCGGTCAGCCCGATGCTGAATCCGGAAATCAGATTCGCCCGGTCCCGGCCGTACGTCGGACTGTCGCGAAAGAGATCGATGAATCGGCGAAACGCGTTCATGTCACCTTCCCGGCGGTCGAGCGCATGAAGATTTCTTCGAGGTCCGGTGCATCTTCAGCAAACTGCAGGATGCGGATGTTGTGCCTGAGCAGTTCCGCAAGGACAAAGTTGCCGTCGGGTTCGTCACTGCGGATGACCAGACACTGATCCCGCCGTTCACAGGACTCGACACCGCCCAGCTTTGCCAGCAGCTCTCCCGCCCGCTCGATGTCGACATCAGGAACGCGCAGCTTGACGATGCGGCTTGTCGCTCCGTAATGGCCGCGGAGCGACTCCAGGTCTCCGTCAAGAACGAGCTTCCCGGCTTCCAGAAGGCCGATCCGATCGCTGATCTCCTCAATACCCGGAAGAATGTGGGAGCTGATGATGATCGTTTTGCCCATCGAAGCGAGCGCCCGCACGATTGCCCGCAGCTCGGTCCGGGCCCGCGGATCCAGGCCGCTCGCCGGTTCGTCCAGCACAAGCACCTCCGGATCGTGAAGCAGCGTCTTTGCGAGCAGCAACCGCTGACGGTTGCCGGTCGAGAGGCCTTTGACCATGACGTCTTCGCGGCCGGCCAGATCGGTCAGCTCACAGACATCTTTGATCCTCTGCTTCCGGTCGGATTTCTGAATGCCGTAACAGGCAGCCGAAATATTCGAGGTACTCCTCAATCGTCAGGTTCCGCGGGCTGCCAAACTCCGCCGGCATGAAACCGAGCTTTCTTCGTGCGGATCGCGGAGAGTCGCAGACAGACTGACCTTCGATTCGGATGTCGCCGCTGTCCGGCCGGGCGAGCGACGAAATGACTCGCAGCAGCGTCGTCTTTCCTGCCCCCCGTTCGGACCGATCAGGCCCAGCGTCTGTCCCCGCTCGACGCGCAGGCTGACCTGATCCACCGCGACAAGGCTGTCGAATGATTTCGTGACATTTTCAATTTCAACAACCACGTCGCTCAAATTCGACTTCCGCGTTTCAGGTGAGGTGTCGCAAAGGCTGTCGGCGTCGAGCCGAAATTATTCACCCGTTTCTTGAAATTCCCGCGAGACTGCCAGCATACGTGATCTGAGAAAGCGTGCTCCGCCAGGCTGTTGCCGGCTCACTTCGCGAGTGCCGCCTCGATCGCCGCCACGGCCTGCTTCGCCAGCTCCTGCGAACCGTCCTTCGTGTAGTGCACATTCGCCGGAAGCTGTAGCTCTTTATTCTGCATCGAGAATGAGTACTGATCGTCAATGGCGATTTTGTTCTCGTCCATGATTTTCTTCGCGACCGCGTTGTACCTGATCGAGTCCCCAACGACTCGACCACTCGCTCCCTCTGGGACCGGCGTCGTCGATCGCCAGATCAGTTTCACTTTGGTCTTCTTCAGACGAGCCACAAGCTTTTTCAGGTTGGCTTCGTACTCGTCAATGGGAACCTGCTGTTTGCTGCCGGCCGCCGTCAGATCGGCAAGGCTTTTTCCATCGGCACTGAGATATTTCAGATCGTGCAGACCCCAGTTGAAGTGGATGACGTCCCACTTGCCATCGCCGAGCCACTTGTCAATCTCGGCGACACCTCTGGTCGTCGGGCCGCAATTCGTGAGTGGGCGATGGACGTTGGCCTTGCCTTTCAACAGGGTGCGGACCGGCACCGTATACCCGATCGAAATGGAATCGCCGATCAGAAGAACTCGCGGCAGTCCCGGCACATCCTCGATCTTCGCCATCGCAGGATTGGGGGAGGTCTTGCGGACGGCTTTCTTCTTCGCGTCCTGGGCAACGGCAGACTGCGTCAAGGCAAGTGCGAGCCCCAGCAGACAGACGACCGCGATGTTTCGTTCGATACGTTTCATAGTGTTTCCTTTGTCATCAACGAATTGATTTCCGGCCACCTGGCGAAAACCGGCCTTTTTCTCTCAGAACGTCACGGCTGGTCAGCCCCTCGGCCTATCGACTCGCAACTCATCTTAAACCAACTGACACGAATTCGTCCTGCGCACAGATGTCCCAAACGACGTTTGGAACGGCCAATCCGTATCGTCAGCCGACCGGAAAATGGAGCGGACAAACCCGCACGTCCAGAAAAAACACGAGCTGCGTTCCCGCGACTTCGTCACGTTCGTTGTCCCGACTGCTTCCTGATAAAACTCCCCGCATGAAACACATTCGAAACTTCTGCATCATTGCCCATATTGATCATGGCAAGTCGACTCTGGCCGATCGGCTCATTCAAGCCTGTGGAGGCGTCGAGCTGCGTGATTTTCACGAACAGATGCTCGACTCGATGGATATCGAGCGTGAACGAGGCATCACCATCAAGAGCAATTCGATCACGCTCAATTATCGTGCAGCAGATGGCCAGGACTATTTGCTGAACCTGATCGATACGCCGGGCCATGTGGATTTTTCGCACGAAGTCCGGCGTTCTTTGATGGCGTGCGAAGGCGCGTTGATCGTGGTCGACGCGTCTCAGGGGGTCGAAGCGCAGACGGTCGCGAACCTCTATCTGGCTCTGGAATATGAGCTGACTCTCCTGCCGGTCATCAACAAGATCGACCTTCCGTCCGCGGACATCGAACGTACGCAGGAGGCGATTGATGCCGAACTGGGCCTCGATCCGTTCGAAGCGATTCCGATCTCCGCAAAGAACGGCATTGGCATCGAGGACGTGCTGGTGGGTATCGTCGAGAAACTGCCGGCTCCTCAGGGTGATCCGGATGCGCCGCTGAAGGCACTCGTGTTCGACGCTCATTTTGACACATATCGCGGCGTGATTCTTCAATGCCGCGTGATGGATGGCACACTCAAGCCACGCGACACGATTCACTTCATGCACGCTGACCGTGACTTTACGGTGGATGAGGTCGGCTATAACCAGATGAAGCTCAGGCCTCAGAAACAACTCACTGCCGGTGAGGTCGGTTACGTCGTCGCCGGAGTCAAAAGTGTCCAGGACATCGAGATCGGAGACACGATTACCCTGCGTGATCGGCAGACCAAAGAGCCGATTCCTGGCTACCAGAAAGCCAGGCAGGTTGTCTTTTCTTCCATCTATCCAATGGACACGGGCGATTACGTGGAACTCACGAAGGCCCTGGAGAAGCTCGCGATTAATGACGCGGCACTCACGTTTGAAAAAGACAGTTCTGCGGCGCTTGGCTTCGGGTTTCGCTGTGGGTTTCTCGGCCTGCTTCACCTGGATGTGATTCAGGAACGATTGCGGCGGGAGTTCGACATCGGCCTGGTCATCTCGGCGCCGTCCGTGAAGTACAAGCTCACTTTGCGGGACGGTTCCACGATCGAAGTCGACAATCCCAGTTACTGGCCCGATCCGTCAACGATTGATTCCTGCAGCGAGCCGTACATCAAAGCCTCGATTCTGACTCCTGAGACATACGTCGGCCCCGTCATGGAACTGTGCCGGGAACATCGCTCAGAAAGTCAGACGATGAATTACCTGTCCGCCAGTCGGATCGAAGTCATCAGCATCATGCCGCTTGGCGAGGTGCTGTTCGACTTTTACGGCAACCTGAAAATGATTACGCGAGGATACGGCTCATTCGACTACGAGCCGATCGAGTATCGAATCACCGATGTGGTGAAAGTCGATATTCTTGTCAACAAGGAACCCGTCGACACGCTTTCCTACCTCGTTCATCGCGACAAGGCGCGACCTCGGGCACTGCACTATTGCGAGCGACTTGCCGAAGAGATTCCGCGCCACCAGTTCAAAATACCAATCCAGGGAGCCATCGGTGGCGACATTATCGCGAGAACGACGATCGCCCCGTACCGCAAAGATGTGACCGAGAAACTGTACGGCGGCGACGTGACGCGCAAGAAAAAACTTCTCGAAAAGCAGAAGAAAG
>ERZ891418.57-NODE-57-length-37359-cov-7.333476_pt1 | contig 37359 bp, 27 predicted proteins | sample MGYA00521236_ERZ891418 | MGnify/ENA primary metagenome ERZ891418 (study PRJEB32303, sample SAMEA104408696) | aquatic metagenome | biome: Brackish water; feature: Chemocline; material: water | place: Baltic Sea | collected 2014-10-18T10:34:00 | depth 100 m ... | reverse complement strand
GACGATCCCGCTGAAACTCCTCCAGACGACCCCGCCGAAGTCCCTCCCACCGACGCCGCTCCTTCCCCTTGAGGCCAGGCATGCGTAATCACGATTCCGACCTCTGCGATTCTTTCCGCGTTTGCGTGTTCGCGCTGGGCGTCTGCGTGCTCGTCTCGTCCGCGTCGGCCGAACTGTTCGAACCGAAGCAGCGATTCCTTGGGATGCGGAACAACGGAGAGCGGGTCAACGATGAGCAGGTCACCGAGTGGGGTGACCAGGCCGCCGTTCCGAAACTCGCCGGGCAGCCGATCTTCGACGCGGGCAATCCGTTTCGCTGGCTGATCGATCAGGCCGTGCCGCTGCCGACTGCTCCGGAAGCGTTCGTCGAGTTCCTTGGTGGTGACTGCCTTCCGGGGCGAGTCGTCGACTATGTGCCGGCTGATTCAAACTCGTTTGAGGTCCACGCCGAACTGCTCGTCGTCGAGCCACTGATTTCGATCGACGTTCCCGGTCAACCGACGACTCCCTTTCTGCGCATCGACACGCGATGGCTGCGTCGCGTCGTGTTTCAAAAACGCTCGACCAACCCGCAGCGCTATCAGCCAGGCACCGTGTTTCTTCACGACGGCAGCCAGGTGAGCTTTCGCGTCGTCCGCTGGTCCGAGACAGCTCTCTCCCTCCTGACGGAAAGCGGCGTTCAGAATCTGTTGTTCTCGCAGGTCGCCGAGCTGCACATGCCGGCCGCTGATCCCTGGAATGTCTACTTCGAGCAACTCGCAACGCTGTCGCCGAATCTTGAAGCACGACTCCTGCAGGTCGAGACCTCGACGGGTCTCACACTGACGGCCTCGACCGAGCGTTACCAGCCGCAGTTCAGTGGCGACAAAAACAAGTCCGAAAACTGGTATCCGCTGTTCCAGCCCGCCTGGAGCCTCGACCCGATTTCCGTTCCGTTCAAAGAGATTCGCACATGGCGGTTTTTTTCAACGCTGGAGCCGCCGATGACTCTGTTCGAGCCGACGTCCGCGCGGCTCAATCCGGTTTTCAGTGGTGGCTGGAACTGGCAACGCAACCAGAGCGTCCAGCGGTCGCCACTCAAAAATGTCTCGCTGCTGTCCGGCTGGGGTTTCGGAGTTCACGCGCCGACAGAGCTGGCGTTCGCTCTGCACCCGACCGTGACCGGCATCCGAAGCCGGCTCGGTCTCGACAGTGTCGTTGAAAATGGTGGCAGTGCTGAGGCTCTCATCGCGATCTCGACAAACGAAGCCGCGCCTGTTTTCAAGAGCGGAGTCCTCGTCGGATCAGACAAGACGGCCGACACCAACTGGCTCAACGTGACCGCGTCCGCCGACGGAACAGCGACGCTGAAACTTAAGGCCGATCCTGCCATCACGACTCGCCCGAAAGGCTCGGACCCGTTCGACATTCGAGACTGCATTGACTGGCTTGAGCCTCAATGGCGACTCGACGCCGCGAAGACGAAGCTCGAAGTCCAGTCACGACAACCGGCGACTCTGCTCGCGATTCGCGGCTGGAACCTGTCGTCAAAACTGCTGACCGGCGAGCTGACCGCGGAAGAGCAGAAAGCCGTGACTGCCGGAATCAACGTGAGCGGATTTCGCGACGACACAATTCCCGAGGCGCCTCGTTACCGGCTGGCCATGCAGCCGCAGGACCAGTTCGTTGTGCTGTCTCGTGAGATGTCCGTCGAGAGCGGCGATCGCTGGCTGGCGATCTGCGTGAGCCGTCATCCGGCCGCGACGACACCAACTCTCGCTCAGATCAGGATCGAGGGCCGGGCCGTTGTGCAGCAGTTGGTTCCGGATCGAACCGGACGAGCCGACCCGGATCCGATCCTCGCCCCGGTGTCCGAATTCTCGGGGAAGAAAGCGCGGGTCGAGGTCGTTCTCATTTCGCAGGGTGACAAATCGCTCGTTGACTGGCGCGGCGCGAAGCTGCTGAGTCGCCGTCCTGGACTCGTGAAGCTGTTTGACGAGGAAGAAGGATTTCTCAAATTGCTCGGCGATGATGAGGGCGCGGCGTCACTCGCGACGACAGAAAAATCCAGCGGCAACGTGTCGCTCAAAATCACCGGCGGCGAACTGGCTCACCAGATCGGCGATGGCGGTTTGCCGGTTCGCGAATTCCCGCAACTGGGCGAGTACCGTTTCCTTCGGTTCGCCTGGAAAAAGGATGGCGGCACGGGCATCGCTCTGCGGATCGGGCATGACGGCGAGTTCGGCGTTCCGGAAGTCGAAGCCGGACGCCAGAAGCCAGCGCGAGCGTTTACCCCCGCCGCGGCCGTGGCGATGCGTAACCGCCAACGAAACGTCCGCAACCCGCGGGCACCGCAGAAGACGGACGCCCGTGGTGCTCAGTTCGGCTACCAGTACGACGCCGGCCCGCGCGAAGCCACCGAACCCGTGTTGAGACTGGATCGAACAATCCCGGAAAACTGGACGCCTCAAGGACGAGACATCTTTGGCGAGTTTGGCACATTCAGCTTGACTGGCCTCGCGTTTTCCTGCCCCGACGGGACGGCGGCTTACTTTGACGGGATTTATCTGGCGCGAACTCAGGACGACTTTCAGTACATCCCCGAAACAATCGGCAGCTCGCTTGAGGCCGACGTGGCCGCGAACGAAAACGTCGTGGCTTCGGCGCGGCGTCCGGAGAATCCTGGCACGCTGCTCGCGAAAGTCGCGCCGCAGTTCACGCTCGACAAAATCGGTGAGCCGGTGCTGCACCTCAAGGAGTTTGCCGGAAAGAAAGATATCATCCAGACAATGCCGCCGGCTCAGAATGTCCCGTGCATCCTGAGTGCTCCCGTTTCTGTCCGGCCCGGAAAGAAGACGATCCTGGCAGCGTCGGTCAACCGGCATCCCGAAGGCGACTGGCAACTCAACGTGAAAGTCGGGGCCGAGCAGATTCACAGCTCAATGGTCGATGCCACCACCGCGAAGGATGGATGGGTTGAACTGGAAGTCGACCTCTCAAAGTTCGCCGGAAAGAACATCGTTGTGGAGGTTCACAACCACCCCAACAACTGGCAGTACGAGCACGCCTACTGGAGTCGGCTGGCGATCGTCGAGAAATAGCCTGTTAATGCGTCGGCAAGGATGACAGAACCGCCACTCGATAAAACTCTCGCTGGCGTGAATCCCGTGCAGAATTAAACTGACTCTCACCGTCCTGTTCACTGACTCCAACTGGCTGATTCGATGAATCGATTTCTGATTGCTGCCTGTGTTTCTGCCCTGCTGCCCGGCTCAGCCTCATTCGCGAAGGACGTCAAGTTCAACCGCGACGTGCGGCCAATCCTCGCTGCCAACTGCTTTCATTGTCACGGACCGGACGACGGGCAGCGTAAAGCGGAGTTGCGGTTCGACGAGGAAGCTGGGATCACGAAGTCTTTCGCGGGAGGGCTTGCGAAGAGCGAAGCCTGGCGGCGGATTAACTCGACGGATCCGGATGAGAAGATGCCGCCCGCGGAGTCTCATCGCGAACTGAAGACCGGCGAGATTGCGATTCTGAAAGACTGGGTCGAGGCCGGCGCCTCGTGGGAAGGGCACTGGTCATTCCTGCCGCCCGTGAAGGCGGTCGTACCGGATGTCAAAGAGAAATCTCGTGCGAAAAACGCCATCGACGCTTTCATTCTGAAACGCCTCGAACTGGAGGGTCTCAACCCGAACGATGAGGCCGACAAAGAACGGCTGTTGCGACGCGTGACCTTCGACCTGACCGGCCTGCCGCCAACCATCGAACAGATCGACGTGTTTCTGGCAGACACCAGCGAAAACGCTTATGAAAAAGTCGTCGACCAGCTGCTGGCCTCGCAACCATTCGGCGAGCGGATGACGCTTATGTGGATGGACGCGGCCCGGTACGGTGATTCCAGCGTCTTTCACGCGGACGGGCCACGCGACATGTGGCCGTGGCGCGACTGGGTCATCTCGGCTTACAACTCGAACAAGCCGTTCGACCAGTTTACGGTTGAGCAACTTGCCGGAGACCTCATCCCGAACGCGACGAACGATCAGAAAATCGCGACCGGTTTCAATCGGAACAACGCGACGACGGATGAAGGGGGAGCCATCGCCGAAGAGTACCGTGTCGAGTACGCCGTCGACCGCGTGAAGACGACCTCGATGGTCTGGATGGGGCTCAGCCTGGAGTGTGCTCAGTGCCACAACCACAAGTACGACCCCATCACGATGACCGATTACTACCGCTTCTTCGCGTTCTTCAATCAGGCTTCAGACCCGGGCATGCAGTCGCGGAAAGGCAATCAGTCTCCCGTTGTCGACGCGTTTGACGCGACGAAAATGGCACAGGCCGCGATCCTCAAACAGCAACTGCCGATACTCGAAGCAAAGCTCAAGCAGCACTCCGAGTCCGTCGAGCCAGCGTTTCTGGCGTGGCTGACAGAAGCGTCGAAAAGTTTAGACGAGAAACCCAGCCTGCCCGGCGGGGCGATCGCCCATCTGACGCTCGACGAGGACCTGACCGATCTGGCGGATCCGAAACGACAGGCGACGATCAAGGGGAAGGCTCAGTACGCCGATGGAAAATTCGGCAAGGCCTTTCTGTGTGATACCCGGAACTGGATCGATGCCGGACAGCTCGGCGACTTCGACACCGGCCAAGCCTTCTCGTACGGCTGCTGGATCAAGCCGAAAGGAAATGCCAACGGGGCTCCCATCACAAAGATGGCAGACGGCAACGCGTACCGCGGTTACGACATGCTGTTCAGCAATGGTCGGCTTTCGGTTCACATCATCAACACGTGGCCGACGAATGCGATCAAGGTCAATACGAAAGGGATTTTGAAGAAGGACGACTGGCAGCACGTCTTCGTGACGTACGACGGGTCAAGCAAAGCGGCCGGGGTGAAAATCTACTTCGACGGCAAACCTCAGGAATGGACGATCGAGCAGGACCGGCTCAGCGCGACGATCCGCACGAAATCGCCATTCCACATCGGCCGCCGCAATCCCGGCGGCCCGTTCAACGGGCTCATTGATGACGTCCGTGTTTACGACCGGGCTCTGACCGAAGGCGAGGTGCAGGCTCTCGCAGGAAACGATCCGATCGGCCCCCTGCTTGCCATGAAATCGGAAGAGCGAACGACGGACCAGCTCGCGCAACTGCGAGTGCACTACCTCAACGCTGAGGACAAGAATTACCAGCAGATTTCAAAAGAGGTCCGCGAGTTCAAAGCGAAGATCACCGACGGCGAAAAGCCAGTGAGTAACGTCATGGTGATGGCTGATGTCGGAACGATGCGGCCGACGTTTATTCTGGACCGGGGGAACTACGCCTCACCATTGAAGGACAAAGGCGTTCAGCCAGGCGTGCTGTCGGCCTTGCCACCGTTGCCCGAGGGCGTTCCGCAGAACAGACTGGGACTGGCTAAATGGCTGGTCGATCCCGCGCATCCTCTGACCGCTCGCGTCACGGTCAACCGCTACTGGTACATGCTGTTCGGCTCGGGGCTTGTCGAATCGCTGGGTGACTTCGGTGCTCAGGGCGAGTGGCCCAGCCATCCGGCACTGCTGGACTGGCTGGCCGTCGACTTTGTTGAGAGCGGCTGGGACATCAAGCGGATGCTCAAACAAATGGTCATGTCGGGCACCTATCGGCAGTCGTCGCGCGTCACGCAAGAGCTGCTCGAAAGAGACCCGCAGAACCGGTTGCTCGCGCGCGGCCCGCGTTTCCGGCTGCAGGGGGAATTCATTCGCGACAACGCTCTCGCAGCCAGCGGCCTGCTCGTCGGAAAGATCGGCGGGCCTTCCGTGAAGCCGTATCAGCCGCCCGGACTGTGGAACGAAGTCAGCCTCAGTGGCGAGCGGTTCGTTCAGGACAAGGGCGAGAACCTCTACCGCCGCAGCATGTACACATACTGGAAGCGGTCCTCGCCGGCTCCATCGATGACAATTTTCGATGCGCGAACTCGGGAGAAATGTGTTCTGCTTCGGTCGAGAACCAACACGCCGCTCCAGGCTCTCGTCACGTTGAATGACGTGCAGTTTGTTGAGGCATCGCGAGCTCTCGCGCAGCGTGCCATCAAATCGGCAGAGTCGGTCGACCAGCAGATCGTGACAGCCTTTCGCCTGGCGACTGGACTGCATCCCCGACCCGTCGTGCTGGAGATTCTCAAAGAGGCTTACCAGGAAGAACTTGTCGTTTTCAAAGAAGATGGCGAGCGGGCAAAGAAACTGATTTCGCTCGGCGAAACGAAACGCGACGAGTCAATCGACGCGGCTCAGCACGCGGCAATGACCATCGTGACCAGCATGATTCTCAATCTCGACGAGACGCTGACCCGCGGATGAGTGTCGAATCTGTGTCAGCCCATCTGTGTCAGCCCAGCAGCTTCAGGCAGGGCTCGCCTTCGTTGATGGTTGGTCGTTCCGGGCGGCCTTTGTAGCGGTAGGTCACCTTCATATTGTCCAGGCCGAGCATGTAAAGAATCGTCGCGTGCAGGTCGTGCACGTGCAGTCGATCCTCGATGGCGTGCAGACCGAGTTCGTCAGTTTCGCCGATCACCTGGCCGCCTTTGATACCGCCTCCGGCCATCCACATCGTGAACCCCGAGACGTTGTGGTCGCGGCCGTCGCCTTTTTCGCTCATCGGAGTCCGGCCGAATTCGCCGCCCCACACCACGAGCGTTTCGTCGAGCAGACCGCGCCGTTTGAGATCCTTCAAAAGTCCTGCGACAGGCAGGTCGCTTTGAGCGCAGTTCTCAGTGTGGTTTTTCTCGATCGCCGAGTGGGCGTCCCACTTGCTGCCGGTGCCGTGGTAAAGCTGGACGAAGCGGACTCCCCGCTCGACCAGTCGCCGGGCGAGCAGGCAGTTGCGGCCGAACGTGTCAGTCTTCTTTCCACCGATGCCGTACAGGTCCTGAGTTTCTTTTGACTCGCCGCTCAGGTCGACGGCCTCCGGCGCGGCGGCCTGCATGCGGAACGCGAGTTCGTAACTGGCGATGCGGGCTTCGAGTTCGCTCTGCTGTTCGCGCGACTCGGCATGATTCTCATTGAGCTGTTTCAGAAAGCTCAGCTTGGCTTTTTGTCGCTCGATGGAGACTCCAGCTGGAGTTGAGAGATTCTCGATGGGCTGTGCGCCGATCGAAAACCGCGTTCCTTGATAAGCGGCCGGCATGAAACCGGATCCCCAGTTTCGCGGCCCGTTGACAGGATTCGATTTGGAATCGGGAATCACGACGAAGGCCGGCAGATTCTGATTCTCTGTGCCCAGGCCATAGCTGACCCACGATCCGAGCGACGGCCGGCCCGCCGTAAAGACGCCGGTGTTCATCTGGCAGACGCCGCCGGAATGGTTAATGCCATTCGTCCAGCAGCCGCGCAGAACAGCGATGTCGTCGGCACAGGTTGCTGTGTGAGGCAGCCAGTCGGAAACCCACATGCCGGACTCTCCGTGCTGGCTCCATTTTCGTTGGGATGGAAGCAGCGGCGCGTTGTACTCGCCCATCGGCGTGATGACTGGCTTGAACGATGCGGGAAGCGGCTGCCCGGCCAGTCGAGTCAATTCCGGTTTTGGATCGAAGGTGTCCATTTGAGAGGGTCCACCTTCCATGAAGAGGAAGATAACGCTCTTCGCCCCGACAAAATGGTGAGGCAGCTTCGGCGAAACGGGAGAGTCCGTCCGCGGCGCAGCCTGAAGCGGATCGGCGTTCTCAGCGAGCAATCCGGCAAGAGCGACCGCACCGAAGCCGGCTCCGCTGCGACACAGCATGTCGCGCCGCGAAACCGGCCGCTCAAAATGCGGGACCTGAAACATCTGAGTGAGTCGCGAAGTCATTCCGGATTCCTGCTCTGGTGGAAGCGTCGCGAAACTCACTTCGCTTCATTTACTTTTCGTAGTCGGCACAGACCCAGCCACCGAGGGTGGGTTCGTAATCGACCAGCTCATTGTCCGCAAAATAGATGCCGATTTCGCGTGCGGCGGCTTCCGGTCCGTCGCTGCCGTGTACCAGATTCAGCTGCTGGCTCGAACCAAAGTCACCGCGGATTGTACCGAGCGGCGCTTCACGACCGTTCGTGCAGCCAAGCATCGCTCGGACCACTTTAATCGCTTCCGGGCCTTCGAGCACCATAGCGACCACGGGGGCCGACGTGATGAACTCTTCCAGGTCCGGGTAGAACTTTTTAGTGATGTGCTCTTCGTAATGCTTCCGGGCGAGTTCCGGAGTGACCTGAATCAATTTCAGGCCAACGGTCTTGAGTCCTTTTCGCTCCAGTCGCGAATAAATTTCGCCAACGAGCCGCCGCTGAACGGCATCCGGTTTGAGCAGGACAAAAGTACGTTCAATCGCCATTTGAGTCTCCTCCGTGAGTGTTGAATTTGTGCCGGGTCGACCGTTTGACGCGTCAGGCCGAACCGGGAAATCGTCTTGCGTCTTGAAGGACATCTTCACGCAACCGTCACATCTGGAACAGCCTAACGGAGATTGTTCGGACGCTGCAATTGCGGGAATTGTCGGTTTTCGCATCGGGCCGCGATGGTCGATCAAGGCAGAGCATCCACCGAACTTTCCTCTTGCCTCGCCTGCCGCGCCGATGATCGACCCACCCCGGCTTCGCCGTTTCGATATCGTGATTCTTGTTGTCTGCTGGCTTTCCGTCAGCCTGCCGGCAGTGCTGATTCCGCACACACCAGTTGGCGAGGAAGCCGCGATCGTCCAGGCCGGGCGAGGCCTCAACACCACAACTGACGACGCAGCGGATTCCGACATTCCGCATTGGCTCGCCGGGTTGGCTGCTCTTCTTAGCGATGCCGGTGCCGAGGCCCTGGCTTTGCGAAGCCTTGCCGTTTGTGTCGGACTGGCCACGGTTCTTATCAGCGGGTTTCTGGCTGCGCGATGGTTCGGCCGCCGAACGGGGTTGCTGGCCGGACTGATCGCGGCGACGAGTGCCGGGCTGAGCGGGTCCGTCTGGCACAGCGGAGTCGCGATCTGGCTCTCGGCGGCCGTGCTGACAACCATCTATTGGTTTTCCGAAATTGAGTTGCCGCGCGAGAATTCCGAGCATCGAGGTCCGACCCTCAGGTGGTTGCCTCGCGGGAAGTCGCTGTCGATTGCTGGACTTGTCAGCTGGCTTGGATTCACGGCAGTTCTCATCGGTCCTGCCGAAGTGGGAATCGTCATCGTGCTGCCGCTCGGCGTGTACCTCCTCCGACAGCGGCGTGAGGCGACTCTCGAAATCCTTCGGTCGCCTGGCTGGCTCGTCACGGCGGGACTGTTTGTGGCTGCTGTGTCGTCTGGCCATCTACCGGGCTGGCCTTCAGAGGTGACGGTCACGAGGCTGGCTGATTCCGCTTCACTCTGGGCCGCCGGCCTCGCGGACGGAGCGAGTCGGCTCGATCGCCTGGCCGAACTGGGACGAGCGGTCATGCCGTGGGGAGTCCTTGTTCCGTTCGGCTTGTGGCTCACGCGGCACGAGGCACTTGCCGTCCGCCATTCGCGCGAGCGGCTGCTGCTGTGCGTCACCCTGACGGCTCCGCTGGTGAGCGTGCTGCTGTTTCCCGCATGGCCGAAACTGATTCCTGCCGTGTGCAGCCTGTGGAGCCTCCCGGCAGCAGTCGCACTCGATCGAATCTGGACCGCCGCGACGACGACAAGCCAGCGTCACCGGCGGGCGACTCTCATTCCGGTTTCGCGAATCGGTTTCAGTGCGGCAGCCCTGCTTTGCATTCTGAGCGGCCTCGTCGGCGAGTGGTCGCGGCCCGAATTGCTCGACGATGATTTCCTCAGCCGAGTGGTGTCGACGAGGAACGGCGAGCGCCTGCAGATTGATGTCAGCGCGCAGGATCGCGTGCGGGTTCTCAGCCGGCTTGAAAATCCGTCGGACGGAGAAGCGATCGCTCCGGCAGATTCAGAAATGAAAAAAGCCGCATCGCGCTCAAGGACTCTCGTCGTTTCTTCGCCGAGCCGGATTGCCGACTCAGCGGGACATCGGCCCTACCGGAAACTTCTTGAGAGTCAGCATCGAGCCGGGCAGGACGATTGCCTGACGCTCTACGAAATCGGGCCGAGCCAGATCGCAGAGCAGCCGCGCGAGATCCGCTGAGGATTTGTCCCGAAACGACTTCTCGAAGTGATTTCGGACGCGTTCCCGAGTGCCTTCGTGTGAGCCCTCGTCCAGTCACGCCGCAGAATCCGCTCAACCGGAATTTCGTGACACGCACGCCGACGGATCTGCCTCAGAGCTGCCGAGCTGCCGGCGCGGGGCTCCAGCGTGGGGTAAATTTCAGCACCCGTCCGCGTGCTCCGCTCTCGCACGCCAGTCGACTTCGCACCTCTCTAATGAGCGCCGAATTGTCATGGTGAGCCGCAGATTATTCATCGCGATTTCCTCGCTTATTCTTCTGCTGTACTTCTCGGCCATCGCCATTCCGGTCGCGTTGGGGCAGGACGTTGCCCCTCATCGCGTTTCCCCGCGGCCCTCATTCTGCGATGAGCACCACTGGATCCTGAGCGTTCGTCACTGCCCGAAAGACTGCACTCCGTGTTCCGTCGCCAACTGCCGTTTTGGAGTCAGTGTGGGCGACTGGTTCGGCAACGAGTGGGCGTCGGACGAGGACACGTTTCGCAGCTGGGTGCGTCCGGGCGTGCCGATCGTCATCTACGTTCACGGCAGCTTCGTTCCGGACGACACGGTATTGACCGATGCGACGCAGACGTTTCGCTGGCTGAGGCAGGCCGCTCCGCAGCGCGACGTTCAGATGATTTCCTTCACCTGGAAAAGCGATGGCATCTTCACGCTCGACCCGGCCGTCGCCGTCAGCTCGCTTGTTCCAGGAATTGACGTTGCCATTCTCGGACAGCGAGCGGAAGTCAACGGCATTCGCCTGGCGAAGTTGATCCTCTCACTTCCGGAGCAGTCGCCTGTCTGCGTCATCGGACACAGCCATGGCGGGAGAATCCTTGCGTCGGCTCTCGACCTTCTGGGAGGAGGCAGCCGCTGCGGAGTTCAACTGTGCCCCGGCCCGAGCGGACGTCGCGTGCGAGGCATCTTTGCCGCCGCCGCCCTGGATCACGACTGGATGAACCCTGGCGAGCGGTACGATCGAGCCATGTGCGGAGCCGAGTGCATCCTCAATATGAAATCGCGTCGGGACTGGGCTCTGGCCATTTACCCGCTCCGCAAACCGTTTTCGCCAAGAGCACTCGGGCAGGTTGGCTTCACGGCGAAAGATGTTGGCCGGCTTGGCGGCTTCGCGGATCGAATCGCCGAAGTCGACGTCACAAACACGATCGGGACCGGCCACATCTGGCCGCGCTACACCGAGCGCCCCGAGTTTGCACAGATGCTTCTCCCCTGGCTCTATTACACTTCGTTCGAGTGATCCCGGACGATGTTGGGCTCACGAGAGCACTTTCAGAGTTGGTTTTCAGGGTACAGCAATACAAGCACGAAGCGCCAGCAAGTGAATCAAAACAATACGATCCACTCGCTGGCGCTTCGTGCTTGTAAGATCTGAAGACGAATTCTGAAACTGCACTGACAGATCGTTGAAGAGGCGGAATTGATTTAGCGGAGCGACGCGAGCCGCCCGGTTTTGCATGAAAAAACGCGCTCTGACCGGGCGGCGCGAGCCGGTCCGCTACCTGGTTTGGCTTTCTCAACAGGCTGCCAAGTTAAAGCCCGAACGTTGCCAGCAGCGCGCGGTGAGCTGCCTCACCCTGCTCTGACGAGACCACCACGCTGATCCGGATTTCGCTGGTGTTAACCATGTCGACGTTGATCTTCGCTTTGGCCAGAGCTTTGAACATCTGCTGGCCGACGCCTGTGTGGCTTCGCAGACCGATGCCCATCACGCAGAGCTTGGCGATCTTCCGATCGTGACTGAACTTCGCATCCGGCCAGGCTTCAAGAACCTCGCGAATCAGTAGCAGACACTGGTCGACGTCGGTTCGAGGAATCGTGAACGACAGGCTGGCCAGACCGTCCCGACCAATGTTCTGCACAATCATGTCGACCATGATGCCGCCTTCAGCGACTGCTCCAAACAGCTTGCTGGCAACGCCGGCTTCGTCGGGAAGACCGCGAATCGTCAGGCGCGCCTGGTTGACGTCGAACTGAACCTCGCTGACGACGATGTCCTCCATCGAGGCCAGATTTTCGACGACCACTTTTTCAATGTCGCTCTGCGCAGTCGATGCCACCGCAGATTCCGCAGCCGCGTGGCCGACCGACGGCGACTCGGCGATCGCTTTGTCGAGGCCGAAGCCAGCGTGGATCGCGACGAGCGCGTCCTGCGCGACATCCCGAGCGACGAGAACGGAGATCTTGATTTCACTCGTCGTAATCATGCCGATGCCGACTCCCGCCTCGCCCAGAATGTGAAACATCTGAGCGGCGACTCCGGTGTGAGTCCGCATCCCGGCTCCCACGGCTGAGACCTTGCTGACATTCGTCCCGTGCTGGACCTGGCCGGCACCAATTTCGGCGATCGCCTCGTGAGCGGCCGTCAGTGTTTCGGCGAGGTCTCCCTCCGGCACGGTGAACGTGACTTCGGCGAGCCCCTCTGACGCAACGTCCTGCACGACCATGTCGATCGGAATCTGCCGATCGGCCATCCGCGAAAAAATAACGCTCATCGAACCCGGCCGGTCGGGAATGTCGATCAGACTGACCCGGGCTTCGTTCTTCACGATGGCCAGGCCGGTCACGACCGGGTTGTTGCCGGATTCCGGCGCAATCAGTGTGCCCTCGCCATTCGAGTGAGCCGGGCGAACTCGCAGATGCACGTTGTACTTCTTCGCGAATTCGATCGAGCGGGAGTGCATGACACCCGCGCCGACGCTGGCCAGTTCGAGCATCTCGTCGTACGAAATTCGATCGATCTTCCGCGCATCGGGTACGGCGCGAGGGTCGGTCGTAAAGACCCCCTCGACATCGGTGTAGATTTCGCACAGGTCCGCACGAAGGACCGCGGCAAGCGCCGTCGCCGTCGTGTCGCTTCCGCCACGGCCGAGCGTTGTGATGTTCAGGTCGTCGTCGATCCCCTGGAAGCCGGCGGCAATGACAATGCTGCCGCCGTCGAGAGCCTGCCGCATCCGGACGGTCGAAATCTCGCGAATGCGTGCCTTCGTGTGAGACGAATCTGTCCGCACACCGATCTGCCCGCCGGTCATGCTGATCGCTTTTTCGCCGAGCGCCTGAACGGCCATTGCTGTCAGCGCGACCGATTCCTGCTCGCCGGTCGAGAGCAGCATGTCCATCTCGCGGGCCGGCGGGTTGTCAGTAATCTCGGCGGCGAGGGCGACGAGCTCGTCCGTTTTCTTGCCACGAGCACTCACAACCATGACGACCTGATTGCCCGCCCGCTTCGTCGCGATCGCCCGCGCAGCCGCACTGCGAATCTTCGAGGCGTCTGCCACACTCGTTCCACCAAACTTCTGCACAACAATCGCCACGAGATTTCATCCACATAGAGACAGGAATTGACTGGGAAGGTGGCGAGCCCTTGGGCGCGCTCAGAGCGACACGACGGAGAATCCGCGAAGATACACGCTCGCAAGCCGCCACGGAACGATCCGCTCCACGAGATCCCCGAATTCCGAGCGGAGCCGCGCGAGCACTCGCGATCTGGCAACGCGGACCGTGCCTGGTTTCATGTCGAGCTCTCCGCCGGCGTCTTGTGGCGACAGCCGGTCGAGTCACATTCCGGCACCATCGTCGGACTCATTGAGCCAGCTGGAAAGACTGCCAGACAGGAAATCAGCCGCCTCACCTTGCAGGTCGTCGATTCGCAATGTCAACATGCAGTCGGGACTCGGACGCCGGATTGCGTACACTCCGCAAAGCACGTTCGCCTCGAATCAAGTGGCCTCGCGAATGAAGCGGAAACGCTCACCCTTGTACTTTTCAACGCTGGCGACGCTGGCATTCCTTGTCGGAGCCTGGCTCGCCTGGCAGCGCTGGGGTGACGAGTGGCAGGCGAGAACCGGCCAGCGGCCGCGCGAAGAATCGTCGATAGACCGAACGGCGACGCAACCGGGAACTGGTGGAGTCGACCGACCTGCCATGGTACCTGCCGGAGCGACGGGCACGCTGCGAGACCGGCTGCGACGCGCGAAGATTCCTCACGAGGTGCTGTCTCAATCGAGCTGGCAGGACCCGTTTGAGCCAGACCTCTGGGACGCAGTCGGCTGCAGTGTGGCTGAGGACCGGCTGGAACTGAATCAGGACGGCACCGCAACATTCCTGCGTCCGTACCGCCGATTGCGGATTAAATTTTCCGCGACCAGCAGCGTCGCTTCTGAGTCGGAGCACGCGTGGCCTGCTCAGTTTGAATTGCACCTGCTCAATCCGGCGGCCGACACGGCGACGGTTCTCATCATGACCGAAGGCGAAGCCGCAGTGGCTCATCGAAGCGGTTCGGACTGGAGCTTCGTCCGTCGAGTTCCCGTCGCAGCGTCGTTGAGCGACGGAGCCGGAACGTTTCGAGTCAACGCAACGGGCTCCCGCATCCTGGTCTGGCGAGACAATCAGATCCTGCTTAACTGTCCGCAGCCTTCGTCGGACGGAGCGGACCTCTACGTTCAGTTCGCCTCGCGCGACGGCGACCTCGTCGTCAGTCGGCTACGAATTGAAGGCGAGTAACCTTTTGCCTGGCCGTGCAACTGCCGAAGGGCGTCTTTGATAAGAACTCACACCGGCCATTATTCAACGTGTTTTGAAGAGGACTCCGCATGACCACGCCACTCGATCGACGGACGTTTCTGAGGGCAGCAGCGATCGGAGTGGGCTCGGGATCGCTGCTTCGGCCGTCACAGATTGAGGCAGCTCCGGCCGCCAGGGCTGCCAATGAGATTTGCGTTTTCACAAAGCCGCTTCAGTCGCTGTCGTTCGACGATCTCGCCGGGAAGATCGCGGAACTTGGCTTCGACGGGCTGGAGGCTCCGATTCGAGTCGGTGGTCATATCGAGCCGGCGGCGGTTCCCGATCAACTGCCCGGGATGGTTGAGGCTCTCAAAAAACGTGGGCTCAACATCACGGTCATGACGTCGAGCATCAACGATCCTGCGGACCCACTGACGGAACGGATCCTCGCGACGGCTTCAAAGCTTGGCATCAAGCGGTACCGCATGCAGTATTTGCGGTACGACCAGAACCAGCCGATTCAGAAACAGCTCGACGAATGGCGGCCGCGCATGCGAAACCTCGCGGCGATGAATAAACAATTCGGGATCACAGCGGTCTACCAGAACCATGCCGGAGACGGGATGCTCGGTTCGGCATTATGGGATCTTCAGCGAGTCCTCGACGGGATCCCTGCGGACCAGATCGGCGTCGCCTACGACATTCGACACGCGACGGTCGAGGGTGGAATGAGCTGGCCCGTCACGTTCCGGATGATTCAGCCTCACGTGGACACCGTGTACGTCAAAGATTTTATGTGGGAACAGGAGAAGCCGAAAAACGTGCCGCTGGGCGAGGGCCGAGTCAGCTCGACGTTCTTCAAAATGCTGGCCGAAACCGGATTCAAAGGCCCGATTTCTCTGCACGAAGAGTACCTCGACCACCGCAAACCCGAGCTCGTCCCGCAGCATCTCGCGGCGATGAAGCAGGACTTTGCGACACTGAAAGGCTGGCTGCGCGAGGCGGGAATGCTCGGCGGATAGCCAGCCTCCCTCCGCCAACACCGGGAGGGCGAAGCTCCTGCTGAGCCGCAAGCGCAGCTCCCCCCCCGGAATCTTCGGTAACTGGGATTTCAAACGAAGGCACAAAGACACAAAGGACAGGATGAGGGCTTTCTCCACAACTTTGTGTCTTCGTGCCCTTGTGTGAGATTTTTACAGTTTTCCGTTTTTCGGGCAGATCGCTGGACAAATCCCGGCAGAATACGTCTCAATAGGAACCAGACAGGCCGCGTGCCGGAAACCAGGTGCCGCTTGGAGAACCCGCTCAACAAATCGATTCGAGAGGACGTCGCCGCGATTGCCACGCGGTTGTGCGATGGCGGTGCCGGTGCGCTTTCGAGTCTGTACGATCGGTCCGCTCCGCGATTGCTTCGCTATGCCGAGACGCTGACGAAAAATCGCGCGGACGCGGAAGACGCGCTGCAGTCCGGGCTCGTTCGAATCGCCAGGAAGCCGCGATTGCTGGCCCGAGCCGATCAGCCCTGGGCCTACCTCGTGCGGGTTGTCCGGAACGAGGCTTTGAAGATTCTTAAGAAGCGTCGCACCGGTTCGTCTTTGTAGCAGATGCTGGAGCACTGGCGGCCTCAGGACTGCCCGCTCGAAGAAGCCGAAGATCGTGAGCTCGTTCGACAGGCCGTCGCGAAACTCCCTCGCGAGCAGGCGGAAGTCGTCGTCCTGAAAATCTGGGAAGGCTTCACGTTCGCCGAAATCGCAGAAACCATCGGCGAGTCGCCCAACACCGCGGCCAGCCGTTATCGATACGCCCTAGAAAAACTGACCCGCTCACTGCAACCCCTCACCCCGCCACAGTTTTCCACCCCGCAGCAGTCTCCCGCCCGGGAGGTCGATCATGTCTGATAACTTCCGCACATTTGATTTTTCCGGCGATACGTCCTTCGGCGTGAATCGCGACGAGTCGCTGTTGCGAGGCCGTGGCTTCGACCAGGAATCAGAATTCGATGACGCGTCGGATGTCGACTTCAGTGCCCTGGAAGATCGTCTGCTGGCAGCGGGCGATCTGACCGAACCCCGACTGGTCGACCTGCAAAGCAACGGCTGGGCGGAATCGGCCGAAGAAGAAATGGTCGCGTTCGCTGACGAGCTGCCTCGCCCGCGCCGTGGTCTGCGTTCCGAATTTCTGGCTGAGGTCACCGCGATTGAACGTCGTCGCGAGAAACTTCGAAGAGTGCCGGTCGTCGCGGCCTGCCTGCTCGCCGCCTCGGTCGGCCTGCTGCCTCCGCTGGAACCGGCCTCCGCGGACGCTTTGTCTGGGATGGCGTCGCGCAATGGCGAGCTCCCAATCGCTGCTGGAATCTCCGAAGAGCTGCTCGGCCAGTTCGTCCTCTCCGACTCGCGAGCGGTCGTCGAGGCTGCTGGCCGCGACGGCGACACCTGGGCTCTGGTCGACGCCTGCCGCGACCTGAGAACACGCCAGCACCTCAGCCTGCGGAAGGGCATCTCGTCCCGCCGTTAGAGCTGAACCTGAGTCGGCAGGTCGCGCATTGGCAGATCCCGGCAGGTCGGTAGAATCCCGGTACTGATCTTTAACGCTGCCACGAACCTCTGCCCTCATCACCAATGCGGTACTTCCGTCGTTTTCGCATGGTCTTTGAATTCGCGGAACGGCATCTGCCCGAGCCGACGTTGCCGCTCGGATTCCACTATGTCGAATGGAAGCCAAACCACATCAGCCGGCACGCCGCGACAAAGTACGAGTGCTTCCGCGACGAAGTGGATTCGCAGGTTTTCCCGTGCCTGGGCACTCAAGACGGGTGCCTCACGCTGATGGAGCAGATTGCCGGCCAGAAAGCGTTCTGCCCCGAGGCGACCTGGCTGATCACTCATGCCAGCGAGTCCGGGCCGGTCGACTGTGGAATCATTCAGGGCCTGGCCAACAGTTCGGACGCCGGCTCGATTCAAAACGTCGGCGTGACAAAAACGTTTCGAGGACTTGGGCTCGGCCGAGCTCTCATCCTGAAGAACCTGCACGGCTTCCGCGAACACGGCCTGCGTCGTGTCTACCTCGAAGCAACCGCCGAAAACATTCCGGCCGTCGAGCTCTACCGGTCGATCGGCTTTCGCCTGATCCGGACGACTTTCAAGCAGGTCTCGGAAGAGACTCCCGCCAGCTGGCGTGATTGAGAGCCTCCGGTGCCTGATTCAACGCAAGCCATGCAGAATCGATAAGCGATCAGAGTTCGTCCGTCAGAATTTGTGATCCGCTGGTCTCAGTTTGCCACAAACTGAATGATCCGCGCGGTGGTGCCTTTACTGTCTTTGTTTTTTTCGGGACTGACACGCAACCGCAACGTGTGGGGACCGGGTTTGAGATCCGATTCGAACATGACCGTGCGAGGGTAGTGCAGCCCGCGGCTGAATCGATGGAACAAGTCCCGCTTTTCAAATGGACCGTCGTCGATGCTCGTTTCCAGGACTCCTGCATCGGGGCCGGCGACGACGTAAGCCCCGATGGCTCGACCTTCGAACGTCAGAGTCAGTCCCTCACCGGACTTATCAGCGTGGAGCATCTTGATTTCCGTGAATCGACCTCGTTTGCCGCCGGGAATGGATTCCCACTGAGGAACGCTCCAGTTCCATCCGCTTTCGAACTTTGCTTTTTCGGGACTGATGAAGCGACCGTTGCCGTAGCTGCCCTCGTCGAGCGGCTTTGGCGGAGTGCGATGGGGAACGGCTTCCGCGTTCTCATCATCGAGCGGTGTTTTCCAGGCGGTTGAAAGGAGTTCATCGATCATGGCTGCGCAGATTCGATTGCCCGCCGGCTTCGGATGGGTGCCGCCAAACGTCTCCCAGGTGAGCGTTTTTGCGGAGATTCGCTCGGCGACTTCTCGAGCCAGATGGATCGTCGAAACGCCGTGGTGTTTCGCGACGTCCGCGTGAGCTCCGATTGACAGTGGAGTTTTTCCAGCCTGCAGCTGATCCCGCATTCCCGGGTTCACGAAATACGTGACGACGATGTCCATTTTCGGATTGTGGCGACGGCACTGCTGGATGATCCCCTCGAGGCCGCGAATACACTCGCGGCGAGCGTGGCCGGCGTCCTGATCGTCGTTCACTGCGAACTCGATGAAGAACAGATCGACGGGCCCTTTCGAAAGCACATCCGACGAAAGCCGCATCGCACCGGTTGTCGAACAGGTCGAGGAGATCCCGGCCGCAGTGAATTCGAACTCCGTTTCCGGAAACCGCTTCTGAAGCAACTCACTAACCATCGGGCGGTAGCCGTCCATCTCGGTGATCGAACCGCCGATGAAAGCGACGTGGCCGACTTTCTGCAGTTCGAAACGAATTCGGCAGTTGTCGAGCGAGCCTCGCAATTGAACATTGTCAGAGGCTTCAGCCTGCGCGAAAGATGAGGACATCAGGATGCAAAGAAGCAGAAGACTGAAACGGAACATTTCGGAATCCGATCTGAAAATGGCGGGGAGCTTTACGAGGAGAAGTCTGGCGATTTGAGCGTGTGATTTCGACGCCGGACACGCTTCGCCTGGATTTGAGTTCCCAGTCCATTTTCCGGTGAGTCGCGGCGTCCTGCCAGCGGGTACGATCCGGCGGCCGGTAACCCGGCGAACGTTGCTCCCTCAGGAAGGCACAGTGAGATGAAGCCAGTCTGTGAAATGAAGCCAGGCTGTCCCCGTGTCGCGTCCGGCCCCGACGCATCGATGAGTCTCAACCGGCGAGAGGTTCTGGTCACCGGTGCTGCGTTGCTGGCGTCTGCGCTGCTTCCTTTGACGGGACGCGCAGAGGAACCAGCCGGCGCGAACTCCAGGGAAAGACTCCTCGATATTCACGTGCACCTGTTTGGAATTGGCGAGGGCGGCACCGGGTGTCGGATGGCGAAGTCGATTACGAATGGCCTTCAGTTTCGGGCACTCGTCTTCACGCTCGGCTTGAGGAAGCCAGGAACGACACTCGACGCGGCCTATGAAAAAGTTCTGGCAAGCCAGCTCGCTTCGTCCGGGCTGAGCCGCGCGGCGATCGTGGCTCAGGATGCGGTTTACGATTCCAGCGGCAAGCCGAACTGGCAGCGGACCTCGTTTTACGTGCCGAATGATTACCTCTTCAATGTTGTGAAGCGGCATTCGGAAATCATGATCGCCTGCCCGTCGATTAACCCGGATCGGGCGGACGCCGTTGATGAAGTCGCGCGCTGCCACGAACTCGGGGCGAGGCTGTTCAAGATTCACCCGCCGACTCAGGGAGTCAACGTTGCCGACCCGAAGCACCGGAAGTTCTTTCAAAAGTGCGCGGACCTGGGCATCGTCGTCCTCGTTCACACCGGACACGAGCACAGCGCGCCGGTCATCGACAAACTGCTGGCCAGCCCCGCGCGGCTGGAAGCGGTGCTTGACCAGGGCTGCACGGTCGTCGCGTGTCACGCGGGAACCGGCTGGCCGACGGATAGTCCGGACCAGCTACCGGAATTCGTCTCGCTTCTCAAACGCTACCCGAAGCTGTGGGGCGACACCGCGGTGCTGGGAACTCCCGGCCGAGTCAGAGACTTCGGTCGGCTGCTGGAGGATCCGCTGGCGAAGAGCCGTCTGCTTCACGGCAGCGATTTTCCGTTCCCCGCCGCTCCGCAGGCTTACGCCGCGACGATCGGTGACGAGACGGCAAAGCAACTGAATCTGGAAGCGAACTCGCTGAAAAAAGATCTGGCTCTGAAAGAGGCGCTCGGCATCGGTCGCGCCAGCGCAGCGCGCGGGTTTGAGCTGATTCTCAATGGCAAGACTTAGCCGGGAGATCCTGGTGGGAGGGCGAGAGTCGATCGACGTTCGCCCTACGACAGGATTTCCGACACCACGCGGGACGGTTCGACACCGGTCAGACGCTGATCGAGGCCCTGATAGCGAAACGTCAGCCGGTTGTGGTCGATGCCGAGCTGATTCAGGATCGTCGCGTTCATGTCGCGAATATGGACCGGGTTCTCGACGATGTTGTACGACCAGTCGTCAGTCTTGCCGTACTCGAAGCCGCGTTTGATTCCAGCTCCGGCCATCCATGTTGTGAATGATCGGCCGTGGTGGTCGCGGCCGTGATTGTCCTTCGTCAGTTGACCCTGCGAGTAGATCGTCCGGCCGAACTCACCGCCCCAGACGATGAGCGTGTCGTCGAACATGCCGCGCTGTTTCAGGTCCCGGATCAGGCCCGCGATCGGATGGTCGATCGACTCGCACTGACCTCGAATCAGCTTCGGCAGACTCCCGTGCTGATCCCAGCCTCGCTGGAACAACTGAATGAAGGGCACACCTTCTTCGGCCAGCCGCCGGGCGATCACACAGTTGCGTGCAAACGTGCCGGGCTTCTGAGCCTCTGGCCCGTACAGGTTCATCGTGGCTTCCGTCTCTTTCGAAAGGTCCATGATGTCCGGAACGGACATCTGCATGCGAAAGGCCATCTCGTACTGAGCGATTCTGGTCTGCGTTTCCGGATCGCCAAATTCGTCAAACGTCTCGCCGTTGATCTTCGCGATCCGGTCCAGCATTCGGCGTCGCATCGTCCGGTCGATGCCCGCCGGATTTTCGAGATACAGAACCGGGTCTGTGCCCGAGCGAATGTTGACGCCCTGGTGTTTGGACGGCAGAAAACCGCTCCCCCACAGCCGCGAGTAAAGCGCCTGCTTCTGACCAGGACCGCGCGAGATCATCACGATGTACGACGGCAGATTTTCATTCGGACTGCCCAGCCCGTAGCTCACCCACGCGCCCATGCTGGCTTTGCCCGGCTGCTGAACTCCGGTGTTGATATACGTGATCGCCGGGTCGTGGTTGATCGCCTCGGTGTGGACGGACTTCACGATCGTGATGTCGTCGACGATGCCAGCGACGTGAGGAAGAATTTCGCTCACCCACGTGCCGTGCTCGCCGTGCTGCTTGAACTCAAACATCGGCGCGACGACGGGGAACGACTTCTGCCCCGAAGTCATCCCGGTGATGCGCTGCCCCTGCCGGACGGAAGCGGGCAGTTCCTGGCCATGCAGTTTTCGAATGTTCGGGTGGTAGTCGAACGTGTCGATGTGAGACGGTCCGCCGGACATAAACAGATAGATCACGCGCTTCGCCTTTGGAGCGAAATGAGGCAGTCCGGGGAGGCCGCCGTGATTCGTCTGCGGAGCGGCACTCACCACTTTTCCGGCCAGCGTCGCCAGCGCGGCTGCTCCCAGAGGGCGGCAGGAACTGGCGAGCAGATCTCGCCGAGTCATCTTCAATTGATATTCGTAAAACGGGTTCATCGTGAATTCCTGTCGAGAAGAGTCGAGCAGGCATGATAGCGGAACGGCTGCTGGCTCAACCACCGCCGGTGTCTGCTCAGAGCGACTCGCCGGGAAGCCAGTTAAGCAGAATGAGGGCCATGACAGCGATGCCGATTCCCCAGCACGTTTTGCGATGCAGACGCTCGCCCAGGACGCAGGTCGCCACGAGAACTGTCAGCATCACGCCACCCGCGCTGCTGACGAGGAAGACAATGTACCCCGGAAAATGGTGCAGCGACTTCAGAATGAAATGCGTCTGAAGGATGTTTGAGACGCCCATTCCGCAACCGAAGGCAAACTCAAGACGCGTCGGCATGCGGCGTCTGGCAATCAGAATAATCGCTGCCGGAATGGCTGCCACAACGAAGGCCGTGAAGAGAAAAGTCGGCCGGTGATTCGTGTGGCTCTCGTGTTTAAACGTCTCCTGCGCGAGTCGGCTGAATCCGGCGAGCAGAAAAAACGTCGCGAGAATGGCCGGAGTCACCCAGCCGCGCGGCGACTCCGCATCCGGAAACGCGGACTTCGGTCGATCCTGCCGGTTTCCGCTCACCAGCGTGAGTGACAGGACGGCAAGAACGATTCCGAATGCCTGAAAGATGTTTGGCTTCTCGCTCCAGATGAGAACGCCGAAACCGATCGGCATCAGAATGGAAAGCGAACCGACCACCGTCGCAGCGGACGCGCCGACTTTTCGAATCGCGTACGTCACAAAGAAAAACGCGATGAAATAGCAGGCTCCCATCGAGCCGCCCGTGAGCATCGCCGTTGCATCGGGGCCGGACACTCCGGCAGCGTAGAACTCTGGAAAGGTCAGCGCCGCGCCGACAACGTAGTTGATCATGCCGACCGTGAGCATGTCCTCGCGCTGTCGAGTCTGAACCCACTTGATGAACAGCGTGAAGCTCGATGCAAACACGATGTTCAGAATGAGGTAGACCATAGACGCGGCCGCTCGGCGTTCTTCAGAGACGACTCCGAAGAGGTCGTTACTCGATGCCGGGGACCGGGAACGCCGAGGCGAACTGACGGACTTCCTCGCGAACTCGAGAGACGATGTCATGGTTGTCGGCATTGCGGAGGACTTCCAGGATCCACTCGCCGACTTTCTTCATGTCGTCTTCTTTCATGCCACGCGTCGTTAATGCAGCCGTGCCGATGCGGATGCCGCTGGGGTCCATCGGTTTTCGCTTGTCGAACGGGATCATGTTCATGTTGACGGTGATGCCGCCGCGGTCGAGCGCCTGCTCAGCCGACTTTCCGGTCAGGCCGATTGCGGTCACGTCGCACAGCATCAAGTGGTTGTCGGTCCCCCCTGACGCGAGTGTGACTCCACCAGACATCAGCGAGTCGGCCAGAACTCTCGCATTCGCGACAATCTGTTCGGCATACAGTTTAAATTCCGGCTGCAACGCCTCGCGGAAGCACACCGCCTTGGCAGCAATAATGTGCATCAGAGGCCCGCCCTGCATTCCGGGGAAGACCGACTTGTCGATTCCCTGAGCGTGCTCACGTCTGCAAAGGACGAATCCAGACCGTGGTCCGCGAAGCGTTTTGTGCGAGGTCGACGTCACGAAATCCGCGACCTCAACAGGATTGTTGTGAACTCCGCCAGCGACCAGACCCGCATAGTGGGCCATGTCGACCATCAGGAGGGCGCCGACTTCTTTGGCGATCTCGGCGAACTTCGCGTGGTCGATTTCGCGCGGATAAGCGCTCGCTCCGGCGACGATCAGTTTCGGTTTGTGCTCGCGAGCTTTCGCTGCGACATCATCAAAGTCGATCTGGTGAGTGTCTTCCCGGACTCCGTACGGCACCGGGTTGTACAGCTTTCCGGAGAAATTGACTTTCGCTCCGTGAGTCAAATGTCCGCCGTGAGCCAGGTTCATGGCGAGGTAAGTATCCCCCGGCTTAAGCACAGTCAGGTAAACCGACATGTTCGCCTGGGATCCCGCGTGCGGCTGCACGTTGGCATGCTCGGCACCAAACAGCTCGCAGACGCGGTCCTGTGCGAGTTCTTCGATGACGTCGACGTTTTCGCAGCCGCCGTAGTATCGCCGAGCCGGATAGCCCTCGGCGTATTTATTCGTGAGGACTGTTCCGGCCGCCTGCTGGACAGCTTTGCTCGTGTAGTTTTCCGAAGCGATCAGCTCGAGCCCTTCGACCTGGCGAATCTGTTCGCGGGCGAGGGCCGCAGAGATTTCCGAGTCATCACTGAGGCTCGGCGTGAGGCCGGGAGCTGTTTTTCTGCTGAAAAAAGCCATGAGGAAATCCTGTCTTAAAGCGACGGCGGAACGCCGGGTGAGTCGAAATCGGCTTATAGTGAGTGCCGAATGCGGATTCCACCGAGTCGAATGGCTCGGCCTGGCTTGACAGAACGCGCATAAAAAACGGCCCGACGACAAGGCCGGACCGTTTTGAATCTGGTGAACTTCTGACGCTCGATCAGTCAGCGAGCAGTGCCTTCAGACGTTTGTCGAGGGCTTTCAATCGCGCTTCGACTGACTGCTCTGGCTTTTTGCCTTCAAGTTCGGCCAGTTTCTTGTCTGCCTCCGCCCGAAGCTTCTGAATTTCAAGCTCAGTCGTTGCGAGGACTTTCTGACGTCGCACATTCAGGGCCGCTTTTTCGACAGCCTTCATCGCATCCTCGTAACCGGAGACCGCTTCGTTCAGTGCGTCTTCCGGTTCTGCCGCCTGCTGAACGGACAGATGGCTGCGGAGTCGACGCAGAGCCGACGCAGCTCGCTGCACGTCTCCGACCGATGTTCCGGTCTGACGGGCAAAAGATTGCATCCCGGCAGCGGCGGTCGATGAACGGGAAGAGATCGACAGTGAGTCGAAGCTGTCAGGAATCACATCCTCGGTTCTGCCATCGCCGGATCCGCCACCGCCGTTATTGCCGCCGCCGTTGTTTCGGTCGCCAACCCGGTCGAGCAGAATCGGAATCAACTTCGCCAGCAGATCGGCCAGGTCTGACCGACCGCCAGTGCCGCCACCGCCGCCGTTGCCGCCGTTGCCGGTGTCGACGCCTTCTTTCTTGAGCAGCAGATCAAGTTTCGCCTCGATGCGGTCAAGGCGAGCGTTGCTGCCGACTCCACCGCCACCGCCGCCGGATTTGCCGCCATCACCCAGGAAAATGTCCACCAGATCCGGGATCAGTGGAATCAGGAACTGCCAGGCCGCCGCGTTGCTCGACTGAGCAGAAGACAGACCGCCGGCCGACGATGACGAGGAAAGCAGCGTTGCCGGATCAATTCCTTGAGCCTCACAGGCCTGAATGATTGCCGAAGCGGTCGCCATGGCGCTGGGACTGATGGACGACGAATTCACGTAGAGCGGCACGGCTGAAGAAGTCATGTAGCTCGAATTGAACGCCGACGACGGCACGTAAACGGGAGCCGCGTAGACCGACGAACCCAGATAAGACGGCTGGGAATAGTACGCCGACTGAGACGCCGGATAGCCATCCACGCTGGAAAACAGGATGACCTGTCCCTGAACGGTGCTGCTCGCCAGAGTGACCGTCGCCAGAAGAAGTGCGGACGCTGCAAAACTCATTTGTGTCTCCCCTTGCCCTTGGTCAGCGACCGAATAACCGGCCAACCGATTCTGCATCAATTAAAGAGTGCTCATGACACATGTGTACACTGACAGCGAGCCCGTCGACTGTAATCACGCTGAGATAGGAAATCAACAGGGTCAGCGAGTTTCCGGAAGCCTACGAGGTCTGGGGATTTCGGGAATCCATTTTGTTGTGACAATTGTCACATTAACCACGACGTTCCGCGAGGGGCACATTCACGCAATAACCCCCATTCTACCCAGTCCCTCATAGGAAATGCGGTGCGGCAACTGATGAGCCCGTCCTTACGCGGCCTCGAAAGGCGTGCCGCGACCACTGCGAATGGGAGTGGCAACCGACTGGCAGGAACGGTCGTTCGACCGGCTCAGGCGAGGCCCTCTTCGACCAGCATTTCTTTGATGCGGTTCTGGACCTTCTGCTTCAGCTCGCCGAAGAACGCGGGCGTGTTGAAGTAGGGCAGCTCGATTTCTTTGTACTCGTTGTGGATTTCCGCCGGCATGGTGTAGTCGTCATCAGTGAAACCCTGCCGCTGCTCCAGGCGGTAGCCGCGAAGAAACATACGCCGGATTGTTTTCTGAATGTCTTCGACGCTGACCTCAAGCCCCGTCGCGGCACGAATTGCCGTGACCATCTTGTCGTCGGTGAGGCCAGTGAATTTGCAGGCACCAGTGAAGTCGTCGCGAAGGATCGCCAGGCCGCGATTGGTGATCGCGTCGACCCAGTAGTCCATTGCCGTGTCTTTTTCATTGATGAGCAGCAGATACGTCTTCATCGACATGTGGCCGCCCGCCAGAGCCCACGGATATCCGGGATTCGTCTGAGGCAGGTACGCCGGGTATTCCATCCCCTTGGACTGCATGGCGTATTCGAGCTGGCCAAGTTCCTTGCCCATCCGCAGGCATCCCTGGCCGACAAGCGGCAGCTTGCCCTCACCAATTTCCTTGACGACTCGTTCAGCCCCGTGATAGTCGCCGTACTTCAGTCCGCCGGCGATCGGCTTGTCCGGGTTCCGGCGGTTGTATTCCATGACGTAGGACAGCGAAGTGCCGATCGAAATTGAGTCCATGCAGTACTGGTCGACCCACTCGCAAAGTTCCAGACATTCTTCCGGCTTGAAGATGCCGATGTTTGAGGACAGCAGGTTGAGCGGTTCGAAGTCGAGCTTGGCTCGAAACTTTCCGGCCTTGCCGTCTTCCGTTTCGTCATAGACGTTCTTGTGGCAGGAGATGCCGCAGCGGTAACACGACTCATCTTTGACGACGTACTTGCCTTGCTCGAAGTTGTCCCGGTAGAGCGGCAGTGAGACGCGCGTGCCGGTCGGAGCGAAATTCATTTCCGGCATGGCGTGAGCCGGGTTGAGCGCCTCGTAGTTCGCCCACGTCCCACCACCGCCGCCGAATTTCTTCTTGTCACGAAAGCGGGCTGAGCCTTTTCCCTTGGCGATTTCCTGGTTGACGTCTTTCATCTCGGGAGCAGATTTCGGACCGGCTTTGTCTTTCACATCGACGATGATGGCCTGCAGATTTTTCGAGCCCATCACGCCGCCCATGCCGCCGCGTCCGCAGTAGCGCGGTTTGTTGTCGCCACTTTTCAGCTGGTTCTCCGTCGAGAGGGCGATCGCCGCGTAGCGGACATGTTCGTAGTGCTCGCCCGACGGGCCGATGACCGCGAAGTGAGCATCGGGGTATTTTGCTTTGAGCATCTGGATCCGGTCGTTGACCATTTTGCCGCACAGGTCGGATCCGTCGAGGAACTCAAACTTGACGGCGTCACCGTCCTGGTAGATTCGCAGCGTCGTCGGCTTCTCACAGCGGCCGGTGAAGAGGACTTCATCGACGCCCAGCATTCTCATCTTGGTGCCGAACTTGCCGCTGCCGGCCGACCACATGGCCGACGGCCTTCCTGTGAGAGACGTCTTCAGCGGCGAGTACGCGTGAAAAAACGTCCGCAGCCCGGTCATCACATCGGTGCCGGTGAGCAGCCCGAAATTCATGATCAGCGTGACTTCGGGAGCGTATGGATCGTCCGTCGGACAGTTTTCCAGAAGCTTGAATCCACGCGCGGCACCGCCAAAGACATCGTCGAGATCCTCACACGGCACCACCTGGTGCTCAACGGCCTGAGTGCTCAGTTCGACTCGGTAAGAGGACAGCTTGAAGTCCTGAGGTTTCTTCGTCGCGCCTTGACTCGAACCGTTGTCGCTGATCATCCCTGGTCCCTCTCTGGTGCAGTATCAGATGTGACGGTGACCCGCAGGCAGAATGCGAGTTCAGAAAATCAGTCACCGTGAGAACGGAAGTGCATGATGTCTTGCCGGAATCGTTCGGGCAAGTCCGAGCATCTACAGAAGGTGGACCGTCAGCCTGACGAAGCAACCCTTCAAGCTAAGGAATCTTCCGGCTGGACATGCTGATTGATCATCGACTCAGTCGGAGTCGTTCTTCAGCCCAGGGCCGCAGCTTCTCGCGGAAAATCTTTACGTTGTGCCGAATGTCGACCGGCAACGAACGATGAAACAGGACTGTGCGGATTTGATCGGTCAGCGGATTCGCCGCGCCCAGCGCGAGCAGTTCGTCCCGCAGCGATTTTTCCTCGGCCGGTGAGGAAGGCCAGCAACCAGGCTCCGGTTCGGCGATGAGGACCGGTTGCTGGTCGGGCGCGTCTCCAGTCCCGACGAGTGCCGATCGAAAAATCTTTGCGTGCTCGTTGAAGATCGCCTCGCACGGAATCGTGAACAGCCGCCCGAACGACGTCTCGACAATGTGAGCCTTCCGGCCGCAAAACCACAGCCGCTGCTGATCGTCGAGCCAGCCGACATCGCCCATCCGATGCCAGAACCCGCCGTCCGAATCAGAAATCTTGGCAGCCTCCGTCGCGTCCGGCCGCCTGAAATATTCGCGCGTTGTCGAGGGGGCCTGCACGATGATCTCGCCGATTTGTCCTGACGGAAGCTCGGTCGTTTGCGAGATATTTCCGATCGGCCCTTCGGTGATCTCGATGATCCTCACCCGGACCTGTGGGAAGAGGCTGCCCACACACGTGCCCTCGCCGCGCGCCGACCGAGCCGCTGTTTCTTCGAGGATCTGCCGGCCGGAATTCGACGCAATCGGCAGCGACTCGGTCGCCCCGTACGGAGTAAAAATGTCCGCGTCGTCGTGCTCAAACGCGGCCCGCATTCGACGAACCACGTGGACCGGCACCGGAGCTCCTGCCGAAAGTACGCGTCTCAAAGTGCCGAGCTTCTCGCCCGTCTGCTCGCAATGCCGGCCGACTCGATTCCAGATCGCAGGCGAGCCGAATGCCTGCGTCACGTTCTGATCGCGGATCGCCTCCAGAATTTTCGTCGGATCCACCTGCGCAGGCTTCGTCGGATCCATGTCAGGGATGACCGTCGTGACGCGCATCGCCGAATTGAACAACGCGAACAAAGGAAAACCAGGCAGATCGACTTCCCCCGGCTGGATGTTGTAGTGATCCCGCAGCAGATCGACCTGCGCATCAAACATGCCGTGCTCGTACGAAACACCTTTCGGTGGCCCCGTGCTGCCACTGGTAAAAATGATCGCCGCCTGGTCCGTCGACTTCGTCTCGACCGGCGAGAATTCCGAGGCCGCATGTTTCCTGAGCGAGTCGTAAGTCGCTCCGCCCCAGAACCAGCACCGGCCGTTCACCGTGACGTTGAGCTTCGCCTTCGGAAACCGAAATCCGTTGAGCGTGCGAATCGCCTGAGCAATCGGAATCGCAACAAACCCTTCCGGCTCGACCGTCTGCAGGCAGCGAAAAATGTTGGAGCGACCCATGCCGGGATCAATCAGCACGGCCACCGCGCCGCTCTTAAAGAGAGCAAACGTCAGCGCGATGAACTCCAGACTCGGCGGCACAGCGAGCACCAGCCGAGTTCCCGGCCTCACCCCAAGGTGGACCAGCCCCGCGGCCAGTCGGTCGCTCTCTTCGTCAAGTTCGGCGAACGTCAATTGCGAGTAGACGACTTTTCCGTCGGCGCCACGTCCGGCCGGACAGACAACCGCTTTCTGATCGGGAGCCAGTCGCGCGGATTCGCGGAGCCGCTCGGCAATGTTGACAGACTTGGTCATCGGAGTTTCTGGCCGTGCTGAGCCGGCGGTTGAAGACGCGGGGCCGGGTTGAACGGTCGAGGAGCCCTTATCGCTCGGTCGAGACCCTGGAACAGGGAACCCCGAACTGTCTGCCTCAGAGACGGTCGCTCCCTTTCAAAACTGTCCATTGACACGCTGAATGTGAGCCTGGCGGTGACAACAGTCGACGTGTGTTTCCAGTCAGTTCAGGTGATCGTACCAAAACCGCAATCGCAGTGCTTAACGCAACACGGCGACGAACGAGCGGCGGTCTTTCTTTCATCGACCTGTCAACTTTCGACCTGGGACGTGGTTCGATCGAATCCCAGATCCCATTACAGCGTCCCGCCTCCTCATCCTACCCTTCCTCCTGCCTCCTGAATTCCGCATGAAATTCTTAGTTTTGTCAGTTCTTGTTGTGGTTTTTATCACTCAACGCTCCTGCCTGGTCCTGCAGAATTCAGAAAACAAGTTAAAACAACTCGAAACCAGAAACATCGAGCTTCAGCTTCAGCTTGACTCGACGCAGGGTGAATTACTGCGGATTCGGATCGATTCCGGAGGTCTGTGGGTTGGCAGACTGCATGGGAAGATTGCAGGCATCACTGCGCAGATCGGCCGGCCAGTCAACCACTGGCACGACAACGTCGAGTGGGAGGACGTATTCTGTTTTCGGCATCCAAAAGGGATTTATGCGAATCCCGTCGGGGCACCGATTCCCGTCGGGGCACTTCCGATTGAGAAAAGTCGAAAGCCTTTCGATGACTGGCGGCGGGGACAGCCTGGTGAGTCGTTCTCGACGCGGTCGCTCGTCCGAAAGCGATTGAGCCTTGCGTCGAAATGCGGGAGCCAACTTCGGTACAATCCCGCCCGCAGTTCAGTGGCGAATTCAGCCGCTGGGTTTGAGCATTGAAAATCCTCCCTTGACCACCCGTTGAAAAAAGGTAAGAGGCACGACCTTCCAGGCCGTGAATCATTCAGAATCCCGCATGGGAAAGATGCCCATGTCGCTGTTTTCAACAGGCTGTTAAGTGACGGCGTCAGGCGGGTGTTTCCGACAGCATTCCGCTTCCGATTTGTCTGATCCTCGACGAGGTTTTCCCGGTGACCGAAGACGATCAACTGATGGTTCGCCTTCAGGAAGGAGATGCCTCGGCGTTTGACGAGATCGTCGAACGGAACAGCGGGCCGTTGTTTGGATTTTTTCTCAAAAACACACGCGATCCGCACCGCTCTGAAGACCTGGCTCAGGAAGTTCTGCTGCGAATCTACCGGCAGTTCTGGGATTACATTCCCGTCGGCCGGTTCAAAGGCTGGATGTTCCGCATCGCTCGAAATCTGCTGATCGACAACATTCGCCGCCGCTCGCACGACTGCCTGGTGAAAGCGGTGAAGGGAAAGTTTGAGGACGATACCGACATCCTCACGTCGATCGCCGGTGAGTATCTGATGCCCGAGCAGAAAGTCGATCACACCGAACTGGCCACGATCGTGGATGAACTTCTGGTCGACCTGCCCGATGAGCAGCGCTTGACGTTTACTCTGCACCACTTTTCCGGGCTCTCACTGCCGGAAGTGGCCGAGGTCCTGGAGACCTCGGTCCCGACGACGAAAAGCCGATTGAGGCTCGCCCGGGAAAAGCTCAGTGAACGACTCACCCAGCGCGGTATTCAAAACCCGCACGAACCGGACGACTGATCCCACCAGCATCGTTTTAAACAGACATTTTTCGAGACTCCATGAATCCGGCAGTGGGTCGGAGCGTTTGGGGTCCAGCCAACACAAACCAGCGAGCAACTGTCATGGCCTACTTCAGCCGGCTCACCGACATCGTCCAGTGCAACCTGACCCGACTGCTTGAGGAATCCGACGATCCGCAGGCGACTTTGACCGAGATCATTGCCGAAATGGAATCGGGGCTCGCCGGAGCCCGACGCAGCATGAAGACGGCTCTGGCCAACGAAGAAAAACTTCGCAGCGAAGTGGAAGGGCAAAGCGGCCAGATCACGTTCTGGTCCGACAAAGCCCGCGCGGAAATGGCAGCCGGCAACGAAGATAAAGCCCGCCTGGCGCTCATCCGCAAGCACGAAGTCGACGACCTGGCCGCCAGCCTGGTAGATCAGCTGAAGGCCGCCGAGCAGACACGCGACCATCTCTCGACGACGTTTCGCGCGCTCGAAGCACGACTCGCCGACGCGAGGCGACGCCAGCAGACACTGGCCGCCGGAGGCGACTGGAAAGACGCCGAAGACGACAACGATGCGACTCCGGCGGAGACGTCCCATTCGTCCGAAATCGAAGACGAGCTTGCGGAACTGAAACGCCAGCTTGGTCAGGCGGACTGAGCCAGGGTCCTCCGCCGAAACAGAATTCACCTCGACACCGAGGTGCAACAATCCCTGCTCGGCATTTCCTTCCGTGGTTCATCCGACCGCACGCCCTCACTCCGGCTTCTTCACGCCGAGCGATTTCACAAACGCGATGATGTCCCGAATCTGCTCGGGCGAGAGGTCCTTTTCAAAACCCTCAGGCATCAGGCTCTTGCCGCTGGAGACAAGCTCCGCGATATCGGCCCGGCGGATGACGTCCTGTTTGCCCTCGGCCCGACGCAGCGTGAGGCTGGCTCCGGTTTCCTCCGCGATCATCCCGGTAAAAACTTTGCCAGCCTTTGTAATGACTGTGTACTGAGTGAAATTCGGCTGAGCCTCCCGGTTCGGATCGAGAATCGCGATGAGCAGATCGTTCGGCGACTTGTTCACAACGGAAACAATCTCCGGAGCCACCAGGTGCCCCTGATCCCCAACTTTGTGACAAATCGAACATTTTTTCAGGAACAGCTCGCGGCCTTTCGCGACCTCACCGGCAACGTCGAGAGCCGGCTGGTATTTGGCGAGGACCTCTTTGCGAGAGGCAGTCGGCTCAGGCTTGAGCAGTTCTTTAGCTGCCGATGCAATTTCCGACGAGGCATGTCCTGTCAGAAACTTGCGAGTCGCCGGGTCGATGTCTCGAGCAGGAACTCGACCCGACTTGATTTCCTTTAGAAGCACCTTCGTGCGAGGAATCGATCGGACAAGCTCCTCAACGATCGTTTTGCGGACAGTAGGGCCAATCGTTGACCACTTGTCGAGTAGGGGGTCAAGGGTCAACGAATTCCATTTTCTGTCCCAGGACTGATCGCCCTCTTCCACAAGGAAACCGATGACTCCTCGCACTGCTTCGCTTTGTACGGCGGAACTCTGACCTGGCTCAACCAGGTCCTGAAGGAATTTACGGTGCTCCGAGCCGCCATGGGCGAGCAGCCCGATCGCAAGAATCTGTTCCTTTTCAGATGAGTTTGCAGATTTGACAGTGTCGATCGCCTTGTCCAGAACCGGCCCAACAATCAGTCCGCCTCGATAATCCGCGTCGACATGCTGCCGAGCGACCCTGGCGATTCTCAATCGCAACTCATTGTTGAGTTCCAAGTGATCCAATGCTCCTTGGACATCGCGGACAGACCGGCGACAGATTTCATTGATGACTGAGTCGAACCAGGGAGTTTTGGCAGCCCGCAACAATACTCTGTGCGAATCCGCGTTGAGTCGATGTCGTCCATTTGTAAGACCTCGAACGAGGAGAAACGCAAGATTCGAATTTGCCGCCACTGCCGAAACATAGGCATCCTCATGAAAAAGGATTTGTTCAAAACCCAGCGGGACTCCCGAAGAGCCTGTTGGCGGATACGCCGCCTTTGCGAAAAGAACTCGTGAATTAGTTTCAGGAGGTGGGTCTTTGATCTGATTCGTTCTGCCCTGGCCAAGCTGATAAGCGATTCGACGGACTTCCGGATGAGGATCTTCGATCCCTGCTTTCAACAAATAATCGTGCAGCACGAGGCCTCGCCGATTCAGCGTGGCTGCACAGTGAAGAGCAAGAACTCGCGCCACAGCCTGTTTTGATTCCCAGAGCGCATGAATTTCCTCAGCGACGTTGTCCTTGTCGTGCCGCTCCCAAAGCAACCGATACGCCGTCTCGCGGGCCCAAGCGTTCTTTGAGGCAAGCCGCTTTGCGAGTTCCTTTGCCGAATGCCCGCCGAGTTTCTCCACCGGTTTTCGAACTCCGTTCTTCGCGACCAGCCGGTAGATCCGGCCTCGATCCGAGCCGCTTTCCAGGTCGAGGTGTTCTTTGATGTCCTCGGGGATCGAGTACGGGTGCTCGATCGTTTCGCGGTACATGTCGAGGAGGTAGAGCGTGCCGTCCGGGGCGTTGACGAAATTCGTCGGGCGGAACCAGTTGTCCGTCGAGGCGAGGAATTCGTGGTTCTGGTCGGCTCGCCGGGCTTTGAAGCTGACCCCGTCCGGTTCGAGGATCTTGCGGTGGACCAGGTTTCCGCCGACGTCGCCGATGAAGGCCTGGCCGCGGTATTCCTCGGGCCAGGCGTCGCCGCGGTAGATCGTCACGCTGGTCGCTGAGGTGAAAAAGCCGATCGCCACTTTCTCGGTCGGCGGCAGACCGGCGAACTTCGGATCGGCGACCCGGCGACGGGTTCTCACGATGCGCCACGGTTCGGCCTGGCTGCGTCGGAAGACGGGAGCGGCGGCTCCTTCCACAGCGATCGACTTGATCGCCGGCGGACCGGACCAGGTCTCGCGCGAGGTGTACTCATACGGCACGACGACGTGCTGAATGTGGTTGCTGTTCGAGCAGACGAAACGGTTGCCCCAGTCGTCGAAGCTGTGCCCGAATTGAACACCGCCGGTCTCGGGCCGTACGGTCTCGGTCAGCGGATCGAAACTGAAATCGATATTGCCCAGCTTCAGCAGCTCTTTGCCGTCCTTCGTGATGACCGACGGGTTGCGGCCTCCGGCCACGTAGATGCGATGGTCGAGCCCCCACTTCATGTTATTCGCGACGGCCTGCACGTTGTCCCGGTTGAAACCGTCGAACACGCGATGCCGGATGTCGGCTTTGCCGTCGCCGGTGGTGTCCTTGAACCACCACAGAGTCGGCGGAGCGAGCACGAACACGCCGCCGTCGTAACAGCACACCGAAGTGGGCCAGCGCAGCTTGTCCGCAAACACGACGCTGCGATCCATCCGCCCGTCGCCGTCGGTGTCTTCGAGCAGCCGCACGATCCCGGCATCCGGCTTCCCGCCGCCCTTCGGGTTGAGCCGCGTTGGCTCCTGCGAGTACGGATACCCGTGCATCTCGGCCACGAACATACGGCCGTTCTCGTCAAAGCACGCGTCGACCGGGTCGGAGACCATTGGCTCGGAGGCGACCAGCTCCAGCCGGAAGCCCTGCTGAACTTCAAACGTCTTGAGAGCGTCCTGCGGCTCGGTCGCCGCGATCCGCGGCATTTCCTCGGCGAGCGACGGTGGCTTTGCTTTCTCTTCGTCGCCTGGCTTCGCGATCTCCTGAGCGAAACCAGTCGTGGCGAGGCTCACCACAACACAAACCAGCACGCATCGTTGAGCTTGTCGAGCAGCAAACATGAGCGTCTCCCTCGAAGTTTCCACATCCGAACCGGGCACAGCCTACGAAGGAAGCCGGGCTGCCTGCCAGTCGCCACCGTCCACTCGCCACGAAACGTACTCACGCCAATTCGTGCCTCAGTTTGTATCCTGTCCTGCAATGAACGATGAGAGCCCCCCTCCCGATGACCCCGCCAGTGAGCCTTCGCCCGCCGACACGGTCCGCCTGACCGCAACGGCCTGGCACGAAGCCGGTCACGCGGTCATGGCCGTTTCGCTGGGGCGGCCGATCGAAAAAGTCACGATCTCGCCGGCACAGTTGCAGACCGGAGGCAGCCGCCTGGGGGCCTGCAAAGTGCAGAAGGGACGCACGAAGCCGTCGACCAATCAACTGGAAGATGAGGTGCTCATTCTGCTGGCCGGCATGGTCGCGGAAAGCCGATTCACCGGCCGGTACTGCACTGACGGTGCCGCTCAGGATTTGAGAAACGTCGAACGTTTGCTGTCGACGCGAGCCAGGAACGAGCGTCACCTGGAGCGGCTCGTCCGCCGCCTGATCGACAAGACAGAGCACGTGCTCGCCGAACAAGGGCACGCCGAAGCCGTTGAGGCGATCGCTCAGGAACTTCTTCGCAAAGTGACCATCAGCGGGCGAGCCGTCCGGCATCTCTTCGAACTGGCGATGAGACGCTCCTCTCAAAACGGCCAGGATCAATGAGGTTGAGAAGGATCAATGAGGTTGAGAATAAGGGAAGCAGGAAATCAGGAAGAGAAAATGTGTCGGGTCTCGTGCTTCCACACAGGGCAGCTTGTGGAAACAGGCAGGTGGCACGGCCTTCCAGGCCGCGTTTCACTCAGCGCCCAGCATGGGCAGGATGCCCATGCCACTTGATTCAACCGGCAGATTCAATCTGCGCATTGAAACCTGTTTGCCTCGCGGCGGGCTGTCGATTCTGCGAGATTCCGAATCTCACCTGAAAGGACCGTCGCGATTCATCTTCTGCTTCCATTCTGTTCCAGCGTGCTGGTCGTGTTCGGTCTGTTGATTCTCAAGCAGGCTCAGCAGCGCGGGATGTCGACCTGGACCTCGATGATCGTTGTGTGCTGGTCGTCGGCGCTGGTGTTTCCCGTGCTGACCGTGATGGGCGGAACGATGCAGCCGCTGAGCCTGTTGTGGCAACCGGCGATGATTGGCGGGCTGTTTCTGGCCGGGCAATTGTTGACGTTTCTGGCTGTCGACCGTGGCGACGTGTCGATCGCAGCGCCGGTGCTCGGAATTAAAGTTCTGATCGTGCCGGCGGTGGCTCCTCTGTTTGTGAATGATGTGGCCTCGCCGCGAGTCTGGATTGCAGCGGCCATTGCGGTCGTGGGGATCGGCTTCGTTCAGGCTCGCGACAAGTCGGTCGATCGTGCCAGGGTCCTCGCATCGGTCGGGTTTGCTTTGCTGGCAGCGGTGTCGATGACTCTGTTTGACCTTCTGATTCAGAAGTGGGCGCCGGCGTGGGGAGCGGGTTACTTCCTGCCGATCGCCTTTGCATTCGCCGCGGTCTTTTCACTCGGCTTCCTGAGGCTTGGTGATCCGCCGGCCAAACTGCGGGAGATGGACGTCGTACGGCCGTTGTCCATCGGAGCTGTCCTGATGTCGCTTCAGGCGATCGGCATGACGCTGACGATCGGCCTGTTCGGAGACGCGACGCGAGTCAACATCGTCTACTCAATGCGAGGCCTGTGGGGAGTGCTGCTGACCTGGCTGCTGGCTCGCCGGTTGGCAGAATCGGACACACAGGCCGGTCATCGAACGATGGCGATGCGACTGATTGGAGCCGTGCTGATTGGCGTCTCCGTCGTCATTTCCGTAACGTGACGCGATCCGTGCAAGCCCGTTAAACCTGTCGGAGTCGAACCATGTTCCTCAGATCTCTGCCCCTGCTTCTCATCGCGATTCTGGCTGTGACCGTTTCTTCATCGACGGCGCGGGCAGAAGCACCGAAAGGATTCACGCCACTCTTCAATGGCAAGGACCTGACCGGCTGGAAGGGCCTCGTCAAGAATCCGAAAGCTCGCGCGGCGATGGCAAAGGAGGAACTGGCGGCGGCTCAGAAAGAGGCCGACGAGAACATGCAGGCTCACTGGAAGGTCGTCGATGGCGTGCTCGAATTCGACGGTCAGGGGCAGAACCTTTGCACAGAGAAGGACTACGGCGACTTTGAATTGTACCTCGACTGGAAAATCCTCGAGGGCGGTGACAGCGGCATCAGAGGGGGCGCGAAGTTTCACAGCTGAATTTGCAGTACTTCGGCGAGGAATTG
>ERZ891418.55-NODE-55-length-37605-cov-7.985832_pt1 | contig 37605 bp, 26 predicted proteins | sample MGYA00521236_ERZ891418 | MGnify/ENA primary metagenome ERZ891418 (study PRJEB32303, sample SAMEA104408696) | aquatic metagenome | biome: Brackish water; feature: Chemocline; material: water | place: Baltic Sea | collected 2014-10-18T10:34:00 | depth 100 m ... | reverse complement strand
CTTTCGCTCTGCGAAAGTAGCGCTACTTTCGCAGAGCGAAAGGCGACAATCAGCGCAACTCCGGGGCGATTGGGAGCCTCCTTTCCCGGAGCAACATCACGTGTCACCGACTACGGGGTGACGATGATCTTTCCGGAGAGCGTTCCCTGGCCGCCGAGGGTGTTGTCTTCCTGCAGCTGATGAGCCGCCGCCGCTTCTGACAGCGGGAACGTTCGGCCGATCTGCGGCGACCAGCCGCCGTTTCCGGACAGCTCGTTGATCGCCGTTGCGCAGGCACGCTGCTCGTCGGGGCTCGCGTTGAACATGGCGAACCCGAACAGACGCAGATCCTTGACGTAAAACGGTCCGACGGGGAATTCCGGTCGAGCCGTTCGACCGGCCATGAAGATGATCCGGCCTCGCTTTGACATGAGCTCGACCGTGCGATCGGGCGTGGGTTCACGCTGAGTTTCGAACCAGACGTGAAGACCGTTCGCCTCGGCAAACGCACGGATCTGATCGTCGCAGTTTTCGTCGCGATAGTTCACGGCGAGATCCGCGCCGATGGTCTCGCAAAGAGTTTTCTTTTCTTCGCTGCCGACGGTGGCGATGACTCGAGCTCCGACTGACTTCGCCAACTGGATGACCGCTGTGCCGACTCCGCCGGTTCCGCCGTTGACGAAAACGGTCTCACCTTTCTGCAGGCTGGCATTCAGGAAGAGGCCCAGGTGAGCCGTGATCCCGACGAGAGCTCCGGCCGCGGCCACATCGTCGGTCATCTCGTCGGGCGTCGGGTAGAGCCACTCTTCGTCGACGGCCGCGTACTCGGCGAACGTCCCCTGGCGACCGAAGAGACTTTGATTGCTGCCCCACACTCGGTCGCCGACCGCAAAGCGTGAGACACCTTTTCCAACGGCCTCGACGGTACCGGCCAGGTCGCAGCCGACGACGTAGGGGAATTTGATTGGCAGCGCGACGGCCCCGCTTCGGATGTAGGTGTCAATCGGGTTGAGCGCGGCCGCGCCGACTTTGACGAGCACCTCGCCAGAGCCAGGCTCCGGAGTCGGCAGCTCGCCGTATTGAAGGACGTTCGGTTCGCCGGTTTCGTGAATGAATGCCGCTTTCATAAGAGATCGCATCCTGTCATTTTCAGAAGGTGAGCAGGGCTTCCCGTTCGGAGGCCCGCAGAACAGATCGTTAGTCGTGTGGTTCCTGGTCTTTTGGCTGGCCGATGTCTGATTGTCAACGGTTTCAGAATATGTGACGGGATTGACTTTGAGCTGGCTGGAATTTAGGACGGCGACGTCAGCCTGCGGGAATTCGTCGGGCGAGACGGAAAATTGGCAAGATAGCGCGGCGCGTACGCGTGCTCGCCCTGGAAGCGAAGCCGGGCAGGCGTCCCTGCCCTGCTTTCTTTGTTTCCGTGCAGACTATTAACATGGCCGGTCATCCGCAGAGCTACCTCGATTCGGAGTTTGCTGAATATGAACGCGTCTCGTTTTTGCATCCTTGCCCTCCTGTTGGCCGCTTCCCCGGCGTTTGCTCAGTCCGTTCTTGTGGAGGCCGAGAGCTTTGACTCTCACGGCGGCTGGAAACTCGACACGCAGTTCATCGACACGATGGGCTCGCCGTACCTGCTGGCTCACGGGCTGGGGACTCCGGTCAAAGACGCGGCAACGACGGTGACCTTTCCGGAAACGGGTGAGTACAAAGTCTTTGTCCGGACCAAGGACTGGGTCGCCCGCTGGAAGGCGACCGGTACTCCGGGCCGGTTCCAGCTGCTGATTGCCGGCTCACCTTTAAAGACCGAGTTCGGCACGACCGGAGCTGACTGGCACTGGCAGCCAGGCGGCACGGTGACGATCACCGAAAAGAAAACGGACCTCGCCCTGCGGGACCTGACCGGCTTCTGTGGCCGCTGCGATGCGATCCTGTTTACGAAGGGCGACGTTCCGCCGAACGACGACACGATTCTGCCGAAGTGGCGGCGCGAACTGCTCGGCCTGGCCGAGAAGCTGACTGAAAAATCCGGCTACGATCTGGTTGTGGTCGGCGGCGGCTACGCCGGAATGGGAGCGGCTCTTTCTGCCGCGAGAATGGGCTGCAAGGTGGCACTCATTCAGAACCGCCCGGTGCTGGGTGGAAACGGATCGAGCGAAGTCCGTGTCTGGGCGATGGGCCTCATTCGGCGAGGCAAGTACCCGCGCATTGGCGAGATCATCGAAGAGTTCTGCGATCACGCCAAGAAATCGCCGGGCACCTACGAGGAGTTCGGCGACGCCCTCAAAGAAAAGGTTGTCCGGGACGAGCCGAACATCGACCTGTTTCTGAATCACCATGCCTACCGGGTCGAGACCGCAGACAACCGGATCACCGCCGTCCACGCGTTTGACACTCGCACCAGCGAGCACAAGCGGTTTGGCGGAAAGCTGTTTTCTGACTGCACCGGACACGGCACGGTCGGGTTTCTGGCGAACGCCGATTCGGACATGACTGACAAAGGCCGCATGGGCATGAGCAATATGTGGGCGTGGGGCGAGGGCGAGAAACCGGCGACGTACCCGCAGACTCCGTGGGCTCTCGACCTGGAGATGAAAGACTTTCCCTACCCGCGCGAGCATCACGGACAGTGGTTCTGGGAAAGCGGCTTCGACAAAGACGCGCTCGGCGACGCCGAAGGCATTCGCGACTGGAATCTGCGAGCCGTGTTCGGCGCGTTTAACGCGATGAAAAATCGCGACGGCGCGGACCAGCACAAAACGGCCTTCCTCACCTGGGTGGCCTACATCGGCGGCCCGCGCGAATCGCGGCGACTGCTGGGCGACATCGTGCTCGAACAGAGCGACATCGTCGATAAGAAAGAATTTCCCGATGGCTGCGTGCCGAGCACCTGGTCCATCGACCTGCACTACCCCAAGCAGCAGTACGCGGAAAAGTTTCCCGACAACCCGTTCATCGCGATCGCCGTTCACGACCGGCGGATCGATCGGCTCTATGGCTACCCCGTGCCGTACCGCTGTTTCTATTCGCGAAACATCGAAAACCTGTTCATGGCCGGCCGAAACATCAGTGTGACTCACCAGGCTCTGGGGACGACGCGCGTCATGAAGACCTGCGGAATGATGGGAGAGGTTGTCGGCAAGGCTGCCTCGATCTGCACGCTGCAGACCTGCACTCCGCGCGACGTTTACGAGCGGTACCTCGATGACCTGAAGAAGCTGCTTGAGTTGCCCGGCAAAGCACGCCGCGAAACCGTTTCGTCCGAGATCATCATCCCCAAAGATGCTCTGCCGCTGGCTGGACAGTTCGGGCCGCCGACCGGTCTCGATCCGGAAAAACTGGACGGAGTCATTATTGACGACGCAGACGCGAAACAAACCGGCAAGTGGACCAGCGGCTCCGGCCTCAAAGGTTATGTCGGCTACAACTACCTTTACGCAGGCGCGAATTCCGGAGCGAAAATCGCCTTCGAGTACAAAGCGGAGAAAGCCGGCTCGCACGAGATTCGCCTCGCCTACTGCCCGCACGAAAACCGCGGCAAAACAGTTCCGGTCACGGTCAAAACGAAGGCGGGCGAGAAGTCGCTGAAGATCGACATGACAAAATCGCCTCCGATCGACGAGACGTTTATCTCACTGGGAAGCCTGAATCTTGCGAAGGGAGAATCGGTCACCGTGACAATCTCGACCGAGGACGCCGGAGGCAATGCTCACGCCGACGCGATTCAGATTCTGCCGGCTGACTGAGCGACGTCATGACCGACTCGTCAGCACCCTTGCCGAATCCGGAGTTTCAGTTGCCGGTGATCACGCCGCCGACCGGGTCCGGTGAGCGTGCGACTCCTGTCCCGCGCCGCAGAGGTCGCGCGGTGCTGCTGCATCTGCTGCGGGTGGCACTCTTCGTCACCACGCTGGCAATGATCCGCGTCCACTCGCAACGACAGGCTGAGAACACGAACGACGGCACGGCGCCAACGGTGACGCTGTTCGACGTCTGGAACTTCTATCCAGAGTCAACTGCGATCTCAGCGGATGATTCGGGCAGGAACCTGTTGACCGTTCGGAACGCCGATGGCGATCCGCTTGGCTACGTCGTACAGACCTCACCCGCGTCGGATTCGATCGTCGGTTTTTCCGGCCCGACCAACGTGCTGGTGGCGTTCGACAGAGATGACCGCGTTGTCGGCGCGGAGATTCTGTGGAGTCGCGACACGCGAGAGCACGTCGACATGATTCTTGCCGACGGGCGACTACTTGCCGCCTGGAAAGGCAAAACCTGGAACGAGCTCGCCAGACATTTGTCGCGGCGGGAGTCCGTGCTCGTCGACGCTGTCTCCGGAGCAACGCTGACCAGCTTCGCCATCGCCGAGTCTGTCGCGCTCCGCCTGACTGGGGAACGTCCGACGTCGCTGAAGTTTCCTGACGAATTGCGGATCGAAGAGGTCAAGGAGTTTTTCAACAGCGGCGACGTGCTCAAGCCGTCCGACCGGATTCCGGGACTCGTCGAGGTACTGCATGAAAAAGGAATGTGCCAAGGCTATGTCCTACGGACATCACCCGCCGCCGACAACATCGCTGGTTACCAGGGGCCGACCGATACTCTGATCGCGTTTGACGATCCAGCCGATCGAAGCCTGGACGTTCCAAAGGTCCTCGGCATCCGCCTTCGCAGCTCGTTCGACAACGAGGACCCGGACAATCCTGGCAGCGACTACGTCGGCTACGTGCGGCAGGACGCGTACTTCCTCAAACTGTTCAACGGAAAAACGCTGGCGGAACTCGCCGCGCTGGACCTGGTTGAGGATCGCGTCGAGGGCGTTTCGGGAGCCACCATGACCAGCATGGCGGTCGCCGAGGGGGTCATCGCGGCCGCGAAATTCGCCGAACGTCAACGGGTTGAGGCAGCCGCGGCCGGCGAAACCGGGAATAAAAGGTCTCCCGAAGGACTGGTCCACTGGACGTGGCGGACTGTCGTTTCCGGAGTCATCGTCGCGCTGGGAATCAGCATTGGATTTTTCTCCGGCCCGTTTCGGCGAGGCTGGCCGCGCAGGTTGTTTCAGCTCGCGGTGATCGGTCTGCTCGGCATCGTCAACGGTGATCTGCTGTCGCAGGCGGTGCTGGCGGGATGGGCTCAGAATGGAGTTCCGTGGCGGCTCGCGCCGGGACTGGTCCTGGTGGTTGCTTCGACTCTGCTGGTGCCGATGTTCAGCCGGCAGCAGCCGTACTGTCAGCATCTGTGTCCGCACGGAGCCGTTCAGCAGATTCTGATTCGGCGAGTCCGCTGGCAGTGGAAAGTCCCGCGGCGAGTCCACCTGGCACTTTCGACTCTTCCGTTTCTGCTGCTGCTCGCCGTCGTCGTGATCGCGATGAGCGCTCTGCCGGTCAGCCTGGTGGACCTGGAACCATTTGACGCATGGGTGATTGGCCTGGCCGGAGTCGCCGCGGCAACGATCGCGATCGTCGGACTCGTCGCGTCACTGTTCGTGCCGATGGCCTATTGCCGATACGGCTGTCCGACGGGAGCTCTGCTGCAGTTCCTGAGGTTCCACGGACGCAGCGATCGCGTCTCGGTCCAGGACGTCGCGGCAGTTCTGCTGACAGCAGTCTCAGTCACCTTCGTGCTGGCGGGTTAGCCAGCAGTCATCGCTATTCGTCAGGCGCGCGATACGGCGCGACAATTTCCTTCAGCGTCGCCTGCTGGACTCCGTCTTCTCTCAGCGAACGCTTGCGGCTGGCGATGAAGATTCGCGCGGACATGTTGAGCAGCTCTTCTTTCTGCTTCGGTGTGACACCTTCGAGCCGCGTTGTCAGCTGCTCGACCCAGCCCGGTTGCTTCTGCATCGCGACGGACATGAATCGAACGAACAGACTGAGCTCTCTGAAGTTTCGATCGGCAATCATGTTGCTGACCGGCGAAATCACCTTCACGACATTCTCAACCGTTTGAGACGGGAACGCGACGAACAGATCCAGTCCGTGCGTCACGTGATTCTCGCCGCTGGGCGTCTTTGAGAACTGCGTTTGAAGATGCATCATCGCTGTCGCCTGAATCGGGCGGGTGAGCAATGGCGTCTTGTATTCGCCGGTGCAGAGAATCAGCTGAGAATTCGGCGAGCGATGCAGCACTTCGATCCGGCCGCGAGAGCCGTCCTGAGCCTGTCCGTTCCACACGTTGCCACCAACAGGTGAGAGCTCGAACTCAGAGATTTTCAAAACCCGCCAGGTGCTGACGGCAACTTCGGGATTCTGGATGAACCAGTGATAAACATCCGGCTCCGCATCGAAATCGATCTGAGGCAGCCGGCGGAAGATGCTGTTATTCGCAAGGACCGCGTTGACTCGGGCCAGCTGCTCGTCGTTCAGTGCTTTAAACGGCAGACGATTTCGAGCGTCCAGCAGGGCCTCTTTCGTCGATGTCCCTTTCATGGTGACATCGACTTTCATCGGCGGGTAACTGCTGTCCTCCTCGCCCTGTGCTGCAGGCTGATCAGCCCCCGGTGGCGCGCCGATCGGCACACGCGGATCCTGCGACCTGGCTTCGGAGCTCACCAGGAAGGCGGCTGCCAGCGCAATCGCTGCTGGGCCGATTCGGAGTCGAAATCGAGGCATCCGGACGTCCTGAGTGTAAGGATGGGAAATCTGAGACAACTAGGAAGTACGCAGGTGCGCAGCGCGCCGTCCGACAAACCCGCACAGACTGCTTCATCGGCAAAGTCCCCGCATCGCCATCAGGCGAAACCCGGCAGAAGGTCGATCGTCGACATGGAGAGTCCGCACGCCCGAGGATTCGATCGTTGACTGTTCAATTCATTCCTGACCGTTTACAGGTTCCTTCCGCCCAGCATGCAGAACGGAACCGACTGTCGTCTCAAATTTCCGTCAACAACTCCTGGCGAAGGGACTACCGTGTCAGATCAACCTCTCTCTCGACGTGATCTTCTGAAACTGGCTGGCGGTGCGGTCGCCTCGGCGGTCTGCCTTCCGACCTTCGCGGCGCCGGCGGAGCAGAAGACGTTTCGAATCGGTGTCGTGTCGGCTGCGATTCTCGGCAAGCCTCAGACACGAAACGGACACACCTGGCACTTCGGGCAGTACCTGCATCCGGAGTGCGACTTTGACGCGCTGAAGAAGCACTATCCGCAGGTCGTCGATGGCTGGCAGAAGGTGTATCGAAATCCCAGGCTGCACTTTGACCTGCTGCCGCTTCCCGACACGAAAATCACGCACTACTACGACGCGGACCCGACCGTTTCCGAAGCGTTCGCCGCTGTGTTCCCTGGAGTCCAGGTTGCGACGAACCTCGAGAAAATGGCGGGAGAAGTGGATGCAATCTGGATGGGCGACGCGTCTGGCCAGGGAGAAGATCACTTCGACCTGGTCGCGCCGGGCCTGGCTCGCGGCCTGCCAACGTTCTGCGACAAGCCGATCGGCGGAACCGTTGAGGGAACTCGCAAAATCCTGGACTTCGCCCGCAAGCACAAAGCTCCGCTGATGTCCGGCAGCATTTTCAATCACGAATGGGGCATGGAAGCGGCGAAGCGAATGCGCGACTCGGGCGAGTTCGGCGACATCGAACACGTCTCGGCCCGGCTGCACAGTCGATACCAGCTTTCAGGCTGGATGATCTACGGACAGCACCCGGTCTGGACGGTGATGAGCCTGATGGGAGCTGGCGTCGATGCCGTGAGCATGTACGAATACAAGGACACCTGCCACGCTCAGATTACCTACGAGGACCGATATCCGTGCCACGTCTGGTACGGACAGCCCTTTGAAAGATTCGAATACAACCGCACCGACGTGTACTTCAAAAAGAAACTTTACACATTCACTCCGTCAATCGAGGGTGACTTCGCGGTCGGACATAAATACGAAATGGTCCGCATGGCGGCTGCGTTTCGAGACATGCTGCATTCGGGCGAGGAGCCAAACTCACATCAGGAAATCCTCGAAGTGACCGCCATCGTCCACGCGGCTGCAAAGTCGCTCAAGGAGAAAAGCCGGCTCATCAAGCTGGCCGAAGTCCTCGACGCGTGAGACCTCTGGCGGGCTCTGGTCGACGCGGAAGTGTCGTGATGAGAGCGCCAGCGGCGACATGTTGATTCAGACACAAGTGCGCAGGCACGGAGGCATCGTTGAGTTCAAACGCGGACAGGACAGCCAGCACGTCAGCAGAAACGCCGCGGGAGCAAAGTCAGTCCCTTCGGCTGCGCGGTGACCTTCGTGCCAGCATTCTCGACGGAGCCGCGTTTGGCGGAATGGTTGGCTTCGGCGAGACGTATTTCCCAGCGTTCGCTCTGGCCGTTGGGCTCGGAGAGATGGCGGCTGGAATGGTCAGCAGCGTGCCGCTTGTCGCTGGCGGCCTCATGCAGTTAGCGTCTCCGCTGGCGGTCAAGCTGCTGCGATCTCACCGGCGATGGGTCGTGATCTGTGCGGTCATCCAGGCTCTCAGCTTCGTTCCGCTGCTGATCGCGGCGCTCGCCGGCTCGATCGGCACGACAACGTTGCTGCTGGTCGCCGCCGTCTATTGGGGAGCCGGGCTCGCCACCGGCCCGGCATGGAATACCTGGATTGGAACCCTCGTCCCACCTTCCATCAGACCCCGCTTCTTCGCGAATCGAACACGCATTTCCCAGGCGGGTGTCTTTGCGGGATTCCTGATTGGTGGAATCCTGCTTCAGTACGCCTCCACAAACGGTCGCAGCCTGCATGCCTTTGCGATTCTGTTCGGAGTCGCCGGCGTTTGCCGGGTTGTGTCTGCGTGGATGTTGCAGCGGCACAGCGAGCCCGTACCGCTGCCAGCCAACATGCGACAGATTCCCTGGAAACGAGTCCGGCATCATCTTCACGCGAGCAGTGGCGGACGGCTGCTGGTTTATCTCGTCGCCGTCCAGGCAGCCGCTCAGATGGCTGGCCCGTTCTTCACGCCGTTCATGTTGATGAAGCTGAATTTCTCCTACGGAGATCTGGTGGGGCTGTTCTCGGTGGCGTTCTTTTCCAAAGTCATCTCGCTGCCAGCGTGGGGACGAGTGGCAAAGAAAATCGGCGCGAGACAACTGCTTTGGATCGGCGGCATCGGCATTGTGCCGTTGAGCGGTGGCTGGCTGGTGTCTCAGAATTTCGCCTGGCTGATGTTCCTGCAGGTTCTTGGCGGAATCGCCTGGGCAGCGTATGAGCTGGCGTTCTTTCTGCTGTTTTTCGAGTCGATCGCCGAAGAAGAACGGACGAGTGTCCTGACGATTTACAATCTGCTCAACACGGCGGCCTGGGTGGCGGGTTCGCTGGTCGGAGGCCTTGTCCTGTCGTGCCTCGACATGAGCTTCCGCGGCTATCTGATCGTCTTCGGAAGTTCGAGCTTGGGTCGCCTGTTCGCGTTGCTGCTGCTGGCAAGAATCCCCAGCATCGTCGTCGATTCCGGTGAAGTCGGTGTTCGAACTGCCGCCGTTCGACCTGGCGGCTCGTCCCTCGACACACCGGTCCTGCCGAGCCTTCCCGACCAGATTCGAGACGGCCATTGAAGCCTGCCAGGTTTCGCCGGTGGCACGCTCCCCAACAGCACTCACGCGAACTGGCTTTCAGTCGAAAAGCCACTTCGGTTTTTCATCGGCACCGGGGGCGAGCGAGTCGAGCGACTTGTTTCGCGGCAGCACGCTCAGGAGTGCTTCCGCCATTTTCAGATCGTCCTGCGTCGTGATTTTGATGTTCAGCGGAGATCCCGGGACGACGGACACCACGTGGCCGAGCCGCTCGACGAGCTGTGCTTCGTCGGTCGGTTGAAAGTCGCCGCGCTTCGAAAACGCTTCGACGAGAATCTCACGCGAAAACACCTGCGGAGTCTGTGCAGCGAACAGGCCGGTGCGGGGAACGGTTTCCTTGATGACTCCGGAATCAACTCGTTTGATGGTGCTCGAAATCGGGCTGGCTGGAATCGCGGCACCGGATTCTCTGGCGGCGGCGAAAACCTCTTCGATCCCGTCGGCCGTCATCATCGGTCGTGCGGCGTCGTGGACGGCAACGAAGTCGATCTCACTTCGCACTCGTGACAAAGCGTTCTCGACGGAATCTGCCCGTTCCTCACCGCCAGCGACGATTTCGAGCTCCATGAACGTGATGTTCGGCCTGAACTTCTCCTGAAACCACTCGATGTCTTCCGGAGCAAGCACCACGAGCATCTGCTCAACATCGGGGCGAGCATGAAACAGTTCAGCCGCGCGCAGCCATATCGCACGGCCGCTGAGCTCTCGAAACGTTTTCTTGTCCCGAGTCGAATCTGCCCCGAACCGCGAACTCCGTCCGGCTGCGGCAAGGATCACGGCGAACTTTGCCATGTTGAAGCGGCCTCCTCTGCCCGGGTCCAATGCGATCGCAAGCCTGCGATCGCCCAAGCCACTGCGGCTGGAAATCAAAGTTCGACAGGCTCCTCTTTTTTCTCGTCAGCATCGATCGCGATTCGTAATGCCTTCGCCGCTTCTTTGACGGTCTTCGAGGGGCCTGCCATTTTCAGATAGTACGGCGCCCGACCTTCCTTCGTCAGAATCAGCGTCACCATCGCACCATCCTCCAGCGGCTCTGGCCGTGGGGCGAAGGACGACCCGACGTGTGTCCCGGTCAGCTCGGTGATTGTGTACTCGCCCTGCGGACATTTGCCCGTATGAGCTTTCACCTTGAGGGTGCCGGATTTGAATTCGCCGGTCCAACGCGGCAGATTCTGTGTGAATGAGCCGCCGCCTGGCATGACGAACACAGCCAGCTCCGTCCCGACAGTGTCGCCCTCGGCTTTCGGAATCGCGAACTGAGCAGCCCGCATCCGGCTCGTCGGCTCTTCCTCTTTCCAGCCTTCCGGAATTTTGAGCACGACATCTTTGATTTTCACGTCGCGCAGTTTCGGCTTCTTCTCCTCTTTCTTGTCGTCCTTTTTCTCGACCTTCGCGTCGTCATCTTTTGTTTCTTTTTTGTCCTCGGCGGAAAGCGGACTGACAACGAAACCGAAAACGGCGGCGAGGCACAACACGTGTGCGGCACGGGTCAGCGTCATGGCAGAATCTCCAGAGGAATGATTGAGTTTGGGGAGTTATCCGTTTCCGGAATCATAGTCGGCCACGAATCAGATCCACAGGCTGGGCCGAGCGGCCGTCACCTGGCAGGCACTTTCACACTCGCACCTCTGCTCGTAGAGTTTTCCAAAGACACAGCTTCCGCATCAGACAGGACGGACACAATGATCCTCGACCTCTTCAAACTCGACGGCCGCGCAGCACTTGTGACAGGAGCCAGCCGCGGAATCGGCCAGGCTCTGGCTTATGGGCTCGCCCAGGCCGGAGCGGACATTGCCTGCGTCACTCGATCCGGCGAGGCAGGCGAGACGCGGCGACTTGTGGAGTCCTGCGGCCGCCGGTTCGTGGATCTGAAGGCCGACCTGGGAAAGCCCGAAGAACGAACCGGCCTCGCACAGAAAGTCGTCGACGAACTCGGTCGGCTCGATATCCTGGTGAACAATGCCGGCGTGACTCACCGACACCTGCCCGAAGAATACCCCATTGAAGAGTGGCGGTACCTCCTGGAAGTCCACCTCCACGCGGCGTTCGAACTGGCCGTCCAGGCCGCCGAATTCATGGCCGAGCGTGGCCGGGGAAAGATCATCAACATTGGCTCGTTGATGTGTTACGAAGCGGGGCTCAACGTGTCAGCCTACGCTGCGGCCAAGCACGCGCTGGCCGGTCTGACGAAATCGCTCGCCGTGTCGTGGGCTCCGCGCGGAATCAATGTGAACTGCATCGCGCCGGGCTACATCGAGACGGAACTGTCCGGTGTGCTGCAGGACGACCCTGTGCGAGGCCCGCAGATCCTCGAACGAATCCCGCTGGGCCGCTGGGCTCAGCCGGACGAACTGGCCGGGCTGTGCGTCTACCTCGCATCGGACGCCTGCAGCTACATGCACGGAAGCGTCATCCCGATCGACGGTGGCTGGCTATCACGGTAGGTCAGGCTCTGCCTGACGAAGTCGCACCGCGTCGCCTCGCCACAAACAACTTCGGAGCCGCGGGCACTCCCTCGACGGCCTCCACGTCGACTTCGAACGACGCCTCGTCGAGCGAACGGAACAGCGCCTTAACAGCGAGCGTTTCCTCGTCGCCTCCAGCATGACCCGGATAGGCGAGCACGGTCACGACTCCACCAGGTCGAATCATCGCCAGCGAGACTCGCAGCGCGATGATCGTTGACCCGGTCTGAGTGATGACGGATTTGTCGCCACCCGGCAGGTAGCCCAGGTTGAACATCACCGTGGCGATTGTTCCGTGATGCCACTCCGGAATCTCCGCGTTCAGACCCGAGTGGTCGCACTCCCGCAGAGTCGCGTTGGTCAGCCCGCCTTTGGCGAGCCGTTGCCGGGTCTGTTCGATCGCCGCAGGTTGTCGGTCGAAGGCGAAAACAGTTCCCTCGCTGCCGACCAGCTCTGCCAGAAAACAGGTGTCATGCCCGTTGCCGGCCGTGGCATCGACAGCCGTCTCGCCTGGCTTCACGACCGCTCGAACAATCTCGTGAGCTCGCTCGGTCAACCGTTTCCCACGCTGGCGGCGAGGAGCCGATGACGCAGCCAGCGTTGAAACCGGATCCGCCTGGAGCGAAAACCGGCTGACCACATCCACTTCCTGGTCGAGCGGCGTCCCATCAAGTAGCAGCTTCGTCATTTGCTCGGAAAGAAGCGGCGCCTGCAGCGATCCCTTTGAGCCGAGCCCGTTGAAGATTCCGATCTGAGGGTGTTCCGGATGAAAGCCGAGCACCGGGTGGCGGCCGACAACGATCGGTCGCACCCCGGCAGAATGCTCGACGACTTCAAACGGCAGGCGAAGGAATCGGCGAAGCCGCTCACAAATTTCCTCGCGGCCCAAGTCGGTCGGTCCGGCATCGAGGCAATTCCAGTCGTAGGTGGCGCCCGCCCGAAAAAGCTCATCCCCAAGCGGAACGAGCCAGACCCCGCCATTGACGATGCGCGTTTCACTCAAACCGGGAATCCGCAACGTGAGAATCTCACCGCGTGTCGCGTCAAACTGAACCTTTTCAAACCAGCCGTTTCTTGAACCAGCGAACCCCTGGCAGAAGACGACTCGCTTCGTTGTGTAGTTTTGCGGGGTCAACTTGACGAGACCGGATTCGATCTCGATGTCGCCGGTCGAGTCGACTTCACCCGTGAGGTAAATGCCCAGGCGTTGAAAATGGCTGCGCGACGACGTCAAAAACGAAGCAACGTTGAGCCGCGCGGCCAGTGGGATCTCAAAGCTGCCGTATTCGACGTTAAAGGCTTGTTGACTGACAGGTGGCGCAGGTTCGCGAATCCAGTCCGCCGCTTCGACTGGGTCGCGTTTTTGAAATCGCTGACGCTCGACTTCACTGGCGAGAATTCGCACCTGGCCCGGCTCCGCAAAGAAAGCCGCTCCCGTTTCGGCTTCGACCCGGCGATAGAATGACGCCGCTGTCGGCCAGAAATCGGCGAGTCTCCAGGTCGGAACGAGCCGTTGTCCGGTGACAGGTGTCATCAGACCGGCCGCAATCCGTGAGGCGGAATGCACGTCTTCCCGATCGATGACCAGAACGCGAGCTCCCCGCCAGAGCAGCTGCCAGGCGAGCGTTGTCCCGGCAAGGCCCTGGCCGATGACCACACAGTCATAGGTGTCGTCGGTCATCGCTGCCGCTAGCGGGCTTTCCTGAGCGCGATGTAGAGCGCACCAAACTGTTCGAGGTTGGCCGGCAGAGTCGGCGTCAAATTTTTCTTCTCGAAATCGCGGCGAGTACTCTGGCTTCGTTCCCATTCTTCTTTCGTGAGCGAGCCATCCTTGTCTCGATCGAGCGAGCGGAAGACGTACGAAGCTCGCCGCCCGTCGGAACTGTCCGGATCAAACGCTTCCGGCGTGATCGTTGCTGCGCCGGACGGCTTCGGCGAAGCAGCGGAAGTCGCCACACCCGGACCGGATGGTGCGGTCCGCGACGAGGTCGTTCGTGGCGCTGGTGTCGCGCCGGAACTGGCCATTAATTCGATTGGAGTCAGAAGCCCATCGCCATCCCGGTCCAGTTCGAAAAACTCACGGAACTTCGCGCGGTCCCATTCGTAGAGCCCGATCTGGCCGTCTTTGTTCTGGTCCACTTCCGAAAATTTGGTCGGCAGGTCAACCGTAAGTCGGGGCTGCTCTTTTCGTTTCGGCGGTCGCTTGGAACTGGATTTTGCTTTCGCTTCCTGACGAGGTTCCGCAGGCCGCTGGTAACCACTGAAACCGTTGCCACCGTAACCTCTGCTGTCTCCGCCTCGATCGTCGCGCCGGCTGGCGTCGCGATCACGCTGAGCTCTCATCTCTCCGGTCAACTGTGGCCAGGCCCGCACGAACGTGGCCTCGTCAACGCCGCTGCGAAAGTCGAGTCGCACACTCCGAACGGCTCCCTTCAGATCATCCGAGAACCGTTCATATTCGCCACCGTCGAGCTTGCCATTCTTGTCCCGATCGTAGTAAGCGAAAACCCGATCCGGCGGATACCGGTCCGTTTGAGCGTCGGCGAGGCCGGCCATCGATGAGAGCAGCAGTGCCGCGAATAGTGCGCGTTGCATCACAAATTCTCCGTTCAGTTTCCAGAATCGACTATCACATCGATCGGGGGAGTGTATCAGGATTTCTGATCGTCTTTCTTCAAAGTGACGTCCAGTTTGAATTGAAAACCGTACTGGCTGTCTCGCCCGGACCGGTTGTTTTCTTTCGATTGAACATCGACGTTTTTCCGTTCGAGCAGTTCCGCGTTGAGCGTTTGCGCGTCCGCCCGCTCCTTCGCGTACCCGGTCAGAGTGACGTTGCCCTTCTTCGTGCTGTTTCCGCCGGTCAGGCGAATCTGCGTCAGGTACTGTCGATCGGTCCCCCGGATCGTTTCGGTAAGCCACATCGATTCGTCGAGCCAGTTGACATTCTGGTCGGCCCAGCCATCAACGGTTTTTGCAATGTCGACCTGCGGGCCAAGTTCCTTCAGCAGCTCCTTCTGCGAGTTTGTCTCAGCCTGCGCTGCTGTTGTCGCCTTTTCCAGTGCGGCCACCTGCATGCCACGGTAGACGTAGAATCCGAAGATGACGATGAGCCCCGCAGCGACGGCGGCGATTCGTTTGATCTGCTTGAGGTCCCGCTTGACGGCGGCGCGTCTCGGGTTGAGGAAGTCGAGTGTCCGCGACGACTCGTAACGACGACCGAGCAGCATGCCGATCGGGCCTGCGTAGGCCGCGTGAGATTCGTCACCGGGTTCCGTGCTGACCGTCATGCCCTGAGCGGTGAAGGGGTCGACACGGTTCAGGATACAGCGGAAGCGCTCGTGAATCGCGGCCGCAAGGTCTGAATCTTCACCGGGCGATCCGAGGATCCAGGCGCGAGCGATTCGAGCGTCCGGGAGCCGCTTTTGAAGAGCGATCATCGAACGGCTGATATCTGCCAGAATCGACGACTGCGACTGAGCCGCGTTATTGGAGTCGACCTGAGTTGAGTGCGAGAAGTAAAGATTTCCCTGGCCGAGGATTGACAGTTCAATGCGGTCACCGTGCCGGGCGATGATCAGGCTCAGCTCGCCCGCCCTGGCAGACTTCTCTTCGGGTGTCTCGGACACCAGATGAGTCGCGGCGATCGACGACACTCCGACGGCACTCAGGTCGAGCCCGGCCGCGGCGAACGTCGTCCGCGTGTCTCGAATCTTCTTGCGATTGATGCTCGCCACAAGAACTTCCCGCCCCTGAAACCCCTCGCGAGGAGTCATCGGCAGATAGTCAAGAGCCAGCTGGTCCAGCGGAATCGTCGACCGCGAGGCGGCCTGAAAGCGGACGAGTTCCGGCAGTTCGTTATCGCTGACTGGCGGCAGTTCGAGGTGCCGCACGACGACATCTTCCCGAGGCACGGTCAGGTACACGCTCTTCGCGGAAATCCGCGCACGCTGGAATTCGCCTTTCAGCCATGCGCCGACCTCAGCCGGATCACTCAGCGTCGCAGGAACGTCGAAACTGAAGCTGGAATGAATCTTCAGCGAGCCAGCGGCCAGGTCGGCCTGCACGCCGCAGACGCGGTGCGAATTCCAGTCAATTGCAAGTACATCAGCCATCATCAGGCCTCATCGTCGATTGACGTCTCAGCGGCTCCAACCGTGTTTCGTGCTGTTCCCTGCGTAATACCGTTTTCGGGCGATGATCGCCCACCCGTAGTTCAGGCTTTGCCTGACGAAATCCCTGCTTGAATGCGGACCACCCGTCGATCCGCTTTCACTTCGTCAGGCACAGCCTGACCTACTTACTACTCGCTCCGGAGAGCTGTTCGCTGGTGTATCCTCGCCCGAGTTCCGTCAGGTCGCTGACGGAGAGAATTCTCGCGGGATACTCGGTCGCGTCAATTGTTGCTTCCAGACGAGTATACCCCCCTCCTTCGCCAAAATAGCCAAGAACTTGAGCTCGATAAACCTGCCCGCGTCCTGTGACATACCGGTCCAGTGTGACCATCGTCGGGATGTCGACGATCCCCTGGCTAAGCATCCAGCCGGCAGTCGCTCGAATCGGACTCGTATCATCCATCATGGAATTCTGAGAAATCGCGACAGCCGCGGCTTCCGTCATGTTTGGAATTCCCAGCAGCGTTTCCAGACGAGCCTGATTGACGTTAATCCGACCGGGAATCGAACTCTCATCAAGCGTGGTCAGTCGATCGAGGATGTCCGGCAGGTACGACTCCATGTCGCCGGAGTTGTTGGCCCAGGGACTGTCGAGCAGAACCAACTGTCCGTCGATCGCGATTTCGACCCGGGCTCCAATCATTTCGTAAATCGAAACGAGGTCGCCCGCGGCGCCTTTCGAGAGGTCCATGCCGCCCCGAGTCACCGTGCCTCCGCCACCAGCCACCGCGTTGGCAACTCCTTCCGCGATGTCCGAAACGATTCCCTGTGTGGCTCGATTCACCGCCTCTGCGTTTGCAGTTTCCGCTTCGGCGTCGCTTAACGTCGCACCGTTCGTCGCGGAATTGAGGGCCGCGATCAGATCACTGTCCTCATCGGTAAACAGCGGCTCGTAAGGTCCGTTGAGCCGAAATGCGACGACAAAACGTGCGACGTCTTCGTCGAACTCTTCGAGCAGCATGTCGTACAGGTCGGTGAGAACACCGTTGTTGACGTTGATCTTTTCCGACCCGTCCAGCCGCTTGTTGAGCTCTTTCGCGTCGACGGTCAGGTAAGCGGCCCAGCCGGGATTCAGAATCCCGTCGGCATTGTCGAGCGGCAGCGAAGCGTCGCCGTCGTTCTCATTCGGATCGAGCAGCCCGTTCCGGTTCGTGTCCTCACCGTACAGCAAGTCAGGAGTGACTCCCGCAACAAGCAGCAGTTCCTCGAGCGACTCCAGCGGTCCGTCCTTCGCAGCGTGTGGCGGGTCCTGGTCGAGGTAGTAGTCGCTCTCGACACCGAATTCGCGAATCGACGTGTCTTCGTCAATGTAGTCGAGAATGGCGTCCGCAAGCTCTTCCGTCATATTCGGCAGATACATGAGCATGCCGCGAGTGTCTTCGTCGCTCATTTCCCTGGCGACGATCGCGTTGAGATTGATCCGGCCCGACTCGTCCATCAGACCAAACCGGATTCCGCCGTTGCCCGACGCGGACTCAATCGCCGCGACCACCGCGAAGTAGCCCTGCCCGCGTTCGGACTCTCCCTCGCGCATCAACTGAGCCTGGAACCGTGCCGGATTGTTGTACGAGAACTCGTCACTTGAGGATTCCGGCGCACCGATCGTGGCGGCAGCAAGTTCAAGACCAGACTCGGCAAACGCACGGCTCTCCGCCTGGCGACCGTACATTGAGGTCGCTTCAATTTCCGAAATCATCAACTCGGAAAATGTGTAAGCCCCCAGAGTCAGCGCCGCCACAACGATCAGAACGAGGATCAGAACGGTTCCCCGCCGCGTCGCGTTCTGGTTTGAGGTGAGTGTGTTTTTCATGACGATTCCGCTGGCATGTCGCATCTCAGAGGTAACCCGCCTTCAAAACGCGAGTGCTTCAAACGGGTTGGCTGCAGAAAGTGGCACGACAAGGTTGTACTCACGAGTCATCTCGCTGGCCGATCGCCGAGTAATCGACTGCTCGTCCAGCGATTCGTCACGAAACCGAATCTTGATTCCGACCGCGTTGGGTAAACGCCCTTCCGCCTGGCTGTCCCACTCGGAAAGCCACTCGTAACCATCGTGATACTCGAACTGAAGCGACTCGATTTCTGTCGCGATCAGGCGAGCTTCGGACGTCATCGTTGCGGCTTCGGATGGGTCTTCCATCAGCGACAGCGAGAGCGGGCTGCCAATCATCCGGGCGACGCCAGTCGGGCCTTCCTTCAAACCTGACAGCCGTGAGCCGGGATCAATCAGGTCGCCATAAGTTGCAGCCATGGAACCTGCACCGCCAACCAGAAAGTACGAAACGGTCTGCAGGTTGCCGACCGGCGCTGCCACGCCAGTCGCAGAACCAGCGGACGGGCGCCGAGGCCGGTTGATGTGAATGACGATCGATTCGCTGTCGCCAAACAAGCCGAGGCTTCCGCCGGCGAACGCGAGATCGGGATCTGTGTAGACGATCTCTGGTTCGACGGTTGTTGTTTCTTCCTCGGCCGCTGTGGCGTCGTCTGTTTCTTCTTCCTCTGGGACCTCTTCCGGACGGTAGACAGTCGAGCGGATGTCGGCTGCCATCTGACTCAGCAGAGACCGCGCGATCTGGCTTCGCTCGACCTCAATCTGCCCCATCGTTGAAAATCGATAGTGCAGATCCATCGCCGTGTAGAGCATCGTCATCAGCGTCAGCGTTAAGGCCATCGCGAGAAGCAGTTCAACGAGCGTGAAGCCCCGGTTCGGGATCCTGACAGGAGAAGAAGCGTTCCGCATCACGGCGCGTCCTCCTCAACCGAGTCTTCAAACACCGCCGGATCACGGATCAGTTTCGAAAGCGAGACCGACGTTGAAGACAGATCGCTCTGTCCGTTGTAGGTAACCGTGACCGTGACAAAGAGGACGTCAGCGTGCGGCCCGCCGGAAGTCGCGAGCGACCATGTCCAGTTTTCGTCATCCTGAAACGACTGATCAGAGATGTCTTCGAGTGGCTCGATGGCCGCGGAAATTTCGGCCAGCTTCGACTCGCACCGCAGGATGGCCTGTGTGTCGAGCCGGCCTTTCACCGCAGCGGACATTCCATTCGTCGTGAGCTGGCTGAGAGCCGTGACCGCTCCCACAAAGATCGTGATCGACAAAACGACTTCCAACAACGAGAGCCCGGACCGCACGTTGCGGCTGCTGGCTTTCGAGGTGGTTCGAAGTCGACGCATCAGATCTACCTGCAGTGTTTTGTCAGACTATAGTTCTTCGTCGGCCGATTCCTGTTTCACGCTGACGGCGCCGGTGAGGTCTCGGACGGAGACGGTCATTTCGCCGGCCTGATCATCAATGACCTGAAACATCACTTCGGTCGCGGTGCCGTCGGAATAAAACAGAATCGGCTGGGACCAGGGGAGTCCCGTCAGCTCGCCGGCATCTGCCAGCCCCTGGACGTCGAGCGCCGTCAGTGGTTCGGAGCGAGCGATCCCCGCCGAATTATTTTCACTGAATGTCATGCCTGCCGGCAGAATGAGACTCATTCGGCCGAAGACGACGGAAGTTCCCTCCGTCTCCGCCGTTTGATACGGAACCCGCACGAAGTGGTTGCCACCGGGCTCGTATCGAAACTGCCAGGTGGCGTCATTTTCCAGAGCCTGAATCCGCGTTCCGGCCAGCGTACTGCGAACGTCCTCGGTGGCCGCTTTGAGCCGATGATCGCCCCACGATCGCAGAAGTGGCGTCCAGGCGAGGCCGACCATCGTCATCATGATCGCCACAACGAGAAGGACCTCGATCAGCGTGAAACCGCTGCGAGGTCGTTCAGAGATGTGGCGATGTCGACGCATGGCTCAGTCCTGAGGATCGGTTGCCGAACCGAACCGGGATTACAGATTCTGTTCCCAGTTCGTGATGTCGTCATCCGTGCCTTCCTGACCGTCGAGTCCGACCGACCAGATCGCTGGCTTGCCACCTGGTGTGGTCCGATTGCCGCTCGGCGGATATTCGTACAGAAGCGGGTTGCCCCAGGCATCTGTCGGGACCTCTTCCAGGTACGCCTGCTGTGGTCGACCGGTTTTGTCCTGACCCGGCTGAATCATTGCTGATACGACGGTGTCCTGGCTGCCATCCGGAAACCGGCCGTCATGGTTCACGGCGTACCGTTTCACGGCATCTTCGAAACCTTTGATTTTGATTTTGGTCGCATCGACCATGGCTTTCTGCTGTTGCCCGATCAGATTCGGAACGGCCAGGGCGGCGATGACCCCGATGATGGCCAGGACGAGCAGAACTTCGATCAGCGTAAACCCGCGACGGATCGATCGGGCTTTCCGGGAACAAGGAATCGCTTTCATGGGTATTCTCCAAAACGCTTGAGTCGGGACTGGTCGGAACCAGCGAGGGGGGGTTGTCGGGTCTCAGAACTATCCGCTGAGAACCGACGAACTCTGCAGCACGGGCAGCAGCAGCCCGAGCAGCACGAACATCACAACGGCCGCCATCGCGACCAGCATGATTGGTTCGAGAAGTCGGATAAACAGTTCCAGATATCGCCAGGTCCGTCGCTCCATGCCGTCGGCAATGTCGATCAAAACCTGTTCGAGATTATTGGCTTCTTCCGCGACCGCGATCATCTCAACAGTTTCTTCGGGAAACTCACCGCACGCGGCCAGGGGCTGAGCAAGTGTCTTACCGGCGGAGATATTGTCGCTGGCTCCCCCAATCGCAGCGGACAGAACGCGGTTGCCGGTCGCGTCTTTCGCAATCCGAATTGAGTTCAAAATCGGAACGCCGTTCTTCAGCAGTGTGCCGAGGATGCGGCAAAATCGGGCAATCGCCAGGCTGCGGTAAATTTTACCCGCTCCCGGTATCTTCAGACGAATCTTATCGAACATGAGGCGGCCTTCGTCGGTAGCCGCATAACGGACCACGAAGAAGCATCCACCGCCGATCACAAGCGGAATGAACATCCAGTAACTCGCAATGGAGTCGCTGATCGCTCTGACTGCCTTCGTCGCCCACGGCAGCGAGTCTCGCGCTTCCATCCGCTGGAAAATCGGATCGAACTTCGGCACGAACCAGACCATCATCGCCGTCACGATTCCGACGCCGAACAGAATCAGGAAAAACGGATACGCCATCGCACCGGTCACGCGACTCTTCAATTCTTCCTGGTGTTCGGTGAAGTCGGCAACGCGGCGGAGAACGTCCTCCATGAAGCTGCCTTCTTCACCGGCCCGCACCATGCTGACAGCCAGTTCGGAAAACGCGTGCGGATGCTTCCGCATCGCTTCCGCCAGTCGAGTTCCCTCAGCGACTTCTTCACGTACCGCTTCCAGGACGACTTTGAATGCCTGGCTGCGAGTCTGTTTTTCGAGCAGTTCGAGCGACCTCAGCAAAGGTACGCCGGAACGCAACAGATCGCTGAGCTGCGCGAAAAAGGTGGCGAGATCCCGCGACTTGACTCGACGGCCGAGTAATCGCGATTTGTTCTGCGAAGACTCGGCCAGTTCAATATGAATCGGAAACAACTGGCGCGTGGAAAGAGTCGAGACGACTTCCGTCTCGCTTCCGGCAGACAGCAGGCCTTTGACCTCCTGCCCGGACATTCCTCGGGCCACGTATTGAAATTCTGGCATGGGATTTCAGCAGACGGAAAACGGAAAGTCGCAGCGTTATGTGATGTCGCCGCGGGTAATCCTCAGCACGTCCTCCACACTCGTAATACCGGTCAGCACGTGCATCCATCCACACTGCCGCAGCGTCAGCATGCCCTTTTCAAGGCCGTATTTCCGAATGCGAGTCGCGCTGACACGTTCGGCACACAGCTCACGAACCTGGTCGTCAGCGACCAGCAGTTCAAAGACGCCCATCCGACCGGAGTAACCCGTCTCTTTGCACTCACGACAGCCGACCGCTCGATAGAGCGTCTCGATGTCACGGTTTGGAAAGTCACTGGGCAGCTCGTCCGGGTTGGGTTTGTACGGCTCGCGGCAATGCTTACAGAGCCGACGTACCAGCCGCTGAGCCATCACGCCTTCCACCGTACTCGCGACGAGGAACGGCTCAACGCCCATGTCGGTCAGTCGAGTAAACGAGCCGGCCGAGTCGTTTGTGTGCAGCGTGCTGAACACGAGGTGGCCGGTGAGCGAGGATTGAATCGCCGCCTCAGCCGTTTCGAAGTCTCGAATTTCGCCGATGAGAATGATGTCCGGGTCATGACGCAGAATCGATCGCAGACCGGCAGCAAACGTGAGCCCGATTCGGCTGTGAACCTGAATCTGGCTGATCCCGTCGAGCTGGTATTCGACCGGATCTTCGACCGTGATGATCTTTGTGTTCGGGCTGCGGATCTCGCTGAGAGCGCTGTAAAGCGTCGTCGACTTACCACTTCCCGTCGGACCGGTCACAAGAACGATGCCGTGCGGCAGTTCGATGATCTGGCGGAACGGTTTGTAGACCCGATCCGGCATCCCCATGCTCGACAGATTAAAGACCATTCGGCCTTTGTCGAGAATTCGCAGCACGATGCCTTCGCCGTAGAGCATCGGGATGATCGAAACTCGAACGTCGATGTCGCGTCCGGCCACCTTCAGCTCGATGCGGCCATCCTGCGGGAGTCGTTTCTCGGCGATATTGAGCCGCGACATGATTTTCAGTCGAGTCACAATCGCCGCGTAAAACTGATTGATCTCCTGAGGCACCGACTGAACACGGAGAAGGCCGTCGACGCGGTAACGAATCTGCAGTCCACGCTCGCCGGGTTCAATGTGAACGTCACTCGCACCCTGTTCGAGCGCTTCCAGCAGCAGCTCATTCACCAGGCGGATGACGGACGCCTGCTGAGCCATCTCGGCCAGTTCGCCATCGGCCCGAGCCACTTCGGCCAGATAGTCGTCGTCCTCGTCGGTCTTCTGCTTGACGAGCTCGTTGATCGTGTCGCCGCCGACGCCAAGGTTCTGCTTGATCAGCGAGATGACGTCATCGTGCCGCGCGAGAACAGGCTCAACACGTAGACCGCTGAGCGAACTCAGTTCATCAATGGCTTCCAGGTCGAACGGGTCGCTTGTCGCCACCTCAACGCGACCGTTTTCCTCGGTCAGCGGAAGCAGCGAATGGCGGAAGATTGTCGACGTCGGAAACTTGTTCAACAGCTCGATGTTGACGTGGAAATCTTTCAGGTCGACGAACTTCATACCGAGCTCGTCAGCGAATGCCCGCAGCGTGGCTTCTTCCGTGACGAGGCCCATCTCGATGAGCGTCTGATCGAAGCGTTTGCCATTGGCCTGAGCCCGCGCGTTCACACACTGCTCATCCGAGATCAGTCCGCGTCGAACTAAAACGTCGCCGATTTCCATGACTCACCATCTATCTGAAAAGTTGCCCGCCGTCTGCGAAAAGGCTCCTGCCAGGGTAAAGGATAATAGATCGCCAGGTTGTCGCTATCTGTTTCCCAAACTCCGCGGTTTTCACTCAATCCGTCGCCCGATGTTGAGCCGACGGCGACGGCTCGATCCCGGGAAATCGCCTCACATTCTGAAAATTCTGGCCGGACACTAATCAGGTTGATCCACCAGAGCGACGCAAAATCAGCGACCGAATCCTCCACCCGTGCGACCACCACCCGTGCGACCACCACCAGGCTGGCCGCCGCCGCCGAACGGGTTTCCGCCCTGTCCGCCGCCACCCTGCTGTAATCGCTGCTGGATCGCCTGGCGAAACGCGTCTTCCTGAGCTTTCCGCTGGGCGTCAGCAGCGCCGTTGTCTCCTCCACTCTGCGGGTTATTGCCACCGGTGCTGCGACCACTGGTCGAGCTGCGGGTGACATGAACTCGCGGCATCAGCGAACCGAGTGTCTGCTGAAGTATCGCCGTGTTGGCATTTTCAAGAGGCACAACGCGAATCGTTCGCCGGGCAATCAAAGCAGCCTCGTCAAGATCCTCGACCATGACTTTAATCTGGTTAAAGAGCGGCTCGCTGGCAGAAACGATGAGGCGGCTTGACCGGGAATCGACGCCAATCGTCAGTTTGACATTGGCGCGAGCACCGCCGCCTCCACCACCCATGAGTGCGGCAAGCGGGTTTCCACCACCTCCCCCGCCACCCCGCTGTTGTTGCTGCTGCGCTGGCGGGGTCATTTCTTCTTTGTAAACGTCTTCGATGATCTCTGCGACGTCGGCGATGTCGGCGTGCTTAACGACGATGTATCGCGGAGCCCGCTCGCGAAGCTGTTCCGGCAGCTCGCTGGCGTCGAGAATCTTGAGCATCTCTTCGCACTCGTTGACCAGGTGCGGAGGCCCCGTCACGAACAGCGAGTTCGAACGTGTGTCCGGAATGATCCGCAGTGTCGTCGCGCTGTTCATGAGCCCGTCGAGGCCCGACATGTTCATCACGCTTCGGCCCATTGACGAGATGCCGCTTGTCAGGTCGCCGAACATCCCGCCGCTGTTGGCCGACGATGCCGACGAAACTGAACTGGTCGGGAAGATGCGTTCCAGGATGGCGGCCGTTTCCGTCGCGTCTGAAGACTGCAGATAAAACACAGTCCAGTTGTTGCTAGGCGGAATCGCCTGCGAAAGAGACTGGACGAGTTCTTCGATTTCGTCGAGAGCTTTTTCGTCCTGTGAGATGACGACCAGGTTGCCGCCCTGAACGGTGATCAGGATTGGTGACTTGCCGTCTGTGCCAGCGTCCGAACCGCCGAGCCCAAGGACAGCTTCAAGATCAGTCTTCGCTCCAGGATCGGACGCGTCACCGGCGTCCTGCTGAAAATTTACGTTAAACAGTCCCGAGTTCTTCCGCAGTGCATCGAGGCTGGCTTCTGGCCCGCGACGATCGGATGCTGGTCGAACATTTTCGGTCGGCGTGCGGCCGGCTTCCCCACCGGCGGCTGGCTGACGATCCAGCGGTTCCGGGTCGAGCGGTCGAGACCGGAACGAAGGAACTCGCCGATCGGCTCCGGTGGCGGAGGGAACGACGATGCGAATCGGATTCTTGCTGCTGCGTTCGAACATGCCCTTCAGCAGTTCGGCCATCTCTTCGGCGTCGCGCCCGCCCAACGGAATCGTGCGGACGTTACCGCTTCCGCTCGGACCGCCGCCAACTGGCTCAAGCTCTGAGACGAGCAGTTTGATCTGGTCCACCTGCTGCTGAGTACCGCGGACGATCAGGCCGTTGGCATTCGGGTTGGGCTGAATAATCGGTGCGCTGTCGCCGTCGAGCAGGAACAGCGACTGAATCGAAGCGGTTGCCGTAAAGGCATCCATCCGGGCGAGAGGAATCACGGCAGCGACAATGGTGTTGCCGCCTTCTCCGTCAAGCCGTTTGATGAGAGGTGCGATCTCGTCATGCAGCGACTGTGGCCCGTGAATGTGAATTCGTCGGGCACGCCCGTCTTCGTTTACGACTGCTCCAGGAAACAGCACGTTGAGCGTCTTGGTGACCTCAATCGTGTCGGCCGATTTCAGCTGGTAGACCTCAAGGTACGGCTGTCTGTTACGGGAGTTGAAACCCTCGACCGCAGGAACATCGATCGCGGCAATGGTCTCTTCGATGATCTTCAGCGAGGTGGGACTGGCAGTAATCAGGAGCGTATTTGTTCGTTCGTCGACGGCGACCTGAACGGCACCATCTCCGTCGGCGGGAGTGGCTGGCGTGGGTGTCGACGGGCGACTGTAGCGCGGGTCACGCGAACTGCTGTACCGGGAATCGTTGCCCGATCCGGCCGAGACGTTTCCGACGCCACGTGCCGGCAGTCCGAACAGTTCGCGAATCACGATGTCAGCATCGAGAACCGAGATCTCTGTCAGTTGAATCTTCTTGAAGACGGTGTCGCCTGTGTCGATCTCGCTCACCAGCAAGTCGTGAATTCGAGTCAGATTGGCGCCAGTGTCTGTAATGTGAATTCGATTGGTACGGGCGAGCGATGTGGCTTTGCCCCAGGGGCCAAGCAGCGGGTCGATTTCCGCAACCGCATCCGCAGCGACGATCCCCTCAACTTTCATCAGCATCGTCAGCATTTCGTTTCGACCATGCTTCGGCAGGTCTTCCGGTGTGATGATCGGAAGCAGATTCGGCGGAATCGGCCGGTCCATGCTCAGTGTCACGAGAAACTCGTCCCGCTTGACCAACAGGTAACCCTTCTGCAGCAGGTACCCGTTGATGACATCCAGAGCCTCGCTCGGCGTGTACTCTTTCTTGTCGTAGTAGTTGAACGTGCCGGGCGGGATGACAGACGGGTCGAGCGTCAGGCCCGATGCATCCGCGAACATTCTCAAGACGTCGACCCACGGAGCGAACCGGAAGTTGAACGACATCTTCTCAACGGCCTGACCGGGCTCACCACCGAACGAGAGGACGGGATCGCCCTGGGCATCCACGGTTACCGCGCCGACTGTCGCGGACGGAGCAAGTGCGTAGGCGCTACCTGGTGTCGCGGTTGAGCCAGCGGTCGACGGACCACGCGGAGCGGTCGGTCCGGCGGCAGGTCCTCGACCGCCGCCAGCTTCTTCGCTGAACTCAAACTTCGCGCCCTGCTTTCCCTCGAAGGTCTGCAACTGAGACGCGCTCAAAACCGACTTGATGATCTTGTCGCGGTTCGCTTCGAGCTCTGCCTGTTTCTTCTCGCGGTCTTCGTCGCTCAAGTCGCGAAGCCGGCGAAGTTCAAAACGTGCGACGTCGTATTCGCTCAAAGCGGCCTGGACTTTGGTTTTCTGGTCATCAGAAATTCCGAGGTCTGTTGCAACACTGTCACCGCGGAGTGCCGAGTATCCCTGACGCTGCAGAGTCAGCTCCTGCATCCGCTTGACCTGATTCGCGTTGAGCTGGCTTTCGACGGCCTTCGTCGAATCTTCCCGAGCTTTCGTGAACGCTGCGGTCCGCTCTTCCTGGCTCATGTCCCGCATGTTGCGGAACATCTCGAACATCTTTTCACGCTGAGCCGTCTGCGCTTCTTCGATCTGCTTGATCTGATCCGCGGTAATCCCGAGCTCCTGCCGAACGTCGTCGCGACTGAGGATGTCGCCTCCGCCGAAGCCGCCACCGAACCCGCCGGGTGCGCCACCGCCGAAGCCACCAAAGCTCGGTCGACCTCCACCTTCTGACCCCCGGCCACCGCCGCCATCACGGCCTCCACCGGGCTGCGCTTCTGCCTCCGGAGCCACCATCGCTGCAACAAGAAGCAGCGTCACGACGCCGACAAGAGTGTGAGAAAATCGCATCATGGAGTCACCTTCGGATCCGGAGGAGCCAGTGCTGGCTGGAAACGAATGATTGGAAACAACAGTACTAAACGCAGAGAGTGCGGGGACTTAAGTAAGGAAAGCCCGAGACTATCATGCTACTTGTCCTCGCTGACACACTCAATGTGCCTGTTAAAACAAGGCAACTTTGGCGGATGCTCCGCGATCTGACGGGCGCGACCGTCGCAGTCCTTCAAATGTGAATCTCAGTCAGCAGCCCGAACAGTGAGTTGTACCGGTTGAAGCGGAAGAGCGTTTCAGTGGACGGCCGTTTCAACAGGCTTTCGTCGAGTCTCCGTTCACTGACTGGGACGAGATCCGTCTCGATCTGGTTTTTCCTTCGTGGCTTACATAGCGTCCTGGCTCGCCGTATCCTGAATTTGTCGCTGCTCAGTGGCCGGCGAGAACCCGCTAACCCAGATCCGCCAATTTTCGGGCCAGTCCACTCCGCGGCGGGCATTCGGGGCCAGTCCTGGCGAAGTGTCGCCTGTATTTCGTTCGAAATCGGACAATCGGGTTCCGACACCCCGACAATCTGGAAAAACCACGGGGATGGCGTGGCCGCTGGCCGGATTTTGCGGTTTCTTTACAGGACACCGTGGGAGAACAAGATGTCGAAAAATGAAAAAGTCCTGTCGATCGGTCTGGCCGTCGTGTGCGGCCTTTATCTGATCAGCCAGGTGGTGTGGCCAGCCCTGACGCGGCCGATCGCCGATCAGCAGAAAAAACTGGATGCCGCACGAAAAGCACGCGATGGCGAAGACGAGAAAGTCATCGCCGCCCTGGGACAGATCCAGGTGATGACCCTCCACAAGGAGCAGAGTCTTTCGTCCAACGTTTCCGAAGCGTCGCTGGGTTACGAGCAGTGGCTTTCGGACCTCGCCGAGAACGTCGCGAAATTTCAGGATCCGGAAGTCAGCCGGGAAACGACCAGCCCGTCCCGCGACAACAGCTATGTCGCGATCAAGATTCGCGTCACCGGCCGCGGCACGATGAAACAGCTCCGCGAGTTCCTGTACCGGTTCCACCGTGCCAGCGTTCTGCATCAGATTTCGTCGCTGACCATCGACGCCGTCGACAACAGCTCCAACCCGCTGCTGGACATTGTTCTGATGGCTGATGGCTTGTCGCTCCGCAGCGCACCGGTCAAAGGCCCGACCTTGTTCGCTCGCTCCGAAGTGGTTTCGGTTGCAGACGATCCCGACCGCGTCCTGACCGTCGCCGATGCAACGGTCGCGTGGCCGGAAGAAACGCCGTTCGAAATCCGAGTCGACGACAAGTTCCTGACGGTGCTCGAACGAGTTCACCAGGTCTGGGAGATCACCGGGTCGGGCTCGAAGGCTGAAGCCGGAGCCACGGTGACGCTCTTCGAGAAGAAAGCTGGCGATCCAACAACCGAAGCCGCGGCTGACGGCACAGCCGACTCCAAAGTCGCAGCGTCAAAATCCGACTCAGCGTCAAAAGCTGACTCAGCGTCGAAATCCGACTCAGCGTCAAAAGCCGACTCAAAGAAAATCGCGCCGCCCGCCAAAGCCGCCATCACGACAAAACTCGTGAAGGCATGGGATGGCAAGTCGAACACGATCGTGGTCAGCCGCGCCGAAGGTTTCGCGCCGGGCCGACTGCAGATTCAAATCGGCGGCGACACGGTCGAAGTCGTCGCACGCCGGGAAGTCTGGCGGATCGACGATCAGAAATTCCGAGCCAGCCAAGGCACCGTCGTCGAGGCGTCTCCCGTCCGACCGGAATTCGAAGGCGTCTCCATCGAAAAGTTCGCCGCCCTCGTCGACCTCAATCCGTTCGCGAAGAAGCGAACCATTCCGCCGAACTTTCTGCTGACCAGTTCGACCAGCAGCCGCAATATCGAGCGAGGTAAGTCGGCCGTCCTGACTCCCATGGTGACAGACCTCGGCCCCAACGCGGCGGCACCGAAGATCGAAGTCCTCTCCCAACTGCCACCCGGCATGACGTTCGCCGATGGAGTGCTCACGTGGGTCACGACCGAAGAAATGGAGCCTGGCAAGTTCGACCTGAAACTTCGCGCGTCGTCGGACGCCCTGGAGAAGCCACTGGAAGAGTCGTTTGAAGTGTCCCTCGTCGTACCCGTCATCGAGAACAAGCCGCCGTATTTGACGGCACCGGAACGTGCCGTCGTGGCGGTCCTCGGGCAGACAATGACATTTCAGGTCACGGCATCGGACCTGGAAACGCCGGCTGATCAGCTGCGGTTTTCCGCCGGAGCGAATTTCCCCGAAGGAGCGACCGTCGACCCGATGACTGGTGAAGTCCGCTGGGCCGCACCGAAAGACGGTCAGCCGGGTCCCGTCGATTTTCCGATCACGGTTGTTGATGCGGGAAGTCCGCCGCAGTCCGGCTCAGTCACAGTCAAAGTCGACGTTCAGGAAGACCGGGCTATTTACACGTACCTCACCGGGTCCATCGCGGCCGACGATCGTAAGCAGGCGTGGCTTTACGATCGGTCAACGAACAATCGCGTCATCCTGGAAGAAGGCGACGAGTTCGAATATGCCGGCTTCGAGGCACTCGTCCTGAGCATCGATCGCGACTTTATGACGATGCAGCAGGAGAGAAATACATTGCGGCTCGACATCGGCAACAGCCTGCGAGAGGCCGTTGTCATCGCGACGGCTCCACTACCTGAGAAACCGGCCGAGTCAACCGAAGGGGCGGCTCCAGCCACCTCCGACGGCAACCCCACTTCGACGGAAGCGGAACTCGAAGCTCTGCTGAAGGGCCTCGACGATGCCGACGCCAAACCCGGTGAAGCTCCGGCAACAACCGAGAAACCGGCCGAGCCCAGACCTGAAGCACCACCAACTGCCGAGCCGAAAACCGCGACAAGCGCCGACGACCCGGCATCGAAGCAGGCAACGGCCGAGGATCTCGAAGCGCTGCTGAAAGCGCTTGATGAGGCCGAGACGGCAAAACCGGGCGAGCCAAAGCCGGCCGGGAATGGCGAGCCTCCCGCGAAACCGGACACGCCGCCAGAACCGGAAGCCAGAAAGCCGGAAGCTCCCGCAGCCGAATAAACGCTGTCCAGCCTCGCGGGCGGAAATGATCCTCGAAAAACACGAAGAGACAAAGCAGTCATCGCACCTCGTGTGACTTGAGCCCTCGCAATCAAAATCGGCCATCGCAAGAATCGTGACGGACAATTGCCTCACGAATCAGGATCCCGCCGATGCTTATCTGCAGCGTCGCCCCGCCCGCCTCGCCCGAGCTTCATCACCACTTTGACCTGCCAGACGATGAGCGAATCCGTCGACACGGCCGAGGGACTCACACACCGATCGACCAGCTGACGGTCAGTGAGCCGACGACCGTCGTCTTCGAATGGACGATCGGCGAGCAAACTGTCGCGACCGGCGGCGAGCTGCTGGTCTGCTGGCGATGGCCCTACGACTGGAGCGACCTGCAGTCGAAAGACCCGTCGGCCGCCGGCTTCATGCGGGCTGAGCTGACTCCCGCCGCTGAGACGACCCCCGATTCGGCCGAGGTCGAGCTCGCACCGGTCTACAACTGGTTCTCCGGCATCGAACCCTGGCATCACCAGATCCACGTCAAAGTCAGTTCGGGCGAACTGAAAACCGGCGACACAGTCCGACTGATCTGCGGTGTGTCCGAAAGCGGCGAGGGAAACTGGCGGGCCCCCACCTGCGTCGACAAGTCGTGCGAATTTCTGATGGCGATCGATTTTCAAGGCGACGCGATCCGCACCCGTCTCGTCCAGGAACCATCGTTTGAAATCAAGCCTGGGCCGCCGGTGCGACTCACTGCGATCGTTCATTCCGACGCGATCATCGGCGAGCCCGCTGAATTGATCATCCGTGGAGAAGACTGCTGGGGAAATCCGACGGAGCTCGACTCACCGCCCGTCATCGGAGCGGTTTCCGAAGCCGAAGCGGCCACCGTTTCGATCGTCCTTACTCCGATCGACGCCGACTCCGTCCGGCCCGCATACCGTCACTCGGTGACGTTTTCGGAGCCGGGAGTGTTTCGACTTTTCGCCAGCTCCGACGATCTCTCCACCGTGTCAAACCCCGTCACGATTCACAAAACAAAGCCGGAACTCTCGCTGTTCTGGGGCGATGTCCACTCGGGGCAGACAGAGATCGGTTGCGGTTCCGGGACGCTCGCCGAGTCGTACGCGTTCGGTCGCGACTGTGCGGGGCTGCAGTTCATCACGCACCAGGCCAACGACCACTACGTCACGCTCGACGACTGGAACCACACCCGCGAAGTGACCGAGCAATTTTACGAGCCCGGCGTTTACGTGCCGTTTCTGGGTTGCGAATGGAGCCCGTTCACGAAGGACGGCGGCGACCGCAACGTCATCTACAATTACGACGAAACGGTCCTTCGCCGCAGTGATCGCTTCTTCCGCGAGGACGAGCCCGACCCGACGCCGGACGTGCCCACGGCTCCGCAGTTTCACGACGCATTCCGCGACCTCGACGTCCTGGTCAACATTCACGTCGGCGGCCGAATGACCAACCTCGACTGGTACGAGCAGAAAATCGAGAAGCTCTGCGAGACGCACTCGACACACGGCACCGTCGAATGGTTCTTCATGGACGCCCTGTCGCGCGGGTACAAAGTTGGCCTCACCGCCGGCACCGACGGAGTCATGGGACGTCCAGGAGCCTGTCACCCTGGTCGGCGGCTCATTCGGAATCTCCGCAACGGACTGACTGCGGTCTACGCGAAAGAGCTCACGCGAGAGGCGATGTGGGAGGCTCTTCAGGCTCGGCGCTGCTACGCCACGACCGGTGAGCGAATCCGGCTGCAGTTCAAAGTGAACGACGCAGACATGGGCTCCGCAATTGACGCCACCGGCTCGCCACGAATTCAGTTCCGTGTCGAAGGCACGAAAGCGATCGAGCGAGTCGATCTGTTCCGCGGCGTGGAGATCATTGAAGCCTGGCAGGTCGCCGGTCTCGCAGCGCAGACAGCCGGCTCAACCCTGGTGCGAGTCCTGTGGGGAGGCACCGAACGAAAAGGCACGGCAAGGCTGCAGCGAGTCGACTGGACCGGCTCGCTGCTCGTTTCGAACGGGACGGTCGAACTGGTTGAGCCTGTCAACTTTCAGTCGTACGACGACGCAGCCACATCCACCTCAGAGTCTCGCATCGAGTGGCAGAACAAGTCCGCCGGCAACGCGGCGGGAATTCTGATTCGTGTTTCCGGAGACGACTCAACAGAACTGACATTTGACTCCGCGCCGACGCAGTTTCGAGTCTCACTCAGCGAAATCAGAAACGGCATTCACAAAGTCGACGCGGGCGGAGTCGGCCGGTTTGCTCAGATCGGGCCGGCGGTTGACTCAGCAGGTTCCACGTTCTTCGAAATGGAAACGAGCGACGACGAACAGCTGACCGGCGAGTTCCCCTACTGGATTCGCGTCACACAGATCGACCAGTCACTCGCCTGGAGCAGCCCGGTTTACGTGACTCGAAAGTGACGGAGGGCTCACTCGACGACGCAAGGACCTGCTCCACTTTGTGCCTTCGTTCAAGCAACACGGACTACGCGACGAATTCGTGTCGCAGCGGCGTTGCGTCGTTTGGCAGGCGGAGTGCGTTGACCGTTTCGACGATGCGGTTGCGGGTTGTCTCGACGTCTGCCTTGTGCGGAGCCGACTGGCTGAGTCGGGCTCGCACGGATCGCGCCTGCTGAGGAGGCAGCGACGCGATGACTCGAAAGCGAAGCGCCTCGGACGACTCGTGGAGTGCCTCGGCCCAGAGCGATTCTTCCACTTCTTCCACAACGCGCTTCAGGTTGGGTGGCGTCAACTTGACGATTTCCTCAAACCGCTCCATCGGACTCAGAAATCTTTCGTGCGGCGGCGGGGACGAAGTGGCGGTTGAAATGTCGGGCACCGCGGCGGCCGTGGCGGAGGTCGCTCGAAGTCGGAGCGTCTCTTCAAGTTCCACGACGACGTCCGCTGCGGTGAGGTCCGCTTCGGCAATGCGGCGAATGACTTCCGACTGAATTCCGGTCGGCAGCAGACTGACGACATCCGTGGCGAGCTTGATTGACAGATGCCGCAGGACCAGGGCCAGCGTCTGAGGATGCTCGCCGGCCAGCAGTCGATACAGCAAGCGAGGTTCGGTCTGCTGGAGAAACCGGAAGCGGGGCTGAGGACGCTCAACCACGATCGACGGTTCGACGGGATCGAAGGATCGCTCGTCGATTTCCGACGCGGCAGGCAAGTCGTGTTCGCTTTCGTCGAGAAGCGGAACTTCGTCTGTGGTGTTTTCCGTCTCGCGAAAATCGAGCGGCTCGTTGAGAGGCTCTGTCAAAGGCGGATGGGGCACGCTGGTCGAGGCGGTCTTTGATCGCCAGGCGAAAATCGCGGACGCCAGAATGACCAGGAGGGACAACGCCGGAAGTAGTGGCGGACTCGAGGCCGTTTCCTCCACGATGCCGGCTTGTACTGTGAGCGGCGCGGGTTTTCGGCTGACCGAGACGGTGGCGAAGATTCCGAGCGGCAAGGCCCGCTCCGCCGATTCGACGACGCGCTCCGTTTCGGTCGCCTCGAGATTCGGAACGAGCACCTCGACAAGAAGGACGTTCTGCGGGCGAGGACCGGCGGACGAAACGACGCCCGGTTGATTCGGAAGACTTCGAACTCCGACCGGGTCGGGATGCGAAGTTGACTCGACAGGAACTGGCGAGAACTCAGGCGGGACGCGGACGATGACTTTCGCATCGGGAATCCAGGCGAGGGCCGATTGGATGCGGGCTTCGTACTGCTCGGCCAGTTCCTGAGCATCGACGACGGTGACTCCGTCCGCGTTCGGCGTCCAGGATCGTCCCGTCGACTGATCCGTCACGACGATCCGCTCCGGAACGAGGTCGGGGATCATCCTCGCCACCGAGGCGCAGATCGACGCACGAAGCTCGGGCGTCAAGTGGCAACCGGAACTCGGCGAGATGTAAACGGCGGCCGCAACATCCGGCTTCTGACCCCAGCGCGCCGGCTTCGAGCGGGACGAGATCACGGTGGCGTTCTGAATTCCGGAAATGGTGGCGAGGGCTCGTTCGATGTTCCGGTGCAGTTGGTTCTGCGACTCCCGTTCGACCGCGCCGGCAGATTGAAACGCGGTGAAGATCGACGATTCGGAATTCTCGTCGGCGTCGTCCGTGGGCAGAGCAATTCCGGCGTCCGAGAGTGCGGCATTGGCGAGTGCAACTTTTTCAGCGGGCACAAACAGGCGTTGCCCGTCGACGCGAAGATCAGTCAGCCCGCTGTCCTGCAAAGTCTGTTCGGCCAGGCTGAGGTCGGTGGGCTCCAACTGAGCTCCATCGCGGACGGCGAGCCACGACTCGTCCGTCGAACGAACGCTGAGCCACAGCAGCGGCACCAGAATAACGGCTCCGAAGGCGAGCAGCGTTGCCTTCTGACGTCCGTTGAGCTGGCGCAGCAGTGCCCGAATCTCGTCGCCGAGGTGTTTCAGATCTGCCATGTGTTGTGGGGAGTCCGCTGGAAAAGAGCGGGACGATTCGCGAACTCACGGCGCAGCGAATGGTGGGGCGTGAGACACGAAAGGAAGGGATTGTGGCGAGGATCCGCCGGAAGGGTGTGTGAAGGGACGGGTCTTGTACCCGCGAGTGTCAAATCCGACAAGACCGCATGGCGGGTGGATTCCTATGCGGAATCGCAGTCTTCGCCGCTGCCTCGAAGTTCGACGGCCCGGTTCCAGAGTTGATTCCGGATTTTGTCGAGCAGGCTTTGAAAGTTGCTTTTGTTTTCCTCAGTCGGGCAGACGGCCGCTCGCATGGCCTCGTGAAGGACTTCGAGGAAGTCGCCTTTCATTTCTTCGATGATCAGCATTTCCTGCTGCTCTTCCTCGCTGGCAATCGGGGCGACGTGCCACAGGAAATCGGCCATCGCCTGCATCGACTCAACGCGTGCCTTCGTCGTTCGGAATCCGTGCCCTTCCCCTTCGATCTCGACGTAGCGGACGTCTTGTTTTCCGAGCCGAATCAGCTCTTCATAAAACAGGCTGCTCTGTTTTGTGACCGTGCGTTTGTCGCGCGAGCCGTGGATCAGCAGCAGCGGTGAGGCAACGTGCTGGGCCCAGAAATACGGCGAGCGTTCTTTGTAGAGGTCGTGGTTTTCCTCGGGGTCACCCATCTCGGTCAGAGTCATGCCGGCGATGACGCTTTCCTTGACGGTCAGAAACAGATTGGAAATTCCATAAAGACTGATGCCGAATGCGAAAGGCGTGTTCGGTCGCGTGATCGCCCAGTTGGTCATGTAGCCGCCGTAGCTGCCTCCAAAGATGCCGACACGACGCGTGTCGAGGTGGTAATTGCGAATCAGAAAGGTCAGGCCGTAGCAGTAGTCACGAAAGTCTCCGCCACCCCAGTCGGCATCGTTGAGGGACTCAAACTTTTTTCCATGACCGTAACTGCCGCGCGGGTTCGGGCCGAAGACGATGTAGCCCAGCGAGGTGAGAAACTGGACGTCGGCCGACCACGCTTTCGCCGTGTTGGCCGTCGGACCACCGTGAGCATAAATGAGGGCCGCCCGTTGTGACTCGACCACCGGCAGATTCTTCGGCATGAACAGCACGCCGTGGATCATTCGAGCTTTGCCGTGCTCGTCCATGTCGAACGTGGCATACGTGACGTCGGACATCTCGCATGACGATCTGAGGGCTTTCTGAACCTGTGGCTCGAAGCCAACCCGCATGAGCGGCTCACCATCGCCGCGGCAGTTGAAGATGCCGACGAAGGCTCGCATCTCGCCCTCGCGAGCGGTCATCAGATACTCGCTGCCACCCATCGGACAAATCATGTCGTGCCACGGCAGCACGACCGCGTCCAGGTCCTGTCGCTTCAGAATGCTGCCGGAGTCCGCGTCGATCAGAACCAGTTCGCCGACATCCCGCTCTTCTTTCTGGATCTGCGTCTGGATGAGAACGCGGTCCGATTCCGCGTCATACTGTCCGACAATCAACGGCATCGAGTTGCGGAACAGACACGAGAACTCACCGGTCGAGTCGTCATAAATGAAGAGGTCCTGGTTCGCTCCGTCCATGTCGATCTGCAGAATCAGTTGATCGCCGCGTCAGGCGACCGGCACGCAGTGAGTCCGGTTCTGCCCTGGCGGATCAATGATGTCGAGCCTCTCCTCTTCGCGTCGGTAAATTCCCAAACACAGCTGATCGCGGTGGCCGTTTTTCTTAAGCGTGATGGCGATCCGGCGATCGTCCGCATCGATGACGGGATTTTCGAACGAATCGATCCGGAATTCCGGCGAGTCTTCAACAAGCGTGACCAGGCTTTCCGGGTCATCCACATCGACCTCAAACAGAAACTCCTCAACCCCGCTGATCTGTTTCCGGCCGGCCATCACGATGTGGTTTGTGACCGGGCTGAACGAGTACCCGAACATGTAACCGACGTCGGTGACCTGTGAGACCACGTCGTCGCCAGGCGTGAAGCGATAAATGTTGAAGTGCTCGTTGTTGTCCTCGTCGGCCACCACGAACAGCGATCCCAGACTGTCGTGGAAGGTCGGCTTCCAGAACGATCGTCGACCGTACGGAGCCAGCACCTGCGTCTGAGATTCGCTCCACCCGTCACCGGTCCACGGAAGCCGGACAATCTCTGAACCGGTTGTGGCGTTGCGAATCCAGAACAGCGAACGATCGATCGGGTTGTAGGCGGACCTCACCCAGTAATCGTTGATCCCGATGAACCGCTGGATGTCGATCAGCCGGCCGCCATAGTTGACGATCGTGTCGTACGAAGTGTCCGAGTTGCTCAGTGACATTTCCGGATTTTGAGATTTCCGGATTTGAAGTCGCCATGTTTCCCCTCGTTCCCTCCCTGCACCCTGGCAGGCTACCACCTCCGACCTCGCCAACGCAAATCTGTTCAGAAGTATACAAGGGCATCGCCGCATTCCGATTCGCATCGGAAGAAATCGCCGGTTCAGGATTCTTCCCGGAACAACGTCCCGGCACGCGGTGCTGCTTTCCACCAGCCCGTTGAAAAAGCCAGTCACAGGTAGCGGAGCAAGCCACCCGGTCTTGCATGGAACAATGCGCCCAGACCGGACGGCTTACGCTGGGCTGTTAAAAGTCTGGGGTTGCAGTGGCGATCTGACCGTTTTTGCAGGGACTGTTTCTGTTCCGCTTGCCGGGGTTCCGAGATTGATTTCCGACGTTGTGCTTCTCGGCGCTCTCCAGTTCTCTGCGTTGTCGCCTTTGCGAGTTGCAACACAGAGAACTGG
>ERZ891418.54-NODE-54-length-37705-cov-16.367623_pt1 | contig 37705 bp, 26 predicted proteins | sample MGYA00521236_ERZ891418 | MGnify/ENA primary metagenome ERZ891418 (study PRJEB32303, sample SAMEA104408696) | aquatic metagenome | biome: Brackish water; feature: Chemocline; material: water | place: Baltic Sea | collected 2014-10-18T10:34:00 | depth 100 m ... | reverse complement strand
CTCATCTTTTCTCCATCAAGATTTACAAAACCATTGTGCAACCAATGATGTACTACAGGTGAACAACCGGTGTGACATTCACCTTGGAATATTTCTGCTTCATGGTGAGGAAAACGTAAATCGTGACCTCCGCCATGAATATCAAATTGCGCTCCAAAATAATCCATTGACATCGCTGTACATTCTATGTGCCAACCCGGTCGGCCAGCACCCCAAGGTGAATCCCATGTTGGCTCACCTGGTTTTGCTGCTTTCCAAAGAGCGAAATCCTTGTGATCTCTCTTGCTCTTACCAGTATCATCAACTCTTCCTCCTGCACCACTACGGACATTTTCAAGAATTTGCCCGGTTAGCATACCATATTTCTCTGGTGCTGATTCAATTGAGAAGTATACTCCGTCATCTGCAACATATGCATTGCCTTTTTCAATTAAGTCTGCGGTAATTCTAATCATGTCATCGACATAATCTGTACAGCGAGGATAATCATCAGCACGAAGAATATTCAAAGCGTCCATATCTTGGTAATAAGTTGCAATATTGTCATCGACCAACTTTTTCCAATCGCCATCTAGTTCATTGGCACGGTTGATGATTTTGTCATCAATATCGGTAAAATTTTGTACGTAATGAACATCAAATCCACTCTTTTCTAACCAACGATGAATCAAATCAAAGGAAAGATAACACCTTGCATGGCCTAAGTGACAACGGTCGTAAACTGTAACACCGCAGACATACATTGAAACTTTACCCGGCTCGATAGTTGAGAAATCCACCTTTTTCCTGCGGAGGGTATCATGCATGCGAATTGGCATCTGACTCATCATGGGGGTGTTGCCACTCTCACTTGAAGGTTGATACAGTAGTAGCCTTTGCAACAATCATGGGACAAGGCGATGGCAAGACAATATTCGTTACCGGAGTCAACGGACATATTGGCAATCATATAGTCGCAGACCTTTTGTCAAATGGCTATAATGTCAAAGGTTCAGTTCGTAATTTATCAGACCCAAACAAAGTTGACCATGTGATTGCACACGCCAAAAAGTTGGACTGTGAACAGCGTTTACAGTTGGTTGAAGGAGATGTACTCGATGCTGAAGGTTGGGAACAACACCTTGCTGGATGTGATGGGTTATTCCATACAGCAACCATTTATGCTACAAGTGGAGACGGGCAACTTATTATCGATACCGCCAATAAAGGAACTGATAATGTACTCAAAGCCGCTGCTGAAGCGGGAATAAAGCGAGTCATTTATACATCCAGTGTTGCTGCTATCGGCTCAGAACCGAAAGGTAAATTAAAAGATCACAGTTGCTGGCAAACCAATACTTCAATGCCCTATGTTGTGGCAAAGACTGAATCTGAAAGGCATGCTTGGGAATTGGCCAAGCAATTCGATTTAGACTTACGAGTCATCAATCCTAGCGGTGTACTCGGTGGTGGTTTCTCTCGCCCTACGCCATCGACTGACATCATCGGAGATGCATTGGCTGGAAAATTCCCGATGACGATAAAAATCCCTATGGCTTTTGTTCATGTCAAAGATGTTGCAATCGCTCATCGCAGAGCATTTGAAATCGATGAAGCAAGTGGAAGATTCATTCTAGCGCCGCATAATACCACAGTGGCAGCGCTGCATAAAAGAACAAGAGAATTGTATCCTAAATCAAAATCTCCGAAACTAGCTCTACAAAATTGGATGTTACCTTTGGCCGTATTCCAAGATTGGATCGGTTCAATATTCACTAAGAAGCGAGTCCTCACCAGGCAGATAGCAAAGGGAATCTTGCGTGGAGATGCAAATTATGATTCAACACCTGCAACAGAAGTTTTAGGAATTGATTGGATCGATGTCGATACTACAATCAAGGATACTGTGGAGGCATATCAATGATTGATTTCAAGGGTCAAGGCGGAATTAAACTTGGAGATAAGTTCGTTGCTGATAGGATGTTAGCAAGATTGGGTTGGACAGTTCCTGCTGTAACTTTGACCCTTGCAATGCTTATTCATTGGCTTAGTGGAGACGCGAGGGCACTACCATTCTTCATTTCTGAATCAGATTACCCGGGACCTCAGCGAATCTTATTTACATCTGGATTATTCTGTTCAGGATTCATTATTTGCGCTGTTTCGTTCCGACTATGGTGGACTCAACGCCAAGACTGCCGCCCGAAATTATTGTTCATCAGCATGCTATGTGGGATTTACACCGGAATCAATATGTCATTGATGGCTTTTGCAAATATGTATGACTTCTTGGAGTTACATGTCTTCACTGCTTTAGGTGTATTCCAAGTTGGCATGTTATGGGCTTTAATGGCCCATTTGGCATTACCTAATGCACAGAAAAAGGGTAAGGTCTTACGATGGGTTGCGATGATTATTTCTTTCATCTCATTCAATGTAATGACTTCAGCATTAAAGGATGCTGTGAAGGGAATGTCCAAGGCTGAGGCTCAAGAAGCTTTGATCCAATTAACACCATTGCAACATGCGATAGATATCGCAGCACCGGCTGAATATTTCTTGGTTATTGGCTTATTTATTGCCCTTGCTTCATTTGAATCCGATTTGGAAGTAACAACTATCAGTAACCAATAAATCGGCCATTGAGAGTTGTAAACTATCTTGCCTCAGCACTTTAAACTGTAAGTTCAGCAGTTGCTTTCTTAGATTGTAGTGCTTTATCGTTTGATTTTATCTGCTCCCAAACAATTTCTGCAATATCCTTGACTTCCATATCCGAGCCAATTGCATTCAATCCATCCGTAACCATCGTTGAACAGAATGGACAACCTACTACAACAGTATCTGCACCAGTTTCTGCAAGTTCCTTTGAACGGATTACGTTAACCTTGTCATATCCATCATCAACATGCTCTTCCATCCACATTTGTGCTCCACCAGCACCACAGCAGAAAGAATTCTTACCATTGCGTTCAGTTTCAATATCAACACCGCCAATAGCAGCGCGTGGTGCTTCTGTTTCCCCGCCAATTCTTCCTAGATAACAAGGGTCGTGATAGGTCACAGTACCATCGTGTTTTGGCTCAGGTAGTTTTCCTTCTTTCTGAAGATGTGCAATCAATTGTGAGTGATGCATTACCTCGATGTCCTGGCCCCCATAATCTTTGTATTCTTTACCGAGGGTATGGAAACAGTGTGGACAAGAAGCGACAATTTTCTTAACGCCAATCTCCTCAAAGGTTGCAAGATTTGTTTCTGCTAACATCTGGAAGAGATATTCATTTCCGGCTCGACGAGCAGTATCTCCGCTACATCCTTCTTGCATTCCCAAAATTCCAACATCGAGTCCTGCTTCTTTCATAATGCTAATTGTATCGCGGGCAACTTTCTTATTGCGCTCATCGAATGATGCAGCACAGCCTGCGAAGTAAATATATTCGGCTGGTTCTGCTACTTTAACATCTAGTCCTTCAGCCCAATCACCTCTTTCATGTGATGGCATTCCATAAGGATTTGAATCGGATTCAATGTTTTCAATCGCACCCATCAAAGGCATGATAGAATCTTCAACCGCTGGGTCAAACTCCATTCTCTCCATCATTAGATGGCGTCGTGCATCGGTTAGTTTCGGCACATGGTCGATGTAAATCGGACAAGCCTCAACACAAGCATGACAAGTTGTACAAGCCCAAATCGCTTGTTCATCAAGACGTGCGATGATATCCTCTTCAGGTTTTTCACCAGCGATTAGAGTCTCGTAGTGGTCGTTAGCATAGTTTCTCAACGAATGGATAACCGTCATTGGATTGAGTGGTTTACCTGAGGCATAAGCAGGACAGACATCTTGACAGCGAGCGCATGAAGTACAAGCCCAACCGTCGATCAAATCTCTCCAAGACAAATCAGTATAGTTAGCAGTTCCAAACGATTCAATATCCAAATCATCCAAAGGTACCGCTTTGCCGTCTTCGCCAATCGCCAAAGGAAGCATAGTTCCCATCGGGGTCATATCATGGAAGAAGACATTTGGAAAAGCCATTACCAAATGCATATGCTTTGAGAGTGGAATTAGGAAAAGGAAAGCTGCAATCGCTGACATATGAGCCCAATAAGAAATTACTACCATTGCAGTGCTTGGATTGAATGTTTGAGCAACCCAGTAACCGATTGGCTCCCAAGTGCTACTCACTGCCGCTTCACCAGCCTCAACTACGAATGAGGTGGTTGTAATCGTCAATATCAGTAGAAGAATTGCATTACCTTCGAGTTGAGATTTTCCTTTCAACTTATCAGGTGTGAAAATAACTCTTCTAATCAATGCTAGTAAACAACCGACAAATGCAAGAATGTATCCAAATTCGACCATGAGATTCCACGGCCCTTTAATGACCGCTGGCAGTAAGTTGTGAGAGAACCAATTACCTGTTGCCAAATCAAACATATCGGTTGATAACATCAGGAATCCCCAGAACATCATTACATGGATTCCACCTGCTACTCTGTCTTTCAATACCTTCTTTTGACCTAACCATCCAGTAATTACTTCTGAAATTCTAGCACCCCAATTATCAAATCGGTTATCTGGCCTTCCAAGCCGAACAAGACGGGTTGCTTTGACTACTTGATAAGAGAAGAAACCACCGGAGACTCCCATTAATACAGCGAAAATTAAGACCCCCGGAATCGGTCCATAATTCATGAATAATGGGTGTTCAATCATAAAATCACCGTTGGGATTGACCTCCCAACAAATCAGCGAAGGCAAATAGATTATTCAATGCATTGATTTGGCACTTGCTAAACTAATGCTATTTATCAAATTGAGAATGTGGCATAATTATCAAGGGCAGCCCTGCTGCCTTTGAATAGAGGAGGGGTTAGATGGCTAAAGTTGAAGCAAGCGCACCAGGCAAGTGTATATTGTTCGGAGAACATGCTGTTGTTTTTGGACAACCTGCTGTTGCTGTTGCTATCGAGCAGCGTATTACCGTCAGCCTTGAATTATTAGAACAAGGAACTGATGAGTGGCGCATTGACGGCATGAAATTAATTCCTTCCAAACATCCTCATGTTGAGGCACTGCGCTCACGTCTATGGCAAAAAAAAGCAGGAGCGCCTGCACTTTCAATTCATATTAATGGCGATATACCACCAGCCTCTGGACTCGGTTCTTCAGCAGCATTATCAGTTGCTGCCAGCGCTTGTTTACGCGCTGCAAGAGGGCGTTGGTTATCCAAAGGTGGAGATGCAACTGAAACCAAAGACTGGGCTGAAGGTTTCTCAAGCCAACTAACTGATACCAATGCATATTCTGAGGTTGATGAGGGTAAGGACCCTGCTAGAAGAGCAGGGGATAACGGCCAAAGAAGTTCACACGTATGGGGCAACCAAGCAATAGATGTCGATGAATGTGCACTGCTTGGCCATGCTGTCGAAGCGATTGCACAAGAAGGAAGAGCATCGCCAATGGATTCTTCAGTATGTGCGCATGGAGGAATTGTTTTACTTTCTGATGAAGTTGAAAAGGGAGCTGATTGGGCATATACAAGAACTCTTAATACTCCCGAAGGAGATAGAACTTGGCAGGTACATACCATTCCTGTAATGGCAAATGAACAAGATGTGTTTCTGGTAATAGGAAACACTGGTGTTCATGCTCCAACTTCAATACAAGTGGCCAAGGTCGCTGCGGCTATGACTGAAAACCCACAACGGATGAGAGAGATTGAAACTATTGGACTCATCGCTCGCAGAGGGGTTGAAGCACTATTGAAAGGCGATTTTGAAGCAGTTGGAAGAGCGATGAGTGAAAATCATCTGATGCTTAGAGGCCTCGGAGTATCATGCTTAGAGTTGGATGATCTGGTTCGTGCTGCTGCACCTTCATCGCTAGGAGCGAAACTAACTGGAGCTGGTGGTGGTGGTTGTATGGTGGCATTAACTCGCAATCCAAAGCAAACCAGTGAAGCGATTGAATTAGCAGGTGGGAGAACTCTAATTTCTAAAATAGGTAACGCTGGAGTGCGAATAGAAGGCCATGAAGGATTACCTTTTTGGAAACCATCCAGTAAATAGAGTACTGCATGATGATTTCCCTTCTCAACGAACAGAAAAAGTTGGCTTTCTTTTTATATAGTGGTTATAAGTGGCGAGGAACATGACCACTGATGAAGAGCGCCTAACTGTCGTAAATGTAGTAGCCAGCACTCGAGTAGCGGAAGAACTTGATCTTCCGGATATCGCAATTCAATTAAATTGTGAATACGAACCAGAACAATTCCCTGGTGTTGTATACCGAGTCAAAGACCCTAAACTAGCAATATTGATGTTCCGCTCTGGAAGAGCAGTTTGTACTGGTGGAAAGAACAAGGATAACATTCACACTGGAATTGAGCGCATGATTGAGGACCTACGCGGCGCAGGTATTGAGACCTGGGACAAGAAAGATGTTGAAATCGAAGTTCAAAACATGGTTGCAACCTATGCCCTTCACTACCCTGATGATTATGAGGGACTACAAAAAATTGACACCCTTGACCTTCCAAAGGGTTCCCCTCTTGCAGGACTTCCGCGCAAGTTGAACCTTAACAATCTAACATTCCACTTGCCTTTCGACAAGGTTGAGTACGAGCCAGAGCAATTCCCTGGACTAATTTACAGACTTGACTTCCCTAAGGTTGTTTGTTTGATATTCGGTTCTGGAAAGATGGTAATTACCGGCGCTCGTCACAAGAGTGAAATTCTTGAAGCTGTAGAAATCATCAAGGATGAATTGGCAGATCTTCTTTGAAGTGTCCAATTAGAAGCATCTTTCTTGACTATTAGCACGGATGTTTGTCCATCTAATGATGACTTTAACAATTCCATTATGGCAAAGAATAGATGAGGTAGTTCTGTTTTGCCTATCTCATGAGGCGCAAGTCTAGTTCTGCAGTTCCGGCTGTGGCGCTATTTTTTTTGATAGCAATATCATCCCTCAGCCCCCTCATCTCTTCTCACCAAGACGATACTACGGGTCCGCTAGATTTTGAAAATATTATCCCTGCTAGAGCAGGTGCTTCTGGCGACCCAGGTGTTAGCGACGTCCCCGTTTGGAGAATCGGTGACAAATGGATTTATTCTGGAACCTTTGACCCGACTGCATTGATTGTCAACAGCGGTGTAAGCGCTTCGGTCGGGGAAATAAATGGCGACACCACTGCGGAAGTGATCTCTATTACCGAACAGTCTGTTGACAATAAGACCGTCTTGGCCTATACCCTTAGGTCATATGCTAATTTTGATAAATCCGGAGTTGAATTGGATGGATATACTGGCAACGCATTCATTGAATATACTCAGACGGAAATAATTCAGGTTAGTGATTTATCAACAATAAGAAGCGACTTGGATATGTACATCAAATTCGTCCCATATGGAATTTCATCCTTAACTAGAATTCTTGGAGACATTACAATTACCAATACCTATTCACCTGTCAATGAAGTATATGATTTCCCAATTAGAGCTGATGAACGTTGGACTACAACAAAGACTACAAGTTCTACTTGGTCTGGAACAAGTGATTACATCACACCATTCCCACCACCACTGACCGATACCAATTCTACTACATGGGAGGTTACTGCAGTTGGTAAACCATTCAATAGCAGAGGACAGACTATTGGTTATGGTGGTTGTAATGAGTCTTACGGTTTGACCTCCTATGATATTCAAGGAGATGAATCAGGATACCGTTGGTATTGCCCAGAAGTAAGAAATTATGCATGGATGCATAATGAAGAAGATGTTGGATTAACTATTGATTTTAGGTTGAAGCAATATATTCCAAAAGACTCAACAGGAGTCGATATTTATCAAAACCCTGGTACTCGTGAGCGTTGTATAAATATTGAATCAACTAACTCAATTACTGCCCTCAATACGCCGATTGAAGTTTGGGCCAATGTATCCACTACCTGTTTTTCAAACATTGCTGGATTACAATTAGAATTACGTTATGAGACTACTGGATTCCTTGCATCTCTAACCACTGCTGCTAACGGAAGTGCTTGGGCGGTTGTCGATGTTTCAGATAAATTGGACTCTTCGGCCTACGATTTAGATTGGGCCAGTCACGCATTCGTTGCTAAAATTGCCAATCATATCGGAGTTGCAACCATTACATTAGATGAATATATTGTCGGACTTGATTTAATTGCAGATTTAGATTCTGCAATCGTGTTGAGGAATAGAAGTGGTATCACATCTGAATTGAATTCAATTACCGGATGGAATGTATTGCCTGCAGATCAATTATCCATTGAAGTTTCAGTAAAAAACCGTGGCATCATTACATCCACTCCTGCTGAGATTCTAATCACTCACCCTGATGGCCAAACCAGTAGGCACATGATGTCTTCATTAGCCACTTATGCTGTGCACAAAGTCAACTTCACATGGACTGTTCCTGCCGATTCACCTATTGGCATTATTCCAATGAGTTGGGAGGCTGATCCTGATGCGGTTAATTCCGCTGATGCAAACTCAACTAACGATTATGCACAATTGAATCTAAATGTTGGTAGATTACCAACCGCTTTGGCTAATACTTCATCAGTTCAAACTAATCAAGTAGCATTAATTGACGCTTCACAAAGTTTTGATGAAGATGGTGGAGATGTGTTTTGTAAATTCGCAGTCACCTTTGATGATGGTTCGCGCCAATGGAATAGTCAAAATATTATTTCACAATCTTGTATGATAAATTATTCTTGGATTGATGATGGTCAATATCCCATTGATATCACCGTTATTGATGATGAGAGAGATGAGGTGACGATTACCTTGATCGTCGATGTTGAGAATAGGGCACCAAAGATAGAGATTAGAAGTTCAAGAACTGAGGCCAAGGTTGAGCATCCAATCACATTGTATGCATATGCAAATGATTCTGATTCTGAGAAGGTTTGGCCGGGTGTTGTGGATGTTTATTGGCCAAATTCAATTTGCCAAGAAGGCTACTATACGCGAGTATGCACTACCACTGCTCAGCATGAAGGATGGCATTCCTTTTTGGCAATTGCAGAAGATGATGATTTCACAAAAACCACAGCGAGTATTGATATAAAATTCACCAATATCGCACCGCATGGAACCACAATACAATTGTTGAATGGTTCCATTGCGATGGAGAGTGATAACCAACATATTTGGCAAGTTGATGAAGACCAATTGGTCAATGTCAAGGGCCAATCTGATGACTCAATTGATGATATTGACAACTTAATTCACACATGGTGGCCTGATGATGCACAACCATCTCTGATCGAAATTCTTGAAGGAAGAACATCTCAATTCCCAATGTTGTGGAGTGATTCAGGATTGCATAAGATTCGCTTGCAAGTAACCGACACAGATGGAGAATCTAGTGCCGTTGAAGAACGCTGGGTCAATATTAGAAATGTTGCCCCTGTTGTCGAGGCTTTAGATCAAATTTTACCAGTTGCTGAAGGACAAGAAATTTCTGTTACTGGTTATGCTACTGATACAGAAAGTGATATTTCTACCTTGAGCAGATGCTGGGATATTGACCCTGGAATAGATAGTGACGGCTATGGTTCTGCTGCTGATGATTGTGACATTCGTGGTGATGAATTGACATATTCATGGAATAGAAGTGGCTCTCATACAATCATCTACCATGTAACTGATGATGATGGGGCTTATTCAAGTGAAGTTCTCATCGTCGAGGTTCTTAACATGCCTCCTAAGGTAAGAATCAGTGATGTTTCTTGTGTAGCATATCGCGAATGCACTCTTGACGCTTCCGCAACAATAGACTCAATTAGCGATATTGACGACATCACTATCGTCTGGGATTTAGATATTACAAGCGATAGTAATGGCGATGGAATCCCCGATAACGATGCTGATTTAATTGGAAGAACTGTTTCTCATGTATTCCGTGTTTCAGGGATTGCTAAAATCAAGGCAATCGCTTGGGATGAAGACCCTGAACGTCCAGGAACCTATACAAAGAATATCGTCGTCTCTCCTCCTGAGAGAAATATTGTTGAAAAAATAAGCGCTTCGTTAATTGGTGAAGAAGCAAATGCATTTGCCCAAATTTCATTATTGGTGATAGTTCTGTCAGCACTTGCATTTTTATCTGGGCGAAGAAAAGAAATTCAGCCTGATATGTGGCCAGAACTATCTAACTTTCACAACGAATTAGATGAATTCGGTGAACCGATTGACCACATGGCGAGGATGATCGAAGCAAAGAGACCCGGAGCCCCTCCACCGATTCACGCATTTACGGCTGCCATGGAAATAGCGCCGCAAGATATTACTGACTCCCAATCACAAATAAATGATCAGCAACAAGAGGATGAAATTATTCCAACTGTTGAATTAAATATAGACCCACCACCTATCCCTGAGGATGGTTTGCCCGAAGGGTGGAGTGAAGACCAATGGCACCATTTTGGTCAGCAATACTTGGATTCACTGCAATAGCCCCTCCTAGTCAATGAATCAATTGCATTAAATGAGTCGGGTGGATGGGAATGCAATGATACAACAAAGAATCGTTGCAGTTGCTCTTTTCGCAATTATTTTCCTTGCACCATTTTCTATGCTGCTAGATGAAAATAATCAGCAATTAGATGACTCTATTCAGTCACATGTTGGTGATATTATAACTGCACCAGATGTTCCCAATTACCGCCTTGGAGATGAATGGACCTACGATACTCTGTTTGATGTTGCAGGGTTGATTGCACAGGCAAATGTTTCTGCATCAATTAATACTTTAACTGGAGAAACAGATTATGAAATTACAGATATTAAATTTATGATGATAGATGGTGTGCAGACATTGGTCTATGAGACAACAATTAGCGGTGATTTTACATCGGGTAACAGCGGTGCAACTCTTGAAGGAACAAGTGGACGACTTAACATCGCATATGATGGGTTAGACATCGTTAGAGTCAGAGATCTAGCTGTTATCAATTCCCAATTCACTTTAGGAGTTGATTTCTTGCCATTCAACTTAGGATTTTTGAAGCAGGATTTGGCTGATTTGACTTTTGATACATGGTATGAACCTGCCAAAGAAAAACATGACTTCCCACTTCATACTGGTGACCAATGGTATATGCCATTCCAAGCAGGTACAGCTGTAACCGGTACTTCAGATTATTTTGACCCGTCGGATTTTGACGTAAATGGTACTGACAATTCTAGTTGGCAAGTAACATCAAATGGAGTGCCAAGCGAAGATGGAACTTCAATATCTTACACTGGGTGTGATGATTCGTACAAAATTATGGAATGGAATGAAACTGGTGTAAATGCAGGTTTCCAGTGGTATTGTCCAGCAGCAAGAGGTCCAGCATGGATTAGAGTAGATAATTCGGCAGGTTTCACCATCGATTGGTTGCTGAAGAAATACTCACCTTCTGATTCATGGGGAGTGCAAGATAGTTCAAATCCAGGTGCGAGAAATGTGGAAATAGAAGTCAATACCCAATTTATTGCCACGCTCCCTGAAGCAGTTCAAGATATTTCAATATCATATATGATCAACAATGTGCCTCAGGCTAACAAAAATTTACAATTGAGATATGAATTGAATGAAACAATACATAATCCTACCACAGATGGTAATGGCAATGCTACCATTAGTCTGAACTCATCGACAGTAATTGACGACACACCTTCGAGTGATGATTATACCAGTAATGGAATTATTGTTTGGGACCCTGTGTCAAAAATAATTGGTGCCAAAACATTAATTATCGATTTGAATGTTGTCGCTGTTGATTTAATCGCACAATCCGATTCTATCATCGTCACTAGACATCGAGGACAAGACTCCACAATACTGTCTCAATCGATAGGTTTTGCAGCATTACCGGGCGACATCCTCTCTTTCTCAATACCTGCACAGAATCGTGGAGTATTGACCTCCCCTGCTACAGAGATTGAAATTACCACTCCTGATGGTACTAATTTCAGAGAGAGCATCCCTCCAATATCTGCATATTCAGAACAACGTGTACTAGTAAATTGGACCGTTCTAGAGAGTGAGTCAATCGGCTACAAGACATTGGCATTTACAGTAGACCCAGACCAAATAGTTACTCAAGATGCTAATAGAAGTAATAATTATGCAAATGTTAGTATTTTCATTGGAAGAGCACCAACTGCTAACTTCGTTGTCGATGAAGGAAAATATACCTTTGAGAATGTAACATTGAATGCTACTGCTTCTTTTGACGAAGATGGTGGAGATGTTGAATGTCGCTTCGAAATAGAATCTCGTAGTGGATTGATAGATGTAATCGATGCTCCGGATTGCTGGACTCAGTGGAATTGGAGTGATAGTGGCATTTGGAATATCAAATTAATCGTTATTGATAATGAATTAGATTTTGATGTAATAGATACTAATGTAACCATACTTAATCGAGCACCATATATCAATCTATCAATGCCAGATAGCATCCCGGTAGAGAGTTCAGTTACAATTGATGCAACTGACTCTGGGGATGTGGATACAACTTCGCCTACTGGCCAACAAGTAACTATATCTTGGCCTGGTACAAATTGTCAAGAAGGTTTGACACAGCCGACTTGCACATTTATTCCACTAGCAGAAGGAGAGATTATGATCGTCGCCGAAGCGATGGATGATGATGGCACAGTAACAACAGTAAATCGGACATTGAATGTTCTAAATATTGCACCAACGCTCAACATACCAGAACTTTGGAATGGTGGTCAGAATATTTCTCTTGATGAAAATGGTACTTGGTATCTAGATGAAGACCAAGTAGTTTTGTTACGGGTAAATGGTGATGATACACTCAGCGATAGAGATGACCTCAACATTGAATGGTTACCATCCCATCTAGATTCTAATTGGAGTGAAACTACAAATGGACCAGCATCAACAGTATCTGTCTCTTGGCAAACTTCAGGCGAACACATAATCAGTGTTGCTGCTTGGGATGATGATGGTGAAAAATCAGATGATAGAACTGCGAAAATAATGATTTCAAATGTTGTGCCAACAATAACTGGACTACCAGGGGATGCACCAATCTTTGAAGATGATTACATCACATTAAATGTTGAAGTGAGCGATACTATATCGGATCTTGATTCATTAGAAATTTGCTGGGATTTGAATGGTGCAGTAGATTTGAATAGTGACGGTGATACTACAAACGATTGCCAAGAAACTGGTGCAAATATGACACTCTCATGGCCTACTACTGGTATTCGTTGGATTACTGCTACTGTTACTGATGATGATGGAGCAAGTGCTTCCCAGTCGGTTAACATCAGTGTACAGAACTTGCCTCCACGCTCGGTGATATCAACTACAACAAATCTTACAGATATTACCGAAGGTGATAGCGTATTTTTGAGTGCTAAAGATTCTATTGACACTCCTACGGACAAGTCAAACCTTGTCTATCAATGGAAATCAAACCACCTAGTTACTGGTATAGATAGTGATGGTGATGATGATATTGACTATTATGGAATTAATTACACAATGGAAAATATGCCTGCTGGAACTTGGGACATTACATTGATTGTAATCGATGACAATAATGAAAGTGCATCATCGACTATGACCATCGTTGTCAAAGCAACCCCTTCTAATTCTATTCTTGATTCTATTAGTAATGAAATTGGATCTGTCGGAACTGGTATACTAGCGTTATTGTTCTCGTTGGTAATCGGACTTTCGATATTCTTGCTAATAACACGTAAACCTTCAAAACCAACGGTGGACAAATATCAATCCTATGGAGGATTCGTTTCTGGTGCCAGCCCACCTACTTCCGAACCTAGTTCTGATTTGTTTGGCCAAGCAACAGTTGCCCCTAGCCAACAACCTTCTGGGCAGTATGATCCCTTTGGACAAGCTGGTACTGAAGTAACTCAACCACAAGTCCAGCAACCGGCTGTAACCCAACCTGTGCAAACTAACCAAGGTCCTGTTCTACCGACAACTGGATTACCGGAAGGTTGGACAATGGAACAATGGGATTACTACGGCCAGCAGTGGTTAGATGCAAACAAAGCACCTCAGCCACTAATTCAACCGGCAACTAACAATACCCCTGCCACCTCTGTTAGTACTAGCATGAGCAGTTTGCTCGATGATTTAGACTTCTGAGGGACATATATGGTAAATTTATGGCAATTTTTTGGACTACCAGATCCTGAGGGAAATATCAAATCTGCTGGCAAGAAGCCAAAGAAAAAGCCAAAACCGGTGTCAACTGATTCTACTACTGAACAACATTTGTTGATTCCGAAATTAAATCTTAAGACAAATGAAACTCCTGTTACCTCAAATAACCCACAGAAAACATCTATACTAAATCTCAAACAAGTTCCTGTTGGATGGACTGGACCAATCACTTCTGATGGTGAACCATTCCACGATCTCGCAGTTCATAACGGACCTAGAGGTTCATTACCAAATCGTGCTTTACGATATGTTTCACCAGATAAGATGAATCGAATTCCAACAAGGAATATTGGAAAGAGAATACTCCAAGGTGACACTGTTATCGTAGATTTGCGCCCACTAGTTCACATGGATTCTCACCAAGCCGCATGCCGGAGAGAATTGAAGCACATGAGTGATGAAAGTGGAGTGCCAATCTTTTCTCTTGACCAAGAAGATAAATTATTGATGATTCCTGGTTGTGACGTATTAGTAGAAGTGGCCAATAAAGATTTAGGAATTACCGCATTATTGCATTGAATCATCATTTCATAGTTGTAAATCAATCAGTGCTTGTGATGCGATTCCCAATACGGTTGATTCTGAACCATCAATCAACTTAGCCCATTGACCCATGGGTCCAGCCAAATCATAGCCACCGGCTTTACCATGCCATGATTTAGACAAGATTAATTCAACTAAGACTTCATCGGGTAGAGGAGTTATTTCGACGATGGAAGATTCACAATAGAATTTCCACTTTGATAACTTTTTAATTCCAGTTGCAGACCAAACTTGATGCCTTCTCCCTGAAAGCCGATGCAACATCACTGCAGCTTCGATTTCATCGAATGGTTTACCAAGGCTCAACATTGAGTCATCAGGGTCACAAAGCATAGTGTCACAGACAATTACTACATCATAGTCACCAATTTGTGATTCCAAATCAGCAGCCAGTGCCTTTTTTTTACAAATTTCTAATACTTGAAATTCTACTTCGCCTAATGGAGGTTTTTCGTCAACACCTTCTATTCCTTGACATACAATATTTGGAAAAATCTCTCTCAATAATTGCGCCCGGCGAGGAGATTGAGAAGCGAGCCAAACTGTTTTTGAAGTCCCCATAGCCGTACCTAAGAGGCTTGGGATTATTGCTTTTTTTAAGATATATTTTTAAAAAATTAGCAAACTGAACAAGGGAGAGGTTGAAGACTCGTGGGGGACACCACCGATTAGTGGCCGGCATGGACGAGATAGAAAGAATCCCAACCCATATTGAAGGATTAGATGAAAATATGCAAGGTGGAATACCTAAAGAACACCTCTGTATTATCGCTGGTGCATCTGGTGCAATGAAATCCAGTGTTTCTTTTTCATTACTTTACAATGCAGTTCTTTACGGTGAAACCAGTGGAATATATGTAACTCTTGAGCAGGGTAAAGATTCACTTCGCTCTCACATGTCTAACATGGGAATGAATGTCGAGGATGTTCGCGTAAGAAACCGTATCGCTATTATTGATTTAGCCGACCTTCGAGTTCAATTAGACCAACAAGGAATGAACAATCGTATTGACTGGATGGGCCAATTGATTAAGCAATTAACATCATATCGAGAATCTATTGGTTTCGAATTATTAGTCTTTGATTCATTGGGTGCTTTCTTTACATTAACAAAAATGGAAAACCCTCGCGATGAGATTTTCCGTCTTTTTGAAGCGGTTAGAAGACTCGGACTTACTTCTTTCTTCATCTGTGAAATGACTGGAGAAGATAACAAGCAATTCGGTGAATATGGTGTTGAAGACTATCTTGCAGATGGCGTAGTTCATCTTGTTATGGAAAGAAGCGGTGATGATGTTACAAGAAAACTCGGTGTCGTCAAAATGCGACATACTCGTCACAAACTTGGATATATGCCATTGACTTGGAAAGAATCTGAACAAAGATTCTCAATCAATTGATTATTCAACTGTTACTGATTTTGCTAAGTTTCTTGGACGATCTACGTCATGTCCAAGTGCGATTGCAGTATGATATGCTATCAATTGTAATGGCACAACTGTAAGAAGTGGTGATAGCAATGAGTGAACTTTCGGAATTGCAATATTGACATCTCCTTCCAAACTAATATCATCTCCCTTTTCGTGAATTAAGATAATCTTAGCACCACGCGCTTTGGATTCATGAATTGCTGATACTGTCTTCTCTTTGACATGGTCATTTGGAACGACGAATATTATTGGACTTCCTTCTTCGAGTAAAGCAATCGGTCCATGCTTCATTTCACCTGCTGGATATGCTAGACAAGGGATATAGGCTACCTCCATCAGTTTTAATGCACCTTCTTTAGCAACTGGTGCAGAAAGACCTCGTCCTAAGAAAAATACACTCTTTGCATTTTTTACTAATTCAACCGCTTCCATTATTGGACCTTGATTTTCAAGGTACTCTTCAATAAGATGTGGTACTTGTTGTAGGCCATGAATTATTTCTTGCCCGCTTTCCTTACTCGTAGAACGCGAACGCCCGACTTGAATGGCAAACATTGTCAAAGCTGCAACCATATTGGAGAATGCTTTTGTTGATGCTACCGACTGTTCTGGGCCCGAATGAATGTATACTCCTTGTTGACATTGGCGCGCAATAGTCGAGCCTACGACATTGATGACTCCATGTACTTGGCCGCCTTTCAATTGTATTTCTTTTACTGCGGATAATGTATCTGCGGTTTCACCGGATTGAGAAATTACAAAGTGTAGTGCTTTTGGATTTATCACTGGTTCATTATACCTAAACTCGCTAGCAATATGAGATACTGCTGGTATTCTCGCCAACTTCTCAATTAACAATTGGCCTATTTCGGCAGCATGCAATGCTGTTCCACAACCGATTAAACGGACATGCGGAACCTTTGCTAAATCCGATGGGGAGAGACGTAATCCGCCTAACCTTCCATTTCCTCTAACCCTATCTAAACGGCCGCTGATACAATGTCGCAACGCATCAGGCTGTTCATGTATTTCTTTAAGCATAAAATGCTCATATTCGCCTAATTCTGCTTCGCCCCAAGATTTCTCTAGAACTGTAACTTCAACTTTTTTACTCGCTCCTTTCAAACTAGAACGCTTGATAGAAGTTGCTGTTACCACTGCAATATCTCCATCTTCAAGGTAAACTACCCTGTCGGTGAATTCTGAAAGTGTGGGTCCATCGCTTGAAATGAAGGTCTCACCATCACCCTTGCCAATAACCAAAGGAGAACCATTTCTTGCAACAACTATCAAATCATGATTTTTGAACAGAACACAAAGCCCCCAAGTACCGACTGCTCTCTGAAGTGCTCTTCTCACTGCTGCTTCGGGATCATCATCGATTGACAATTCAATTTCAATCATGTGGACCAAGGCTTCTGAATCGGTTTCACTCTTCAATTCTATACCTTGAGCCATCAATGAAGCCCTGAGTAATCGAGAATTATTTATGATTCCATTATGGACAATTACAACATCGCCAGATGCAGAAGCATGTGGATGTGCATTCTCATCTGTCACTCCACCATGTGTAGCCCAGCGCGTATGACCAATTCCACTTGTCCCCTGAATATCAAGTGGTAGAATTGATTGCATTTCGCTAACTTTTCCAATTTTCTTAAAAACTGAAATATCTTCATTCTTAACCGCAATACCTGTGGAATCATAACCGCGGTATTCTAGTCGCCTCATTCCATCAATCAGAATAGGAGTTGCTCTTTTTGAGCCTATATAACCGAAAATTCCACACATAATATCAACTCAGAATTTAGTGACATGAGAGCATATCGGGCAAGAAACACTCTTTCTAGTCATGTCCTTGACTGTGAACTTAGCCTCACAACTAGAACATACGACATCTCTTTGTGGTGGTGCGATTCCAATCAATGGAGGCAATCCAGAGAATAGTGGTAATTGCCCTAATGGTGGTAGTTGCCCTAATGGTGGAAGGGCTCCGAGTGGAGGAAGTTCAGGCAATAGTGGCAACTGGGATGTATCGAGTAAGACTGCGTCGCTTGGCGCCTGTTTCAGTGATTCCAATGGAGGAAGATTTTTGCTTATTTCATTAAACATTTCCTGCAACTCTCTCTTTTCCTTTCTATGAATTCTTCTTTCAAGACGGGCGCTTCCTTCACCGCTTTCAGACTTCTCTGTAAGTGTATCTCCGAGTGATTGCTTCTCTTCATCTTCCATCATAACAATGGCATCTGTAACAACCAGTTCATCTTTTTCCCGATCGATTGCCAGTAGTGGCCCATCATCTTTCTCTGGATTTATCATTATCTCAACAGAATCATCTGTTTCAACAACAATCTTTGATTGTATCAATTCAAGTTCTCTACGGCGCGAAGAAGAACTTACTGAAACGAACATAAATACCAAGAATATGAGCAATGCTACAACTGTTCCGATTAAAATCGCCTTCTTTGTTCCTTCATCACCCGGTAAGTAAGATAGTAAACTTTCTAAAAGTGGGATGTCATCAACCTCTTTGGTACCTTCATTGTATGCGGCAAGAGGTTTCAAGGTCAGACTACCACTAGCAGAAGATAGCATTATTAGGCTATCAAATTCCATACCAGCATATCCAGAAAGGAAACCTTCAGTCAAAATATTGGAAACAGAATAATCTGTTAGAGTCATATCTTGTGACAATAACCCATAACGAGTTACAGGACCATAGAGGTTGATTTCATCAAATAACAATTGAACTCCACGCGTAGTCGGATTCATTTTGAGATTAGACATTCCTGGTGCACTAACATGATTTGCATCGTTTGACCACAATCTATCGGTAATTGTGTAAGTCATCTTTGCTTCTTTTCCTTTTCCTTCTCTCCAAGCTGCGTAGATTACTTCTCCATCTTCTTCGTCCACTAAGACCATTGATGCTATTGATGCATCATCGCCTATCGATGATTGGAAAGTCCAAGAAGAAGTGGTTGGATCGCCACGAGTATACATCAAACCGACACGGTCTAATCCAGTAACATCGTCTCTGATTTCTTGATAAATAATGTGTAATTCCTCTGAACCTAAGGCTATAGCCAGTGGATCCCCTTTACTTCGACTAATGTCTATATCCGATAATAAAATTACTGGATTGCCCCAAGAACCTTGGGCATCTGGTGTTTCAGAAGTTAAGGCAAATATTGAGGTTATATCTTGCCACGAGCCTCCGGTTGAAATATCTCTTTGATACCCTGCAATTACCATTTTCCCATCATATTGGTCAATGGTGAGTCCCCAGTACGAACCTTCGGTTAATTTCAATGGATTCATAAAGGATTGTTCCGGTGTAGTTTCGCCACTTGCTGAAATTGCACTCATTGCCAAGTTAGTGTAAGTATAGCCATCAATACTGATTGCCTTACGACTCCATACTGCTTGAACCAAACCATCTTCACGTTGACTAACAGCAAGTTCACCGCCCCAATTATCTTCCAGTTTTACATCACCTGGCATCGACATTAATTTTGTTATGGTTCTAACATGTAACTCTCCATTGAGAGTAGTAAACAATAATGCTCCGTCATCCAATCCTACAAATTCTAGTGCCACTTCATCTTCCGCTAGATTGAGTCTTACTTGAGATCCTAAACTAACTTCATCGAGTATCGTGTAAAAATAGTGGATGCTTTCACTCGCCTCAACTCCATCACCTAACAAAGTCGCACGGTAGAATACATATCCTACTTCCTGATGAATATCTTGGAATGTCACTGTCTCATGCCCAGAAGCAGAAGAGGACCCTTCGATAACATAGATTGATTCTTCTGTAATCTGTTGCCATCCTAATGTATCTATTCTCTTCTCCAGACGCATAGTAAGGTCTGTGGCATCTGATTGTCCCATATTATCGATTCTTACATTGATGGAATATGGTATTCCGGGCATAGGAATCTTAGGGGAAGTAGTGACCGCCCCCTGCATAAAGCGAAGCATAGCCTCTACTGGCCTCTCTTCGACTGTGAATGAGAATGTGTATTGATTGTTTGAATTGTCTGCATCATCTTCGTCAATATTTAGTGTTACATCGTGGACTCCTGCTTCAGTAGCCCACCAATATAATTTCAATTGCATCCTTTCTCCTTCATCGAGTCTTTCGATTAGTACCTCTGAAGGATATGTTTCAGAACTACTTCCGGGTGCTATCAAATCAACCGAAATTTCTGAAGCGTCCAAATCACCAAAATTACCTATTGTGAAATCAATTTCAAGCAAAGTACCAGCAATTGCGCTATGTACTGGCAATCCTTGTTCCAAGATTTGCACTACACCAATAAATTGTAACTCTGATTGAGGAGGCATATTATCTACATTATACATATATCTAATTGCTTCTGAGTCGATTTCACTTTCATTGACAAGTCGGAAGGAAATTCTATGTTTCCCATCATCTACTTCGCTGGAATCCCAATTGAAAGACCACTGGTTATTTGAAGATGAACTCGGAATCTCATAACCAACCTCCCACTCCTCGTTATTTATTTGGTATTCAATTCTGTCAGGTTCAATTCCATCATATGTCCCCTCAAATTGGACATTTCCAATTAATGTTTCACTTGTATCTGGACTTGAAATAGCCATAGACATACGACCAATATTGACTGTTCTAAACACAACATCAGTTCCGTCTCCGGCTTGATTTATCGCTCTAGCCATCACCAAAGTGTAATCTTCAGCAGGATCTACCCAGTCTGATTTAATTGAAACATCTAAGAACCAATCTGGCAAGTCCCCACCGACTAGAGTCCAATCTTTCAATATATTAACTGAATTATTGTTGGAATTATATTGTCGAATGGTGATTTGAACTTCATCATATTCTGAGATATTAGTTCCGATAAGTCTACCAGAAATTCTAACAATGTTACCTTCAATAAACCAAGAGCCGTTAATTGGATAATTAATAATGACATTGTTTTCACTTCCGTTTCCAGTTGGTGGAGGGGGAGTGACTCCGCCGCCGTCCCCTAAAGGCGTACATGACCTTTGCAGAGCCATGTCTATTGCGCAAGAAGCATCGATTAGGCCGAAGCCCCATTTGTTATTCCATCTATTTGAAATTGAAGATTCACTGGCTTCACCTCTTTGCTCGCTTGAATTCCTCAAGATGTCTTTGACCTCTTGTGGCTCAAGGTTAGGTCTTGCTTGCAATAATGTTGCAACTACTCCTGAAGCGATTGGAGTCGCCATACTCGTTCCATCTTTTGATTCGTAATCTGAATCCGCCATCGCTCGTGTTGGTTGTCCAGGGAAAGATGCTCCTGTTGCTGCTGAAGCAGAATTTATACCTGTACCATAAGAGGTTATGTCTGGTTTTAATTCATCCCAATCATCATCATCGCCATCGCTTAATCGCGGCCCCCAGTTAGAATAAGAAGCGATTGTGTCGTCTTCTCTGTCGATGCTGTCTCTATCATTCACAGCGCCGATTGAAATCGCACCATCTGCACTTGCAGGAGATGGCACTCTCTTAGCACCATCATTGCCCATTGCTACAACACAAACTATCCCCGCTTCTGTCGCAGAGTTGACTAGACGCGCTTCGCTACCAGAACCATTATCGCCCTCATCACCAGGATTTAATGGTGATGAAATTGAACCAAAGGACATCGAAGCGACTTGTATTCCTCTACCAGATGAATTAACGCCCCAATTTTGGTCAACATTATTTATCATCCATTGAATTCCGTTTAGAGAAGATTGCGAATTTGTCCCACCTCCATCGGATAGGACTTTTATATCTACCAAAAAGGCACCCGGACCGGTACCCATCTCTGTTCTCGATGAGCCGCCGGTTCCAATTGCTGAACCTGCAACGTGGGTGCCATGGCCATTGCCATCATCCGGGTCTTGTGAACCATCTGGATTGCTCGCTGAAGAGGTTGCATCATATCCAGCTAACCATTTTTGGTCATTGTATGAGGTCGCATCTAAGTCAGGTTCATCGTTAATATCATCAAAGTCGTTTAAGGAGCGATGTTCATTGTCTACTCCCGTATCAAGAACTGCAACAACAACACCTGCCCCAATGTAATCTCGTTCATATGCACTGTCGGAATAATCATCGCTTGGCAGTGAACGTGTCGCTCTTGATGCAATATTGTTGAAAGGAACCATCACATTCTGCATCTCAACAACAACTACACCTTCAAGGAAATATATATCCATCAATGCACTTACTGGAACTTTATCAACCGCGATTGAATCAATACTATCCAATACTTGAAACCAAGCACCGTTATCTTCGCCAATCCAAGAATGGGACTCAAGTATTTGCTTGAGTGAATATTCATCTACTTCATCTGGATGCCAAGCAAAGTCTACCACGATGGCGACGGTTTTTCTACCATCTTCACCAATTATCGCAGTGGGAGATATCGAATCATATCCTACTAGTACTCTTTGTAAACGATCATCCATGCCATTCCAATCTAGATCAGGACCGTATCCTTGCCACCAACCATCTGCTTCCGATGCGTCACGGCCATCCCTGTCAATTATTCTCAATGGTCGTTGGCAATAGCCATCTTCACACATCAAAGGAGGTAATCCATCGATAAAAATAGGCTCAGCAAATTGAACAACTGGTTGCTCTTCTTGGTCCAAGTTTGTTGCTGAAGCGGTTGCGAATGCACCCAAGTCTGCAATCAAGAACATTAGCACCAAAAGCAGTGAAGTCCAGTGGCTTTTGGATATCCTTTGAAATTGCATACGCACACCCCATTTGTGATGGATGCACCTCTCACCTTTGAGCCTATCCACATATTGACACCCTCCCCAGCCCCTTTAGGGGCGGGGAGTCAAGGCCAATGGAAATGTTGTGGTTCCTTTGAACATTGGATTGTTGGGCCATTCTTTCTTTCAACCATGCCAATACCTTCACCACAAACAGGACATTCCGATTGATTTGCCAAATGTTCCATCCATGCGATTCTCGTTTCTGCTTCATCCCCCGAGGCTCTCAATTTCTGTAAAGTTTCCTTGGCATTCTTTGGTAATTCGAATCCGCCTGCACTCCAAGGATCAGGTAAATCAGTAATACTGATCATAGAAGATTTCATTTGTTTCATTCGCAAAGAAAGTAAACTTTGACCTGAAGGTCCGCCGTCGTCAACTCCTAATGCATATGGGCCACCTTTGGCCACTAATGGAAGTGCCAAATATGTTGCAACAAAGCCACCAAGGTGTGCCATATGAGCAACATTCGTACCCTTGCCCAAAGCCATGGCATCATATGCTCTTATAATTTCAAGTGCGAAGTAAAGTAATGCGATTAATGTCACAGGCCATTTGCGAATCAATATTAGCGGAAATGGGATTTCATCCTTTGGCCATCCAGCCAAATAAGCCCCGAGTAATCCAAAGGCTGCTCCACTAGCTCCGAGTGAAGGAGAATTGGAAGTAGAATTAAAAATATACCAAGCAAATGAACCACCAAATAATCCAATGAAATATATTTGAAGATAGCGTCTCCCCCCCAACCTTTGCTCTAGAGGTATTCCAATTAAGGCCAATATTACAGTATTTCCGAGAACGTGTAAAGCATCAGAATGTAAGAACCCTGCTGAAAATAATGTATGAATCCACAGCGGCGAAGACGTCCTTGAAGGAATTAATACGAAGTCAGACCAAATCCAATATTCCACTAAACCCCACTGTGCGAAAAGTGTCCAAAACACTTGAATCACATATCCAAATAATACCGAAACGGTTAGAGAAAGTGCGTATGATGTTTCATTTATTTTTGCATAAATTAGTGGACCGATAAGGACTGCAAACCAAAGCAATAACAAGAACCATTCAGCGATGCCGAAAACTGACATAGCATAGCCCATGTTTGTGGTTTGAGGTTCCGGACTTATCATTTATTGTGAGAATCGTTATCAAATTTGGATTCTAACACTCTGTGAGAAAAGCGAATAAGTAGGGCATTGTGCAATTGATATGTCCGATGTATTGCTGGCCTTTGAGTCGGTTGAAATTCGTCGCGGCATGGGTATTGTTGTCAGTGATTTTTCATTACAGGTTTCATCGGGTGAAGTCGTAGTACTGCATGGTGAAAACGGATGCGGCAAATCAACTATTATTGAGGCTGCAGCACGTATTCTACCTATTGAAAAAGGCCAAATATTACAACATGGTGAATTGGTAATCGATAGTGAAGGTCGCAGAAAGGTTCCTACTGTGCCTTTCGGACTAACGCTACAACAAAACGGACTAGTCGGAAGCGATACAATCGCTGAACACCTCAATAATATGATGTCCATTTGTAAAACAAAAATAAACTTGGCACCGATACTGAAACAATACTCACTCGATCATCGCAGCAATGATTTGATCGCCCATCTATCCGGTGGACAGCAGCGTAAAGTATCCGTAATCGCCGGTCTTTTACCGGCAATGGTTTCCAAATCACCTCGCCTTATTTTACTGGATGAACCTGATTCTGGATTGGATGATGCTGCAATTCTGGTACTATGTCAACACATCACTAGCCTTCGATTAGCAGGTCATGCCTTTTTGATTGCCACACACGATAAACGAATTCTAAAATGCGCAACTCGTATCAATACTCTTAATCACGATACTGAGCAAAAACCTCCTAGTGGAGATGTGTGGCAACTACAAGAATTTGAAACCGTAAAATCAACCAATTGGGTAATGACTGGTTTTTCATATAATCTCAAGACAAAAGCTGGTTTTGCCAATAATGGAATCGCTGGTTTTCTAACATTGGGAATTTTATTGTCAATGGTTGAGCCATTTGAATTGAATAATTTACTTGGACTCAAAATGGGATTTGTATTATTGCCAGCATTTGTTGCTGGCCTTTGCGGCGACCCAGTTGTAACTCTATTGCGCGAAAATCGAGCTCTAGATTGGTGGCAAGCCAATACTGCAATACCAAGAGCGATAATAATTCCAATTCTCACAGGTGCTGTATTGACTACTATTTCTTCATATATTTTCCTTGAAGGTTTACAATTTGTCGTAGTTGTTGCAGGCTCTCTGACAACACTAATATGCTCAATTATTATCGGTTTTTTACAGTTATCTACAAATAAATTATCAAGACCGCAAGCGGTCTTTATCAGATTATTAACTCCGATATTAATTCTACCATGGTCAATTGTTGTGAATGAACTTATTGCCTATATCTAAAACACAAATTGAAAACAACTACAGCAGGGGCTACATTATGGGTGAACGAATTAGAGCCAGTTTTCTCGGTGTTGGATTCGTTGGAATCATGAGCACACTTTATCTGGGATTAATGTGGGCTCCAAGCGTTGCAATCGATGCTTTTGAATCACCCGCAGCACAGCGGATTTTCTATTGGCATGTGCCATCTGCATGGGCTGCATTCATAGCATTCGCAGTTCTTTTTGTTGGCTCTGCGTTATGGTTTTTCAAACGTAGTCCAACCGGTTGGCGGCTACATGTTGCTGGAGCAGAGGCTGGATTAGCCACCGGTTTGATGACCGTTTGGTCTGGAACTATTTGGGGTTCTGCTGAATGGGGTACACCATGGGATTGGAGCGATGTTAGGCTCAATACATTTGGCCTGTTGACATTGATTGCACTATTCCTCGTTTTGGGAAGACGCTCACAACCGGATGGAATTGAAACAAGAGATACCTTCTCTGCTTTCGGATTATTCGGCTTTGTCCTCGTACCATTTACCTACATCGCCACTCGTTTTTGGGTGATCCGTCATCCAGGTCCGGTTGTGGCTACTGGCAATGATGGGTCACTACAATCAGATATGGCATTGGTTCTCTTCATCGGTGCGATATCATTTACCATTTTTATTATTGGACATATATTGACGTCAATGCATATTACCAAACTCGAACAGAGAGTCGAGATGTTACAAAGCGAAATTGATAAGGGTGGATGAAATGGAAGGAATGAGTTACTTAACTGTTGGATATCTAGGAATGATATTAGGGATTGCAATATGGACTTGGACTGTATTTGCTCGTTCTAAACACCTTGAAGCACGTATTTCTGCCATTGAAACAAGTATGGGTAAAGAATACATTGAATCGGATAGTATTGCATTACAATCTACAATTAATGAAGAAAACTAAGCCACAGGTTGAAAGCAGGTAAATCAACCCAAGACTGGAGAGGGAGATTATGACGGAAAGACTCGGTGGTGATTTTTGCCTAGTCTGTGGATCTGAAACTTCATTATTCATCGGCAGAATGTGTGAAGAATGCACTCGTAAAAGGGTCGAATTAGTTGAAGTTCCAGAAAATGTTCCATGGGTACGTTGTGCTCGATGTGGAATTGTAGAAATTCAAGGTAAATGGGTATTTATTAGTGAGGAGAATATTTGGAATGAATTGATACAGCGTCATGTACTATTCCATAAAGGCGCTGGAAATATAGGACTTGCATTTGAATCCCAAACAATATCTGATAGACATACATTATTGCATTTACAAGTTGAAGGGGTAGTCGATGAGTTATTGTATACTGAAACGCATACAATGCGCGCAAGAATGGCCAATGGTGTCTGTTTAACTTGTACAAGACGAGCCGGTAATTACTTCGAAGCAACTGTTCAAGTTCGTTCGTCTGGAAGACGGTTATCCGATGAAGAATTCAAGATTTTAAGAGCATCACTAGATGTTGTAATTGAGAACTTAAGTGATGATCCGATGTTCTTCATCACCAGTGAAGGAGCGGTTACTGGGGGATATGACGTAGTACTGGGCAGCAAAGGATTAGCTCGCTCTTGGGGACGGCATATGGCCTCTAATTTTGGTGGACACATCAGTGAATCCAATTCTACTGTTGGCAGAAAGGATGGAATTGATGTAACTCGTTTAACTCTACTATATCGCAAACCAGGATATGATTTAGGTGATGTCGTAAAATGGAAAGATAATTTTTGGCGACCAGCATCTTGGTCAAAAGATGGTGCAGTAATGGAAAGAATAGACCGCCGTGAAAGGACAGGTGCTACTTGGAGAGACTTGGAACATTCAAACGTTGTTTGTCAAATGAAGGATTTCATTTCAGTGGAATTAATCACTGAAGATTCCTCTGTTGGAGAATTCCTTAACCCTGAAAATTGGCAAATGACTGCTGTAAAATTACCTTGGGATTACAAAGGAGATAAGAAATTATTACTTGCAAGAGTTGAGGATGAGTGGATGGCACTACAGCATCTCGGAATTGATTCTTCAAAATCTGATAATTTTCAAATAAAGGGTGATTGAGGATGCGAGAGGAATCCACTGAGAGCAATACAGTGGCAAGTATTAGTGAATTGGCTGAGTCATTAGATGTTCATGGAATGATGGGCTTCACTCGCTCATTTGTCGATGATCTGCGCAAAGGTTTGTCATCTGTCAATGCAGAATTAATGCCATGGTTGAAAGATATTAGGTCAATTAAATGGCAAGGTGTACTATTTTTAGGGATGGGTGGTTCTGCCGCAGGTGGTGATTTTATTGCTACTCTTTCCGAGAAACATGGCAGTTTACCAATCAAAACTATTCGTGATTATTCACTACCTGCGTGGTGGAATAAATCTTGGCTAATCGTAGCAACAAGTCATAGTGGAAATACCGAAGAAACACTTTCTGCCTGTGAAACGGCTTTGAAGGCAGGCGCTACTACAATCGTAATTTCAACTGGTGGAGAACTTTCTGGGCTATGTGAATTATATCCTAACTGTCACCTTATATCGAGTATTGGAGGACAACCACCTCGTACTGCTTTTGGCCATATATTTGCAAGACAATTGGCTTTGATGAGAATTATTGGTGGACTGCCACAACCCTTTGAAGGTGAAGATGAAGCAATGTTGAACCGGTTACAACAGGCCATTGATGGCTTTGATATTCTCAAAGACCCTGAAGGTGACCTGGTTCAATTGGCAATGGCCATGGTGGACCGCCCAATCAGCATTTTAGGTCCTAACGAACTATCTCCTGCACTGACTCGATTCAAAAACCAATTAAATGAAAACAGTGCTAGATTTGTAAGAATTGGAACAGTTCCTGAAATGAATCACAACGAGAGTGTTGCATGGGGTGGCGTGGGTAAGACTCAGGACCCCGCGGCTGAACAACATGTCATTCTACTGTTGGCTTGGCAAGGAATTCACCCTCGCGTATCACATAGGATGGATTGGATGGTTTCACATTTCCCTACAGACTTTGCTTGGAGAATTGATGGTGAAGGGAAATCATTGCTTGAAGCGTTGTTATATTTGTGCATATTAATGGATTGGATTTCAATTTCCCTAGCCTTTTTGCACGGAAAAGATCCTGCTGAAATTGAACCTATTATTGCATTGAAGGATTTTCTTTCGTCTAAAACTGGAAAGTAATCAATATAGTTCTCCCAGTATCAAACGTGGGTCTGGGTATTGTTGCAATGCCTGTTGACGGTTTTCTCTAGCCACGACACCTTCCAAATCAAATGTTTTTGGCTCTATTAATGAAATTTGAATATGTAAATGTGGCTCCCATCCTCCGTTTTCAGATTTATTGCCGATACGAGCTAATAATTTCCCACCACGAACCTCTTGGCCGATTTGTAATCCTTCGAGGCTCTCGCTGCTAAGATGGCCATGTAGAACCCAAATTGTTGCGAGTGGATTCATCTGTTGCGAACCAACATGGCTTGCTAATGATACTCGATGTTGAGTAATGATTGTCGGTCCGTAAGACCCTTCTTCGGAATTTATTCCGAAGGAATGAATTATTCCATCTGTGAAAGCAAATACCTCGGTCTGTTGTGGCGCTCCAATATCAATTCCAACATGTAAATCGCGATTACCTGAAAATAGTTGTTGCTCATACATTCCTGGTCTTATTTCATCATAGCGGCCTATTTGATAATCAAATGGGCACTCCCAAGAAGCATCAACCCCTTTTGTGAAGTCAAAAACCCAATAATTTTCTGGTAAATTCACGACTGTATGAAATCCATTTGGTGGTTGCACCATACCCCTGCGAAGTAGTGATTTGATATGATGATTGGCGAAGAGGTCAAAACCCGTCACTAAAGGGAGCAACTATGTTGCTCACTGTGGCTCTCATGTTAGTAGTTAGCATATTGCCAGGGTTTGCACTTGCAAGAATACTAGATGCTAGTTCCGATCGCTTTCGCAAAATCTTATTGGCACCAGCACTAGGGTTATTACTGATTTACGGAATAAATGGACTGTTATTATTGCTAAATATTTGGTCTGTGTTCTTTACATCATTGTGTTTGTTAATTATCAACTTAATATCTGCGTCACACATAAAATCCACCAGTGATGGCAAATTATCACCATGGAGAATCCTAGAATCGGCAATGCAAGACAATCTAAATTCATTATCTGATAAGGAAATTGGCGATGAAGTTGCTGCTCAAAAATGGATTCAAGCAAATAGAGTGAATTGGAAAACGATTATCGCATTGATTATTTGCTTCAGCGTTCTATTAATTCCAATGATTCAAGACCTTCCATTTGGAGTTGACTGGATTGGTTTCTCGGTCCTAAGCGGCCAAGTCGGTCTCACTGGCAGTTTGGCTTTGACCGGAACAAATCTTGGGTACTGGACATATCCTCCTGCTTATCCAGCATTATCTGCATTCATCGCTAGCGTATTGGATATTGATTCTGCTGTCGCAGTTTTTGAGTTAGGGCACTATTCATTATTCGCTATCATGCTAGGAATATGGGGTGCAATGGACCGTAATGGGGCAGGTGTTGAATCTATTTTTGCAATGGTTTTAGGGTTGGGTATTTTCGCAAAAACATTTGATTCAGGATATCCAACTGTGGCAAGTCTACTCGGTTTAGTTGTTGGATTGCTAGTTCTATTGAGACAAACTTCAAGCGATGTAAAATACCACTCTAGAGCGTTTGTTATCGCTGCAGTATGCGTAGCGCTAATACATCCAACTGGTGCAATTTATCTCGGATTGCTAATGCTCTCACATATTATTATTGGATTGACTGCAAATGAATCAATAGGTAATAGCGTTAGAAAAATATTGATTGTAAGTTCACTATTATTGCTAATCGCAGCGGCTATTGCACTGTTAATTCTCGCCCCGAGAATGTTAGAATCAGCAGTCTTTGCAGAATATGGTTGGCAAGGTGGAAGGCCGCTAATGTTTTACAATGGCCTATTGTTGATATTTGGAATACTTGCAGCATATCGTTTACGCAATAATATTGAAGGACGTATCTTGACTATTTGGATTGGCTTACTTTGGCTATTGACTGGAATTCATCTCATCGAAGGTTTTGATAAATCACCCATCTTGTCATTGCTCTCCTACACATTATACTCAATGAGTATACATGCATTCCATATTCCATTGGCTGCATTAGTTGCTCTTTGGTTAAGCCCTACAACAAATTTGAGAAAAGAAGGGGGTGGAAATCGAATTCTAACATATGGATGGGATCCGCATCTTAACCAAAGAGTCGTTTTCACAATTATTGTTGTAATAATGTTGGCCTTTTTTTCAGGATTGGTAATGATGATTGAAATGTCACAGCATGATGAATTACGTCCAATTAGTGATTCTGATTTAGAACTTAGAGAATCGCTAATATATTTGCCAGAGGGTAGTATTGTTTATTCTGAAAACACACACTGGGGTCATTTATGGGATGTACCATCTCATATCCAATTAACCAGCATACCTACTCTGGGATTGGTCGAATTGGAATATTCAATCCAAGCAGAAGCTACAACTGCAATCAAGTTCAATGATGTTGATTCGCTTTCGGAATTGGCGATAACTCATGCGATAACCTCGCCAAGAGGGGTAATGCAATTCTATCTAGCAAAATCGGAATATTGGAACCAGATAGAGAATATTGATTCTAGTAAAATTTGGCAATTTATGCCAAATGGCAATCAATCACAAAGTGATTTTATTGCAATTGATGAGCAAAACTGTATAACTTCATGTCAACAAAGAACTGATACATGGGCTTCTCAAAAATTCCTAAATCCAATCTCAGTAAATGAAAAAAGAATATTTATTCAAGAAGGGATTGATTTAGAACTAGAAATTTTAAATGAATTTTATAATGTACAAAGTAATTCAACTACGATATGTGTCTTAATAGAAAGAATCGGCGATGTCGACTCTTTTAGAACAACCCTAGGTCAAGGACTAATTAAAAACAATAATACCGTACAGCAAGGAAGCGGTTTTATTGAAGATTGTTTTTACATTGAAAATAATCAACTTACACCCAATATCGATTATTCAATAAAATGGGATGATTCTACTTCTTCAAAGATGTGGCTAAACCCTACGGGACTCAGCGGTAGGGGAGATGTTGTTTTCGACCAATCGGGTTTGATTTTACACTGGATTGAAGTGGTGGAATGAGTCCTAAATAAGCGAAGGCATCAAAACCAATTAACATTCAACCAGCATACATGCCGCACCTAACAGTGATGCTTCCCGCTATTGATGAAGCGGAAGGTGTGGCAGAAATTATTCCAAGAATACCCCATTCACAGTTAGAAGAAATGGGTTGGGATGTTTCAATAATGGTCGTTGATGGTGGCAGTTCTGATGATACTGTGAAAATCTCAAAAGCGCTTGGTGCTGAAGTCATTCTCCAACAAGGAACTGGTAAAGGTGCTGCAATGCGTTTAGGGTTTTTGCATTTTTTGAAATCAAAAAGTGACAGTTTGATCATGTTGGATTGTGATGGAACCTATCATCCCGAACAAATTGTTAACTTTGTCAAACTCTTACCAGACAGAGAAATTATCGTCGGTGACCGTTTACGAGGCAGTATTGATGACGGTGCTATGACTCGGTTAAATTATTTAGGAAATCATTTGTTAACTTGGTTTGCAACTATCTTATTCGGAGTAGAAACCAATGACCTCTGCTCTGGATTTTGGGCATTCAATAGAGACTCATTGAGCAAATTAAAATTGAATAGTATGAACTTTGAGATAGAAGCGGAGATGTTCACCTGTTGTGTTGTTGAAGGAATCAAGATTTCATTTGTCCCTATAAGATACTCAAAACGACTTGGAGAAGCAAAACTTGGAAGTGTACCTGATGGGTGGATTATTCTTCGTAAATTATTAGTTCGCAAAATATTTCCAACCCCAGTAGAACAAAGATTAGGGGAAGGAAATCTAGCTATTAAGAACTAAATCCACTTTACAAACAGTCAAGGATAGTAATTCATTGGCTTATCTATGGCAAAGCGTCTATGTGCAGTACTGGGCGCTAGTGGAATCGTTAGTCAAAGACTACAACAGCGATTGGTTAACCACCCCTGGTTTGAATTGGTTGCTGTCTGTGGTGGCCCCGATACTGCAGGAACAGCCTTGCATAACATAGAATGGAAACTAGAACAAGAAAGGCCTGATATTCCAGATATTACTGTTTTGGATTTATCCGATTCTAAAATATGTAATACATTACTAGACCTTGGAGTTAGCATTGTATTCTCTGCAATTCCTAGTGAGATAGCGCAAGATTCTGAACCGATGTTGGCTGAATCAGGATTTGCTGTATTCTCTAATGCCAGTGCATATCGGCGCGTTGATGGCATTCCATTGGTAATTGCAGAAATCAATCCACAACATATGGAACATTTCGCTGTTGATGGTTTACCGATGGTTTGTTCAACCAATTGCACATTGATTCCAATGGCAATGCCACTGGCTCCGCTCAGTAAGTTATTAGGAATAAAATCGGTTACCATGCGCAGCGAACAAGCCCTTTCAGGAGCCGGATGGAGATTATTATTCGATCAAAATGCATTGGCTGGAATCGTTGACCCTGAGATACCTGATGAAGCAAGAAAGACTGCCAGTGAACTACGCTATGTATTCGGAAAAGCCGTCGATGAGCCTTCACGCAAGAATCCAAAATCTTCGGTCCATATCGCAAATGCCTCCATCGACACCGATATCAAGTGCCAAAGAGTTTCAAGAAAAGATGGACATCAGGTATTTGTCACTGTTAAATTATTGAATCCAACTACCCTTTCCGAGGTAAAAATGTTGATGTCAACTTTCCACTCAAGCCCGCAATTGCTCAATCTACCAAGTGCGCCGACTAATCCGATTCAATTGGTTGAACAAATTGATACTGCTAAGCATCTTTGGGCAGATGGTGAAAACTTCCCTCAAGATGTTGACCCGAGTAATAACCTAAGGGCTGGAATGGCGGTAACAGTAGGTAATCTCGAATTGATAAAGCCTGATCTATTATCATTTGAAGCGTATTCTCATAATACCATTAGAGGTGCTGCCGGCGGTGTTGTTTTACTAGCTGAATTCGCCTTGAGCGAAGGTTATCTCGACTAATCGCTTTAGCGCTATTGCTAAACGATGGGCCTCACTCCTAAGCATTGGTGCGACATGGGAATCACAGCGTTAATTCCAGATATGACTATTGGTCAACTCATTGTTGAAGCAGATTCACGATGGGGTGAAATGTGGGACGACCAAGCCACAAGGATGAAAATCTTACTGATTCTACCACGAAAACAACGCAAATTAATGGAACTTCACGGCGATATGGTTGAGCACGGACAACCTGTGATTACCATATTCCATCGTCCACGGGCGGAAGCTAAATTATTAGAGAATCAAGGATTTGATCCGAGAGATGCATCTTTCCAATTCGTAGACTTGGCAACACCGGATATGGGCCCTTGGTTACAACAATTGATAACCAGTGAAGGATGGTTACGCGGAACCGTAGAAGTTTGTTCTACTCCAATTTCGCTGGGATTGCCAAATCAAAGACCATTTGAAAGCGAGATGATGCTATGCTTTAGGCATCCCTCACTTCCACAGATTGAAACTTATTACTTGCCATTCTCGCCTTCTAGTATTCCTGGAAAGTGTTTTGTTTCTTTGCCGCGACGCCAAGCCGCAGAAATGGCAAGACAGCAGGCTGAAGTTTTAGGAATCGGACGCTTACAGAAAAAAGTCAATATCACAACAGTTGAACCTACTGCTACACAAAGTGTTGAAGCCCCTGCCCCTGCAGTAATAGAAGTTGAATCTAATATACAGGCTGTGACCGATGAATTCAATCAAGAGGTAATGGCCAGCGTTGTTGAAGAAGTTGCTACCAATGATGAGATGCCATTTATTCCTTTACCTAGTGCATCCCCTGTTGCACCTGTTCTAGAGAATTCTGTGGAAGATTCTACGTTTGAGGCATCATTTAATGATTCACAACCTACTGATGATAATAGTGTCAGCCTTCCAGAGCCAGAGGTTGAAGAAGTACCAGAAATGTCTGATGTTGAAATTGAATTTAGAGAATTGGTAACTGGCCTAATGGCAGCAGGTATAGAACCTGCTGAAATGATGAATGACCCAAGATGGGAAGATCTCGGTGAAAGAGCATTGGCAATAGGATTTGAAACATGGCCTGTTTTCTTACAATTGACCGCTATGGGATGAGTAGATTAAAATTGGTCGAGCCACTGCACTACAATGAGGGAGAGAAATGGGTTTCTGTATTAACTGTGGGCAACAACACCAAGATGGTATCCGTTTCTGCAGATTTTGTGGCAACCAACAACCAGGAGATCAACTCCTTGCTCGCCTTCGTTCAGAGGCTGAACAAATTCACTACCAGCGCCTTTCTGCTGGACAACATCAAAATCAAAACAATACGATGTCTAGAGTTCAAGAAATGCGTCAACAAGCAGATCTTGCTGCTCAACAGAGACAGCAAAACCAACAATTTCGTCAACCTCGTTGGTGAATAAAATGATGCGGCCAAAGCATCTGGCCATTGAATTATCAAAATTGATTCCTCATCCATGCTCAAATGTTGAACTTGAGCAATACGCAACAGAGGGTGACTTAGCAGCCTATTGGATGTTAGGTGTTGACCAATTAGACGATGTTGTTGGAAAACATGTATTGGACTTATGTGCTGGAAATGGAATACTGGGTTTGGGTTGTCTTTTCATTGGAGCAGGACAAGTCACATTGGTCGAAGCAGACCCACTTGCTGCTGAAGTTGCAAGGAACAATTGTCACAAATTGAAATCTAAATTTTCTGCATCAACAACTGTAATTGAAGCATTTGTAGGCATTGATGAAATAGATGTTTCCGATGTAGACATTATTGTAATGAATCCACCATGGGGAGTTCAAAGTAAACGGGCTGACCGTGCAATATTGCAATATGCATTTAACCAAGATGTTGAATCTATTCACGTCTTACATTCTGCAAAAGCAACCCACTTGGAATCTCTTGCAAAAGAGCATGGCTGGGAAATTGAAGGAGTATTAGAAAGTAAATTCCGCCTACCTCCAACCTATTCGCATCACTCTAAAGGCAAGGCTTTCACCAAGATTATTTGCTGGAGATTCCATCGACCTGGTAATTCCAAAATACCCATTGAAGAGGACGATGAGACTGAATGAAATCCATCCGCAATATTACATTTTTGACAAGGCCATAACTCCAGAGCGATGAGAGAGTTTGAAAAGGGGCGGACTACCCCCCAACATTAGAGCGATACGATTCGAGTCCCTTATTGGGCCAAGTCTGCTCAAGGAATGATAAAAAATGACGGCGAGCCTCGTCACCCCGGGAATGAAAGTGTCAACTACCTCAGAATGTGAGGCTGGTGAAGGCACTATTGAAAGAGATGGAACGATTATCTCTACAGTTATTGGACAATTTTCAATCGCTGAAGGTATCGGTTCAGTCGCAGCGAAAAAGATGGTTAACAGCGTTAGTATTGGCGACACTGTTATTTGTGAAATAACTCGATTGAATGAGAAAAATGGGGAAGCGCAAATTCTCGTCATTGAAGGTCAAACTGGTAGTATAATTCCTGACCAATTATATGGTCAATTCCGTGTTACAGATTTGGTTGACCGCTATATGCATCAAACAAGTGATGCTGTTCGTCGCAGAGATATCTGCCGTGCAGAAGTCAAGCAGGTTTCACCAGTGGTCAGTATCAACTTTAGAGATAGAGATGATTGTGGAGTATTACACGCTATATGCCCTCCTTGTGGAAGTACATTAATCGCTGAACTAAATGGAGATTGGAATGTAAAGTGTCCAAACTGTGACTATCAGTCTTTCAGAGCATTAGCAGATAATTTTGCTGCTGGATGGGCTGAACTTGATAAAGGTGTAAGCGCTCTAAACAATCCTGGAAAAAGATGGGGTAAGGAAGCTGAAACATTATTCGCAAAAGGACCATCCGGTCGTGCAACATTCATCGCTGCTGATGTTCGTGAAGACGGCCGTGAAAAAAGTTACTTCCGATTTGAAAGCGAAGGTGGTAGCGCTGGAGGACGTCATGAGAAGCCTGCACCTGGAACTCGTTTATTCATTGGTGGACTACCAAGAGATGTTACTACTGAGCAGATAAGAGATTTGTTTGAAAAGCACGGAGTTGTCAAGGATTGTTTCTTACCTGCTGGTGATGGAACTGCTAACAAGGGATTCGGATTCATTACATTCGCAAGCAAAGATGAGGCAACCGCTGCAATCAGCGCCCTAAATAGCCACAAAATTGGTGGCCGCAGAATTGCTGTAAAAGATGCTGATGATGATAGTAAGAAGGAAAATAACAAGAAAAAGGACCCTGAAGGAACTAAAGTATATGTTGGCAATCTTCCATTCAAAGCAACTGAAGAGGCTATTAAAAAGCACTTTGAAGGAACTGCAACCGTTAATGGAATTGCTTTGGCGACTGATAAAAACACAGGCAAGCCAAAGGGATTTGCCTTTATCTGGATAGCTGAGGGTGACAAAGGTGAAGCGATAGTTGCTAAGATGAACGGTTCTGAATTAATGGGTCGTAAAATCAAAGTCGATCTCGCACAAGGTGAGAAAAAGAGTTCTCCTGCTGCTAGCGCTGGCGATGATAAACCTGCAAAATCAAATCGTGAACTTCAAGCAATGCGCGAGGAAGATCAAGATTCAAATAAACCTCGCAGCCGCCCTCATCCTAAGAAAGAATGATAGCGAACAGATATGAGTTGACGTTATGGTCGAGTCAACATCACCCCGATGGTTAGTCCTCGATGGTTATGAGGATGAGCCAGCCGCATTCGGCGTTCCTCCTTATGTTGGATTCCATATTCGCTACTTATGCGGAGTTCTTGAGCAAGCAAAAATAGAATATGATTACGTCACTATTGACCAGTGGCGCGATTTTATCCGTGTTGAAGGAGAGGATGCTGCAAGTGCAAGATTGTCTAATGTTACTGGTGTGGCTTGTATTGCTGGTGCTGTTGTTCCTGGAAGGTATTTGAGAGGTACTCCGATTTCATTGAATGAAACTCGTAATATTATTCGTCAATTACCTGCCCAAGTCCCTGCCCTATTCGGTGGATGGGCTATCCGTGGATGGCGTCAACAGGGTTGGAACCCATTGCGCAGTAACTTGTTTTTAGCAGTTCAAGATACCGACGCTACACTTTC
>ERZ891418.53-NODE-53-length-37796-cov-18.281869_pt1 | contig 37796 bp, 41 predicted proteins | sample MGYA00521236_ERZ891418 | MGnify/ENA primary metagenome ERZ891418 (study PRJEB32303, sample SAMEA104408696) | aquatic metagenome | biome: Brackish water; feature: Chemocline; material: water | place: Baltic Sea | collected 2014-10-18T10:34:00 | depth 100 m ... | reverse complement strand
TGAGGTGCATATTGGCCCATCATTTGTTGAGATTGTGGGGTTTGTACCTGCTGAGGGGCTTGATAAACAGAATTACTTTGGGTTGTTGGAGTTACTGTCATTGGAGTCGGTTGTGGGGATGATTTTCCAGTGCTAAAGAAAGTGCTCCAAGAACCATCTGGTTCTGGAGTATAGGTGGATTCAAGTGTAGGGATTCCATCGATCAGAATAAAATCATAGCGGACAGGGTCATATCCAATCGAAGGACTTGAATGAGCAATAACTTCGATAAATTCTCCATTATTTGTTATACTGGCAATAGTGAATATTGTTCCTCCGTCATCGGGATAACATTCAGCAGCAATTTGTTGGAAATTCTGATGTAGCCAATTATCGTAGTTTTCTACATTAGCAACGGCATTTAACTTGAAATCTGGATAGTGTTGATTGGTGTGGCTTAGTGCTGTATCTTCATCGTATCCTTGTGATTTGAGGCTATTGAAATAGGTTAGAGCATCCATCGTAATCAATACGCTGTTGAGGTTCTGCCTTTTATTTTATTGGATAATTAGGCCATCAAATAGAAACATTATATGCAATATATTGATGTGTGTGGTCATAGCCCTATGGGCTAAGGGGTTATCATGCAAAGAGCTATTGCAATTTTCTTATTTTCATTATTGATGGGTCCACTGACCGGTTCATTGACAACTCAGCAAGATACTGATTTGTCTGATTGGGTGGCTGTAGACGAACAACAAATTCAGTGGATGAAAAAATCTTCAAGCCTACAAATACCTCAACAACAATCTCCAATCTGGCTACAGAATCCACAGCCTTGGTGGCAAGTAACTACATTAGATCAAAACCGTAATTCAATCCATGATTCACTTGAAAGTTTTGTTGGAATTACTGGAATTGGACTTTCATATGCGGAACCGGTCACGCAGCAAAACATTGACCAATTGAGTGAACTTGGCCTCTTAGTGTCAGATACTATAGAATCAGTTAACGCCGTATTACTCGGCCAAATAAATGCAACATTTGCTACAGCCTTATCTCAATTAGATGGAGTGGTAATGGTTGAAAGATACGGGGAAGTAGTTTTCTGGGGAGATGTACAAACTCAAGCAGTAAAGGCGCGTCCATCTTCTTCTTATCCTGGTGCTTGGGATTTTGGCGTCACAGGTGAAGGTGTAGTCATCGCAATGGTCGATACAGGAGTAGATAATGAACATCCTGGATTAAATCAAAAATGGGTTGCTGGTTATGATGCCGTCTGTTTCGTTCACAGCGATCCGTTATGTGTACTAGATGGTGGCCGTACTGAAGATGGTTCATTCGACCCAGATGACGGTAATCAGCATGGAACTGCTTGTATGGGTATGGCGAGTTCTACCGGATTAGATGCATCTGGTGCGCAAACTGAATTCTATGGGGCGGCACCAAATGCATCTTTAGTCGATGTCAGAATTGGAACAGATGCTGGAGCAGGTCCGTTTGAAAACTATGTATTGGAACAAGAATTCTATGAATCTGCTATGAATGGATTACAATGGATTATTGATCATAAAGACGATCAATGGGCAGGTGCTGATGAAACAAAGCATGGAATTGATATCATTTCCCTTTCATGGGGAATCACTAGCCATGAAACTGGCGGTGACGATGGTGAAGGGATGCATAGCAGAATTCTCAATGAAGCGATGGAAGCAGGAATTGTAGTAAGTGTCGCTGCTGGAAATGATGGTCCTGACAATGATGGATTGTCAGGAATGGGTTCAGGTAGTTTAGCGATTACAGTTGGGGCAACAGATGACCTCAACTCTGTTGATAGAAGCGACGATACCGTGGCAGGTTACTCTTCACGCGGACCTCGCCGAGATAATGGGGACGGAAATCCATTGAATGAACTGAAGCCAGAAATCAGTGCTCCAGGTTCTAACATCATTCAAGCAGAAGGATGTGTAACTACAGGACTTTGCAACAATCTAATTAGTGATGCAAGCCAAAACGGATACACCGGAAGAGGTTCAGGAACATCCTATGCAACACCTTCTGTATCAGGAATAATCGCATTAATGCTCGAAGCCAACCCAGACCTTTCACCAGCAGAAGTAAAAGAAATTCTCAAATTCACAGCGGAACGCCGTGGTGAAGTTACTCAACCTGATGTTGACCCGTTCTGGAATCGCGATTTCGGCTGGGGAATGGCAGATGCGTATGAAGCAGTAAAACTCTCTCAATACATTAACCAAAGTGGATTGAATGGTGCTTTAGATGTTTACACTCAAGTCCATATTAGTAATTCAAGCACTAACCAAACAACCGGTTTACATGAATTAACTGGAGAAACTTGGGGCCAGATGGGATCGGTAAGTTCTGTTGAATATAGAATAAATGATGGTAGTTGGAACAGTGCTTCATTCCAATCTGAAGATGAAGTTACTGCTTTACAAAGAATTTCTTGGACAATTGCATTAGATACAACAAAGATTGGTAAGGGAAATCAAACCATAGAAATACGTGCATTGAATTCTGAAGGAAATCAATCTTTGCCAATATTAGTTCAAGTTGAAGGAACAGATTCCTCATCTAGTTCCTCAATGTCATGGACAGTAGGACAGTATGTTGCTTCGGTAAGTTCGCTGTTAGTGGTATGTCTGATTGGATTAATGTTCATAGCACGCACTGAAGTTCCACATAGCCTTGCTTTGACTTATTCCGATGATGGAATCGATGAAGTTTTGGAAGCAGATAAAGATTTAGCAGCAGTAATTGATGCTGAATTAGTGGATGAAGAAAATTCAAATGGTTAAAGTTTCACAATTCTACTGTGAACCTTCACGATGGTTGAAATGCAATATAGGTGAGGGGTCGTTATGCGAACATTCAGTGACCGGGTACTTTCAATACAGCCTACTGGCGTTCGCAAGATGTTTGATTTGGCTGGAGATGATGTCATTTCATTTGGTTTGGGAGAGCCAGATTTCCAACCACCTAATATTGCTATTGAGACTTTCTATCAAGCGATGAAAGATGGTCATAACAAGTATACAACAACTGCGGGTCTTCCTGCCTTGAGACAACAAATCGCAGAAGGTTGGAACGATTATCAAGATGGACTTAATTCCGACAATGTCTGTATTACAATGTCTGGGACAAATGCAATACTCAATCTCTTTTTGACTCTTGTAAACCCAGGTGATAATGTTTTGATTCCAGAGCCTTATTTCCCACTATATGGCCCCGATGCCAAACTATGTGGTGGAGATGCCAAATACTACCCATGCCGCTTTGAGAATGAATTTGTTCCCAAAGTAGAAGACTTAGAACAACTAATCGATGAAAATACAGTGGCAATACTGTATAACTTCCCTAGCAACCCTACCGGTGGCACGCTAAATCTGGAGCAGAGGGATGCCCTTCTTGATTTTGCCAAAAAGCACGACCTGTGGATAATTACAGATGAAGTATACGACCGGATCGTATTCGAAGGAGAACATGTTTCATTTATGGGGACTGGATATGACAAAGTGCTGTTAATCAATTCTTTCTCTAAAACATTTGCAATGACTGGTTGGAGATTGGGATATGTAATGTCAACCAATTTAGATGCGATGAAACAAGTAATAAAAATGCAATATTATATGACTGCATGCTCCAATGATGCAATGCAATACGGTGTTTTGGCAGCAATGCAAGAAGCTTCAGATTTCCCAGATATTGTTTCTGCAGAATTCAAGCAGCGTTGCGACTTGATAGTTGGACGACTCAATAAAATGGATGGGGTTGAATGCCATAAACCGAAAGGTGCAATCTATGTTTTTCCAAAGGTAGAGGTTGAAGGGATGAATAGTGAAGAAATCGCCTTAGAGTTGCTCAAAGATGGAGTCTTATGTTCCCCAGGCAGCGCATTCGGTTCAGCAGGTGAAGGCCATCTGAGATTTGCTTATACTATTTCTCAAAAAGATATTTCCAGGGGCATGGATAAGGTTGAGGCAACATTAAAGCGTCTAAGAAATAAAGAGGATTGAAAATGATAGAGTCAGTAATTCTATTTCTTTTAGGCAGTTTCATCGGTTATATTAGCCCGAAACTGCCTGTATTAATGATCACTCGCGCTAAAGGATTCAACTATCACTTCTCACATCACCCAGAGCCTATTTCGCTCAGTCCCTATCTAACTCAAAGGTTATTGCACATGCGAACATTTTACTGGTTAGGTCTTGGATTTGCTCTGATTCCAATAGCGGCTGGTTATGCATCACTTGTTTGGGGTTCTGCACCATTTGGGTTTGGGATGTGGCTAAGTTCAGGATGGTCAGTAATCAATAGACTTCAAACATTTATCGGCGGAACTCCACCTCCTTGGACCTATGAAATGGCTATTAGGTTGCAATTAGTTATGAATAAATCAAAGCAAAATCCATGTTGTGATTTTCCAGAGCCGGAATGGCAATTAACAGCAGTTCGTTGTTCATCTTGTAACATTACGCTAGATGAAATGCCAAGGCCTGACTTAGGTCGGAAGAGGTCTGATGGAATCTTTGCTGGCAGTATACGATTATTGGCAAGTGACGGCTACCCTATTGTTAGTGAACAAAGTGAAGAATAACTCTCATTATCACTTTATCCGAAAAATCGGCGACTTGCCTAAAAAGTACTTTTTTGGCTGTTGCGAAGGGCAACCTTTGAGGTTTGAAGCAATACCCGGAGGTTATGGGAAGGAACTCTAGCAAGGGTCCGTTAAGCACAAGGCTGTGGTTAACGATAATCGCCTTCGCACAAATATTCCTCACCCCTCTAGTCGCATTTTCAATGACATACCTTGTTAATTTCGATAATTCGGGTGATTCGATATCTTTATCATTTCAACTTGAAATGGTTCCTTGGATAGGTGCTGCATCGTTGTTTTATGGGATGCTAGCATTATTGTTGGCGTTGATTATGGGTGGATATACTCCAGTTTCAATCGTAGAAAGAGGTGGCTGGAGAAGATCACTTGGTCTAAGCCGTAATCCGAGAAATGCACATCAACGTAGGGAGTCTAGAAGATCAGCTGCAAATTCACCACATGGTCAACTAGCAATATTGGCGTATGATCGAGATGTTATGGGCTATAAATTTCTTTCTACGCATGGGGGTTTGATGCTACTGGCAGTCCCTTTTCAAGTACTATTAGCAACAATTCCATTAGCGGTTTTGTTGCTACTACCGGAGAATATTGTACGAAATCATAGAGGATTAGAACTGGCTCTATTGATATACCTAATCTGTCTTGTTTTTGTGATGAAATATTTTCCAAAAATCGCTTACAAGTATATTGGTGCAGCAGCAGTGACAAGAAAATGGTTAGTTTCAATGACTAGACTATCTTGGTTAGCACCGATTTTAGTTTTGTATATGATGGGGCGTATGGCTGCAATAATTATTCTTGGTTGGATCGGTGAAGATGATGGGCTAAGTTTTTCTTTCGAGAAAAGTTTCTTTGAATCGTTGTTGGGAGTTGACTCTATTCCTGACACATCATTCGTTGATTTATTAACAGCTTTAGCAGTTATGCCGATGGCTGCTTTCACTACTCTAGCAGTATTGGGCGGGTGCTCGGGAGAGCCTCCTGAATGGATGAGAAAAGGCAATGAGTTAATTCATGAGGAGGCAGGGAAAGAAAGAGACAAGCCAGCATTCCTTGACAGTATGGTGGTCAAAGGCGCGGGCGTGATATTGGCAGGTGGCGCTACTGCCGCTTTAGTCGCAGCAACGGGTGCTGTAGGAAAATCACAAATGGCAGTTCAAGGTATTGGTGCGCTGGCAGCAGGCGCCCCAGGTGCAACTACTGCAGTAACCCAAGGAGTAGGAATGGCACAATCGGGTACTGAACTGTTATCTAGTGGCGATGGCATTAGTACTGCTAGTGAGATTATTGGTGATTCAAGTAATCCACTATCATCAATAACGGATTTGGCTCAAGATGAATTTAACTTTGGTGATTTCGATGATATTGTCTCTGCAGAATCTAATCTAGATGACCATAAAAAACCTGCAATTAGGGGATTAGGGCCTAGTTGAAATCATTCGTAAATAAATTGAATCAATACAATTGAATTGATTCGGACCCCAATGGGGTCTATTTTTAGGGATAATCATTTGATGGCCATCTTCATAACCCGAACCAATGTCCGATAGTCGTTGGTGCTAATGCGTCGTGTCTCAAATGTTGCCCTTGTTGCTTTACTATTGTTACAAACAATGGCTTTAGGATTGTCCCATCCAGTAAGCGCTGGAGGTTCTAATGATGATTTCTTCGTTACTGGGATTAGTATTGGAAACGGTAGCATAATGGCGGATACATGGGTTCAATCAGATGGTACCACAGTTGAATATGTGTTTGAATTATCACCGATCGAAATTTCAATGTCGATTCAGCGGGGTGGACTCTCCTCGATTGGAAAATCAACAGATGCAACACTAGAAGTGGTACATCCAATTGGCTTTGTAATGGAAACTTTTAGTTGGACTAGTGGGGATTTAATCGGTGGCCAAGGAGCATCCAAATCTTTTGTATGGACTCCTTCAGCAGCACACTCAATTCTTAACACTACGACAAATGATCTAAGTGGTGGTTTGATTCTAAGGGCAACTGTTAGTTACTCTGGTGATGACAGAAATGATAACGACCAGATGGAACAATCCGTTCCAGTTGCGATTGCCGAAGATATCTTTGATGGCTGGGCTGGTCCATCCAAGTTAACTTTCTTATCTGCTCGTTATCCAGTTAGTGGCGGTGATGCTACTAGTGCAGGTTCATGGCAAGATGATTCTACCGGTGCTGTTGGCTCAAAGCATTGGAGACATTCTACTCCGGGTGGTTCAGATTATCCATCAAGTGCCAATGACCGCTTAGTCAACATGTACCAAGTTAATGATGGGCAATGTGGTTCAGAAGGACAACTTGATTCAGGTATGTCTCAAATTTACCAAACATGGATTTGCCGAAAGCAATTTTACTCAAGCAATTATATTTCATCTCAATTCCATATTCAAGCATGGGGAAGTATGGAAGCAGGAGATTCCGTTTCAATTGAATTATGGCGTAGTTCCGGTAATATCAGTAATCCGATGGAGTCTGTAAATTGGGATATTGCAAATGGTAACCCGAGCCCAGTAGCGGACCAGTGGTCCAACTTATCTTGGGACCCGCAGGTGACATGGGCGCAAAATCCAAGTTTGAGTAACCCAGATTTATTCCTCGGCGGCAATTCATTCTTCTTGGGAATGCTTTTCAATTCTGATTCAGGTGGTGCAAGTGAAGGATTCCATGTTGATGATTGGATTCAATTCGGTGTCACCAAAGTTTCAGATTACACATTGGAATTAGATTGTGATAACCCTGCAGGTGGATATTCAGGTCCGCCATTGGGGATAATGCAATTAAAGTGTGATCTTACCAATAATGGATATTCAACCGCTCTTGTTAGCATCGAAACAAATGTAACAAATATGTCGTGGATGAGTCCTCAAATGCCAATGATTAGAATTGATGTTGCAGACTCTAACGACCACGATTTCAATGTCCTAATGCCTGCAATCCCAGGTGGAGCAACGCGTGAAGTTTATGTTAATCTTAGTATACCTGCGGGTGCCGATGTCCAACAAGTGATTTGGGAAGTTTGGTTTACTGATGCCAGCAGTTCTTCTACTGGGGAGAAAGGAAGATTGACAATGGACGTCGCAGTCTCAGAACAATTCGGTGTATCTCTTACATCTACAGTGTCTCTAAATGCTGGAACTGTTGCTCCAGGTGAATCTGTAGTAGTTCCATTTAGATTGCAAAACTCAGGAAATAAGGATGCTGCATTTAATCTTGCAACAACATTTTCAGAAGACGGATGGCTTGGACTAATTGAAAACGAAACAGGTGTATCCCAATCGCTACCAATTACATTCAATCGTGGTGAATCTGGCGATTTCATGTTCAATATTACTGCTCCAAGCGATGCATCACCGGGTGTCGTCTCTTTCAATTTGAGAGCAACATGTGGTTCTTGTGGTGCATTATTCGGAAATGATGTGTTGGTACGTAATCTTGAAGTTCCGATCTTCCGTCAACTCTCGCTAGAATCTGATGTATTCACTATCGACGGGGCAGCAAATGGAGTTGCGCAGAAGGTTTACATCACAATTCTAAATCAAGGAAATGATGATGAAATATACAATTATTCAATAATACAATCAAATTGGTTACTCGGAGCAGAAATAACCGCTGCTCAAAGTCCAGTATTGGATGCATGGGATGGAGAATCAACAATCATTCTCAATTTACCAATGCCAATTGGATTGAAACCGGGTCTATACAGCGTTAGGGTAATCGCTACCAATTCTATTGATAATTCAATCAAACAAGAAATAACAGTTACCGTTGATATCCTTGATACTGCAGCAGTATGGGTTTCTAATGAGGATGCTGAGCAATCCTATATTCCGGGAGACCCAGCTCAAACGATGGCCTTTGAAGTTAGAAATGATGGTAATAATCCTGACCGCTTCAAAATGTCATTAGATATTCCAGACGGAATGACTGCTGAGTTTACAGGATTAATGGACGGAGTAACTTCTGAAATTGAAACTGGCGCAAGTGTCAATGTATCGGTTAGATTTTCATTCATTGAAGGGACAGATGGAGAAAGAACACTTGGCGTAATAGCAACTAGTGTTTCCGATCAAAATGTTTCTGCTAGGGGTGAATCGATTTACTCAGTCGGTTCTCTTGGATGGTTAAGGATTATTTACAACCAACCACCATTACAAATCCTAGATTCTGAAGAAGATTATACAATTACTGTTTCAGTTAGAAACCAATACACTGATTCACAATCTGTTGCTATGGAATTAGACAACGGTGAATCCGGTTCTTGGTTCCAAGCAAGAATTCAAAATTCTGACCGAGGATTTGTTTTAGCAGCAGGTGAAGAACGATCAGTTACTATTGTTTTTGAAATCTCCGAAACCACACTTCTAAATTTGGATTCCGATACTCTATCCACAAACCTCACACTTTGGGCGCGTTCAGAGACTGTTAGTGATGCAGCCAAGTACAACTTGCAAGTCATATTGACTAAAACAAATTCCAATGTTGGTACTGATGTCAATGGAGAATCATCCGCTTTCGATTTCCAGAATATATTGATTTGGATTGTTTTCATTGTGATTATGGGAGTCGGAGGAGTATTCCTCAAGAACCAAATATTTGTTGGAGAAGAAGAAGATGATTATGGTGGCTGGGGAGAAGCAGGCTACGAAGAGAGTTTACAATCAACCTATGGTTCTGTAGCATCTGCTCCAACAGTAACGTCACAAGGTGTATTCTCTGCGCCAGATATCGTCAAAGAAGTTCCTTCGGTAGCACCAGTCGCTGCAGCCCCAGTGGCCCCTGCACCTGTTTCTGAAGTTCCGGTAGTACAAGCACCACCAGTTCCTGCAGAAGGTCTGCCAGATGGTTGGTCAATGGAGCAATGGGGAGCATATGGTCAGATGTGGCTAGAGCAAAATGGTCGTGCTTAAGCAACATATTCTTCTAATTTTGTAAAATAAATTACTTAACGAACAAGCGTAGGGTTCAAGTCGGGAGAGCCGTCGGCAAAATTACAGGGAGGTTCAATCCAATGTACGGTAATGGACAAGCACCAATTTTTATTTTAAAGGAAGGAACACAAAGAACACGCGGACGAAGTGCACAATCGAATAACATTGCAGCAGCAAAAGCCGTTGCAGATGCAGTTCGTTCAACTCTTGGTCCAAAGGGAATGGACAAGATGTTAGTAGACTCTATGGGTGATGTAGTAATCACTAATGATGGTGCTACAATCCTCAAAGAAATGGATATCGACCATCCGGCAGCTAAGATGATCATAGAAGTCGCTAAAACTCAAGAACAACATTGCTTTGATGGAACCACAACCGCAGTTGTTCTTTCCGGTGAACTATTGAAGAGAAGTGAAGATTTAATTGACCAAAATGTACACCCGACTGTAATTTGTGAAGGATTCCGTCTTGCTGCAGAGAAAGCAGTTGAATTATTGGTTAGTCATGGAATACCTACTAATAATGATGATTCGGTCTTGATGGAAGTAGCAAAGACAGCACTAACTGGCAAATCTGCTGGTGCGGTAAAGTCTTTCATGGCAGATATTTGTGTTCGTGCTGTAAATGCAGTTGGATTTGTTGAAGATGGTGAGAGAATAATTGACCTTTCAGACATCAAAGTCGAGAAGCGCCAAGGTGGCTCTATCAAAGACTCTAGCCTAATAGATGGAATTATCTTAGATAAGGAGAGAGTTCACTCAGGTATGCCACGTTCTCTTAGCGATGCAAAAATCGCATTAGTTAATTCGGCTATTGAAGTAAAGAAAACAGAAGTTGATGCAAAGATTCAGATTACAGACCCGAGCCAACTCGCTCACTTCTTAGCAGAAGAAGAAAGTTATATTCGTGGACTGGTAACAAAAATTCAAGAAAGTGGTGCAAATGTATTGGTCTGTCAAAAGGGAATTGATGAACTAGCACAACACTACATGGCAAAGGCAGGAATAATGGCAATTCGTCGTGCCAAGAAATCTGATATGGAAGCACTTTCAAAGGCTACAGGTGGTAATATTGTTACCAACTTGGATGATCTAACAGCAAACGACTTAGGGCATGCTGCAAAGGTTGAGGAAAAGAAAATTGGAGAGTCAAACATGACTTTCATTACCGGATGCCCTGAAGCAAAATCAGTTTCTGTATTACTTCGCGGTGGCACAGAACACGTTGTTGATGAGATTCGAAGAGCATTTGATGACGCAGTCGGTGTCGTTTCAGTTGCTTGGGAAGATGGTGCCGTTCTAACCGGTGGAGGTTCCGTACTAGCCGCTTTATCAAGAGACCTGCGTACATATGCAGAAACTGTTGGTGGATTAGAGCAAATGGCTATTGAGGCTTTTGCTAGTGCTTTGGAAATAATCCCTCGCACATTAGCAGAAAATGCTGGTCTTGACCCAGTTACTACTCTAATTGAACTTCGTAAGGCTCATGCAGATGGTGCAAGCCACACAGGAATCAATGTTTACGAAGGTGGAGTAATAGATATGAAATCCATGAATGTGCTTGAGCCAATGCGTGTTGTTGAACAAGCGATTCAATCAGCTACTGAAACAGCGATCATGATTTTAAGAATTGATGACGTTATTTCATCCAAAGGTGTTCCAATGGGTGAAGGCATGGGTGGAATGGGCGACTTCCAAATGTGAAGTCTGTTGACTCCATTTTTAGTAGTAGTTTTTCTGTTGCAATATAAGGTCTTGAATATATTTCTTTGCCGTAATTTGATGGTCGGTTTGTGGTAACCTTGAAAGGCCGTTCTTAGGTGGAAAGATTGCTCAGCACATGCTTGAGCGCCGGTGGCCCGAATGTCCATAATCGCAAAGGTCTGGATTGAAGAAGACTGTATCACTTGTGATGCATGCCAGGACATTTGTCCTGAAGTCTTTCAATTGACTGATGAAACCTCTCAAATCGTAGCGGCAGTGCGTATTGATGGAGTATTTGACCGCAACACCGGGGGCTCTCTTTTGAAGGCCGACTTCGGTAAAGAATTCGTAGATTATATTAAAGAGGCAGCAGAAGCCTGCCCAGTGGATATCATCAAGTTCGAAATGGTTGAAACTTCAGCACCTGCTGCAGAAGCAGAAGCAGAAACAGCAGCACCAATTGCAGAATTCGTAGCAACAGTAGCGGCAGCGGCAGCACCAGTTTCGATTTCAGCAGGAACAAGCGATGCCTTAACAGCAGTATTTTCTGGTGATAGAACATTAACAATTTTGTTCGGTTCTCAAACAGGTAATGCAGCAGGTCTTGCAGAAAAAACTGCAAAGTTGGCTGCTAATTATGAATTGGTTGCAAACGCAGTTGATATGGATGGTTACAATCCAGCAAGTTTGGTTGGTTGCAAGAGAGTACTGATCATCACTTCTACTTGGGGTGAAGGTGATATGCCAGATAACGCAGAAGATTTCTGGCAAAACGTAAATAGTTCATCACCTACATTAGCAGGAGTAAATTATTCAGTTTGTGCAATCGGAGACTCTTCTTACGATGAGTTCTGTAAAGCCGGAGTTGATTGGGATCAAAAGTTTTCAGCATTAGGAGCAACTTCAATTCAGCAAATTCAACTATGTGATGTTGACTTTAACGAACCTTGGGCTGCATGGGTCAAAACAGTGCTACCTCGTATTGCTTGTGTTGATGACGCTGGAATATTCCACGAATCATTGGTTGAGGAAATGAGTGCATATGGTGCTGGTGGAGATGATTCAGTGTCATCAGGTGATTTCACGCCGGGTACAGTGGTAATGGATGAGATTTCAGTAACCCTTGAATTATTCAGATATTGCCCTAGCACAGCACAATCGGGCTGGGATACGATTTCATGTGCAGTACCCGCCCACGCAACAGTTGAGGATTTGTTAATTTGCATCCAGCAAGATGTCGATGGTAGTTTGGCATTCCGAAGAGGAACAAACGGTGGTACTCCAACTACCGGAGTTCGTGTTAATGGAAGAATTGTTCTTGCAGATATCGCACGAATATCAGATTTAATTGGGGCTAGTGGCAATTTGAAGATTGAACCAGCACCAGGATTGCCTATTATCCGTGATTTAATTGTTGATTTATCCGGATACGAGGCAGCAAGGGCAAGAGCTGAGCCTTGGATGAGAGCTGACCCAAGAGAAGGAGTTCGTTTATTGAACGGTGCTGCGGTTGCTACAATGGATGCATCACTCGCTACTGAGTTGCATCAGAAGAGTGACATTTTATCCTATCAATTGATTCAATCAATGTCGGATACTTCAAGTTATGACAAGGCATACGAAGGACCTGGCATCCATTTACAGCAATGGCTACGTGCTGAAGACCCAAGATGTGGAGCAGAGCAAAGAAAGAATATTATCTCTTCATTGAATGAAACAGACGGCGTATGGGCGGAAGCAGATTTGTCATCGATCGCACGCTATGGATTTGATGGGAAACTTGCAGCAAATGGGTTGAACTCTGCAAGAGCATATCTTCTCAATGCAAGTAATTACGGTGGAAAACATGGTCGCTTAGTAAAATGGTATGGACGCAGTGTTAAGTGGACTGGCAATGTCAATGAAACCACATTATACCGTCAGGTTCTCGGACCACTTGGCTTGATTGGCAACATATTCAACGGTATTTCCGCACGCATGTTATTAGGATTTACACGTAACGGAGGACCGCCAATACGTGGTCTTCAAGGATTATTGATGCCACCATCAGGTATTGGTAAGATTCCAAATATGATAAATTCAAAGGTTGATGCTCATCACGAAGTTGTTAGTCTATTCAATAAAATTGACAAGAGATTCTAAGGTGATTATTATGGCAAAAATCGCATATTATCCAGGCAATACAGCAAGGGCTGCCTCTATGGAAGTTGAGGATTGTATCGTTCCTTTGTGTAAGACACTTGGAATTGAGTTGATCGAAATTCCAAAGGCATCTAGTGATGGTGGCAATATTATTGGCCAAGCATCACCGAAACTACAGCATTCATTGGTTGCTCGTAATCTTGCACTAGCTGAGCAAAAAAGCCTTGATATTATGACGACCTGTGCAACATCTCACGCAATAATGTGTGATACTGCGGACATAATTGCTTCCGATTCAGTATATGCTTCACAGTTGAATAATCTGATATCCCTCACATCTGGAATCGAATATTTAGGTGAATCCAAATCTCGCCATCTTCTTCACTACTTGGTTGAAGAAATTGGCTTGGACAAAATCAGTGCTGCTGTAATCAATCCAATCAAACTCAATGTTGCAGGATATTATGGTTCTAATATGCAGAGAGAGGGCGCATGTGGAAATGACGATGCTTTTCTTCCTAATTACTTAGAACAGTTAATCAATGCAATTGGTGGGGTTCCGGTAGATTATGAACTGAAGTGCCAAAGTGTTGGCGCACCTTCACTGCTGACTCTAGAGGGTACAGCAATGGCCATGACAGCAGCAGTTCTTGCTGATGCAAAACAGAATGGCGCAGATATCATGGTAAGTGCATGCACTATTTCGCATTCGAACCTCGATTCTTACCAATCAAGGGCAGGTAAATTAACTGGAAAGGATACTGCAATGCCAGTAGTCCATCTTGCAGAATTAGTTGCATTCGCCTTAGGACACTATCCTGATAGATTTGCACAATTAAGAACACGTGCGCTGATTATTGGAAGTTGAATCTCCAATATTGAGCATTTATTCAATCGTTGCTTTCATTCTCGTTTTTGTTGCTTTTATGTTTTGTACCATCCAAGATCACATTCCATTTCGATTTCAATTGTGTGTTATCGGGCAGAATCTCCTTTTCCCCAATGTTCGTTTCAATTTTTTTCTCAGTGAGATTGGAGAACGATTCCAATCCCATTTGATTGCTTGGTCTTCGCATTTCCGGAGTGATTACCGGAACACTATCACTGGACGTATCAGTTGTCCTTCCGCTATCTTTCTTGACATCTATTTCTACTGTTTCTATTACTGGGTATAGTTCATCAAGTCTCTTTATTTCAGAAGATAGGTAATCAGTTGCAGATACTATGCTTCCGTCTTCCTCAACAACAGAGAAATCAGATAGTATTTCTCCAGTTGGAAGTTTTTCTAGAATCGATTGAATCCCATTCTTTATCTTATCTAGATTTATGTGCATTTTCTTTTCTCTACTTTTTGAGGCCATATAGACGAAAACATCTCGTGTGTCTTTTGCGATTAGAATATGGACTTCACCATCTCGCTGTCTTGCAGTTCTTCCTCTTCTTTGTATAGTGCGAATAGCGCTTGGAACTGGCTCATATAATATCACTAAATCTGCAGCAGGAACATCTAATCCTTCTTCTCCTACAGAAGTAGCAATTAGGACATTGATGTCACCTTCACGAAATCGTTGTAATTGTGATAGTTGTTGTTTTTGATTCATTCCTTTTCTGCTACCGGTCCCAGATTGGCCAATAAATCGGTCAGCAACGATGCCATCTATAGAATTAAGTCTATCCGCTAACAAGTCGACCGTATCCCTGTATTCTGTAAAGATTAATACTTTACTTTCAGGAGAGTCTTTCAATTGTTGTGATAATAAAGCAGCTACATGTTCTGGTTTTGGATGTAATTCATCCAACCGCTTTGAAATATTTAGAAAATCATGGATGCATGGTAATGCAACGAAACTATTAGTTCCTCTTTGTCCACTTCTACCATCTTCTTCTGCCCTATCAACAAATGCTTGGGCGGATTTCAATCCTTGAGTTCTAAGGAGATCTAGCAAGATATGAACTCGGCGCAGATTGGATATCTTTCTCGCAGCATTGTATCCACGGGTATCACTTCTTTGTATCGCAATACTTGCCTTACGTTGCGCATCTTCTATTAATTTCGAAGATAAATGCCCGGTGGGGGCCAAGAAACCCATCTTTCTCAATTGTTCAGCCTCTGAGTTTTGATGGACCTCCAAAGGTAGGATGATATTATTGAGTTCATCTCCCAGTTCCAGATAGTGAGGAGTAATTTTCATGTTAACCTTATATGGCTGTAAAAGAGAATTTTCCTTCTTACTGACAGAGTAAGTCTTGATATTCAAATTTTTAGCGACTTCTCTAATCCCAGATTCAGTTGAACCTGGGCTAGCAGTTGCACCAATAACGGAACATTTAGGATTGGCCTTATACATCAATTGTCCAACTTGAGAATAAGCATGGTTCCCGGTCGCGTGGTGTGCTTCATCAAAAATCAGTAGACCCAAATCGTTCAAATCAATGAGCCCATTTTGGACATCATTGCGGATTACTTGTGAAGTTGCGATAATGATTTTGCCAGTATTCCATAATTCTGGCCTGATAGCAGGTGCATTATCGCCTGTATAGGTGATTATTTCATTCTCATCAATATTGATCATAGCCCTTGCCATTCGCTGTTGTTGCTCAACTAATCCGGTTGTAGGTGCAATAAGTAGAATCTTGCCTTTTTCATTGTGCAGACAATTTGCCATCGCCATCCATTCAACTGCAGTTTTTCCAAAACCGGTAGGCATCACCATCATTGTGGATGCGGTTAAACAGCACTCTAGGGCTTGTAATTGGTATGCTCTTGCCTCAACACCATCTTTCAGGAAGGGATGTTGAACAGTTGCCATATCCTTTCCTTCACACCGAGGGTAAAAAAGGATAATGTGTGTAGTTGCTGAATTATGAGGGTAAAAGATGAAATCATTTTGTGCATTATTGGTTGAGTATAATATTCAAGAACCACGCAACTAAGCCGCATTTATAGACCGAACTCCTCATATAGGGGAGGTTGGTCGGAGGGTTGCTTAAAGGTGAGTAGCCAGACACACAGGACCATCCCATGAGGAATCCTATAGTCTCGTTTTCCAACAGTGGAAACGGAACGCAGTGTCACGGCTTCTCTCAACCTGAGAGCCCTCGTACGCCCCTTCGGTGGGGCCAATTCGTTGTACAAAAAACTGGAGGAATCCCATATGGCAAAGAGAAATCACCCACGTCGTGGATCGATGGCGTTTAGCCCGCGAAAGCGGTCTGCCCGCACATTCGGTCATGTAAATTCGTGGCCTACAACCGATGCGAGCGAAGTTAGAGTGCAAGGATTTGCTGGCTGGAAAGCTGGTATGACTCACATTCTTTCTCGTGATTTAAACCCAACAAGCCTTTCTGCTGGTCAAGAAGTTCGTGTTCCAGTAACAGTTGTTGAATGTCCTAAGATGAGAATTCTTGGAGTACGTGGATACGAAATGAGCCCCTATGGTATGAGGGCAATCGGTGAGGCTTGGTCTGATGCCAGCCAAATCTCAGATGCCTTCCCTGAATTATTCAAGCGCCTACCAGAGCGCAAAGAGCACGACGCTGATAAGCACTTCGAGAATCTACTAAATGCAGATATCTGCGAAGTTCGCTTAATTGTTGCAACACAACCAGCTACTGTCGGCGGACTCTCAACAAAGGTCCCTGATGTTATGGAGATGGGGCTTGATGGTGGCACTTTCGAAGATCAACTTCAATTCGCTAAGGAAAAGTTGGGTGAAGAATATTCTTTCGCAGATTCATTCAAAGAAGGTGGACTAACTGATATTATCGCTGTAACAAAAGGCTATGGATGGCAAGGTGTTATCAAGCGATTTGGTGGAAAACTTCAATCTCACAAGAACTCCAAGAAACGCCGACAACACGGTAACATGGGAGCATTCGGTGACGGATATGTTCGAAAGAGCATCCGTCAAGGTGGTCAAACTGGATACCACCAAAGAACTGAGTACAACAAGCGCATCATGCGTGTAGCAAACCCAGAGGAGCATTCAATTACACCTGCTGGTGGTTTCCTTCACTATGGTGAAGTAAAGTGTGATTACATTCTAGTTCATGGTAGCGTTCCTGGTCCTGCAAAGCGTTTGATCAGATTCCGTGACGCAACTCGTGGTAGCGATAAAGCGCTACATGATTACGAGATTACCTACGTAAGTACAGCATCGAAGCAGGGGGTCTGAGCATGAAAGTCGCAGTTATGGATATTACAAATAATGTCAGTCAAGATGAACTTGATGCAGGACGCCTCCAAGAAAACTATTCAGTTGAAATCTCATTAGGAAAGAAAGTAACTCTTCCTGAGGCATTCACCGCACCACTTCGCCCGGACATGATCAAGTTAGCAGTAGCAAGCGCTCGTGCTAACCGAAGGCAAGCATACGGTCAAAGAGCACACGGAGGAAAGCGTGCGCCTATGTCTGGTATGAAGCACTCAGTAGAATGGTGGGGCAAGGGACGAGGTGTATCTCGTATTATGCGCCGTACGGGTCAAAGCCGTGGTGCACAAAGCCCGCATACTCTCGGTGGTCGACGAGCACATGGTCCTAAGGTTGAGAAGATATGGGCTCGTAAGTTGAATTCCAAAGAGCGAAGAATTGCTAGAAACTCAGCACTCGCAGCAACTACTGATCTTGAAGCAGTCGCAAACCGTGGTCACCGATTCTCAGGAGATATTACCGCACTTCCACTCGTTCTAGGGAATTATGTAGAAGTCCGTGATGGAAAGAGCGAAGAATTCGATATTGAACAATTCAATCATGGTAGCGCTACAAGGAAGATATTATCAATATTCAACGAGATTGGCCTTGGTGATGATTTAATGCGTGCTCGTAATGGAAGAAAAATCCGTGCTGGAAAAGGAAAGATGAGAGGGCGTGTTCACAAGACACCTAGGTCCATTCTATTAGTTGTTAAGGAGAAATCCGGACTTGCAAAAGCTGCAAGAAACCTACCTGGTGTGGACGTAGTCGCTGCTTGTAACCTATCTGCTGAAGATTTGGCACCTGGTGGCGATGTTGGCCGTCTAACCGTCTTTACTAAGGCGGCTGTGGAGGCTCTTAACTGAGGTGAATATCATGGACGCATACAAGATTATAATTCAACCGTGGCTAACAGAGAAGTCAATGGAAGCTCGTTCAAGTCAGAGTCGCCTTGAATTCATTGTTCATCGTAGTGCAACTAAGAATCAAATCGCAAGAGCGGTTGAAACACTTTTCGAAGTTGAAGTTGCAAAGGTTAATGTTCGTAACTCAAAGCATGGGAAGCACGCATCTGTGCGTCTTGCTGAAGGTTATGACGCCGAGGACGCGGCTATGCGTCTAGGAGCATTCTGAGGTGATTTATCATGGGTAAGAGAATTCGTGCACAACGCAAAGGGTCCTCACCACGTTACCGCGTGGCGAGCCACCGTTTCCCAGGTGCTAATTGCATGCCACGCGCAACCGATGTAGTCGGTGAAGTAACAGAACTAGTTCATTCTCCAGTACATTCAGCTCCACTTGCAAGAGTGAAGTTACCAGGTGGAGAAACAACTCTAGTGTCTGCAACAGAAGGAATTGCAATAGGAAGCAGTGTCGCAATCGGCGACAATGTTGCTCTAAAGCCTGGCAATATTACTAGGATCGCTAATATTCCAGAAGGCACTGCAATAAACAATCTTGAACTTCGTCCAGGTGACGGTGGAAAGATTGCTCGTGCAGCAGGAAACTCCTGTATTGTAGAGGCTCGAATCGGAGGCAAAGTCCGTATTCGCCTACCATCAGGTGCACTCAAAGAACTTTCAGCAAATTGTCGTGCTACTATCGGTGTATTAGCCGGTCATGGTCGCGACGAGATGCCACTGCGTACTGCTGGTGCAGCTCACTACAAGGCTAAGGCCCGTGGAAAACTGTTCCCTCACGTAAGTGGTGTAGCAATGAATCCAGTGGCTCATCCACACGGTGGTGGAAATCACCAGGCTGTCCACGGACCAAGCTCAGTTGCTCGTGGAACTCCGCCAGGTGCTAAGGTCGGACTTATCGCACCAAGCCGCACTGGTAGAGGCCGCGGCAAGAAACTTTGAGGTGAATTATTATGGGAAGAAACAAGAAGAAGTCGTATATGACCCCAAAGGCAAGTCGCCGAAAGGCACGCAAGCGTCTTTCAACTACATCAGGTCGAGTAAAGAAGGAATTCACATATCGCGGATATACTATCGCGGAATTAACAGAAATGCCACTATGGCCTTCTGAAGATAACCCTGATGCACCATCTGTAATCACTCTACTACCATCTCGTGCTCGCCGTTCTATTGCACGTGGCCTTTCTCTTGAAAATGAGCACTTTTTGGAGCGTGTTCGCCGTACTACTGGACGATCTATTCGTACACATCGCCGTGACATGCCAATTTTACCTGAGTTCGTTGGTAAGAGAATCGCAGTTTACAATGGTCTAAAGTTCGTAGAAGTTGAGATTGCCCCAGAAATGATTGGGCACTATCTCGGAGAATTCGGACAGACTCGCCATAGCGTCACTCACAGTGGCCCTGGTGTGGGTGCAACCCGTTCTTCTCAGAACGTAGCATTGAAGTGAGGTGTTTATTATGGTTAAAGCAAAAGAATTAGACAGACGCAGCAAGAGAAGTGCTCTCCCTCAAAAGGGATACACACAACTCTTACAAGGCAGCCATTTGGCAACAGCTCGTGCAGTAGGTATAGATATGCACGTTAAGCATTGTTTTGAAATCGCTCGACACATCAAGCATATGAAGGCTGGAAACGCTATTAAATTCCTTAACCAAGTACTGAGGATAGATTCAGACCGCCCAGATATTCGCCGCAAGGCAGTAGCAGTCCCATTCCGTTTGGGAAGTGGCAATCTGAAAAAGAAACGTTCTGGACCTAGTATGGTCGGACATCGCAAAGGCGGTATTGGACCTGGACGTTTCCCAGTAAAAGCAAGCCGTGCAATCATCAAGTTGATTGAAAGTGCAATGGAAAATGCTCGACATCAATATGAAGATGTAGATGCAGAGGAAATGGAAATCACGCATGTTGCAGCACATAGAGGCCAAATCAAGAAGGGCTGGATACCTCGTGCTCGTGGACGTGCAACTCCTAGCAACCATTACCGTGTTAATCTAGAGATCTTCCTTGAAGATTTCAACGCAACTGACGATGAGTTAGAGGATGAATTCTGAGGTGAATATTATGGGTAAGCAAAGTACACTCCGAGCAATAGTTGACCGCAATGTCGAACGCCATCTTGTTAAGGAATTCTTAATGAATAATACCAAGGGTTCCGGTTTTGGAAGTCTTAAGTTTGAAAGAGTTCTGAACAAGAACAACAACAAACCTCAAGATATTCTTACGGTTACTGCAGACAGACCGGGTATGGTCATTGGTTCAAAAGGAAAAATCATCAAAGAACTTCAACGCCGCTTGGATGAAGAGTTCTCTCTTCTACAACCTAAATTAATGGTTGAAGAAATTGAAAATGCAACTCTCAATGCTCAAGTAATGGCTGAAAAGATTGCAAGCGCTATGGAGCGAGGCTGGTACTACCGCCGTGCTGGTGCAAGTGCTGCAACCAACATTATGGAGGCAGGTGCACGCGGTGTTTTGATCACAATCGCAGGAAAGTTGACTGGTTCAAGAAACCGTACTCAGAAATTTTTATTGGGTCACGTAAAGTTTTGTGGAGAAACTGCATTGCAACACATGGACAAGGGATATTCTGTAGCGATTAAGAAGCTTGGAACAATCGGTGTTACAGTTGAAATCATGCGCTCAGGAACTCGTCTACCTCACGAGATTAGTATTTTCTCTGAAGAAGAATTGAGAATCCGAGAAGCGCAAGAAGAAGCAAAAGTGGAGGCGAGCGCATGAGTTTCGTTTCCAATCGTGAAATCGAAGCGATGAGCCGAGAGGCACGCGAGTCTCGTTTATTGGAACTCCGCGAGGAGTTGCTTCAACTTCGTGCAGAAAAGGCTCTTGGTGGTACACCAGCGAGTCTTGGAGAATACAAGGCAACACGCAGAAGTATTGCCCGACTTCTAACACATTTGAATAATTGATTAAAGGGAGGTGATTTATTATGGCAGCAATTTGTAGCGTTTGTGGACTTCCTGACGAACTATGTATTTGTCAGGAGATCGCCAAAGAGCAGCAGTGTGCAATTCTGTCAACCGACCATCGCCGATATGGAAAAATCGTCACAAAGGTGGAAGGAATTGAAGATGCAGCTATCGACATCAACAAACTCGCTAAACTTCTCAAGAACAAATGTGCAGCAGGTGGAACTGTAAAGGGTCGTGTTATCGAACTTCAAGGTGACCATAAGAAAAAGGCTGCTGGAGTTCTAAAGGAAAACGGATTTAATGTGGAGGTGCGCTGATATGAATATCTACAACTCCACATGGATCGGCGACCAACTGACAGTCGTAGAATCACCAGACTCTTCTCTATTGGGACGAATTGGTATTGTTCTTGATGAGAGCAGAGAAACTATTACAATAATCGAGGGAAGCAATGAGATCATCCTCGGCAAACAAAGTATTGATTTCAAAATCGGCAACAGTGATGTTGTCATAAATGGGGCACGTGTTGGACAACGCCCGGAAGACAGAATCAACAAAAAATACAGGATGGCATAATCATGCGAGACATCGGAGTAGACGTAAAGATACCTTCAGGGGAATGGGATGGCGACGTTAATTGTCCGTTTTACGGCAGTTTGCGTTTACGCGGACAGATGTTAGAGGGTACAATCTCTAGCGTTGGAATGAGCAGAACGATCACTATTGAACGTCATAATGTTCGATATATGCAGAAGTACGAGAGATTCGAAAAGCGCACAAGTGCACTTTCCGCACACCTTCCTACTTGTGTTGGTGAAGTCAACATTGGTGACACGGTCAAGGTTATGGAATGCAGACCGCTTTCAAAGACTGTTTCATTCTGTGTTGTAGAAGTAAATGGTGGTGGGGATCAATGAAGGGAATTGCAGGACGTCAAACCCGTGGTCTTCCAACCGCTGCACGTCTGCATGTCGCAGATAACACAGGTGCAAAGATTGTACAAATCATTAACATTCTAAAGTTGGGTAACACAATGCGTCGTCAGCCTGCTGGTGGAGTCGGTGACCTTGCCAAGGTTTCTGTCAAAAAGGGTACACCTGAGACACGACGCCAAATGTTCAATGCAGTGATCATCCGCCAACGCAGACCTTTCCTTCGTGTTGACGGTACATGGGTACAATTCGAAGACAATGCTTGCGTCATTACTAATGAGAAAGGCGATGTCCAGGGTTCCGATATTAAGGGACCAGTATCAAGAGAGGCAGCAGAACGCTGGCCTCGTATCGCAGCAAACGCGAAACAAATTATTTGAGGTGAATTGAATGGTAAAAAGTATGAAACCAAACAAACAACGCAAGGCGCACTATAACGCTCCTCTTCATGAGAAGCGCAAGCGTATTACAGCGAGACTTCTTCTCGACAAGCCTGATACACGTTTTGCTAGTGTACGCTCTGTCACAGTTCGTGTAGGTGACACAGTACGTGTCATTCGCGGAGATTTCTCAAATGGCGGCAAGCGCCATGGTGGAAAGCGTAACGCAAATCCACTAACAGGAGCAGTTCTAAGAATCGAATCTGACACTGGACGCATTTTCATTGAAGGTGCAAAAGGAAGTAAGTCAGACAATAAGGAAGAAGCGGTACCGGTCCACTCTTCTAATGTCGTGGTCGTTAAAATTGACGTAACCGACAAGTTGCGTGTGCAAAAACTAACCGGAAACAGGAGTTGAATATAATGGGAAGCAGTAATCATTTGAAGCGTTTAGCAATGCCACGTAGTTGGCCTCTTCCACGTAAGACTACAGTTTGGGTAACACGTGCAGCACCTGGTGCTCACGCACTCGACACTTGTATGCCGATCAATGTCATCATCCGAGATATACTCGGAGTCGCACGTTCAACTAGAGAAGTTCGCCACATCCTACACAATGGATTAGCACTAGTTGATGGTCGTATCTGCAAAGATACACGCCGTGGTGTTGGACTAATGGACGTCCTGACAATTGGTGAAACTAATTACCGATGTATTTTGGATGTTAAGGGAAAACTCCGATACCACCCGATCTCTAGCGAAGAAGCTTCTTGGAAGATTTGCCGAGTTGATGGAAAGACTACAATCAAGGGCGGTAAAACTCAAATCAACCTGCATGATGGTCGTAATATCATCAGCGAAGATGCAGCAGAATACAATACTGGGGATTCACTAAAGATTTCCCTACCATCTCAAGAAGTAGTTGAACACATTCGCTTCGGTGAAGGTATACGTTGTTTCTTGACCGGTGGTTCTCACGTAGGAGAATATGCTGAAGTTACGGATTACATTGTAAAGCGCTCCAGTATGCCAAACGAAGTACAATTCGAAGCATTTGGTACAACTTTAGATAATGTCTTCGCAGTAGGAGACGTTTCACTTCCAAAGTCAGAGGTGGTTGAATGAGTGAGAAAGCAAATCCAATGTCTGAGCCGAGAATTACCAAGGTGTCAGTCAACATCGGTGTTGGTGAAGGTGGAGATCGCCTTGTCAATGCAGAAAGTGTGTTGCAATTAGTTACCGGTATAAAGCCTCAAAGAACTCTTGGACGTATCCAAAATCGTGACTTAAAAGTTCGCCTAGGTGCTCCTATTGGTTGTAAGGCAACTATGAGGGATAAGGACTCCATCAAGAAGTTCCTAACCGATGCTTTCTGGGTCCGTGAAAATATAATTCCTAAATGGAATTTTGACACCTCTGGTAACCTTTCTTTCGGTATCCGTGATTACACAGATTTCCCAGACCAGAAGTATAATCCTGATATCGGAATCTACGGAATGGATATTACAATTGTTCTAGAACGCCCAGGACACCGTGTATCTCGCAGAAGAAAAGCCAAGGCAAAGGTCGCAATGAGCCACCGCGTAACAGCGGATGAGGCTAGAGAGTGGTTCAAGGAAAATTACAATCTACAAATTTTGGAGGACTGAAAATGGCAAGAGAACATGGAGAAAGAATTGGCCGCACAATTGGCTGCCGACGATGTGGACGAAAAAGAGGAATGATTCGCCGACATGGGCTTCGCCTATGCCGTCAATGTTTCCGAGATGTTGCACCACAAATCGGATTTAAGAAAATGAGTTGAGGAGGGAATATTATGCAAACAGATCCACTAAATGACGCTCTAATTAAGATGTACAATGCAGAACAGGCTGGTAAGTTCAGTGTTGAACTGAAACCTGCAAGTAAGTTACTTGGCAATGTACTAGAAATAATGCAAAAGTCCGGCTATGTCGGCGCTATTGACCGTACTGAAAACGGTCGTGGTGGAATGTACCTGGTTGAACTTCGCGGTGCAATCAATCGATGTGGTACGGTAAAACCTCGTCACAGCGTACGTCGCCAAGAATACGACCAGTGGGAAATTCGATACCTTCCTGCTCAAGATTTTGGCCTTTTAATTTTAACAACAAACTCCGGCGTAATGCATCATTATGATGCAAAAGACGCCCGTATCGGTGGTAAGCTACTCGCTTACGTATATTGAGGTGAATAATATGGTAAAACTCGACAGAATCGAAAAATCAGTAACCATCCCTGAAGATGTGAAAGTATCTCTTAGTGAAGATGGCGTCGTAACAATAACAGGCCCGAAAGGAACACTATCACGGCAATTTCAAAGTCCAGTAGTAAATCTCTTAGAAGATGACTCTGAATTAGTAGTTCGTGTAGATATGCCACGCCGTAAGCAGGCAGCACTGGCTGGAACATGGGCAGCACATTTGAATAACATGGTAAGAGGAGTAACACAAGGATTCACATACAATTTGAAAGCCTTTTACTCTCACTTTCCAATGACGCTTGCTCAGAAAGGAAACCAATTTATTGTAAACAATTATTTTGGTGAACGTGTTCCACGAACAGCAGCTATCCTAGACGGAGTTACTGTAACGATCAGTGAAAAGGTCGAAGTAACAGTCACTGGAATTGATAAGGAAAATGTTGGTCAAACAGCAGCGAATATTGAACGCTGTACTTCGGTGAAAAATCGTGACCGACGTGTTTTCCAAGATGGTATATATTTACTAAACAAGGAGTGATTTGAATGGCAGAAGATTATGATAATATGACAGTCGCTGAACTTAAGGTTCAACTAAAGGAAGCAGGACTTCCAGTTTCTGGAAAAAAACCAGACCTCATCGCTCGCTTGAATGATATGGGGGATGCGCCTATTGAAGAAACAGTTGTTGATGAAACAGTTGTTGAAGAAACAGTTGTTGAAGAAACAGAAGATGATAGCTGGGACGATGAAAAAGACTGGGACAATGAAGTCTCAGTAGTTCACGTTGCAAAACAAAAGCCAGTTCTAGATGATGCTACAAAGGCAGCACTCGCCCTACGTGCGGAGCAAAAGAAGGCAACACCTTCCTTCCGCCGTACTGAGTGGTTCCGATACAAGCGTCTTGCACGCTCAGGTTGGAGAGCTCCTCACGGAATGGACAACAAACAACGTAAGAACCTAAAGTACCGTTCTTCATTGGTTAGAGTAGGTCACGGAAAAGTTTCTGCTGCTCATGGATTACATCCATCTGGATTTAGAGAAGTAATGGTTCAAAACTCTGGAGATTTGGAAGAAATTGATCCTGAGACAGAAGCAGCACGAGTTGGTGGTACTGTCGGTAGAAGAAAGTGCGGATATATCTACAGCCGTGCTGATGAATTAGGTATCCGTGTTCTTAACAGAAGGAGGGATGTTTAATGCAAATTACTAATCAAAAGCGTTTAGCTGCAAGGATTCTAAAATGTGGTGTTCACCGTGTTTGGATTAATCCCTCATATCTTGATCAGATTGCAAATTCCGTTCAAGCAGATGACATCCGTGAATTCATTGAAGAAGGTTGGATCAAGGCCAAGCCAATCAAGGGAACATCTCGTGTTCGTGCTCGCCTACGTCTTGCTCAAAAGCGTAAGGGTCGCCGTAAGGGACATGGTACTCGTGCAGGTACTGCTAACGCTCGTAACCCAAGAAAGAACCGTTGGATGAGAACAATTCGCTCTCAACGCCGTGTTCTCAAGGCTTTCCGTGCTGATGGAACTATCGAACCTTCTCAATACCGCCGTTATTATCTAAAGGCAAAAGGTGGTTCATACCGTTCTATTGCTCACATGCGCTCACAGATGTCTGTTGAGGGTGTAACTTTCACTGGAGGTGAACAATAATGCGAAAAAATAGACAACGCTCAGTATTAAGACGACGCAGAGCTGGATTGACAGATTACCGTCGCCGTTTGAAGTTACTTCGTGGCAATAAACCCCGCGCAGTAGTTCGCGTCTCGAACACTCGAACAACTTGCCAATTGGTTTCTTGGGCAAAGGAAGGGGATTTTGTTGCAGTTACTGTTACCGGCTCTGATTTGCTAAAGAAATACGGATGGCCTGAGGGTTTCTCTCAAAAATCTGTTTCCGCTTCATATCTAGTTGGCTTTGCAATGGGCAAGGCGGCACTAGCATCTGGTGCGACAGAAGCAGTTCTGGACATCGGTCTTGCTGCAAGCACTCCTGGAGGACGCGTTTTCTCTGCCCTAAAGGGTATGGTCGATGCAGGATTAGATATTCCTCATGGTGAGAATGTATTACCGGATGAAGGTAGGCTAGCAGGTGCTCACATCAGTGATGCAATTGCAGCTGCAGTAGAATCAACAAAGAATGCAATAGAGGAGGCTTACTGATATGACTGAAGAAGAAGTAAAACCAATGGCGCCAGGTTTAATCCAGGCTCATGCCCCTGAAGTAAAGGAAGATTCATCAGACCGACGCCGTAAAAGAAAGCAGAACGATCCAATCGCAAATTTGCGTAAGTGGGAACCACGTACTCGTCTTGGCCAAAAGGTCATGGCTGGTGAAATCATCACCTTTGAACAAGCTTTGAATTCAGGATTCCCTATCAGGGAAGTTGAAATCGTTGATGCACTAATTCCAAATCTTGAGGATGAAGTAATTCAGGTTAATATGATTCAAAGAATGACTGACAGTGGACGACGTGTCCGATTCAATGTAATGGCTTGCGTAGGCAACCGTGATGGATATGTTGGTCTTGGAATGGCAAAGGCAAAGGATGTTGGACAAGCGATTGAAAAGGCAATTGTCGCAGCAAAGTTGAATGTTATCTCAGTACAACGTGGAAATGGTTCTTGGGAGTCTTCTATGGGCCCTGGAACATCTATTCCGTTCAAGATTAAGGGACGCTCAGCATCTACTCGTGTAACTCTAATGCCTGCACCATCTGGTAAGGGATTAGTTATTGGAGAAACTGGAAAGCGTGTGCTTGAACTTGGAGGAATTACGGACGTACTTTCAAGAACAAAGGGACAAACTCGTACCACAATCAACTATGCCGCAGCAACATTTAATGCGCTGAAAAATCTTAACACAACCCGTGTTTCGAACGAACAAACAGAACGTCTGTTTATTCACAAAGGGAGGATGATTGAATGAGTTTTATCGTAGTACGTGCAAGAAGTAATGTAAATGTTGAGCGATCTATTCGCGAGACGATGAGCCATCTAAACCTAACTAAGGTTAATCACGCAATCATTATTCCAAATAATGAGCAATACCGTGGTATGTTACAGAAGGCTAAGGATTACATCACTTGGGGAGAAGCAACAGAGGAACTTGTTGAGAAAATGCTTTCTGAGCGTGGCCGCATGGTCGGTGACAAGCCATTGACAGATGCAATCGTTGCTGAACATACAGATTTCAAGAATATCAAGGCTTTTGCTAAGGCAATTTGCGCTGACAAAGCGACAGTAAAGGCTGTCCCTGACTTGAAGCGTGTGTTCAGATTACATCCACCAGTTGGAGCAAAAGGATGGGGCGGAATAAAGCGCACATTCGTTGTTGGCGGTGGTCTCGGCCCTCGCGGCGATAAAATTACAGCTCTTGTAGAGCGTATGATTTGAGGTGATTTTGAATGGGAACTAAAGCAAATAAGCATCGTGGACGAAACCGTTACCACGGTCGTGGAAAGAAAGCAGGTCGTGGAGCAGGAAAGCGTGGTGGACGTGGTAATGCGGGTATGAATAAGCACCGTGTTATGTACCGTAACAAGTACATGCCAAATCACTGGGGAATGCACGGTTTCAACCGTCACCCAACACTTAGAAATTTCAGTATTACTGTAAATGTAAGTCAACTTGAAGAATTAGCAAATGGTGCAGATACATTGAATCTGACAGAAATGGACATCGACAAAGTTCTTGGAAGTGGGAGAATGCAGGTTGCATTGAAGATTATCGTTGCTGAAGCAAGTGCAAAGGCAATCGAGAAGATTGAGGCTGCTGGTGGCTCTCTAGAAATGGAAGCCGGCGGAGAAGAATGAACTTATCCAACCTTTTGAACCTCAATACTCATAAATGAAAATAATATCCAACAATAAGAGGCGATTTCATGAAACACAAATCAATACCATGGGCAATCGGATTAACAGGTGCATTGTATTATGCACTGATGATCTATTGGCAATCAGATGCTCTATCCGCAGAAAGCGGTCCAGCATTTGATGCAGCGGTTGTTGGTTTGGTGTTTTCTGCGATTTATCTTGCGTATTGTATCTTCTGTTTCCGAACAGATGTTCCAAGTAATTTGAAAGAGAAGTTTATCGGCCGTTATGGTAAATTGATGGGATGGTTAGCATTTGTTGGATTCGCAGTTTACTATGTCCGTCCTGCAGCATGGGGCGGATATGATGAAGCGGTAGGTTTCTTCCTTGTAGGGGTAATTCTCCTTGGATTCGGAGCCTCTGCTATCCTTACTTGTTTCATGTGGAGTGGCGATGAAAGTAGCCGTTTGTACGCTCTGCGAAGATTCGTAGATGTTTACCCAACTATTACCAAGCCTGATAGACACGTTAGATTTAATGAAAAAATGTGGACAACGACTTTCGTTTTGATTATATATTTCGCAATGACCAATGTAATGCTATTCGGTTTATCTGGTCAAGCACTTGACTTGTTCAGTGGTTTCCGTTCCATTATGGCTGGAGCTTCTGGTACCATTATGCACTTAGGTATTGGTCCGATTGTTACTGGTTCCATTATTATGCAATTATTCGCTGGTGCTAAAATCATTCGCTTAGATTTACAAGATTCAGATGATAAGGCACTTTACCAAGGTGTTCAAAAACTACTTGTTTTGATAATGATTCCAATCGAAGCGATTCCACAGACCTACGGATTCTTAGATCCTAGTGAGTGGCTAATAGATGCATACGGAATGGGTTGGGCTAACTTCGTAATCGTCGCTCAACTATTCGCTGGTTCATACCTGGTATTCCTTCTTGACGAACTTGTCAGCAAGTGGGGCATCGGCTCTGGTATCTCCTTATTCATCGCTGCAGGTGTTGCTCAGTCAACATTCGTTGGAACACTCTCTCCTCTTCCTGCAAATGCAGGACAGGCATACAGCCTAGTTAATCCCCCATCGGGAACACTGCCGATGATATTCTACATGTTTAGGGAGGCGACGGCAGGCCAAATGATTAGCGAGAATGGGTTTGAAACCATTTTGCTAACCCACGTTAACCCGCTGGCTGCGCTATTCTCTACCATCGTTGTATTCTTTGTGGTTGCATTTGCAGAATCAAGTAAATTGGAACTTCCTTTGACCCATGGTAAAGTTCGTGGTCACAGAGGTAAATACCCGATTCGTTTGGTCTATGCGAGTAACATTCCGGTCATTTTAATGGCTGCTTTATTAGCAAACGTCAACATGTTTACACTATTGTTCTGGAGCCATCCTACGCTCTCACAGACACCAATATTGGGTCGGGAGGGTATCGCTTCCATGTCGAAATATATTGGTACTTATGAACAAGGTCAAACGACGGCCTCAGGTGGATTTGCCTGGTATGCGAGTATGGTAAATGGTGTTCAGGATTGGTTCATGCCGCTGCTCAATCAAACGGGTGATCAATTTGGCCATTCACTAACCCAAATGATGATTCACGTCGTATTCTATGTAGCCTTAATGACCGCAGGTTCGATGGTCTTCGCTAAGTTCTGGATAGATACTACGAATATGGGTACGAAGGACGTTGCAAAACAAATTGAACGTACTGGAATGCAAATTCCAGGTTTCCGTAAGAATCCAAAGATTTTGGAAAAGATCCTAGAGAATTATATTCCTCCAGTAACTTACTTCTCTGGTGCTTTCGTAGGTCTATTGGCTGCTGGTGCCGACTTATTGGGTACTGTAGGAAATGCTAGTGGTACAGGTCTATTGCTTGCTGTAGGTATTATTTTGCGAACATATGAGCAGATTCAAAAAGAACAGGCGATGGAGATGCATCCAATGATCCGTCAGTTCTTCGGTGCTGATTGAATAACCAATTAATATTAATAAATCGGTTATTCATTCGCACAGTGCAAGTTTGCCATTGATTATTATGAGCACTAAGTGCGGATTGATTAACCAATTCATATTGATGCAACGGTTAATCAAGCCGCAAGAGTGCGAACCCATTAGAATTTGTTTGGAACACTCGAAGCTGATTGATTAACCAAATCATAATGCTAAAGCGGTTAATCATTCGCACAGTGCAAGTTTGCCATTGATTATTATGTGCACTAAGTGCTGATTGATTCGCTAATAGCCAATGAATTCATGCGTATCAATCGCTTGATTGCAAGTTTGCTAGTGCTTAATATGAGCACTCAATGCTGATTGATTGATCGTGGCCCAGGCCATTAATGTCTCAAAAACCGTGACATCTGTAATCTTATTGTTCATTTTTCTATCAGGAATTATGCTATAACATATAGTTGGCACAATAGACCACAATCAGTATTATCGATTCATAATCTGTCGCCATTTTTGAAAATTATTATGTGATTATTTGCGACGGCTTATAATTAACTATGTTGAGGCGGAATATTGCCTGATAATTGCTTAGCAGTACACCATTTTCCACTCCTTGTGAGATAGGTTATCTTGATATAGGGGGGGTGAGACGGGGGGTTGCTTGCGTTGTGTAGAACGGCGTTGGCGGCTGAGTCCCTCGGGACAATGACTGCCGCCATCCTCTGCATACGTGAAGCCGAAGCCATTGCGATTCTGAGAAACCTCCATCTGGAGCAAGCTCGGGGTCAGGAAGGTGATCGAGATTATGACGTATTTTGTGCAAGAAGCTCAAGTGCATTATTTTCTCGCCAATTTTTTTAGGTACAGCAATTCATTAAATTGAATAAGCGACAAGTAGCCCAAAGGATCGTAACAAGAGAAATCTGGTTGATCCTGCCAGAGGCGACCGCTGTTGGAGTTCGATTAAGCCATGCGAGTAGAATGAAATTAGATTCATTGCAAACTGCTCAGTAACACGTGGATAACCTGCCCTATGCTCTGGAATAACCTCGGGAAACTGAGAATAATACCGGATAGATCACAACGCCTGGAACGGTGTGTGGTTGAAAGATTACGGCATAGGATGGGTCTGCGGCGTATCAGGTTGTAGGGGGTGTAATGGACCCCCTAGCCATCGACGCGTACGGGTGTTGGGAGACATAGCCCGGAGACGGATTCTGAGACACGAATCCGGACCCTACGGGGTGCAGCAGGCGCGAAAACTTCACACTGCAGGAAACTGTGATGAGGGAACTCCAAGTGGGTGCACATAGTGTATCTCTTTTCTTTACTATTAATCGGTATTGGAATAAGGGCTGGGAAAGACCGGTGCCAGCCGCCGCGGTAATACCGGCAGCTCGAGTGGTCGTCACTTTTATTGGGCCTAAAACGTCCGTAGCCGGTTTGGTAAATCTGTGGGTAAATCAACTAGCTTAACTAGTTGAATTCTGCAGAGACTGCCAGACTAGGAACCGGGAGAGGTGTGGGGTACTCAAGGGGTAGGGGTAAAATCCTGTCATCCTTTGAGGACCACCAGTTGCGAAGGCGCCACACTAGAACGGATTCGACGGTCAGGGACGAAGCCTAGGGGCACGAACCGGATTAGATACCCGGGTAGTCCTAGGTGTAAACGCTGTGAACTTGGTGTCGGGAGTCCGCAATGGGCCCCCGGTGCCGGAGTGAAGATGTTAAGTTCACTGCCTGGGGAGTACGGTCGCAAGGCTGAAACTTAAAGGAATTGGCGGGGGAGCACTGCAACGCGAGGAGCGTGCGGTTTAATTGGATTCAACGCCGGAAAACTCACCATGGCCGACTGTTAGATGAAGATCAGCGTAATGAGCTTATCGGATTTTCAGAGAGGTGGTGCATGGCCGTCGTCAGTTCGTACTGTAAAGCGTTCTGTTAAGTCAGATAACGAACGAGACCCTCATCTCTATTTGCTACCCTTCTCTCCGGAGGAGGCGCACCATAGAGAGACCGCTGGTGCTAAACCAGAGGAAGGCGAGGGCAACGACAGGTCAGTATGCCCCGAATGTCATGGGCTACACGCGCGCTACAAAGGACGGGACAATGGGAAGCCAGATCGAGAGATCGAGCTAACCCGAAACCCGTTCATAGTTCGGATTGTGGGCTGTAACTCGCCCACATGAAGCTGGATTGCGTAGTAATCGTGTTTCAACATAGCACGGTGAATATGCCCCTGCTCCTTGCACACACCGCCCGTCAAACCATCTTAGTTGGGGGTGGGTGAGGCTGCGCTTTATGGCGTATTCGAGCCTGTCTTTAACAAGGAGGGTTAAGTCGTAACAAGGTACCTGTAGGGGAACCTGCAGGTGGATCACCTCCTAAGAAACCCGGAAACGGGGGCTTCGGCCCCCGTTTCCACCCTTTTTTAATATCAGTGAAACTTTACTTTTTACATTAAGTAACTTAATATCAACCAGAACTTGATGATCACCTAGGAATATCAACTACCCAGTTAGTTGCTGTAACAATCTCAGTCACTCAAGTTGTTCAGACGTTGACTCATTGATTGCCTAAATGTTAACAATCTAATTCTCGGTGCTTCTAAATTAACTGTAATCGTAGCACCTCTATTGAAATGAACTTCATCCCAGCCATCACAATCATAGATACTACATCTGGCAATCGCTTTACAACAGACCCTGCAATGAATGATTTGCTAATTGCAAATACGCATCAATATGCTCCAAGCAAGTATCATCTGCGAAGAGGAGAATATAAATTGGTCCAGCATAGACACCATCTTGGAACTTGGGAACAAATCCACTATGCCTAATTTGATGGATGTCGAGATAAACGAATCCTCATCAAAGTGTTCGGAGTTCTTGCTTCTAATTAATAATAAACCGGGGTTTCACAATAGATAATGCTTTACCAGCACCTAATTTGGAACAACCATGTCACTCGACGGTGTTAATCTCGATAGAGGATTTTTTCAATTTACCGTACCTTATCACTGGTTGAATTGGGTTTTTTGGGTCATCGGACTTTTGATGGTTGCAGGAGGACTGATTACTTTCATGGCAGGGGGGGGAATCCTCGCTGCTTTCGGATTTTTCTTGATTGCCATGCTTTCTCCTGCTTCACTTGAAACCGACCTTCACAACGTCCGTAAGAACGCACCACAGCCCGATGATTTAGAAGAGGCTGCACTAAAAAATGGTCATGAGATGGAATCTTGGTTCTTTGGCCGCTCATCCTACAGTCCAACCAATGACCCAAACGACTGGATTCTTCCAGCCCCTGGGCCCTCAACTTGGAACCAAGAGGACCGTTATGCCCCCGATGGAGACGGTTCCGCACTTCCAGAACATCCAACGAAAGTGGGAACGCCTATTCCAGCAACGTTCGCAACGTTTGGAATCAGTATGGTTTTGTTCATTATACTTCTTTCAGTCTCACTTGGCATGCTTATTCTCGCAGAACAAGATGCGGTTGAGAATGGAGAACTTTTGGCAGAGGACGCTATGATGAGATTCACACCTCTGGTAATGAGTATTATCGGTCTTATCTGGTTGATTATTGGCTTCTTTCAACACAAAAAGCAGCAACAAATGATTGACACGCCAACCTCTCTGGTACGTTCGGTGTCCGTCGGTTCTGCAGAACTCGTTGGACAGGTCCGCCCAGCACCTGAGCAATGGATCAACGTCGTAGTTGACGGCAATAAACACCGCATGATTCCAGGATGCGTAGATTTCAAGTGGGAATACGAAGTTTATGTTTGCCGACAGGTGACTTCTACAGACTCTGAAGGGAATACAACAACGAAAGAAGAATGCAATTGGCGTAATGTTCGGTCTGATGACGGCCATGTCCCTTTCATGCTTCATGATGGCACCGGTGCAATTCGAGTTGAATCCAGTACCTTCAAGAAAAAGAACCTTGGCAACTACATCAAGCGCTGGACTTCAACCCACGCAGATACATTGCGAGACCATTTCAAAACAGAATTTGCAGCTCGCCTCTTTAGTGACGGAGATGTTCGCAAGCATCGATGGACTGCGTATGCTCTCCGTATCGGAAATCCAGTCTACCTCTTGGGTATGGTCAAACCTCGTCAAAGAGATGAACTCGCTAACGAAGGCCTTGATGGTTCCATCGGTCACACAGCCATTTCTGTACATGGAGAGGACTCTCCTGGAATGAAAGCAAATATTCAACGTGGTACTGAACTTGCTAATTTAGGTAGGATTCGTTCGTCGGCTGAATTACTCATCATGCCGGTTGTTTGTATTCTTTGTGGGATTGGTTTGTATTCTTTACTCTGAAACACCACAGACTTCCAGTCATGTATTGAAGACCATTTGATATGGTGGCTTGAAAAACAATGCAGGTGAATGGCATTTTCCAACGCCAAGTAAATATGTTTGGAGCTGGAACGAACCTTATGTTGCAAATCAGGATGGTTCAATACTTTTTGAGCACCAGTTCATGGTTGGTGCGCCAAGACCACCACTTTTACACTTCGAGCAGTATATTTCACACTCGGGTTGATTATGTTTCAATCATGGGGTGCAGTTTCGGTTCTCGAATATCATTTTGAAACCTTTATTTCACTTCAAGTCAAGCCTTAGGCGTATTTTTGGGAATGAGTCTCGCACTTGCGTTCTTGTATTTTGTCATTTTCTTTTTGTCATCATTGTCAAAATTAATTACCAATATGCAAATGATTGACATGTAAACTTCACTTGTCCGTTCTGTTGCAGTTGGGGAAGGCGAATTGATTGGTCAAGCGCGACCAGGTCTACACGGTGCTTTGAAAATCTGTGGCTTATTTATGGCCCAAACTTCAGATGAGTTATGTAACCGAAAAGGAATCACTCGTGAAGAGATACTTGCTTGAAACCTTGTCTCTCCTCTTATGTGGAAACCGATGGTTTCATAGCATATCGGCTTAAGCATTTAACATGGCAGATATGCTTCTTATTGGTGGACTCTTAGCAGGACTTGTATTCATTGTATTCATTGTTTGGTTTTTCTCGACATGGAATCGCTTGATTAATCTTGAAGAAAATGTCAACAAATCATGGGCTGATATTGATGTTTTACTTAAACAACGATATGATATGATCCCTAATCTAGTGAACATGGTAAAGGGTTATGCAAAGCATGAAAAGGATTTATTTATGGAATTTGCTAAAGCTCGACAAGCAGCTGCTGGAGCACTTGCATCTGGTGATGTGCGAGGTGTAGGAGCCGCAGAAGGAGCGTTTGCAGGGCTTATGCCAAAAATCAACATGGTTGCTGAGCAATACCCTGACTTGAAGGCGAATTCGTCTTTCATTAATTTACAAAATCAATTAGTAGCACTTGAGAATCAAGTTGCTGACCGAAGAGAATTTTACAACTCATCCGTAACATCGTTTAACAAAACCATCCAAATGATTCCTACTGTGTTTGTTGCCAACATGAAAAGCTGTGAACGCCGTCAATTGTTCGAAGTAACTGGTGTTGAGCGCGAGAATGTCATCATCGACTTTTGAGGACGGGACAAGGAATATAGTTCCATTAATTTGAATTATGGCCTTAAGGCACGAAGAAGCGGTAACTTTGAAGGAAACAGTTCTGGAATCCATTAGGAATGATGAAAGAGGCCATGCATAGCATGAAGTTACTCCTTTCAAAAACAGAGATTGCTGTTATGCGGGCTACATCAACACAAGTTATGCAATCATTACAATCTTTGACTGAAATTATTACTTTGTGTTTACTTGGGATGATTATCTTTGACTTCGGAATAACCACTGATTCAGTATTATTCACTGAAATAATGCTAAGATTATTCAGTTTATATGTATTGCAAATTGCTGCAAGATGGTATGTCTTTTACAGAGTAAAGAATTGAATCTAATAATATTCAGTTCGAAGTTGAATCTTTACACATTCTTAGTTGCTCAAGTTGTGAAGACGTTGACTCATCGATTGCCTAAATGTTAACAATCGAATTCTAGGAGCCTCTAAATTAACTGTAATCGTAGCACCTCTATTGAAATGAACTTCATCCCAGCCATCAGGGACGATCATTCCTCTATGCATATCAGATGTTAATGTGGTCGTTTCAGATGTCCAAGCTAAAGATGCCCAAGGGTTGTCCTTTCTCTGTGAATGAGGAATATCTCTTGCTAGCATAAAGTAGTGGGAATCTGTTTGACCCAATTCTATAGAGTCGCATATTTGCTTGTATTGTTGCTCATTTGCAGCATGACTTAACCATGCTCCCTTTCCCAACCATGTTGAAAATATTAATCCACTACTATGCTGAACCAATTTATCTTCTCCTCTTCGCAGATGATACTTGCTTGGAGCATATTGATGCGTATTTGCAATTAGCAAATCATTCATTGCAGGGTCTGTTGTAAAGCGATTGCCAGATGTAGTATCTATGATTGCCTGTAAGCGTGGTAAATTATTTTCGATTGCAGTACCATCCAGCGCAGATTGAATATCCTCTGCAAATGTATGGATGCTTGAATCCATATAAAATCCAAAGCTTCCATCATCATCATTATCATCTATTGGATGAGAATTGACTCCCATTACTGGAGTATTTGCATCAATGTTGTGAGAAATACTGGTTAATGTTCCATCTCCTCCTAGTACAATTACCAGATCACGTCCAATGAAGTCAGCACGACGAACTCGTTCTCTTGCTCGTATGTCAACCCTCAAGCCTCTCACATGGCTGAGTTCATCTAAAACACTACTAATTTGATTGAGGCTTTCATCATGAACTGCTTCAAAGTTCTTCTTGTAAACAACTAAGATGTCAACCATAACATTCTCCCCCATTACAATCCAAGCAGCCCTACCTCTTCAACACCACCACCAATAAAAATTTATCATTATCAGTATTTTATTTATGTACGAGTATTAAATGCTGAATTACTTTACATTGTAATATGCAACCAGACCCATGGGGAGGACAACAACCGGACCACAA
>ERZ891418.51-NODE-51-length-37944-cov-11.678772_pt1 | contig 37944 bp, 56 predicted proteins | sample MGYA00521236_ERZ891418 | MGnify/ENA primary metagenome ERZ891418 (study PRJEB32303, sample SAMEA104408696) | aquatic metagenome | biome: Brackish water; feature: Chemocline; material: water | place: Baltic Sea | collected 2014-10-18T10:34:00 | depth 100 m ... | reverse complement strand
GTCGCAAGTTCCGACCGCCCGCAGGGCATTACATTCACTGACTGCCACATGTACTGCACGGGGGCTTACAACCTCTATGCGAGCGAGAGCTTGTTTCTAACATTTGTGGGATGCTGGTTTACTGAGGGCGGGACCAACCAAATCTTAATGGACAACAAGGCGACGCACTACATCTTCAACTCCTGCTACATTGGCGGCAGTGCGGGCCTCACCGCTGTTCGAATAAAGAAAGATGTCGGTAACAGCGTGATGTTTTCGTTGTGCTTCTTTAATTACTCGACGATTGCCATTCTTGTTGAGGCTGACGCTGACGAAAAGCTCGACACCCTGCACGTTGTCGGGTGCGGTTTTCAAAACGCGACTGTATGCTGCTTGGATATGGATAGTGTTACCCACGCGGTAATCATCGGCAACATTGACCGAGGAACACCCTCTGCCGGTTCATGGAATACACGCTCGACCCATGCTTCAAGCTTCGGTGAGTATCAGTTCGACAACAATGCGTGGCATACCGTCACGCCAGCAACATTCTCAACTGCTGCTGCGTACTACTGGGGCAGGGACACCGGCATCGTGATGCGGAACAAGGGCACCTACGCTGCCACCACGACGACATCAGCCTCTCAGGCACACGGGATGTCGAGGACGCCGACGTGGTGCCAAGGCACTCCAACTATAAACACGGGTGCAATCTGGAACAGCGTTAAGAACGCTACAAATATCGGGTTCACTTGGGTAACCAGCGGCAGTCCTAGTCTGCATTGGGAGGCAGAGGTATGAGCATCACATATAGCAAGATGTTTGACGATGACGGTGTGACTGATCCTGATAAGGTTCTCCGCTCAGACGGAGTTGAGTTAATCCGATTGGCCGGGAGCGAATACTGGGACAAGTACGAATTGTTCTTGGCTGACGGCGGCGTAACGTCGGAGAAGATGCCTACGGAGGCTTGGGACGCATTGAACGACATTGCAAAGTCCCGGCTCCAGTACGCAAAGCCATAGTTGCCCCGGCCTGATCCACACAACGTAGACGGAGACAGAGACAATGGCACTCAACGACGACGGCAGCGCCTCGGCAACCATCACCGCCGAGAACACCTTCACCGATAACCTTCTCGGTGGACGAATGGGCGGCGCTACCTGATCGCTCGCAAGGCAGACTTCCTCACGTTGCCCCCGTAACCTAAATCGAAAGGAATACCCCATGGCCTATGATCCTTCTGCCCACCGCGAGCTTGCCTCTGGCAAGCAGGACCTCCAGGCACCTACGCTGACCACGACCGCTGCCACGGCCCCCGCCGGAGGCACGGGCGCGACTGCCGGTGCCTACGATAGCGCGGTCAACCGGAACATTGCGATCCTGACAATTCAGACAAACAAAACGCGCATCGACGAGATCGAGGCCCGCCTTAAGGCTCTCGGTATTTTGATCTAATTGAGGTGTCCTTAAAATCCAACAGCTCTAAGCTTGAGGTTGACGCTGACAAGATGGCTGAAAATGTTTACATCAAACTTTTGAGCCGCCTTACATCGGCGATTGGCGTACCGATTGCTATTGGGCTTTTCTGGGTTTTGATTGGCGACGTTCGAGAGCAGGGAAAAATGCTGACTGATCTTTCGACTTCAATTCGATTGATTGAGCAGCGTGTTTCTCAACGCGAAACGGCCTACGTTGATCTTGCGTCGCGTGTCGGAGTGATTGAGCTTACGCGCTACAGCGGGGCCGACGCTCAAAGGGATATGGCTCCTTTTAATGTTCGTTTGGATGGGCTTGAACGCCAGATAGAGAAACTTTCCGATGGGAGGTGATCAATCTTTCGACCGAGCTATGAATTGGCTTATGCTTCATGAGGGCGAGTGGTCGAACCACCCCTCAGACCCTGGCGGCGTAACCCGCTGGGGCGTTTCTCTGCGTTGGCTCAAAAGCCTGCCACTGGACGTGGGCGACTTTGATGGCGACGGCGAGATCACTGTGGATGACCTTCGGGCCATGACAGCTCATGATCGTGACGAGCTTTTTCGTCAGAGATGGTGGCTACCGTACCGCTATGACAGCTTCGCCGACCTGAGTATTGCCAAGCGGGTGTTCTCGGCCTCTGTCAATATGGGCTTTAACAGCTCGCACAAGATCCTTCAGAGAGCCATCAGGAGCGCCACAGGAGTCAATCTGGTAGACGACGGGGTACTCGGCACCAAGACAATGACCGCCCTCCCCAGAGACGTCAATTTGGCCCTTCTGGGGGCCCTCAAGAGCGAGACTGCCGGATTCTATAGGCTTCTCGCGCGCACCCGCCCGGATCTGGCCGTCTTCGAGACGGGCTGGCTCAACCGGGCCTACGCATAAGGAGCGCCATGAACCCGATCGCAGACGTTGTCACCGGCATCGCGGCCCCTCTGTTCGGGCTGGTCGACAAGCTCTTTACCAGCGATGACGAGCGCGAAGCGGCAAAGCTCAAGCTGATCGAGATGCAGCAGAACGGAGACCTTAAAAGGCTGGAGATCTCTATGTCTGCGATCCTGGCCGAGGCCAACAGCTCCGATCCATGGACCTCTCGGGCTCGCCCGAGCTTCCTGTATGTCGTTTATGTCTTTATCCTGGCCGCCCTGCCGTTCGGCGTGCTGTTTGCCTTTATGCCGGGCTCGGCCGATGCTGTTGTCGTCGGGGTAAAGGCCTGGCTTGAGGTTATCCCTGACGCCATGTGGACGGCCTTCACGGTCGGCTATCTCGGCTATGCCGGCGCTCGCTCCTTTGAGAAGCTCAAGGGCGTGTCCAAGTAGACTATTCTCGCTTCCTCACGTCGGTATGCGGTAGGTCGACAAAGGGTACGGCATACCCCTCGACCTTGACCGAGTAGCGAGGCTCCGCCTCAAGCGTGCGACCAATGATCGTGGCGTCAAGCCAAGAGACGGTCATGGTCTTGGAATTGGCGGAGAACACCTCAACCTCATCATGTAACTGGAAAGGTTTGTGCTTCATCGTGCTGTCGCTCGACAGGGAGGATGGGGCGAGCCCTCCAAGGCCCGCCCCGCACCCTCTAAACCAAGCGGCCTTTTCTAGTTAGCTGCGCGATTCCCCCGGCGCAGCGTCGGGGTTCTCTATCGGGCGGTCGGCTAAAGCTAAATGTCACATACACAATCAAAACACATCGCCTTTAGGCTGAAGAAGCGCCGGCCTTTCTTTCCCAAACAATGTCCGCGCGGGCGCGGTGAGGGGCAGGGTTGATCTGGGTCCAGCGTCTATGCACTCCATGAGGGGGCGCTGGTCAGACAGGAAGGCCTTTTTGCCCCGGGGGCCGCCTCGCTTGCCAGGATCGAGGTCATTCTCAATCACAGTCAAGGTCGGCAACTCATGAACTGGCGCGTTTTCCGGGTAGGAGATTGCCCCTCACCCTCTAATGGGTGTCAGGCCGCGTCCTGAAGGCTCGCATCTTCAGCGATGCGTGTCTCCCACTCGGAAGCAACAAACTTGGCAGCGGCTTCGATGCTGGCAAAGTGACCCGGGTTTCCGATCAGGCTGTCAAAGAACAGCGCGCCATGAGGCCTCTCTCCGACCCGCTTTGTCGGCCAACCATTTCCGACGGAGCCGTAGCCGTGAATGTAGGTGTCGTGAAAGCCTCCCTCGCCAATGTGGCCATTCTGCTCGTGCACCGAGAACACAAGGCGACGAAGCACCGCGGGATGCGTTACTGCAAAGGCCATGAGATCCAGATCCAGAGGCTCGCCCGCGGACTTGACCTCGATCTCGTACCAGGCAGGGAACTGGTAGGCCTTGTTGTTCTCGAAAACGACGAGCCGAACAGAGTGGCCCTCGTCCTCAACCGCGTCGATCAGGCCGCCGATAGCTGCTCCTCGGTGAAGGATCGTGTCGGTCGAGACGCTCCAGGACGCGCAGCAGGCAACGTAGATCGTCACGATGTGACGCTGTGTATCGTTCCGCGGATCGGAGGTCACCATCGAGGCCGGGTCTCCAGCGCAAAAGCGGGGAACGTTGGGGTAGCGCCCTCCGACGTCGTAGCCGGTTCCCGGGCGGCGATGCCCTATCTGGTAGCTTGCCACGCCGGCCATGTCGGCGAACTTGGCGCGACCCTCCGGCCACCCGTCTTCCGCGAGCTTGATGGCCTCCTCGAAGGTGTTGGTGCCAGTGAACTTCTTGTGGTTCGCAGTCTGGCTGGCTCGCTCGCTCGGCCAATATTCAGGCTCCTGCTTGGCGGTTTCGATCAGATCGGACCAGCGTCCGTCACGCCGCGTGAAGGTCGAGCTCCCGATCTTGGTGACTTCCAGAGTAAGCATTCTCAGACCCTCGCTTCTGAGGAGACCTTGTCGCGGGCCTCCTTGGCCATGCCCTTCCAGACCACGATCTCCTCGATCACCTTGCGCGACATGCCGGCCTTGATCAGGCGAGCGCCGCCGAGGGTGGCTCGGGGAGAAACGACGTAGCGGAGCTTGAGCTTGAAGATCGCGGCACGGATGCGCTGAACGTACTTCGTCCATTCCTCCATGCCTTCGCCAGCCAGCGTCTTCTCGAGCAGCTCGTCGTAGTCGAAGTCGACCACAGCGAAGCGATCGAGCGTTGCGCCGTCGAGAGCATTGCGACCGACGTAGACCCGGTCGGCCCCATGGCCGTAGGTGTTGGCCGCCGCCATGCAGTAGAAATCCTTGTGGCGGGGGACCATGGCGTCAGGAAAGTCGGCAACGCCATTGGCCAGCGCGGCATTGAACGCCATCAGGGCGCTGGGCGCGGAGGCGTCGATCTCGTCGAACAGGAAGAGACCGCCGCGCTCGTAGGCGTCACGGAAAGCCGTCCGCACGACGTTGCCGCCGGCATCGACAAAGCCCGTGAGCTTGTAGGGGCTGTCGATCGCGCCGGTGAACCGGAACTCGATCTTCAGGGTATGCGCGATCTGCTCGGCGATCGTCGTCTTGCCGGAGCCCGCAGGGCCGATCAGCATGACGTTGAGCCCGGCAGCCACAGCCTTGAAGATCGTCGGGTACTCGACGTGGACCAGCTCGGGCCCGCCAGCGCTGTCGTCGCGTGCCGGGATGTCGATGACCAGCGGGATCTTGCCCTTGAGCTCGTCACGCACGATCTTGCGGACCAGGGCCTCATCGACCGCGCCCTCGCTCTTGGACGCCAGGGCATCGCGCACGATCTTGCTCATAGCCATGCCGATCTCGTCGGCAAGATCGCCCTTTCCCGTGGCCGGGAGCGTCTTGCGCTCGACGGTCACGGTGTCCTGACCCATCTTCGAGGCAATGGTGTCCATGCCGGCAAAGCCCATGGCGGTCTGATCGTCGTCGTCGCCCAGATCGTCGTCCTTGTCGTCGTCATCGAAGACGCCGCCGCCCCATCCAGGATTGTCGGAAGGGTAATGTCCCCGCCAAAGGCCAGGGGAGGGCATCTCGCTCCAGTTGATCTCCACCGAGTCGGCGGCAGGGAGCCGAGCGGAGACAATGTCACTATCGACCGTCTGGGAAGCGATCCCGTCGTCGTGAAGCTGGGTCAGGTTGATATAGCGGTCCCCGTCGGCGGTTCGCAGAGCCTTGGAGGTGTGCGCCATGACAAGGTCCAGGCGGTGAGCGTAGATCAGCGAAGCGATTTCCCTGAGTGGCACGCGAGCATTGTAGAGAAAATCATAGAGGCGCTTCTCATTGACCATCATGGCCAGGACAGAGTTCTTGCTCAGCGGGCGGCAGCTCTCGGCGGGAACGCCAAGGCCGTTCAGCCAGCTCATCGTCTCCTTGCGGGTGAGATGGACCTCAAGGGCGTTGACCATGCGATTAGTCTCTCCGCCGACGTACCAGACGTCGGTCGGGATCTTGCGAATGGCAGCGCGGCGCTTGCTCGCCTTGTGAGGTGTCCGAATCGAAAGGGAAAACGTGTTCTGCGTCATATTGACTCTCCTGAAAGAGCGCAGCCGAATGGCCGCGCTGAAGTAGATATAGTGTCTCGCTACCTCCCGTGAGAGACGGAGGCAGAGGAGGGCTTCGATATGACCCTGAATGCACGGGTCAGCTTTGTGTCGAAGTCGACGCATGTGGAGCACGTCACCTGGTCGAGATTGCCGCACCGAAAGAGCTTGTTGCAGCCCTCGCAGCGCCGTTCGATGGGCTTCGGCAGATCTCGTGAGATCTTTCCCTGAAGTGCCGCGCAGAGCTTCTGGAACTCCTCACGGTAAATGGGGTCCTCCTTCATCCTCTTGGGGTGACGAGCCCGGGCGTGCAAGACCGTCGAATGGTCTCGATCAAAGATCTTGGCAACCGAAACCGAAGACAGGCCCGCCTCAAGCATCACGAACATTGCCATGTGCCGAGGCAGGACTATGTTCTGACTGCGGCTACGTCCCATAAGGGCCGAGATGGTGATGTTGTAGCGGGCAGCAAGGAGCAGGATAAGGTCGCAAAACCCCTTGGGAACCCGCTCAAGCGTAAGGCGGTCCCGCGCGCTCGGCTCAAAGGCCTCAGTGCTTACCTCCTTTGTGACCTGGGCGTTCATCTCGACTTTCCCCATGACTGGGGACGCATGTAGGATGCGCGAAAGCATCTCCGCCCGGTTCTGTATCTCAGAGGCAGACTTCATCAGAATGGCCGCCTCGCGCTCCATTGCGGAGATCTGCTTCCTCATGGCGAGCTTGTCGGTGGCCGTAAGTGGTCTTTCCTCGCCTTTAAGGGACTTCATCAGGGCCCCCTTTCGTTGCGGGCGATCATGATCAGACAGTGGCGACGAGCGCCCTCCAGGCTTTTGAGGGCCTGGCGGACGCCGTCGATCGCGCTGCTGGATACCTTGGCTTCCACCATGAGCCGGCGACCCTCTCTCAGACTGAGGATAGCCAGATCATGTTGGACGAGCCGAGCCACCCAGTCGGTGTTGCGGTTCTTCCGCATCAGAAGGGGATCTCGTCGTCATAGACGCCGTTGTCGGCATCGTTGTCGCTCTCCGTGCTGGTGTCAGCCGAGCGATCGCCGCCACCCTCGTTCGAGCCGCGGCTTCCCAGCATCTTCACGACGCCGCCTAAGTCGACGTTGATCTCGGTGGAGTATTTCTCGACGCCGGCCTTGTCGGTCCACTTGCGGGTGACGAGCTTACCTTCGACGTAGATCAGGTCGCCCTTTGCGGCATACTTCTTGATAGCCTGGGCGAGGCCCTCGGCGAAGATGGCGACACGATGCCACTCGGTCTTTTCCTTCTTCTCGCCGGAGTTCTTGTCCTTCCAGGTCTCGGTCGTGGCGACCGACAGGTTCGTGATGGACTTGCCGGCGGTCGTCGAGCGCATCTCGGGATCGCGCCCGAGACGGCCAAGGATGATGGCTTTGTTGATCATGGTCAGGCTGCTTTCTTCGTGGTGGGTTGGGGCTGAAGGCCGGCGGCCTTGAGCGACGCCTTGAGATCTTCGACGCGAACGGCAGGAAGCGTGGCCTTCGGCTCGTCCTTCAGGAGCTTGGCGGCCTCCGGCCATGCCTCGCGAAGGGCGCTGGTTGTGCGAATGCCCAGGATCGTTGCCTTGGTCTTGTCCAGAAGAGCGGCCCTGTCTTCGGCGAGTTTCACCGAAAGCTCAAGGAAGCAGTCGAGCCGATCCTTGATCTTGTCGGAAAGGTTCAGGGCCGAGCCGTTATTGTGCCAGCGGTTGAGGACGTCCGGGACGGAGCGCGCCTCGGAATACCGCGGACTGTAACGTCGCCCGCTGCGGGAGATGACATTGACGTCCGACCTTTTCTCGAAGAAAGTTTCCGGCAGAGACGCCATGATCTCGAGGTTCTTCTTGCCGACGACGTGCATGAACACGGCGTCTGCGATCGAATATTCCTCCTTCTTGAGGGCTTCCGTGCGCTTGGTGAGCTCGGCACGAAGGATCTCACGGGAGAGATCCTCTGCTTCGGGGATGCCAATGCGGCGCGAGGGTATCTTGGGCTTCATGTTGCCTCCTGAAGTTCGACCTTGCGACGGGTCCAGAGTGCTGCGGCAGCGCCCACAGCGACGGCGTGTGTGGTCTTGAGCTTGGCCATCGTGGCCTGGTACTCCATGTTGATGTTACGGAGCTCGTCCATCGAAGCTGCGGCCTGAACCGCCTCTTCGTACTTGACGACCTCATCGGGTTTGACCTTGTCGAACTCGGCCCGCATCTGGGTGACGTAGGCGTTGTCGTCGAACTTCCCGAGGAAGACGTCGGCGTTGAAGCCCAGATGGGACAGGGCCTTGGTGATGGCGTCGGTCATGGCCTTCTTGGGCGCATCCTTGTCGAAGGCCCCCTTGTGGTCCTTGAGTGGCGCAGTGCAGCGGACGGGCCCGAAGTGGTTCTCGAAGACGCGCTCTCCCAAACCGCCTGGGCTGACTGCCGAGGCTCCCCAGTGGATCGTCATGTCGCACCAGACGAACGGCATGGTCCCGTCGGTGTCGTGGCCGTAGGTGCAGGCATACATCCAGCCCTCGCCGACCGGGCCGAACGTCTCGGTGGCCCGCATCACCTGGTAATGGGCGTCGATGCTGGTGAACTTGCGGCCAAACGTGACCGCCTTGGTGTGGCGCGGGTCGGTACGATCGACCTGACGCCAGACCCTCATGTTGTCGGGTGCGTCGCTCATGCAGGGTCATCCTTTCTCGGGTTGTTGTCGTTGGCCGTTTCGCGGCGAAGGCGGGCGATCTCGGCAAGGGTGACGATAAACCGCTTGATCACCCCGCCGATCACGACCCTCATGCCGTGCCCGTTTTCTTGGGCTCGTCATCGAGGAGCTTGCCGAAGATGCTCTCCATCTGGGTGGAGAACTTGGCGAAAGCCTCGTTGGCCTCCGGGCTGCCCAGGTCGATGTCGTCGATCGCCTTGATCTCGTCCCGAACCGAACGCTCGATCTTGCTGCCGCGCTTTGCGGGCTCTTCCTTGCCTTCGTTCATGGCGCTCAGGACGGCGGAGTAGATGCCGACGCCATTCTCCTTGCCGAGCTCCTTCATGAGCTCGTCAGCCATCAGGCGGTGCATGCCGGCGCACGCGGTCATGGCCCCGCGCAGGTGCTCGACATCGGGCTTCTTGAGGGTATTGATGGCGATCTGGGTGGGCCACTGGATGAGCATCTGTATCATGTCGAAGGTGTCGATGTCGGCCTCACGGCAGTATTCGAAAAGGCCGGGGATCAGAATGCTGTGGTGATACGCGAGCTTCTTGTGGCGCTTGTCGTCTTCGTTCATGTGTCTCTCCTCATGCTGTAGGTGAAGGCCATGCGGCCCGAGTGGTTGCGACGCTTGATGTCGACGTTGCGGACGATGAGCTGGGCCCGCTCCAGTTCGTTCATGCGACGCCAGACCGGATAGCCGATCTTGTCGCCAATCTCCTCGGCGGTAAGCGGCCTCGCCTCCCACCGCATCAGAACCAGGATCTCCTCGTGCTGACGCGCGCAGACCTCCTTCATGCTGGCTGCCGCATCGTGCGAGGTGCTGCCGTCATTGCGCTTGGCGAGATGATGGGCGGTGAAGCTCAGGGGTAGCTGCGTCATCCACGGATCTCCTTCTGGCGTTGCGGGCAGAAGTCTGCGACAGGGCAGTAGCTTTCGCACCGCACAGCCTCGCCGCGACGCGTCTCGATTTCCCACTTGCCCGCAGGCATGTTGGTGGTCGCCCAGTCGAAGGCTTCGTTGTGCGCGTTGAAGACCTTGGTCGCCCGCTTGTTGCCGGTCTTCATCACCGCGAACTGCTCGGGCTTCATCCAGCGGTCCTCGTCCGTGCACTCGACAGTCTCGCCGGCACGCGCGCGGCGATGCAAGGCGATGCGTTCGACGACGAACTCCTCGGTGTCCTCCAGAGGAGCCAAGGGCTGAGGGATCACGGCAACCTGCTGCTGCGGGTATTCGTGATTGTTCTTGGCCTCGCGCATCTTCCAGTCACGCAGAAGCATGACGTTCTCGATGGCGTCGACCTTGTAGCCGTTGCAGGTCGCCAGCCAGGCGTACAGGTTGAGCTGCTGGATGCGCTCGGGCTTGGTGCCGTAGATCACCTCCCAGACGGAGGCGAACTTGTAGTCCTGAAGCACGAAGGCCTTGCGCCGGCTATCCTCGATCAGGGCCATACGATCGAAGGCTCCCGAGACGACGGCACCATCGACGCGGGTCTCAAGGCGCTGCTCGACGATGGCGTTGGTGTTGGCCTTGGCGAGGATCTCGTGCATGGCCGAGCCCATCAGGGCCCAGATCCGCTCGGAGACATCCTCGACCAGTTCGTTCTCGTGCTGGCGCACAAGCTGGGCGATCTGGGGTGGGCCGATCAGGGTCGTGACGCTGTAGCGCTCGTCCTGCCCAGTCGGGCCATCGTAGCGGTGAGCCTTGACCGCATCGACGATAGGCTGGGGCAGGTTTAGGCGATTGGTCATCAGCATGGTCAAGGCCTCCTGGGCTGGTGGATCGCGACGTCAGATCTCTTCGTCGAGATCGTCGTCGTCGTCCTCGTCGTTATTGTTGCAATAGTGCAGGTGAAGGATGTCCTTCCCGGCAAGGACCATGGTGATGCGCGTCAGCAGATCGCTCTTGATGTCTTCAGCTTCTTCGCTGTCGTCGTAGGCCATATCCCCGAACAGGGTATCGGTGATGTCAGGGTCCAGATCGAAGAGCAGGGCCGCTGCGGCCATGTTTTCCTTACCGCCGAATACGGGTCGGTAGAAAGTTCTCGGCCCCGACCACTTGGCGTCGACGAGCTCCAAGCCCTGCGCCTTGAACCAGGGGTCCTGCGCAGCCCACCCGACGGCGCAGGCGGTCGTCCCGCAGCCGCCTTGGCCAAGCCAGGTTTCCATGTTCAGGACTGCGGGCGAGATCCCCGAGACGAGCGCATGCAGTCGGGTCAGTCGTTCGACGTTCATCAGCCAATCTCCGAATAGAGGCGCAGCTCGTGGACGCGCTTCTCGATGTCTCCGAGAATGGCTTCGGCCACGGGCACGTTGAGGGGGTTCATCGGCTTGGCGCGCAGCATGCGGATGGCCTGCTGGCACATACCTTCGATGACGACGGTCGCGGCACGAACCTGGACAAGAGTGTCGAGGGCGTGCGGAATACGAAGGTCGTCGTTGATGCTCGGGTCGAGCAGGTCCGACGGCGTGTCGAACGCGGGCTCGCTCTTGCCCTTGGTAAAGGGGGTGTAGGCGGTCATCGCTCAATCTCCTTGCCAGGTTAGTTGTTTGCGGTGATGCCCGCTTCGAGCGCCTTTCTCAGCAGTCGGTAGCAGATGCTCTCGTCGGCCATGGCCCGATAGACCGGGCTGCTCTCGACGCGGGTCACGAAGTCGGCGGGCAGCGGCAGGTTGCGCCAGCGATGGGTCCGAAGAACCTCGCGCGCGCCATCCTTGAGCGCCTGCTCGGGGTAAGGCTCCAGCAGCTTGAACCACTGGGTCAGTGCGTCGGCGCTGGGAACGTCGGCAGAGAACATCTCGGCCATCAGGTCGATGATGCGCCCGATCTGCTTGCGGGTGGTGCCGTCCAGCTGGATGACCTCAAGCTCGGCCTGGGCCTCCTTGAGCATCCGAAGGTCGTCAGTCCAGACACCATTCTCGATCAGCTTGGCTGCGCCGTGGTGGCTACAGAACGTCGTCCATAGCTCCTGACGCCGCGGCTCGAACAATTCTCTCGCGCTTTTCGTCCCGGGTTTGGCGAGGCGGGCGCGAGCCTGGTCGTGCTCGATAGTCGTCTCGGGCTCGGATGAGCCAATTACGGAAGGCAAGGTCCCAGTTCGACTTTGCTCCACGACTGCCTGCAATACTTCGGAAATGGTTCGTGAACCTCTCGTGTTCGACATCAACATCAACCTCCGGTGTTCGTTGTGCGGCATACTCCAGCGTTGCGACGCTTGGCCTCCATCCCTCCGGCAGGCTGTGGTTGCCCTTGGGGCGCGCTGCGGGGGCCTTTACGGCTACCGCCTGCGTGACGGGTGCGGGAAGACCGTTCTCGGCCTCCAGCACGCGCGACAGGAGATCCAGCATGCGCTTGGCGTCAGCCTGGTTGAGGGCGCTGCTCTCGTTACGCCGCCGCATCTGGCGAACGGTTGAGGCGCAGAGACTCATCAGGGCTGGGCGGGGGTTAAGCGCCATGATCGTAGATAGGCAAGGGCCGGAAACCCAGTAAAACGAATGCCTCCTCTATGGCTTCGCGCGCCTTTTTCGCGCGACGCTGATCTGTGGTTTTACGAAAAGGTTTGCCCTCTTCGTCGCGGAGCTCCTTCGACGCAAGCTCGTTCAGATGGTCGGTGCAGGCATCAAGGATCACGGCCAAACGCCACATCAGATCCTTTTCTTCATTTGTCATGAACGCTGTCTTTCCTTGTGCCAGGTGTCGATGTCCATCACAACGAGCCAGCGGTCCCGGTCTCGTCGCAGGAACAGGAGATCGTTGTCTCCCAGATAGTCGTAGATCTGCTTGAAGCCAGTTGCCCGGATCTTCACTTCGACGGACTGATCGCCGTCATCGTTGTGGATCGAGACGTCGTGAGCTTCACCACGGTAGCGGAAGCTGCCCGACCCCGGGATCTTCTCTGAGGATATTCCCAACGCCTTGAGTGCCGCAACGACCTCGAGCTCCGCTCGTGCGCCTTTGTCCCGGGATTTTCGCCCCATAGATCATGACCTCGCTGTCCAGGGCTGCGAGCCAACATGCCAGGTTCCAGCCAGAGGGTTTGCGTACTCCACATTCCCACTTGCTGACCAGTCCGTCGGCGCAGCCTATCTTGTGGTCGAGATCATCCTGGGTTAGGCCAAGAACCTGACGTCGCCAGGTGAGCTGTTTGATGAGCTCGCTATAGGCCCATCTCCGCCCAGGTGTCTCGGGATATGAGACTTGCATGTATGCAGGGCCTCCGCATCTCGTCAGAGATCGGGATGATCTTGCAAAAGCATACCTGCGTCAAACGTCAGGCTGTATTGTCGGGCTTGTAAGATCCCGTTTATTGGCCTAGTAAGGCTCTGTCGCCCACTGCAAAGGGTGCGGCTCTCTCCTTGCCAGGTGAGATCGAGACGGGGAGACGGCCTGACGGTCCCTCCCCGCCTCGCGTCAGGCACTAAGCGTGAGCACCGGGCGTCCATGGTCTCGACCCCTGATGCCGAGGTCGTCCAGGCCGTCACCAGCAAGCACCATGGTCGGCCACAGCATCTCGACCGCGCCATCCATCCATGCGGCGTTCGGCCAGACGATGAGCTCGATGCCGTTGATCATGCACCAGGCTTCCATGCCCGAAGCAGGCGTGTGCGGCATACCAAGCACTTCTATTCCGTAGACCTCCAGGATAGGCGTGAGGACTTCCGGCAGGCTGTACTGGCACAGCTCCACGAAGCGCGGCGTCAAGAGGACGCGCTGGATCTCTCCCGCAGTGGGATAGCGATCGAGAGCTGGCTTCATATTATCCCCGGCGCACTTTCTGCCACGCGAGGCGCGGCTTCCACCACCGTTCGGCGGTGAGTACGGGCTTGTCGTAGCCCAAACGCTTCTTCAGGCCCCAAAGGGTAAGGCTCAGCACGAGGCCCGCAACCATGGCGGCGATCATGCCACCAAGCGTGCCGGCAAATAGCATGATCAAGGCTGCGCTGAACAGGATGTCGACGATGACCTCAGCCCACAAGAACCGATATATGTTCATCTTGAACAGAACGACCAGCGCCGCAATCGCGGTGACGATGCCGATGATGATCATTTCCATTACGACCTTCCTTTCTTGCCAGGCTTGTGTGTTGATTGTTGCGGAGTGACGTCGCGGCCCATGATGTGAGCCATTGCGATAAAGACCGCAGATGGTGTGCGGGCTATGCGGCCCATGATCCTCTTGGGGGCCATGAGGAGGGCCAGCAGGAGCAGCGCCACAGCTATGCTTTCCATGATGTGACCTTCCTCGAAAATCGGGTTGATAGCAAGGAAAAGGGCGTCCTGCGTCCAGGAAATTGCCCCTTTCCCCAGTTTTCCCACGGCAGCGTGGTGTGGGCAGGCGTAGCCGCGATACTTGGGGCCTCGCGGGGCGCGTTCCGGCTTCGGGCCGTCCGTGTTGTCTCGGGCTGTTGCCAACCTGTCTCAGGCGGCGCACCTCATGAACCCCTACGGGTTATCTGTCGAGACGGTTGCCCTGCGTGCCATACTCCCACCTTACCAGTGCTGACCCATGGGCGATGGGTGCGGGAGCCGTAGAGGTGCGGTCTCACTCCGCTAGATGTGCATAGCGCGTCCTTTCGGTTGCAGTGGTTCAGGCTTCGCTGCGGATGCTCGCCTGGAAGAGCTTGCTTGACGGCACGCTGACCTCGAACGTGCGCCAGTTGTGCCCGCATGCAGTGCATTTGCGGTATCGGCTCACGACCACGGTCTTCTCAACCCGCTGGGTGCGTGTGTTGGTCACCTTGGATTTCGTGTGCTTGCAGCTGGGGCACGGCAATGCAGTCCCCATCAGCTCCTCCGCTTGCGGTCGATCATCCTCTTGGTCGCGTCGACGCCGTCGTATGCGGCACCAGCGATGCCATACGCGAGCAGAACGACCAGGAGATAGCAGAGAACGGGTCCGATCATCGTGTGTCTCCTTTAGTTTTGGATTGCGGCATACCCCTGGCTTTCTTCCTTGCTTGCTTGCTGCCTTCGGGGCGGACGACAGCAGAAAAGGTGGGAGGCACCCGCCGAAGCGAGCACCTCCCGGTAGTGTTGGCCTCTGGCCTATGCGCGCTTACGGGGACGCGCGAGGTCCGCGGCGATCTGGGCAGCCAGTTCGGTCCCAGCCTGCTTCGAGAGCGGCTTCGACTTGGTGCGCCAGTCCCGGTACTCGGTGCCGAGTTCCGTGATACGCGCCGACTTCAAGTTCTGGCTCAGGCTCGCCCAGAAGTCCTCCCGGCTCTCGGTCGCATTGCGGAAGCGGTAGAGGCTGGCGAGCTTGTCCATGTCGATCTCCCCGCCAGCGGCTGCCTTCGACTGGACCTCGCCGAGGTAGCTGGCGTTCTTGTCCAGCGCGCCGCCGCAGAACTCAGCCTGGCGCACCGCAGCGTAGATCAGCGCGTCGAGGAAGAAGTGCGCGTCGCTCACTTCCTTCTGCGTGCGGGATCCGTCCTTGGCCTCGATGTAGCCAAAGAGCTGGTCGTTGTAGAGCGCGCGGACCAGAGCCTGCGTGGCATCCAGCCAGGCGTCGAGGATGCCTTCGTCGATGTCGTGCGTGACGATGTCGTCATCGCCCACCAGCGCGTCGACCAGATAGCTCTCGGTAACCTCGCCCGTCTCGGGGTCATGATGCGTGACTTCCTCGCGGGTGGCGGTGGCCGTCGCGGGGTGGATCGCCGGGATGGCGACCGGGGCAGCCGAGGGGCGGTAGTGAGCGTTGAGGTTCTTGAGGGTGGCCATTACGTTTCTCTCCAAAGAGTGTGTTGTGCGAAGAACTCGGGCGGTTACTCCCGCCGCCCGTCGGGTCATAAAGCTCATAAGCCCGCGTTAGTCCGCCCAGTTGTTCAGGTTGCGTCGCGGGCTCGGCAGTTCGTAGTCCTCGAAGCCTTCCGGCTCGTCGTCCTGATCGGCGTGGGCGGGCTGTGTCCACCCCATCGGTGCAAGCACCTCGGTCATGGCGTCCATCATCCGCAGGGCAGCAAGCTCGTCAGCGTCGATGTTCCAGTCTTTCGTTGCGTACTTCATCGGTTTCTCCAGTGCGTGTTCTGTTCAAAATCCCGGTTCGTCCATTCCGTGTCTATTCCCCGCTTGCTTCCTTGCTTGGCCGCAAGCGGGGATGACAGGCTTCGTCAGAAGGTGATCTCGGTGTCCACAGTCGCCCACGCGCGCTCCTACTGGGCGTCGAGGTCGTCTTCGTCGAGGCTGGCCCACCGAAGGTCGTTGAGCTGGGCCTGGAGGGCGTCGCGCTCCTCCTTGTAGGCAAGCGCAGCCCGCTCGTTGATGTAGCCGTCCCGGTAGGCGCGGGAGAGGGATTCGCGGTGCTCAAGGTTCATCTCCAGCTCCAGAGCCAGAAGCTCCCGTCCCGAAGAGAAGAACATGCAGGCCGTGGCCAGCAGCATTCCCATCGAGACGCTCAGCAGGATGATGCCGAGGAACTGAAGCTCGGTTATCTGTGGTGCGTAGGTCATTGTCATCTCCATGTTATCGTGGTTGTGATTAGTAGCTGACGTAGAAGCAGTCAAAGCACCCGAGGCTGGCGACGGTGGCGATGCCAGCTATGATGAAGATCAGCCAGCAGATGTCTGTGGCTCGGCTCTTCTTCTGCTCCTGATCCTTGATGGTCTTGCTCATCTTGTTCTCCTCTTCTTTCTGACGAGGCGAGCAAGCGCGGCTGGGGGGCCTGGGTCAAGGACGCGCAGCGCCGGGCCCTTCGGCCCGGGGAACGGAGGAACCGATTTAGTTTGAGAGAGAGGCGTGCCCTCTTGGTCGGTGATCTCTCGTCGGAGCATAGTCCGCAGGGCAAGAGAACGGGGCCTCAAGCTAAATTGGAGGGGCCGTTCATCCTTGACGCAGGCAGACGAGCGAAGCGATGTCCGGCTGGGATCTAGCGAGGTCTGACGGCAGGAGGACCTTGCGACGAGACCAGACGCCCTAGTCGTGGACAATACCAGCCTCAGAGAGAGAGAGTATGGGAGCCGGGGAGCGGTTACCGGAGGCAGTCTCGCCCCAAAGGGGCGGGGATGCCGCAGGTCCCGACCCGGCGGGAGTGGGAGGACGTCGGTAGGAGGGCCTGGGAACATGCCAGGTTCCCAGACGGCGCAAGCCGTTGCTCGCAGCTCTTGCGGAGGGCCCAAGGATCTGGATGCTTGCTCGATCGGTGACGAGGAGCAGTTATGTTCGTCAAGCAGCTTGTGGAGCGTCGAAGGAGATGGGCATCAGTCCCGAGCGCCAGTGAGCGAGCCTGCGAGCGGCTCTGTGTTGGGCGAACGATCGAAACCCGAAGGGCCAAGACCCATCTTTGGGGCTTGGTGAGCGAAGCGAGTAGAGCGTGGTCCGAAGGACGCCCCATGGCCCACATGTGAGGCTGTGCCTCAAAGGCGAGCAAAAGGGCTGTCAAGCATGAAGCGACGCCATCGTGGTCAGTGCCCAGAGCTATCCCGGCAGTTATCCGCACCCATGAATGAGGCAGAGAGCCGCTGTCAGCCACCTGACTGCATGCCGACATTGTACCCATACAAGTTCGTGCAAGTTCGTGGTTGTGGAGCACGCCCACGATCAGGCACATTTGGGGGAAGGAGGGGGCGGCCCGATAGCCAGGCAAAGCCCCCAGAGGATGCGCGTCAAAGCAGCCGCGCCGACCAGTGAGCAGGGGACAGAGGGACCATGGATAAGGCAGTGGCCACCAAGTCTATGCTCAACATGAGCACCGAAGAGATAGGTGATACCCTGACGCCCATGCAGCGTGACCTCGTGGACACACTCGTAGCAACAGGGTGCTCCATCAAGGATGCAGCAGTGGCCGCAGGTTACTCGCCCGGCAACCCGGAGGCTGCAAGGGTCACAGCGTCAAAGACACTGCGTGTCCCAGCGGTTGAGGCGTACATGTTCAAGCGCACGGCAGCAGAGCTGGGGATACAGAGCGTATACGCTGTAGGTGCCCTTCGAAGACTATTGGGTGCTCGAAGCGAGTATGTGCAGCTCGAAGCAGCTAAGGATGTACTAAACAGAACGGGCTATGCTCCGCAGACAAAGACAAGCGGTGGCTCGATAGACGTTAAGGTACTCATTGATCTATCGTAATGCTCAGCTAGGCCTCGCGTTTACGTTATAGGGGGGGAGGGGTGTCCTAGAGGGACGGGGGGGTTGAAAACTCCCCGATGTCCCTTGGACCCCGTACCACACACCAGTATTTTCTCCAAAAGGTGCCCACACCACGAGCCCCGTCTAACGACGGTCTAACATCCTCCAAGGAGCGAACCTCATGTGGAAACTCTTGCATAAGCTTTTCGGCCGGCAGTACGTCGCCACCAGGTACGGGTTCGAGACGAAGATCTGTCGCGTGATGTGGACCCCGGCCGGAGACCCGTACATCCTGGTCCACGGCAACCTTGAGCTCCTCGAGCCCCACGGCAATATCCATTCGGAGCCCTACCGGAGATGGCACCCCCTGACGATGGGGTGGCTGACTTCCGTGACCTATGACCCGACCCTGGTGGCCAAACACCCGTACTGAGCGGGCATCTCATTGAAGGATCAAGAGCATGACGACACCGAGCGACAAGACCGCGGCCCAGAAGACCCGGGCCACGAGTGAAGAGAAGCGGCTCACCGCGGTAGTCTCCGACATCAAGGGGCAATCCCGGCGGAGCAGCGTGGCGCAGGACTGCCATGAGGCGCTGGGTGAGGCGTTGGCCCTGGCTCTCACAGGGTTGCTGCATCCCAACAACGCAGGGCGGGCACTGATGCAGCTCCAGAAGAGGTTTCCCTCCACCTGCGACGACATCGTGAGGACGCTGTGACGGTCCCTCGCCGGCAGGCAGCCATCGAGATGCTCTGGTGCCTGCTCGTGATCGCGGGCTGTCTCTTGCTTCCCGTGGCAGCCGCTTTCTTCATCCCATGACAACTGCGAGGCCCTTATGAGCGAGATCCGTGCGACGATTGCGCAGGTGCTCGAGGTTGCCCGAGACACCGGCATCAACTTCACCTTCATTCCCGACCCTGACGGCACCGCCATCGAGGCCGCCTACTATGATGACTTCGTGGTCCGGCATTACCTGGAATGGGCCCCCGGGCCTCGCCACATCCAGCTCCACAAGGCCGTCCTTGCCGTCATCAAGGACGTTTCTCTCAGGGCGGTTGGTCCTGATAACGCAGAAAGGAAGCACTGATGAGCGACGACCCGAGATTTGGTGACACCCGGCAGGTTCAGGCACTCATCGACGCCATCAACGCGGCCTGGGACCTCGACCGCATCAAGGTCATTGTCAAGTTCAAGGACGGGTTCGTGACCATGAGGAGCACGGACGCCGCCGGCTGCTCTGTTACCCGCAGGATCTCGTTCATTCTGGCGAGCCATGCCAACCACAACGTGCTGGTGGCCGCCGTCGGTGCCTCGCGCCGCGACCTCAAATCAATCACCCCTTGCCCGGCAGCCCCTTCCTGATGGCGGTCCGGGGCAAATGCGTCGGCCTGACCGAGGCAATCGAGATCACCGGCGTCACCTACCAGACGATCGCCTGGGCCGTGGGGCAGGGGCACATCATCAAGGCTGGCCGCAACCGCTACCTCAAGAAAAGCTGCCTGGCCTACGCCGAACGCCGCCGCCTTGAGGCCGAACGCCGCGCCGACCCGGGGTTCAGGGCCCGCGCCGAACGCCGGAAGGCCATCGCCGAGAAAATGTGGTACCCGCGGCTGGCTGCAAAGTGGGAGGAGCCCGGTGTCTGACCTCGTAGTCATGCTGACCGGGCCGAAGAAGGAGGTTGAGGCCGCGCTTGCTGAGATCTCACGGTCCAGCCCGAAGGTCATCTCGGTGATCGCCAGCCCTCCTGCGCCAGAGCGGCAGACCATGGAGGCCCTGGTCAGGACCCTCCTGGCAGCCCTTAAGCTCCAGAAGGACTGCTATGCCGACACGAAGAAAGAAAAGGCCCAGGCCCGGGCGTCCTAAATGTGCGGGGCGGCAGGCCCCGGAGACGCCTATTCCTGAAGATCACAGATAGACCGCCAAGGAGCTTCGTCGCATGGCCTCTCTCAGCAATCCCGGCAAAGTGGCTGCCGCATCGGTGACCGCCACGGGGCTGGTAACCGCGGAGGCCGCCTCGATCTTCATCGAGCCCGGTCGTTTCCAGGTTCAGGTCGGTGGCGGCGCTACCGCAACGTGGAAAGTGGTCCGCACCACGGACGACGTGGCCTCCAGCCCGACGTGGAATGACATCGAGGACGCTCTGGGCACCGTTTCCAACAGCGCGGACCGCACTGTCGTCGGTTTCGAGGCTGAAGGCGCTTACTACAACGTGAACGTCACGGCCTACACGTCAGGTACGCTGACCTCGCGCATCGCCCAGGCCCGGCGTCCGGTATGACACTGAGGGCTCCTCTCAGGTCCATCCTGGAAGCACCCCTCGGCATCGGAGCAGTTCCGTTCATATCGACCTGGACCACCACGACATCGGACCAGGTTGTAACGCTGCCGCTAATCAGCGGCGGGACATACAGCTTCGGCGTGGACTGGGGCGACGGCAATCAAGACGTAATCACCGCCTGGGACCAAGCCGAGAAGGCTCACACCTACTCAGGCGTTGCTGCAACCTACACAATCACCATCACAGGCATATGCAAAGGCTTCCAGTTTAATAACGCCGGCGACAAAACGGTCATCACCACAATCAGCCAGTGGGGCGATCTGGACATCACAACCCACGGCGCGTTCTATGGCTGCACCAATCTCAATGTCACCGCGACTGACGCCCCGCTGCTGACCTCCACGTCTCTGCGATATATGTTCCGCGATTGCACGTCTCTAACCGCTCCCAACCTGAACTCGTGGGATACGTCAGGCGTCACCGATATGCTGGGGATGTTCCAAGGCACCACGTCCTTTAACGGAACTGTGGCCGGCTGGGACACCGGGTCAGTGGCGACAACCCAGAATATGTTCCTTGGGGCAACATCCTTCAATCAGGCTATCGGTGTGTGGGATATGTCGTCCAACGCTCATGTGGGCGGCATGTTCTATTACGCAGGAGCAATGGCCTTCGATCAGGACGTAGGCGGCTGGAATATTGGGCAGGTTGCAAACGCAGCTAACTTTACCAAGGAAACCAATCTGTCCACGGCAAACTATAACGCCCTACTGATTGGCTGGCAGGGTCAACCCCATCAATCAACAGTCTCGCTTTCAGTCGGCGGGACTACCTACAGCGCAGGCGCAGCGGCCACTGCTCGTGCAGCTCTGGTCACTGACGGCTGGACCATCACAGACGGGGGTGCCGCCTAATGACCGACATCATTCAAAACGCGGACAAGACCAGCTACGTCATCCTTATCACTGACGGCGTGGCTGACGGCGTCCTCGAAGTCGGCGTCGGCCAGTGGCTCGCCAGCGAGCGTCAGATGGAAATCATCACCAGCTCGCGTGAGGAGGCGGTGGCGAGGGCGGCAGTTCTCGGGTACGTCGTGCCGGATGAGGAAATTTAATGACTGAGACCATCATCCGAGAGGCGCTGGAACTCTTCAAGGAGAGCGATGACGCATGGGCATGAGCTTTCTCTCTACCCTCACCTTCGACAGCCTTCAGCGCGTTCGCAGGCTCGTCAAGCAGGTGCACCTTGAGCACTACCCGGCGGACAAGATCACCGACCGTGAGGCCGACAGGGTTATCGAAGCCCTTGGACCGGTAGCCCTTCAGCAGGAAATCGAGGATGCCGCGAGGGCGCGCATCGACATGACGTGAGCACTGCGGAGCCGATTACCTACAAGCCTGGCGGGGCTCAGCTCAAAGCCTTTATGCGCGACGACCGCTTCTTCAGAGGCATCCGCGGCCCGATCGGCTCTGGCAAGTCGGTCGCGTGCGCGATGGAGATCTTTCGCCGCGCCGGCCAGCAGGCTCCCGGGCCCGACGGAATCCGCCGGACGCGCTGCGCCGTCATCCGAAACACCAATCCCCAGCTCAAGACGACCACGATCAAGACCTGGCTCTCGTGGTTTCCCGAGGAGATCTTCGGGCGCTTCATGTGGTCGCCGCCCTATACCCACCACATCCGTCAGGGCGACATCGACCTCGAGGTCATCTTTCTGGCCCTCGACAAGCCGGAGGACATCAAGAAGCTCCTCTCACTGGAGCTGACGTTCTGCTGGATCAACGAGGCACGCGAGGTCGCCAAGACCATCGTCGACGCCTGCACCAGCCGCGTGCGCCGCTTTCCCTCGATGAAGGACGGCGGTCCGACCTGGTCCGGCGTCTGGGCCGACACCAACTCCCCCGAGGAAGACCACTGGTGGCCGGTCATGTCCGGTGAGACGCCGCTGCCGCCGCACATCCCACCCGAGCAGGCCCTCATGCTGGTCAAGCCCGACAACTGGAGCTTCTACACCCAGCCCCCAGGCATGAACGAGGTCCTCGATAGCGATGGCCTGGTTACCGGCTACGTCCAGAACCCGAAGGCCGAGAACGGGCAGCACCTCGACCCGAAATACTATCCCGAGCTGATCACCGGCAAGACGCGCTCCTGGATCGACGTCTACATCCTGAACAAGCTGGGTGCCGTGATGGACGGTCGCCCGGTCTACGCCAGCTTCAACAAGGCAGCCCACATCGCCAGAGAGCCGATCCCGATCTCCCCAGATCTCGAGCTCCTGATCGGAATGGATTTCGGCCTTACCCCGGCAGCCATCTTTGCCCAGAGAACCCCGCGAGGCCGCTGGCTCTTCCTGCGCGAGCTCGTGGTGACGGACATGGGCGCGGTTCGCTTTGCCCAGGCCATCAAGTTCATGATCGCCACGGACTTCCCCGACCACCTCAATCGTGTGCGCCTTTGGGGAGATCCTGCTGGTGACCAGCGGGCCCAGACCGACGAGACCACGCCATTCCAGATCATGCGCCAGGCTGGCCTGATGGTCATGTCGGCACCGACGAACGACCCGATCATCCGCGTAGAGGCGGTCACCGGCGTCATGGAGCGCCTGGTCGACGGCATGCCGGGCTTCCTGGTAGATCCGAGCTGCACCGTCTATATCGCCGGGCTGGAGGGCGGCTATCACTACCGAAAGCTCCAGGTCAGCGGGGCCGGCGAGAGGTACGACACGAGCCCGGACAAGAACCGCTACAGCCATGTGCACGATGCCGGCCAATACGTCTGTTGTGGCGCGGGCGAGGCCCGGCAGGTTATGACTGGCGGCAAGCAGGCGAAGATCCATCGCGTACAGCGTCGATGGGACGTCTTCGACCGCAAGTCGCGCAAGGCTAGGAGCGACAATGGCCGTTATCTCTGACTGGATCGTAGGTTTCTTCGACATCGGGCGACCCCGCTTCTGGGCCTCGCCGTTCCTCAAGGACGGCTTCCGCCACGTCATCGCGTTTGGCTACGACATCGACAAGGAGCTCTGGCTGGTGGTCGACTGGGGCAAGACCGGCCTGGTATCGCGCATCCTCAACAACGACGAGGTCGACCAGCTGATCGCCTTCATCGAGGCCAACAAGGGCTGCTTTCTGTCGGTCAAGTCCCGCAGGGCCCGGTTCAAGACGCCCATGATGCCCTGCTGGTGCGTCACGGCCATTCGCCACCTGCTCGGCGTCGAGGAGCCGTTGCTCACTCCGTATCAACTTTATTGTGCGTTACGTCGTCGAGGCGGAACGCCGATCTTCGAGAGACCATGTCAGGAATAATGAAAACGAAGAAGCCCGCCGTCGATCAAAGCTTGATCGAGGAGCGCAAGGCTGTCCAGAAGCAGCTCGCCAGCGATGCCGCGGCTCTGGCCGCCCGAAAGCGCGAGGACGCCCTTGCCGCGGCGCGCGGCCTTCGTGGCGCAACGTCCCTGATCTCCGGCAGCTCTGGCGGCAGTGGTTTCCTTGAAAAGAAGGTCGTATGAGAATCCACGACGACCCGAGCATTCCAGCCGCGCAGGAAAACGAGACGCAGGCCAAGGCGGTCATCCGTCGCCAGATCGCCGCGCTCGGCATCCGCCGCAAGTGGGAGCATATCTTCGACGAGTGCTACGAGCTCACCATGCCCGGGCGCGAGACCTTCGCAATCCAGACCGGCGGCGACGTTCGCACTGATCGGATCTTCGACGAGACCGCGGTAACTGGCCTGCCCGAGTTCGCCTCGCGCCTTCAGGCCGGCCTCATGCCGACGTTCGCCGAGTGGACGAGCCTGGCCGCCGGCTCCGACGTGCCGGAAGACGAGGTTGAGCAGGTCAACGCCGACCTCAAGACCATCACCAAGAAGATGTTCGAGACGCTGCGGAACTCCAATTTCAACCAGGAGGTCCACGAGACCTTCATGGACCTGGGTGTCGGCACCGGCTGTCTGCTTGCTCTTGAGGGCGACGCCGTCGAGCCGATCCACTGGGCCGCGATCCCGCTGCCGCGCGTGGCCTTCAACATCGGCCCCACGGGCACTATCGACGCCATCTACCGCGAGCACAGCCTCCGCCTCGACCAGATCACCCAGATCTGGCGCAGGGCCAAGTTCAGCCCCGATGTCGTACAGAAGTCCAAAAGCAACCCGGATCAGAAGTTCCTCGTTGTTGAGGAAGAACTGCGAGACCGAACCAAGGTAGAGCCGACCTACGACTACAAGGTCGTATTGAAGTCAGAAGAAGAGATCATCCACGAAGAACGCTATTCAGGGATCGGATCTTCGCCATGGATTGTCTTCCGCTGGTCGAAAGCCTCTGGAGAGGTCTATGGCCGTGGGCCTGTTCTCAATACCCTACCCGCCATCAAGACCCTCAACCTGACGATCCAGCTTATCCTAGAGAATGCCGACCAGTCGATCCAGGGCCTCTGGCAGTACGACGACGACGGCATCATCAACGTCGACACGATCGAGCTAGATCCGGGAACCGTGATCCCCCGCTCGCCGGGCACACGCGGCCTTGAGCCGCTTGAGAACCCTGGCCGCCTCGACGTTGCCCAGCTCATCCTTGACGATATGCGCCACAATGTCCGTAAGGCGATGTTCAACGAGGGCCTCGGCGCTCCCGAGGGCACTCCGATGTCGGCAACTGAGGTCAGCTCGCGCATGGCCGACCTCGCCCGCCAGATCGGCTCAGCCTTTGGCCGCCTCCAGTACGAGCTCGTGACGCCGGTGATCCAGCGCGTGATCTACGTCCTGAAGAAGAAGGGTATCATCCAGACGCCCCAGGCCGACGGTCGGATCATCAAGATTGTGGCGACCTCCCCGCTCTCACGGGCCCAGGTCGAGCAAGAGATCACCGATATGGAGCGATACGCCATGACCCTGGTTCAGATGTTCGGGCCGCAGCTTGCCCAGATCTTCATCGACCACGAGAACTACGCACTGACGCTGGCATCTAAGCTCGACCTCGATGCCGGCATCGTCCGCCCCAAGGCGGAGCGTGAGCAGATCGCGCAGGCGATCGCCCAGGCCGCTCAGCAGCAGGCGCAGGCCGCGCCGCAGCAGGGAGCCCAGCAGGGCCCGCCCGCGCAATGAGGGCCGCACGACGCACCGCCGGGCCGACGAAAGAGGCCATGGAGCGGCGTGACAGCGCCCACGATCGCGGCGTGGCCATCGCCAAGCTCTATGCCCGGCTGTTCAACACCGACGACGGCAAGAAGGTGCTCAAGCACCTGGCCGACCAGACGGCAGGGACGGTGGTCCCGCACGACGCACACCCGGCAGTGCTGCCCCGCATGGAGGGCAAGCGCGAGCTGGTCTCAGAGATCTTTCAACTTGTAGAACGAGGAATGACAGGATGAACCGAGAGCGATTTTCCCCCGAGCGCATTCGCAAGCCGCGCCTCACGCTCGGCCTCTTTGCCATGGGCGGAGACGATGCTGGTGGTGGGGGCCCTGACGGCAACTCCGAAGGCAACGACGACGCCGGCGGCAAGAAGCCCGACGCCCCCGCAGAGCGCCCCGCCTTCGTGCCGGAGAAGTTCTGGGACCCCGATAACGGCACCGTCCGCCTCGAAGACACCTTCAAGAGCTACACCGAGATCGAGAAGAAGTTCGGGGCCAAGAACGAAACCCTGAAGGCCCAGGCCCTCGCCGAAGCCGAGACCGCTCGACTGGCCAACCGTCCCGAGAAGCCTGACGCCTACGAGGTGGCCCTTCCAGCGGACTACGCCGAGATGGGCATCGCTATCGAGGCCGACGATCCCATGGTCTCGTTCTGGCGGGCGCAGGCTCACGAGATGGGCCTCTCGAACGAAGGCTTCAACAACGGCATCAAGGCCTATGTCGACGCCTCGATCAAGGCGCGGCCCGACGCCAACGACGAGATGGCCAAGCTGGGCGATACTGCAAGGCAGCGCACCGACGCGGTCGGTCGCTGGGCCGGTCGCCAGTTTAAGGACGAGCACCTGGCCGCCGTACAGGGCATCGCCACGACCGCAGCCGGCGTTGAGGCGCTTGAGATGCTGATGAGCATGGCGGGCGAAAGTGGCGGCAACCCGGGCCGCGGCGGCGCTCCCATGGGTCAGGAAACCACGTCTCAGGACGATCTCACGGCCATGATGGACGACCCTCGCTACTGGGACGCAAACAAGCGCGACAATGCCTTCGTGGCCAAGGTCGACGCCGGGTTTGCCAAGCTCTACGGGGTCAAAAAGGTCTGAAATCCTGTCTTTTGGCAGGGAATGGCGAGGGGCCCTTCGGGGTCTCTTTCTTTTTGTGCGTGATACTGAGACGCTCACGGTGAATAATGCACTCAACGAACTACCACGGCCCCATCTCGGCCTCGCAGAGCTCCTCCAAGGGAACAACTCGGCTGATCGCGGAAGGGACAACCGGAAACGGAAGTCCCCTCTTCAACGCGAAAGGCTTATCCCATGGCTGTCGACGTCTCTGACGCTTTCATCAAGCAGTTTGAGAGCGAAGTGCACATGACCTACCAGCGTCGTGGCACCAAGCTCCGCCCGACTGTCCGCAACAAGACGGTCACCAACGCCAAGTCCACGACCTTCCAGAAGGCCGGCCTCGGCTCGGCCACCACGAAGGCTCGTCACGCTGAGCTCGCCATCATGAACGTCAGCCATTCCAACGTGGAATGCACGCTGGCCGACTACTTTGCGTCCGACTACACGGACGTGATGGACGAACTGAAGACCAACATCGACGAGCGCCAGGTTCTCGCCGGTTCCGGCTCCTGGGCCCTGGGTCGCAAGACCGACGAGATCATCACCACGATCCTCGACACGGCGACCAACGAGGTCGCGCTCGCTTCTTCGGGCATGACCAAGGCCAAGGTCTTCTCGGCCTTCAACACGCTCGGCGAAGCTGATGTTCCCGATGACGGCCTGCGCTACGGCGTCGTCGGCGTCCAGCAGTGGACCGAAATGCTCGACATGACCGAGTTCAGCTCGGCGGACTATGTCGGCGGCGACGTTCCCTTCGCTCGGGGCCTGGTCGGCAAGAGCTGGATGAACATCAACTGGTTCCCGTTCTCGGGCCTGCCGGTCGATGGCTCCAGCGACCGCAAGTGCTTCGTCTACCACAAGTCGGCGATCGGCTTCGCTTCCGGCAAGGATGTGACCACGGAGATCAACTACATCCCCGAGAAGGTCGCGCATCTGATCACTTCGATGATGAGCCAGGGTGCCGTCTTGATCGACGGCGCTGCCCTCGTCGAAATCCTCTGCGACGAATAAGGGAAGGAACCCACCATGGCTGCGACTGCAACTGATTTCTACAAGGTCGGCGGGGGTGGTGCCAACGGCATCCACTTCTTCAACTCGACCGACGCCATCGGCACGATCGACGATGCCGATTACTTCCTGACGGTCTATGACCGCCTCGCCGTCAACGACGTGATCATCGCCGTCGGCAGCACGGGCGGCACGCGAACCGTCGATGTCCTTGTCGTTGTGACCGCCAGCTCGACTGGCGTGACGACGATCCTGGGCACCTGATCGTACGCCTTCGGGCGCGCGGTGCGGAGCGGAGGTCTGGTTGGGTGTCGCTCCCCTTCCAGGCCTCCGTTTTCCCTGTTTTCGGGCGTTGAGCCCATAAGAGAGGTCCGTCATGGCTGACAGCAAGGAAGAGGTTGCCTCGACCGCGCTTCGCATGATCGGGGCCAACTCGATCGCATCCTTCAGTGAGGCCACCACAGAGGCCAAGGTTGTCTCGGCGCTCTATGAAGACGTCGTGACCGGCCATCTGTCGGCTTTTCCGTGGCGCTTTGCCACCAACCAGGTCGATCTCGATCATCTCTCGGCGGCCCCGACCGGGCGCTGGGGCGAGGCATGGCAACTTCCCGGCGATGTCCTGAAGCTGCTCGCGGTCACGACCTCCGACATTCCCATCCGCTACGATCGCTATGGCGACAAGATCTTCTGCGAATACGACGAGAACAGCGTCCTGACGGCGGACTACATCTTCCGGGCGACCGAGCCCGTCTGGAGCGCTGACTTCACGCTTGGCATCGAGTTCGAGCTTGCGAGCCTGTTCGGAGCTTCGCTCCGCGCGGATGACAAGCTCCTGGATGCCTTCGGCGTCAAGGCTTCCATCCAGCTCAAGATGGCACGCAGCAACGACAGCCAGCAGCAGACGACCCGAAAGATCCGAACCAAGCGCTTCATCAGCAACCGGATGGTCTGATGGCACAGGCCCGCATCCGCCTGCTCCAGAGCTCCTTCATGCGCGGCGAGCTTGACCCCCTGATGGCGGCCCGCGTCGATGTGGCGAGCTACTTCGAGGGGGCCAAGACCTGCCGTGACTGGCTTCTGCTCGACCAGGGCGGCCTGATGCGTCGCCCCGGCACGCTCTACAAGGCCACGCTGACCGGGCGAACCCGGCTGCTGCCGTTCACCTTCGCTCAGGACGAGCGGTATCTCCTGGCATTTTCGAACCTGCGCCTCGACGTCTTCGACATGGACGGCGTCATTGTTCAGTCCAACGTCACCGCGCCATGGACCGAAGCCCAGCTTTTCGAGCTGGATTACGCCCAGTTCGGCGACACCATGTTCGTCGTCCACCAGGGAATGCCTATGCAGGAGGTCGTTCGCACATCGGCAGCAACCTTCACGATCGCGGACTTTGTCTGGGAGGCGCACTCGAGCGGCTACCCGATCTACCAGCCCTATTTCAAATACGCCGTCGAGAGCGTCACCATCGCCGCATCGGCCACGACCGGATCGGTCAACCTGACGGTCAGCGCGGCCCACTGGGTCACCGGACACATCGGCCTGTTCGTTCGCGTTGCCGGGAAGACCTGCGAGATCACCGCGATCACGAGCGCCCTGATTGCCGTCGCCACCGTTCATGAGACGCTCGCCAGCACCGCGGCGACCGTCGACTGGGACGAGGAGCTCTACTCTGGCGTCTGGGGCTACCCCGGAGGCTGCGCCCTCCATGAGCAGCGCCTCTGGTTCGGCGGCAGCACTGGCCTGCCCTCCGGCCTGACGGCGACCAACATCGCCGCGTTCAGAAAGCACGACCTTGGCACAGCTCAGGACGACGAGGCGATCCAGGTCACGCTGGGCTCCGATCACATCAACGAGATCCGTCATATCGTTTCGAGCAGGCACCTCCAGATCTTCACCGATCTGGGCGAATTCTATCCTCCGCTGGCTTCCGGGGAGGCGATCACGCCCGGCAACGTCGCGTTCCGTCGCCAGACCCGCTATGGAAGCTCTCACGTCCAGCCGCAGGATCTCGATGGCGCGACGATCTTTGTCCAGCGCACGCTAACCTCGATCCGGGAGTTCATCTTCGAGGACCTCTCCCAGAGCTACGCTGCGGGCAACCTCACGATGGTCTCGCCGCACCTGCTCGACGCGCCCTACGAGGCAACCTCGATGCGGGGCAACACCGTCCGCCCCGAGCAATATGCGATGTTCGTCAACGACAACGGCACGATCGCCGTATTCCACTCCGCCCGGGCCGAAAAGATCGCCGGCTGGACCCTCTGGCGGCCCCGTACAGGCGACAAGTTCGTCTCGGTGCAGGCTGTGGCCGAGGATCTCTTCTGTGTCACCCAGCGCTCTGTGAACGGCTCTACCGTGCATTACCTGGAGAAGTTCTCCGAGGATGATTCGGTGACGCTCGACTGCCAGATCACCGTGGCCGGCTCGGGCCTGACTTTCTCGGGCCTGACGCACCTGGCTGGAGAGGCGGATGTCTGGGTTATCGCCCAGGGGTTTTCCCTTGGGCCGCACGACGTCTCTGGCGCGGGCGCGGTCACGATCGACGAGACCGGCGTCACAAGCCTGATCGTCGGCCTCAACTATACCCCGACACTGGAAACCATGCCGCCTGACGCCGCGCTTGCCAGCGGGCCCATGACGGGCGAGGTTCGTCGCATCGTGCGCGCCCTTGTCACCCTGGATACCGCCCTCGCCGCCACTCTGGACGGTCAGGATCTCATTGTGCGCCAGGCCGGAGATGATCTCTCGGTCGCGCCGGCAGCGGTCACTGGAACCTACGAGTTCTTCATGTCTGGATATTCTCGAAATCCCACCGTCACTCTGGTTCAGAACGACCCGCTCTCCCTGCGGGTTCTGGCCCTTGCCGTAGAGGTCGCCATCTGATGGGAACTGGAGTTGAAATCCTCCTCATCGCGTCGATCGCTGCAACCGCGGTCTCCCAGGTTCAGGCCGGGCGCGCTGCGAGCACTGCGGCCAACTTCGAGAGCGCCCAGTACGCCGAGCAGGCCGAGATGGCCAAGATCGAGGCGGCCAACGCCGCTCTTCAGCGGAGCGAAGAGGCTGACCGTCTGCGTCGAAGCAACATCGCCGTAGCGTCGGCTCGTGGCATCCTGCCGTTTGGCAGCGCCAGCTTCACCAACATGCTCAGGCGTGACGACGAGCTCGCAGCACGAGACAATCGCCTCATCAATCTCGGCGGCAGCCAGCGCGTGAGCGCCCTGCAAGGCCAGAGCAGCCAGCTTCGAGGCGTCGCAAAGAGCTCTCTGAAGGCGGGCTACCTCAGTGCCGGAGCGACCCTGATCGGCGGGGCATACGACTACAAGAAGGCGAAGGACTAACATGCCCATTCAGCGCGCCCGCTCCACGGCAAGCGTCGGACCCATCGGGGTTGTTCAGGCCCAGGCAGCGCAGGCGCAGGCCCGCGGCTGGGATAGCGCCGCTCAGGGCTTCAGCGGGATCACGAGCTCCATCCTGGCCGGGATCTCGGCGGACTACGACAAGGAGAAGCGCGCGGGCCTCAACGATGCGCTCTCGCGCGGTCAGGTCGCCATGGACGCCTACTTCTGGGAGGTCTACGGGACCGAAGGTGCCGCCGAGAAGTACGACACCTACGCCAACAACCACGCCAGCGCCATCGTTGCAGGTGTCGACCCCAACATCCAGGACGCCGTCCGCGAGGGCTTCGATACCCTGATCTCGACCCGCACGTTCGCCATGCGGAGCAAGGCCGCGAGCGACGCTGAGGCAGCGCAGGTCACGGCGAACAATTACACAACCGATATGGCGGTCCTCGAGTTCCAGACCAAATTGACGGAGTTCACAGCCGCCAATCCCGAAGATGAAGCGGCGGTGACGGCTTTCGTGCAGGCCACGATGCCGACCTACCTCGAGGGCCTCCCTGAGAACAAGCGAGGCGAGGCAGAGGTCGCCATGTCGCGGTCGGCCCTTGCCGCGTCTTCGCGGACCGCCGCTGCTGCACTGGAAAGGCTCAACCTCAACGCTCAGAGCAACCTCAGCCTGGCCGTCGACACGGCAGCTCAGGACATAAGCTCCCTGATCGCCTCGGGCGTTCCATTTGCCGATGTGCAGAACCAGCTCGAAGCCCTGCGGGGGACCATGCTTTCGCGTGTAGGTGACGGCGGCTACGCCACCGCGGATGCCGCGATGACCCAGTGGCGCGTCATCGCCAACAATGCTTCGGCGCAGGCCCTTGCCCGCGAGATGGGCGGCATGATCGCTGCCGGCGACAAGGCTGGAGCGGATGCGCTCGCCACGGCTTACATGGCCGGCCAGCAGACGGGCGTCCCGAACTACTCTGGGGCCCCCGCCGGTTCCGAGACGAACGCCATCGTCGGCACTGCGTTCGGCATGGTGAGCAAGGTTGTTGACCCCACCGCAAGCACCGGCCTGACCGTTACTCAGCACATCGAGATTGATGACCTTCAGGAGAGGATCGCGGACAATCCTCGGAGCGTCACACCTCTTGAGATTGAGGGCTCGCCGGCTGCTGCGGGGATCCTGGCGACTATGGCTCGGGATTATGTGAACAACAACTATCTCCTGGACCAGGCGGAGTTCGCCGGCGATCGGAATATCCCCAAAGAGCAGTCGTTGGTGGCTCTTCTGGAGCTTAACCGGATGAGCACCACTGACCGCGAGAAGGCCCTGGAGCTTTTGCAGACTGAGATGGGCTGGGATGTCGCCAACTACATTGCGGACCCCGCGGTCCTTGATCAGGCGGTCGGCTGGATGACGCGGACCCAGACCCCGCTGGATAGCGTTGAGACATACTTCAACAGCGCGAGCGGGATTGACGCCAACGGAGACACCCTGCTTGCCGATGCGAACGCCTACGTCCACGCATTCGATGTGGTCAATCGGGGCGTTCCCGGCATGGCCGAAGCTATTGTTGGCCGCAATTATGATCTTCTGAGTACGGTCTTTGAGGAGAGCGGCGGCGGAAAGAGCCCTGAGCTTGTTGCCAGCGTCCTGAAGCGCGAGCTTAACAAGACACCGCTCCCCGCCGCGGCTCAAACCAAGATCGACGAGCTTGCTCTCTTGGTTGAGAGCGAACTTTCTGGCGGAACCGAGGTTTCCTCCAGGATGGAGATGCGCGCGATGGATGTCGTCATGGGCAATACGCTGCTGCAATCCTGGACGAGGGACGTTCTCAATGGCGTGTCCTCCAACATGGAGATCCGTGACCAGTTCGGAACTGTCCAGATCATTCCGCCGATGACCGGTTACGGCTCCCAGATCCCCACAAGCCTGACGCGCCAGGCCGTCCCCACTCAGGGCACGATTGATATGCTGCAACGCGCGGCAAACTGGTTTGTCACCGAGATTAGTGGCGTTGGGTTCCTTTCGGAGACCCCGTCGCTGCCTGCGTTCAATACGCCCGCCGGTCGCCTGTGGTGGGCCGCCACCAAGGAAGAGATCATCGCCAGCAACGGCACCATGAGCATAGATACGGCTCTGGTGCGCGGCCTTCAGAAGGTCGATGAGGCGGGCTACAGCCTTTCGATGTTCGACGCGGCAAACAATTCTGTGCCGGACCAGCAGGGCGGCCTCGCCATCACCTACCGTGCGCCGGAGGCTTCCCTTTCTGCTGCCGGCTATGATCTCCAGTCTGCTCTTTTCCAGATCGTTTTGACCGGGACCGAGGACGCCCAAGCCTACGGCCCTCCGAACATAGACATTCAGGGAGCCATTGATGATGGCCGCGTCATCATGATCCCCGCAAGCGACTGGACGGCAGCCGACCCCGCTTACCAGATCCAGATCATGCCACCCGAGGGTAGCGGGGTGCAGGAGTCCGCGTTCATACTCTTCGGTGGAAACTCCTGGCATTACGACCCGGCGGTGAACATGCGGTTCACTGATGATGGCATCGAGGTCGCGCGCGCCCTTGGCCTTGATGACGTGTGGTGGGCCGGCGCTGTTGCCAGCTTTGCCGCGGCGGGTGAGCGTCGCCTGCTTGAGCTTCAGCAGAACCCCGCTCTCCGCGCGCTAACCAGCCACGTCAAGGACGGCGACACCGGCCCCTCGATGATTGATCAGTTCACGCCGGGCTTCACTCCGAGACTGGAGACGCCCTGATGGCTGACTTTCGGGACGACCCTCTAGAGGTCACGGTCCACCCTACGACTGGCATCGAGATGCCTTTCCAGGTTCTCGACCCGATGAAGATGGTCGACCCAACCCACACGAACTACACGGCTCCGCCCGATAAGCCGCAAGGCTCTGACGACATTCTCGCCTCATTCGGCATGGGCATTTACAACGGCAATCTTGCGCTGGGCCCGACGGTTCGAGCTTTGCAGCTCGGCCTCGACCGCATGCAGAATAACTTCCCTGAAGAGCCCGGCTACGACCTCCTGAAGGACGAGCAGGTCGACGCATACCCCGACCTTCTCCCGGGCCTTATGACCTCGCGCTCGACTGCTGAGACCAAGAAGCGCCTCGGCGTCATGCTTTCCGAGATGGCGATTGCGAACAACGCGCCGGCCTGGAATATGTTTGGCAACGTAATGGGCGCGATGGTTGATCCGATATGGGCCAGCACCATGTTGGCGGGCGGGATTCCTCGTGTCGCGAGTCTTCTGCGCGCCGGCCATGTGACTGCTGACCTGCTAGGCGGCGGTCGGGGCTACCTCGCCGCGCAGATGGGTGCCGCCGGGTTCGCCAGCGAGGGCGTGCGGGCAATCCTCGATCCGAACAACGTTACCCCTGAGGGGCTCCTGCTTGGCGTCGGCATCGGGGCGGTCGGCGGTGTCCTGGTTGGTCACCTCAATAACCTTGGGCGCGCAGACTTTGACCGGATCGCGCGAGAGATGCGCGCCGAGCAGGACTTCCTCGACGCCAACACCCCAAACTTCCAGGAGTCGACCTTCGAGAGCGTCGGCGCTGCCGCGACCCAGCCGGGGCGTCTGGCGCGAAGCTATGCCCAGAAGCTCCATGATGAGGCAGCCGCGCACGCCTTCTATCTGGAGCGCATGCCCAACAACGCTCCCAAGCGCGTGCTTCAGTCTGTCTCGCTGCGAGCCCGCGATCTCGTGACCGAACTTCTCGAGCTGCCGCTCTTCCAGAACAAGAACTTTCTGAACCAGGCGACGCGCTCTTCGGTGGAGCGGGCCATCAACCGCGGTCGCGCGACCGCTGTGGACGTGATGAAGTCGATGCGTAGCGGATACAATGACTACGCCGCGCGGACCCTTGGCCGCGACCTTAACTTCGCCGAGAGGCATTTCCAGAACCGTCCGGGCAGAGGCACCGACACTCGACCGATGAGCTACGCGCTCTTCCGCCGGGAGGTCACGATCGCTCGCCTGAACGGCAACACCCACGCGATCCCAGAGGTGGCCGCCGAAGCTCGCGCCGTCGGGGACAGGATCTACGGGCCGCTTGGCCGCCGGGCTGCCGATAGCGGGTTCTTCGAGGACACCGTCCGCGAGGAGCTTGAGGCTCTTCAGAGGAACCGTGAAAATCACCGTGATGACGGGAACTTCAGCGTCAGGAATACGCGAGGCGACCAGGTTCCCAAGACCGCACGCGAGATGGACGAAATGATCGACGCGGTCCAGGCTCGACTGGATGCGATCATCGGCAGGGGCCATGGCGGCCTTCGCCAGAACTACGTCAACCGGATCTACCGCCGCGATCGGATCAAGAAGCATCGCTCCGAGTTCAAGCAGATCTTGATGGAAGCCCATCCCGGCATGAGGCCGGCGGAAGCTGACGAAGCCATCGAGGCCATCCTGCACACACGACCCTATGAGCTTGCCGGCCCGGACAGCGTCGGACGCGCGTCTTCGGTGCGCCATCTTGAGCTCTTCGCCAAGGAAGGCGACGAGATGCGCCTGGTTGGTCACGGGCCCAACAACATCGACTTCATCGAGACCGACATCCTGACGGTGTCGCGCTACTACCAGCGCACCTTCGGTGCCGACCTCGAGCTCTTCGAGCGGTTCGGCTCGGTCAACATGAAGCAGCAGATCAACGAAGTTCAGACCGAGTACATGAACGCCATCGAGAAGGCCCAGAGGGAAGGACGCCTGACCGAGGTGGCTGATCTCAGGAAGGAGATGGAAGCGACGCTCTCTGACGTTCGTGCGATGCGCGACCTGGTGCGCGGCACCTACGGCCTGCCTGTAGACCCCAACCGGGGCATCTCCACGGCCATTCGCACGGTCAAGCGGTACAACGGCCTGACTATGCTCACGGGGGCCATGGCGGCCCTGCCTGACGCTGGGCGCATCGTCATGGCGGAGGGCATGTCCAAGACCTTCAACACCGTCTTCGAGGCCCTCAGCCGGGATCTCAGCGCGATCAAGTGGGCTCATCGCGACGCCCAGCTCTCGGGCGAGGCGACGGATATGTTCCTCAGTACGCGCGCCGCCCTGATGGCCGATCTCTCCGATGGCATCGGCGTGGCCGCTGCGTTTGAGACGGGCCTCGACAAGGTCTCCAATTTTACGTTCAGCTACATCAACCTGATCTCGCCGTGGACCGACGGCATGAAGACGATCAGCTCGCTGGTCTCGGGCTCGCGCATGTTCGACGACATCGAGGCGGCTATCGCACACAGCGGAGGCGTTACCGTCTCGCCGCGCCTGGCCAAGGCCGGCATTGGCCCCGAGATGGCGCAGCGTATCTGGGATGAGTTTCAGATCCACGGCCAGCGGGGCGAGCACCTGCGCGTTGCGCACCTCGATGCCTGGACTGATCTCAAGGCCCGTGAGGTCTATGAGGATGCGCTGGCGCGTGAGGTCTCGCGGACCATCGTTACTCCGGGCCTTGGCGACCCTCCGCTCTGGATGAACACCGAGTGGGGCGGCCTGATCGCGCAGTTCAAGAAGTTCTCTGCCGGCGCTTTCGAGCAGATCCTCGTCTCAGGGCTTCAGGAACGCAAGGCTGCCCAGCTTCACGGCATGGTCATGATGGTCGCCATGGGCATGATGATCGACAGCATCAGGCGCGACCAGACCGACTGGGGCGGGGATGTCAGCCTGCTCGATCGGATCACCAGCGGAATTGAGCGTTCGGGCGTTCTGGGCTGGGTAGGCGACCTCGTGAATGCCGCCGATACCCTGACCGATAGCACTGCCAGTGGCTCGCGCGTGGCCGGAACGGTTCTTGGTGCCACGGGCTCCCAGGTCGCGAACCTCTTTGAGCTTGCCTTCAATGGACTGGACGGAAACCCGAACACGGTGGCCGGCCATAATGTGAGGCGAATGCTGCCCTTGCAGAATGTATTTTGGCTCGATGGGGTTTTTGATCAGGTGAGCGGCGGACCCCGCAGAGTCCAAAACACCGAGCCGGCCCAGGCCGCGCTCGAAGCGCAACAGGCATACTGATGACCATCGACGTTGCCGACATCTCGCCGCGAGTTCAATACTCGGTAACGACCGCGGACGACACCTTCGCTATCCCGTTCGTCTTCTGGGCGAACACGGATCTGAAGGTCTATGTCGGGACGACGCTCCAGACGATCACGGTGCATTACTCCCTGACCGGAGCGGGCCTTGACCCGAGCGGGGTCCTTACCCTCGTGACGCCCGCCGAGAACACGACGGTCACCATCGTCCGCGACCTGCCGATCGAGCTCACGACCCACTTCCCGCTGACCGGGCCCTTCAACATGGAGAGCCTGAACCTCCAGCTCGCCAAGTTCGCGGCCATGCTCCAGCAGGCCGAGACGCGCCTGGCGCGCACCCTGGTCAAGCCCGACGCCGACCCCGACGGCGGGATCACCCTTCCAGATGAAGCGAGCCGGGCAAGCATGTTTCTGGCTTTTGACGCCGCCGGCCTCCCGATCGCGGCTGCCGGAGCTTCTTCCAGCCTGACGCCGGTGTCGGCCTACATGGACACACTGCTCGATGACACGACAGCAGCGGCGGCGCGGAATACGCTGGGCATTCTGGAGATAACGCCTGCGGTGACAGCCGATGGCGTCACCGACAACCACGCTGTCATCCAGGCTGCGGTTGACGCCGCCATCGCAGCCGGCGGCGGAAGGGTTCTCCTGCCTGCCGGAAGCATCGTGGTCACGCAGGCCATCGTCCACTACGGTCCCGCTCCGGTCACGATAGTCGGAGCTGGCGCTAGGGCAACAGTCTTGAGAGCGGCAGCGTCCTTTGATGCCGTCATCAAGCTGGAGGGCACGGCATACGGCTCGGCCAACATCGTCGGGAGCGCAGTGACTTCCGTCACGGTCGCTTACCCCGGCAAATACGCCAGCGCGCCGACCGTGACCATTCTGGGCGACGGGTCCAGCGACCCCACGGCAAGCTGCACCATCGACGCCGATGGCAGGATTGATAGCGTTACGGTGAATGCGGATGGGTCTAGCGACCACACAGAAGCATATGTCGCGTTTGGCACCAGCACGATCCCGTCTCTTCGGTTCGTACTGGAAGACCTGTCCATCTCTACAACGGGCACAACGGGAGCAGTTTTGATTGGCAAGACCGCATGGCAGTTCTTCTTCAGCCGATGCCATTTCTCCAGCACCGCTGCTGTCACGCTCTTTGATACCTATGGCGATTTCGGCAACATCGCCGATTGTTCGTTCTCGGTCGCGAATGCCAGCGGCGTCAACTTTCATATTCGTGGCCGCATGATTGACAGCAGCATCCATCATTGCAGGTTCGGGAATACATGCAGCGGAGTGAAAATTTCGACTGACTATCAAAGCGCCCTTGTCGCAAGTTCCGACCGCCCGCAGGGCATTACATTCACTGACTGCCACATGTACT